>ENA-UEQW01000563-UEQW01000563.1-human-gut-metagenome-genome-assembly--contig:-NODE-563-length-34703-cov-33.283486_pt1 | contig 34703 bp, 24 predicted proteins | sample MGYA00242947_ERZ507947 | MGnify/ENA primary metagenome ERZ507947 (study PRJEB26167, sample SAMN06115421) | human gut metagenome | host: Homo sapiens | place: China:Guizhou | collected 2015-03-17... | reverse complement strand
GTGGTTCAACAGATTTCGCAAACTGCTCGTTCGATATGAAAAGAGCAACTCGTCATATGAAGCTTTGCTACACCTTGTCGCAACGGTTATAATTTATCGAAAACTTGCTGTTATTTAGGGATAGGTTCTTAGGAAACAATGAAAATCATCGCTCTTGCTACAACATTTCTTTTTGCATGCTCCCTGCTTTCCGGGGCGGAGACAATCCTGCCCTGGTCTGCCGGGCTGAACCAGCCGGAACGGTTCGAGAAAAACTGCTCCGGGGCCATGACCATCCGCCGCGACACCCGGGAAAACGCCATCCGGTTTGACGTGAAGTTTTCGCGCAATTCCGACTACTGGTGTTATCCCAGACTCCGGCTGCACTCCCACGAAACGCTTGCCGGGGCAACGGCCATCCGGTTTGAATTCCGCGCGGTTCAGAAGGATCCTGCGGCGGACTATCTGCACGCTCTGGTGATGTTTGAAAACGGAATGCCGTATTTCCCGCTGCCGCCCCCCAAACCGGAATACCAGCAGGTAACCATCCCGCTGGCGCGCGCGGTGAAAAATCCCGCGGCCGTGCGCCAACTGCGGATCGGTATGAATCCCCGCTCGGAAGAGCTGACCTTCTATCTCCGCAACATCGAGGTCATCGGGAGACCGACCGGGCCGGCGCCCTGTGACGTTGCAGAGGTGGTTACGGCAGAGGCTCCCGGAGCGGCCTTCCTTCAGGGAGAGCCTGTCCGGTTCACCTTGAAGTCGTCCGTCCGGCTCCTGCCGGAATGGACGTTGAAAAACTGGAAGGGCGAGGTGCTGCGCAGCGGAAGCTGGCCCGGAAAACGGGAACTTCTTCTGGAGTCGCTGCCCAACGGCTATTATACGCTGGAGCTCTCCTCGCCGCAGCAGCCATTTCAAGGGTTCCGCAGCTTTGCGATCGTCGCGGACCCCTCCGTCCAGCCGCGCAATCCGGAGATGTTCTTTGCGCTGGACAGTGCGCAAAGCTGGCTGGCGCGACCCAATCCGGCCAACAGCCGCCATCCCGGCGACGGATATGCGGTCGTGTCGGAGGTGGCCCGCCGGGCCGGCCTGAAGACGGTTCGGGACCGCCTGAGCTGGGGAGAATGCGAACCTGTGCCCGGCAAGTTCAACTGGCGCCAGTACATGACCAACGCTACATTGCTCTCGGAACGCGGGATACAGCTTTCCGGCATGTACCACGACGCGCCGAAATGGGCGAAGACGAACACGACCCATCTGCCCGGCGACCTGGTGGCGACCTACCGTTTCGCCAAGAAACTGGCGGAAACATTTCGCGGCAAAATGGCGGCATGGGAATTCTGGAACGAGCAGGATATCGTCTTCGCGCCGGAAGGGGCCTGGGATTATGCATCGGCCCTCAAGGCCGCCTACCTCGGCTTCAAGGCCGGAGATCCCGACCTCCCCGTCGCCATCGGAGCGTTCGCTCATACCCACCTGCCGCCCTATGCAGATGTCGTCATGAAAAATGGTGTGGAGCGTTACTTTGACATCTTCAACATTCACACCTACGCCCGGCTGTGCGAATGCCCGGAGCTGCTGGCAAACCTTCACCGGTTTCTGAAGCAGCACAAAGTTGCGGACCGCCCGATCTGGTTTACCGAAAACGGCTGCATCATGGAGGGGGTGGGCAAGACCGACAGCTACATGGCCGGTCTCAAGGCACACTCTCCGGAACAGGAGATGATCATCGCCGAATTTCTGCCGAAGATGATGGTCACCATGCAGTCTCTCGGCGTGGATCGCGACTTCATCTTCGTGCTGTCGCCTTACAATGAGCGGAACGGATTCAAAGACTGGGGGCTCATGCGGCGCGATTATACGGTGAAGCCGGCATTTGCCGTCTTCGCGACGCTGACGGACAAGCTCGGCAATGCGACTTTTCTGGGCAGTCGGGAACTGGGTCCCGGGTTGCGCGGTTTTGTCTACCGCCAGCCGGATGGCAGCGGCACCCTTGTTTACTGGAGCCTGTCTGAAATTGACACGGAAAAATGGCTCCCGGCGGTCAATCTCAAAGATTCCAAGGCGAAAAAATTCTCCTTGCCGCTCGAGGGGAATTTCACCGGCGTCGATGCCTTCGGCACCCCCTTTACGGTGCAATCGGCCAACCACCGGCTTGAGCTCACCGCGACGCGGATGCCCTCCATCCTCACCGGGCTTCCCGCGCAGGAGCCGACCACCCCTCGTGAGATCCGCCCCAGAAAAATGGCCGAAAGCGGCGAGTATGACCGCACCATCGTTTTCCGTACGGAACTTTCGGACGATTTCAAACTGCTCGGCGACAAATCCGGCGTAGACATCAAGCGTGAGGACGCCGCCTTCCGCCTGCAGGTCTTCAACCTGTCGGATGAAACGAAGAGCGGAAAAGTCGCCATTGCCGGCGGCAAGGTCTCCGGGCTGCCCGGCACGGTGACGATCCCCCCCTTCGGCAAGATCGAACTGCCGCTGAAAATTACGCCGGACCTGAATGAAGATCTCCGGGGGGAAATCAGGATCACCGGCACCTTCAACGGGAAACCGGCGACCCGGTCGGTCATCCCCTGCTGCATGCTTCCCCGGATGAGCCGGAAAGTCGTTATGCCGGACATGGAGGATCCGGGGAGCTGGCGCGTCAACAGTTCCGGCGCGATGACCATCACCTTCGACCACAAAGAGAAGGCGCTCCGGTTCCAGGCGAAGTTTTCTCCCGGCGTGGACTGCTGGGTCTACCCGGAATATCTGCTCCAGCTGCCGCAGGAATCTCTGAAAGGGGCCCTCGGCTTGAGTTTCGAAGTCAAAGCGCATCCGGCCGCACAAGTCAAACAGATGCTGGTCATGGCGGTTATGGGCACGCAAAAGGAGGAAGGGGAGTCGGTGTACCTTTCCGTCCCGAACCCGACGGAGCAGTGGGAGGAACGCTTTGTTCTGTTTGCGAATCAGTTCGATCCGGATAAGGTCCAGCAGCTCCGGATCGGGGTGAATACCAATGCGGCGGAAATCACGTATCTGATTCGCAACATCAAAGTCCTGTACGCAAGGTAACTGGAGACCATGTTCCCGGCGTCCGCTTCCGGACTTCCGGGAGATGCGCCGGTGCAAGCCGGCGGTCCGGCCGCGATTTTCCTCCGCCGGAGCGAATGTTTCAGTGCATGAAACTGACGCTCCGGCGTTCAATCAGCCGGTAGGGAATCGATACATCCGATGCAGCCCGGTGATCGATCAGAGCTTCCAGCAGACAGACCGCCTGCTCCGCCAGCGCCTCGAAATCCTGTGACAAAGTGGTGTGCGGCGGCGTCAGATTCTCCGATATCCGGGGCATCTCCAGCGAGAGCAGGGAGAACTCTTCCGGCACCCGGAGCCCCTCTTCGTGAATCTTCCGGGCGACAATGGCCCCGTGCAGTTCGCCGACACAGATGGCGGCCGTCACACCGAGGTCCAGCAGGTTCCGGAACCCGGGCGCCGGATAGTCCCGGAAAAAGCTGAATCGCTCCGGTTCCCTCTCCCCCGCGGCCCGCATCGCCTCGCAGAATCCGTGGAAGCGCCCGGAAAACAGTTCCGGTTCGTGCCGATACTCCTCATCCGACAGAAAGGCGATTCGCCGGTGTCCGTGCCGGAGCAGGAAGTTCACCGCCAGCTTCATCCCCGCATCGCCGTCCGAACGGACGCTGTAAATGGTATCGCGATGGCACCCTGGACTGTTCAGCCGGACCAGCGGCAGATTCTGCAGTTCGCTCCACCGTTCGTTGAGTTCCGCCTCCAGGGCCAGGGCGATGGCTCCGACAATGGCCCGGCTGCCGAGAAGTTCCACATCGCCGGAGTTTACCAGTTCAGCCCGCATTCCCCGCTGACGCAGGGCGAACAGCAACTTTTCCAGCACGCTGCTCACATATCCGGTCATCCGGTTGTTGCCGAGGATGAGCGCGACCGTGCGACGCCCGTTGCCGGTCTCAATCCGGTAGTCCATCTGCCGCATTGTCTTCAATACCAGATCCCGCGTCTCCGGGTGCACGCGGGGATCGTTGTTCAACACCCGCGACACCGTCGAATGGGAGACGCCGACTGCCGCCCCGATCATCCGAACCGTAACTTTCTTCACTGCATGACCTCCTTTGACAGAATATACCGGCATTTCCCCGCCTCTGCAAATCTGGTGCATTTTGTCACACAACAAAAGCGGGGAAAAGGTTGCTTTCTGCAATATTCTGCAGTACAATATATACGGAAAGAAACCAGAACAAAACCCGGGAATGACAGTATCATGAATACCCTCCGCCCCTTTGACCGGCCGCATACCGGCATGCCGAAAACAAACCTCTTTTTTACTTTGATCGAACTTCTCATTGTTATTGCAATCATTGCGATTCTGGCCAGTCTGCTGCTGCCTTCGCTCAACAAAGCGCGGGCAAGAGCGCAGAACACCCGATGCCTCGTCAACTTGAAACAGCTCGGCTCCGGTCTGATACAATATGCGAACGACAATCAGGATCACTTCGTCATGCAATATGCGGTCGACACCACACCGGACTACTACCAGTGGGGAATCTCGCTCGGCATGTATGTCGGCCTTCCCCTTGATCGGGAACTTGCCAAGGACAAACTGCGGAAAACGACCACCGTATTCACCTGTCCGACCCATTTCAGCGTATGCCGCAGCGACATCGCGCACCGGACCTATGCGAAAAATTACTATGCCGGGTTCCATCCTCAGCCCAGCCTGAATTACCGGCTCAAAATTTCCGCAGTGAAACAAGCCAGCAAGATGAGCGTGTTTTTCGACGGCGCCTGGGATCCATCCAACAACGGGTTCTTCCAGAGCCGCAGTTACTACCAGCAGCCGCTGGACAATGTTCACAACGGGTTTGTGAACGTCTGCTATGCGGATGGGCATGCCGCTTCGCTTTCCGTCAACGCGATTCCCTACGACAGTGTCGCGCCCAACTACCAGAAGGGCGGCACTTATGCGAAAGCGTTCTGGTTCGGCAAAGCGCCGCAGGAGTGACGGAAGCGGCGGAACCTGAATGGGGAGTCTTGATTTCATGAAACGATCGATCTTCCTGCCGGCAATTCTGCTGAGCACCCTGCTGACGGCGGCGGAACCGCTGGTCTGGAACTTTGACTGCCCCGGAATTCCGAAACTCCAGAACGGAGCCCATGCGGCCCCGGGAACGACGCGGACCCCGGAAGGCGGCCGGACGCTGCAGATCTGGACCGATTACGACACGGAGGAGCTGAAGTCCGCACCGGTGCTCCTGTTTCCCGGCGCGGCCAATGGTTTCTCGCAGGCCGCGGCGGTGAAAGTGAGTTTCTTCTGCCGCGCGGAATTTCCGGGAAAACTGAAACTTCACATCACGGCGCGGACCAATACGTCGCGTTCCCTGAGCGAGAGTGCAACGCTGAATTTCTCGACAAACTGGCAGAAGCTGTCAGTCATTCTGAAACGGAATGAGAACCTCACCGAAGAACCATTTTTCCAGTTGCCCCGCATTCAGCTCCTCACGGTGAAACGGGGGCGGAAGATTGAGATCGGGCCGATGGAGCTGGTTCCGCTGAGCGCAGGAGAGCTTGCACAATGAAACGATTCCTCTTATTTCTTGTCCTGGGCACTGTATTGTCGGCGGCGGCGGCGGGGCCCCGGTTGCTGCGGGAGTGGACGTTCGAAAAACCGGACGCCGCTGTGGCAATTCGAAACGGCGGCCGGCTTTCCTTCGATCCATTGCGCGATTCCTCCGGCAATCCGGTACTGGAAGTTGAGATTCCGAAGAAGCCGGGGAACTATCCGGTGGTTCTCACCTTCCGCTCGGAAATTCCGTTGCGGAAAGGCCGGAAAATTGAAATCGAATTTGAAGTGCGCAGCTCTCAGCCCTGCCGCGCGGAACTGCAGGCCGCCGATTCAGCTCCGCCCTATTCGCATCGCGCCCGGTCGCAGACGTTCGACATTCCCGCCAGCTGGAAGAAGCATCGCCTGAGTTTTGTGATCACTTCGGAGGCCCGGGAGGCACTGTCTCTGCCGCAGATTCTGTTTCGGGAGGTTCCGCCGGGCGCCAGAATCGATTTCGGGCCGATCCGGGTGACGGATGTTACCGATGCGGTTCCCCGCCCCGCGTTTTACGAAACCAGGGCCGGCAAGGAATGGCGCCCGGTGGACACCTCGGATCTGGCGGTGAAGGCGGGGTCGGCGCTCGACCTCTCCGGCCTTGTCGACCGTTCTCCTGCGGGGACCTGGGGCCGGGTGACGGTCGACGCCGCCGGCCGGCTCGTTTTCGAGAAGAGACCGGAGCAGGAACTGCGTTTTTTCTCCATTCAGCTTCTGCCCGGCAGCACAATCGGCATGCAGTACATGAGCCACACGGAAGTGGAAGCCCTCGTCGAAACCATCGTCCGGCAGGGATACAATATGGTGCGGATTCACGGGCCGGGGCGCTTCCTGGTCGGTCCCGGCCGGGGAGCGGCGTTGAAGAATCAGGACTCCTTTCCACTGCCGGAAACCGCCGATGAAATTGAATTCGACCCGGAGGCGCAGGACCGGCTTGACTACTTCATCTATCTGCTGAAGAAAAACGGCATCTACATCAATCTGGATGGTCTGGTCTCTTTCGTCGGATTTTCCAGCGAGGTCGGATTGTCGATCGCGGCGCGCCATTCGAACAGCGCCAAGGTGCAGATGTTTGTCAATCCGGCCCGGCGCCGCAACTGGACCGCCGGCGTTTCCAAGATCCTGACGCACAGGAACCCCTATACCGGCACCGCATTGAAGGATGATCCGGTTCTTGCTCTGTTTCAGTACTACAATGAACAGGATATCCGGCTCGATCTGCGCGACTATGCCGATGCGTTTCAGCCGCTCTGGGTCGAATTTCTGCAGTGGAAATACGGTTCCTATTCCGCGTTGTATGCCGCCTGGCAGGGGCGGTGCGGCGATGTGGTGCTGCCGCCGGCGGGTTCGTTTGCCCAAGTGCCGGGCGTGAGTTTCAAAGTCGCCCGCACCGATACCCCGGCCGGGATCGACATGACCCGGTTTCAGGCGGAACGGGAGCTGGAAATGACCCGGTTTTACCAGCGGGAGACGGCGCGGATCGGATACCGAGGGCTGACCACGCAGTGGGATATGGCCACCCGGCTGGTCCATCTGCCGGCCCGAGCGGAGATGCCGGTCATCACCATGCACGGCTATCATGCGCACCCGTCCGGTTACGGCGGCTCCCGTGGAATCACTCTCAACCAGAAAAGTCCTCTTGCGGAAGGTGGCAGTGCGGTCAAGCGTCAGAGCACGGCACGCTGGCTCGACCGTCCCTATCTGATTACCGAATTCGGATTTGTCTTCTGGAACCGTTACCGGCATGAGCAGGGATTGATTTACGGAGCCTGCGCCTCGCTGCAGAACTGGAACGGCATTGCCTGTCACTGCAATCAGGCGGTGCTTTACGGGGATGCGCTCGTCAGTTTTCAGGTGGGGCACGATCCTGTCGGACGAGCCTCGGAACTGGTCACCGCCTTCAGTTATCTGCGCGGGGACATTCGCCCCTCTCCTCATACGGTGGAAATTCCAATTTCCGAAGAGTTTGCATTTGGCAGCCGGGCGATGGGGGCGATTCCGGATGAACTTTCGCGCATGTGGATCTGGAGCCGGATCGGCCTTTCATTCGCCGGCAGGTACAGGGCTCCGGTCAACGCGGATCTGCGCATCACGCCGGACGGTACCGCCCAAACCGGCGGCAGCGACATGTTTGAGGAGATCAAGGCAACCCGCGGCACCGCGGGGCTGGAGCGGTATTGCGCTCTGCTGAAAAAGCACGGGATCCTCCGTCCGGGGAACCGCAGCAATCCCGCCTGCGGCCTGTATGAGAGCGACACGGAAGAGGTCGCAATGAATGTAAAAACCGCGGAACTTGCCGTCCGGACAGCCCGGCTGGAAGGGGCGGTTCTGAAGACCGATCATCCGGTGAAGCTGGATGCCTTGACCATTGAACGCTGTTCGGTCCCCGCCTCCGTTACGCTTCTCTCGCTGGAAGACGCGCCGATTCGCAAAGCGGACCGGCTCCTCGCGGTCATCGCCACCGATGCCCGCAACAGCGGCATGCGATTCTCCGATGAGGAGGAGACGACGCTGGAGGCGATCGGAACTCTGCCGGTTCTGGTGAGGACCGGGCGTTTCCGTCTGACGATCGACCGCCCCGACCGGGCGGAATTTTGCGCGTATGCATTGAAGCTGAACGGAGAGAGAGTTGCGGAACTGCCGGTGACCGGCAAGGCGGGAAAACTGATTCTGGAGCTGGATTCCGGTACTCTGGCGAAGGAGCCGGCGCTGTTCTACGAATTGATACGGCGCTGACGGCGCCATGCAATTCCCGGAAAAAGTGAAGATTTTGCAAAAAAAGAAGGGATTTCATTTGCATTTTCGCGCCGGACGCACTATTTTAAAAAGTCAAAAATTATGCGGGAGCGCTTTCATATCGACTTTCCACCGCTCGTGACGGCGTGGCTCGCAAAAGGTCTCAAGCTTAGTGTTGTTTTCTGGCTGTTTCCGCGTTTTTCGCGGGAGGGGCGGAATGGCGCTCGGCTTGTGTTTGTTTCTGCGGATTCCGCGGAGAGAAAAAAGCTTTCAAGCGAGAGTGAGGTAGAATCATGAAAGTGAGGGCATCGGTAAAGCGCAGATGCGAATTTTGCCAGATCATCAAGCGTAACGGCACGATCCGGGTCATCTGTTCCCGGGATGCGCGCCACAAGCAGCGGCAGGGCTGACACAGGTTTGAACAAAGATAAACGTTAACTGAGGGAAGAGAGTTATGCCTCGTATCATTGGTGTTGACATCCCGGGCAACAAGCGTGTCGAATTTTCGCTGCGCTATCTCTACGGCATCGGTCCGGCGCTGGCGCTGGAAATCATTGAGAAGGTCGGTATCGACCGCAACCTCAAGGCAAAGGATCTCACTCCGGATCAGATTGCCAAAATCACCAAGATTCTTCAGGATGACCTGACGGTGGAAGGCGACCTCCGCCGCCAGATCTCCGCCGACATCCGCCGGCTGCAGCAGATCAACTGCTACCGCGGCGTGCGTCACCGCCGGAACCTGCCGGTTCGCGGCCAGCGCACCAAAACCAATGCTCGTACCCGCAAGGGCAAGAAGATTACGATCGGCGCCATCCGCGACAAAACCCAGCGTCGTCTGGCCGCCAAGGGCTGAGGCCCTCCGGAATCCGTCGGCAGCATGAAATCCCGCTGCCGGGAATGAGAATGACCAGATTGTTTTAATGTAGGAAATACAATATCATGGCTGAAGAAGTGAAGAATAATGAGGCGGTTGCGGAGGCTCCGGCTGCGGAAAGCACTCCCGCTGCAGCTCCGAAACAGCGCGGCAAAAGCGGCCGTTATGTTCCGTCCGGCATTGCCTACGTCCTGGCGACGTTCAACAATACGAAGGTGACCTTCACCGACCTGCACGGCAATGTGCTGTGCTGGTCCACCGGCGGCAAGAACGGTTTCAAGGGCTCCCGCAAGAGCACCGCGTATGCGGCTCAGGTGATCGCCGGAGATGCGGCCAAGAAGGCGCAGCTCCTCGGCATGAAGGAAGTGGAAGTCCGCATCAAAGGGCCGGGTGCCGGCCGCGAATCCGCCGTCCGCGGGATTGCCGCCGCAGGGCTGGAAATCAGCACGATCAAGGACATCACGCCGGTTCCGCACAACGGCTGCCGTCCTCCGAAGCGTCGCCGGGTCTGACGAGGGTCCGGTAGGGGCGGCCTCCCGGGCGGAACGGCCGGTTGCGGTTCAGCCGCACAGGTTGTTTCAGTTCTGCCGGGAGAGCCGGAAGTGCTTGTTGGAAAATGTGCTGAAAAGCATAATGAATTTGGAGGATAAATATGACTGCTGCAATCGGTTTTCCGATGCCCAAGTCGATCGTTGTGGACGATGCGAGTGCGACTGAAAATTACGCGAAATTCATCGCGGCTCCGTTCCAGAGCGGATTCGGTCATACGCTGGGAAATTCGCTGCGCCGGGTATTGCTCTCCTCGCTGGAAGGTGCGGCGATCTGTTCGGTCCGTATTGACGGAGCGAAGCACGAGTTCGACTCTCTGGACAATGTGGTGGAAGACATCACCGAGATCGTGCTCAATCTCAAGTGTGTGCGTCTGAATCTGCATGCCGACGGGCCGAAAACCCTGGAGATCCGCAAGGACAAGGCAGGCAAGGTCACCGCGGCGGACATCGTCTGCGACAGCACGGTCGAGGTGCTCAACCCCGACCAGGTGATCTGCACGCTGGATAAGTCGCTGCCGTTCCGCGCCGAGATCGAAGTGATCAGCGGCAAAGGATATCTCCCGGCGGAAAAGAATACCGCGCCCCGTTCGATCGGGACGATTCCGGTCGACTGCCTGTTCAGCCCGGTGACCCGGGTGAACTACCAGGTGGGTGCCGCCCGCGTCGGCGAAGAGACCGAAATGGACAGCCTCGAGCTCGAAATCTGGACCGACGGGCGGATCAGCCCCCAGAATGCACTGGAAGAGGCGGCCCGGATTCTGCGCGATCACCTGCAGCCCTTCATGGGCAACCAGGTGGTGGAGAAGGATGTGGTTCTCACCGAGGAAGAGACCAAGATGTTCAAGCTGCTGTCGCATGACGTCGAAATTCTGGATCTTTCGGTCCGGGCGATGAACTGCCTGAACAGCGCCAATATCAAGCTGATCGGCGAACTCTGCACCAAGACGGAGAGCCGGATGCTCAAATACCGGAACTTCGGCAAGAAGTCGCTGGATGAAATCAAGGAAAAAATTGAAAAGCTCGGGTTGGAGCTGGGCATGAGCCTCAGCGACCGTCTGATGTCCGCCCTCGAAGCGGAATCGGTCCGGGTCCGGTCCGAAGTTGAGGAGACCAAGTAATCATGCGTCATAGAGTAGCTACGTTTAAAGTCGGTCGGTCCAGCGCCCATCGCCGCGCGATGCTGGCGAACATGGTCAGCAGCCTCTTCCTCAGCGGGAAGATTGAAACCACGCTGGTGAAGGCCAAGGAAGCGCGCCGTTTCGCGGAGAAGCTGATCACCATCGGCAAGAAGGGTGACCTGCACCGCCGTCGTCTGGCGGTCTCCAAACTGCGCGACAAGGGCGCGGTCAAGCGTCTCTTCGACGAGATCGCTCCGGGCTATGAGGGGCGCAACGGCGGTTACACCCGCATCCTGAAGCTCGGCAAGCGCCGTGGCGACTCGGCGGAGATGTGCATTCTCCAGCTGGTCGAAGCCGGCGTCGCTCCGGAAGCTCCGAAGGTGGAAGAGGCCCCCAAGGCCGAAGCTCCGAAGGCGGAAGCTCCGAAAGCCGAAGAGGCCCCCAAGGCCGAAGAGGCTCCGAAAGCGGAATAACTTCACAGCTTTCGATCTTTAAAAAGCGGAACTCTCAAACGAGAGTTCCGTTTTTTTTGCTTGAAACAGCCCCCTCAAAGCAGTGGGCCGATTTTCGCAAGGGGAATACCATCGGGACGTTTAAAGACACCGGGAGGGCTCCACGCCTCCTTGTTTCGTACAAAAAAATACCCCGGAAGGCGTTGATGCCATCCGGGGTATTTGCTTCTTTGCGTATGCTGAATGTTACTTCAGACGCGCCTCGAGTTCTTCGAGCTGTTCCGTGAGCTCGACGGGCAGATGACCGGCGAACTTCTTGTAGTGTTCCTTGATCATCGCCAGCTCGTTCTTCCAGCCCTCGACATCGACCTTGAGCAGTTCGGCGAGATCGGCCTTGCTGACCTCATCCTCGATTCCGGTAAGATCGATGGCGTCCTCGGTCGGCATGATGCCGATCGGAGTATCCTTGTATTTTCCGGCGTTGTCGCAGCGGTCGAAGACCCACGCGAGCACGCGGCTGTTGTCACCGAAGCCCGGCCACATGAACTTGCCTTCGGCATTCTTGCGGAACCAGTTCACGCAGAAAATCTTCGGCAGGTTGCCCTTGGCGGCGCCGGCCTTGCCGATATCGAGCCAGTGCTTGAAGTAGTCCCCCATGTTGTAGCCGCAGAACGGCAGCATGGCGAACGGGTCGCGGCGGACAGTGCCGGCCTTGACGTCGAGCGCGGCGGCGGTCACTTCGGAACCGACCGTCGAACCGATGAAGACGCCGTGTTCCCAGCTCTTGGCCTGGTAGATCAGCGGCAGGGTCGAAGGACGACGGCCGCCGAAGAGGAACGCGGAGATCGGCACACCGGCAGGATCTTCCCACTCCGGAGCGATCGCCGGGCAGTTGCAGGCGCGGGCGGTGAAACGGGCGTTCGGGTGAGCGGCCTTCACCGGCTTGCCGTCGGCATCGACCATACCGGGCTTCCAGTCGTTGCCCTTCCAGTCGATCAGGTGATCCGGCGCATCGTAGCCGATGCCTTCCCACCAGACATCGCCGTCATCGGTGAGCGCGACGTTGGTGAAGATGGTGTCCTTCGCGCAGGAGAGCATGGCGTTCTTGTTGGACTTCATGCTGGTGCCGGGCGCGACGCCGAAGAAACCGGCTTCCGGGTTGATCGCACGCAGATAGCCCTTGTCGTCGAACTTCATCCAGGCGATATCGTCGCCGACGGTCTCGACCTTCCAGCCCGGAATGGTCGGGATCAGCATGGCCAGGTTGGTCTTGCCGCAGGCCGACGGGAACGCGCCGGTGACATACTTGACTTCGCCCTTCGGATTGGTCAGCTTGAGGATGAGCATGTGCTCCGCCATCCAGCCCTCGTCACGGGCCTGAACCGTCGCGATACGCAGCGCCAGGCACTTCTTGCCGAGCAGAGCGTTGCCGCCGTAACCGGAACCGAAGGACCAGATCTCGCGGGTTTCGGGGAAGTGGGCGATGTACTTCTTGTCCATCGGCGCGCACGGCCAGATGCCGTGATCGCTCTCGCCGGGGGCGAGCGGCTTGCCGACGGAGTGCACGCAGGGAACAAATTCGCCATCCTTGCCGAGCACTTCAAGAACCTTGGTGCCGACGCGGGTCATAATTTCCATGTTGATCACGACGTACGCGGAGTCGGTGATCTCGACGCCGATCTTGGCGATGTTCGAACCGACCGGGCCCATCGAGAAGGGGATCACGTACATCGTGCGGCCCTTCATGCAGCCGTCATAGAGCGCGGTCATGGTCTTCTTGAGTTCGACGGGGTCGATCCAGTTGTTGGTCGGGCCGGCATCTTCCTGCTTCTTGGAGGCGATGAAGGTACGGGCCTCGACACGCGCCACGTCGGACGGGTCGGAGCGGAACAGCAGGCTGTTCGGGCGCTTGGCCGGATTCAGACGGATGGCGAGCCCGGACTCAACCAGCTCGTTGCAGAGACGGTCGTACTCCTCGCGGGAACCGTCACACCAGTAAACGGCGTCGGGCTTGCACAGCTCGACCCAACTCTGGACCCACTTGACCAGCTTTTCATTCGCGGTCGGGATCGCGTTAAGTTGTTTCGTCATGATTTTGAAATCCTCCGAACTATGTTTTGGGGTTGGGTAATCTCTCGGTATAATCTCTAAAATATACATCTAACTCGCTCCGATTACAAGCAGAAAGCGAAAATTCAACCGCAAAAAAGAGGAACAACCCCTCATTTCCATATTTTTCGAAGGCGGAAAAAGCAAAAAAGCGCCGCCGCATTTGCGACGACGCTTTTTCAGATCGAACGATATCGAATCAGTTCAGGAGATTGCCCTTGTTCTGTTCGACATTGTCCTTGTTGATCAGGATGTAGCGGATGTCGAACGCCTCTTCCGGATCGCTCGGAGCCTTGACGTCATACTTCGCCTGCGGATTGGAGGTCACGATTCCGGCGATGTCGCCGCTGGCAATCGCCTCGGCAAGACCGTCGATGCGGCCGGAGGGCATGCCGAGCAGGAAGAGCGCCGGACGGGCATCCTTCTTGGCCTTCCAATACTTCATCTTGTGCAGGTCGCTCGGCAGACCGATCGTGTTGACCACAATCTGAACATCGGGATGCTTCTCAAGCAGAGCATCGAAGTCCTTCGCCTTCATCATCATGTAGAGCGGCATCGGCGCCTCGGCCTGATTGCCGGGCAGGACAACGGTATCGATCACCACATTGTTCGAGCCGTACCCCTCGGAGAACGCTTCGACCAGCCCCTTGATGTTCTCGCTGTTGACCAGCTCGGGCTCGACCACGAACAGGACCTTCTTGCCGGCGTCGTTCTGCGCGAAATACTTGCCGACCTTGTACCCCTGCGAAGAGTAGAACTTCAGCTCATTGCTGAGCAGGCTGCTGTTGCTGTTGCCGAAGATCTCCATCTCCTTGAGCAGCATGATCGCACCGATCACGACCACGATGAAGAGCACGAAGGCGATCGGCTGCATGGCCGGATTGGTCTTCTGTTTCTTACTGCACACGATCATGCCGGCCAGCGCCAGGAACATCAATGCTCCATATACGAATACCATTATCGAACCCCTTTTTTTATTGTTTTTCGTCAAGGCATATAACCTGATCTGCCTTTACTTCTATACGGTATAATACATTGATGAAAAATTCAAATTCTTTTCCGCTTTTTGCGCGATTTTTTTTCACATTTTTGTGAAAAGCAAAAAAAAGGGGGAGCGTTTCCCATCGAAAAACCTCCCCCTTTTTTCCGGTACGGCGTCAGCACTCCCGGAGAATCCGCGGAGCCGTCGCAATGCCCAGCGGACGAAGCCGGTATTCATAGCAGAACTGATCCCCCCGGGTCCGCCACGCCTGCGGTCCGATCCACGGAATCCGGAAGGCGAGGTGGATCACCCCGAACGAATTCGCCCGGTGGCCATAGAGGGTGAGGTCAACCGCGTGACGCCCGGCGGCGAGCTCCCCGAGCGGGCATTCGAACGGAGCAAACGCGATCGCGCCGGCCTCCCTGCCGTCCACGGCGACCTCGATCAGCGTGCCGTGGAATCCGGCGTACGGCACCTCGCGGACCGCCAGGTTGCCGCGCAGCGCCTCCGGCATGTGGTACCGCCCCGGAATCCGCAACCGGCAGGGGCCGCCGGCGGGCAGGTCAACGGTCGCGTGGTAGGTCACGTTCCCGCCGTAGAAGGGGAGCCCCTGCGCGGCGATGTCGCCCCAGTGCAGTTCGCGGACCGGCGCAGTCAGCCGCGTCTCGTCCCCGCGGACCTCGACACCGAAATCGCCCAGCAGGTAGAAGCGTTCGAGCCCGCTCCGGGCGGAGTAGTCACAGCGGAAAATCAGCTCGTGTTTCCCGGCCGCAATCGCCGGGAACGGGGTTTTGCGCACGCACTCATCCGTCCAGAATCCACTGTCGTGAAACGCTACCGGCTGACCATCCCATTCGATTTCGAACGGTTCCGCCGGCGGCTCGAACGCCAGTTCGGGCGCCGCGAGGTCACAGGTCGCCTCCACCGTGAAACGGAGCTCCACCCGCCCCGCCGGTTCGCCGGAGGCCGCCTGCGCCCACGGCTGAACAATCTGACCGCCGCGCCGCCGAAGTCCGAGCAGGTCGCGGATCTGATCGTCCGCCCGGAGAATCTCCTCCCGCGGCCGCCACGCCGCCTCGCCCGCGAGCCGCCACTCGGGCAGGTCGAGCACCAGCACATTGGGTTCGTCGAGCGTTACCGGCATCGTGCCGCGGAGGAACCCGACGGTGGCGGCCTCCACCTCCGCCTCTCCGGCGACAATCCGGGGCAGCGGCCGGCCGACGCTTTCACTGGAAGGGAGAAGTTCCAGCAGCAGATGGCCGTGCGGAGGGAAGTCGTTTTCCACAATGGTCCAGCCGTTTTCCTGCCGGGCCTCGACCGGCGTGACCGCTCCGCTGTGTGTGTCGAACAGCCGGAGCTGCCAGGCGCCGCGAATCATCACGCGGAGCGGACGGATCTCCCCCGCCCGCTCGGTGTTGACGAGAAAGAGAATGCGTTTTTCCCCGTCCCGGCGCATCTGATAGAGCAGTTTTTCCGCCGGATACCCATCCTGCCGAACCACCTTGACGTCGCGGCACTCCTCGACAGCGTCGAGCAACGCGGTGCGGGAGAAGTCGATCCGGCGGCACTTCTCCGCCAGCTTTGCCGGCCGGTCGGAGAGCACCGCGTCGCAGCAGACCGCCACATCGCCGGCGAAGATCACCTTGCCGCCGGCGGCGACGAAGCTCTCCAGCCGGTCGATCGTGGTCGAACGCATCGTGATGCCCGGCGGAACCACGATCAGGTCGTAGGCCATGCGGCCGACGATGAAATGCTTCCCCAGCTGGACCGGCGACTGCGAGGGGAGCAGGGACTCCGCGATGAGATCGAAATCCACCAGTCCGTCGAGCAGCCAGGAGACGGTATTTTCAAATCCCTCCGAAATCTGACTTCTCCGGCGGGCGGTCTGATCCTGCGGCCCGTAGACCATCCAGTAGGATTCGACCGGGTGGATCACTCCGACGCGGACCTGCGGCGTCCCCCGGGTCAGCGCGGCATCGACCCGGGCGAAGTGGTCGCTGATGAGCCGGTAGCGCTTCCACCACGGGGACTGCCAGGCGATCGAGGCGGGATAATCGCGCTTTGCCTCCCCCGCCATCGACATCCAGGCAAGGTGGGGAACCCGTACCGTCACACCGAGCGCGGCCTGCCAGTCCCCTTGCCCCTTGTAGACGGTGAAGTCGCAGTCCCAGTCGGTGACGCCGTAGAGTTCGCTCAGCACGCCGCCGCAACCGTACTGGTGCGAGGCGCTCTGCGCCTGTTTGGCAGTGGTAAATTCCATCCAGTCACAGAGCATGTCGATGCCGGGCAGCTGAAAGGAGCGGTAGCTGCGCATCGCCTCGCCGAGCGCCGAGGTCTGGGATTCGAGCGTCGGCTCCGACATCATATGGCCGGTCAGCCTCAGGTTGTGCGCCTCGCACCACTCGCCGATGGTGTCGGCGAAGGCGGCGGCGAACCGTTCCGCCACATGGTCATGGTAGCGGTAGCGGGCAAGCGACCAGGCGCCGCCGGGCAGCTCCCAGACCAGTTCCGGCAGAGTCGGCAGAAACTCCGCGCCGTAGGCGGCCCGGTAGCTCTCCGGCAGGTCGTCGGTGTAGGGCAGGATCACATCCTTCCGCTCACCGGCGAACTTGAGGACCGACTTGAAGGAAAACTGCGGTTCGTCGGTAAAAATCGCCGGAACCGTCCGCCCGAACTCCTCCCCGGCACATTTTGCATACGCCTCGTGGGTCACCTCGACAAAGCGGCGGATGGCGGCGGGGTTGAGCGTGTCGACGTAGGTTTCATCGTTGAACCAGCTCTCTTTGCCTCGAACCATCCGGTAGAGGTAGAATTTTTCGAACCCTTCGCCCGGAGCCTCCTCCTCGCCGATCATCCGGGATTCGGCGAGACAACCATCGGCGTCGAACCGGACCGCATAGCAGCCGAGCAGTTTCCCGGAGTTGTCGTTGGCCGCGTCGGGCGCTTCCGTGCGCCGGTTGGGGGTGAAGAGCAGATAACGGGCGCGGAACTTCGGCTCGCGCGTGACGATGCCGCCCGCCGCGCCGGAGGGCCAGCGGTCCTCGTCGTAGAGCCAGGCAAGCATCGAATCGCGCTTCGCAACGTCGACGCATTCCCGGACCATCGACATGAACTCCGGACCGAGATAGGCGGTGGCCAGCCCGGTACGCGCGTGCATGTGAAAGCCCCCCATCCCCATCTCGCGGAACGCGGCGATCTGGCGGCGGATCTGCTCCCGGTCCAGTTTGCAGTTCCACGCCCAGAACGGCGTGTCGCGATAGAGCGCACCCGGTGCGCGGAACAGCTCTTCCAAATCCTTCTTCTGGTCGGCGGCGTATAAATTCTCCATACCCGATTTCCTCTCTCGACTTGCCCTGCGGTTCCGGAACCCCTCCGGAAAGCTTTCTTCTATATACTATATCGCGTTCCGGCGGATAAACCTTCACTTTTTGAAAGAAAATCAGCACGATCTGTCAGGAAAGTTCGGCGGCGAACCGCCGGAGTTCGCCCGCACCGTCGTCGTCGCCGCGCAGTTCGCAGGCTTCGGCGAGCGCCTCCAGAATCACCCCGGGAAGCGGTGCGGTCTCGTCGTGGCGGACGAGCGCTTGAAATCCGGCGTACCCGGCGATGCCCGCCGCACGAAGCGAGAGCGCCGAACGCATCGCCGCCGCGTGGATGTCGCCGTTGATCTCCTCCGGAGGAACGCGGCGGAGGAGCCGGTAGTAGCAGAGGATCACCTTGCCGTCGTCGCGTGCGCGCCGGCCGAGGCGGAGCTGTGTGTTGAGCCGTACGAAGGCGAGCTCGTCGTCGGTGGTGGTCAGCGCTTCGAGCAGCGCGGAGTCGATGTAGCCGTTGGCGTTGAGCCAGCGGAGATCCTCCGGATCGACGGCGATGCCGGTGTTGAGACGGCGGAGACAGTCGGCGATATCGAGCTTCTGTTTCCAGCGGTCGATCCAGAGATAGCCGCTGCCGATCAGCGCCCCGGCGGCGAATCCGGCGACATGGGCCCAGAAGGCGACCTCGACCGCACCGCCGAATACATTCAAACTGTAGAAGATCTGCATCAGGAACCAGCACCCGAGCACGAGCCAGGCGGGCAGCGAAAGAACCACCGGCCGCGGAAAGAAGATCAGCACGACGAAGACCGACTTGATCCGGACCGTCGGGAAGGCGACCAGAAACGCGCCGAGCACCGCCGAGATCGCCCCCGACGCGCCGATGCAGGGGATGTCGCGATAGAAGACCGGCGTCATCAGCAAATGACCGCCCATGCTGGCCGCCGCCCCCAGCAGATAGAGCAGGAGAAAGCGGCCGTGACCGAACGCCTTCTCGCACATCGGCGCGTAGATGAAGAAGAAAAACATATTTCCGATCAGGTGGCCGACACTGCCGTGGAGCAAAGTGCAACTGAAGATCGTCCACCAGTGGAATTCGGAGGGGACGCAGCCGAATTCGTAGTAGAGGTGTTCGATCTGCTGTTCGGAGAGTCCATACGCCATCGCGATGTAGATCGCGATGCAGAGCGCCAGAATGCACCAGGTCAGCCACGGTTTCCGCTCGAATGCATATTCGTCGTCGTCGGCCCGGTAAGGAAGAAATACAAACATTTACGGCCTCCGTTCCACGATGAAATCCTCTTCTCCGGGCTGCTCCACCCGGAACTCGCCGTCCCCCCGGCGGCTCTCCTCTATTGTTTCGACCGCCTTCTCCACGTGATCGGCGGTCGCTCGCAGACGGCGCTCCATTTCCAGTTCCGGGAAATCCAGCTCCCGGCGGGGCAGAAGTTTTTCCATCACCTCCTCATACACCATCGAACCGTTGCAGGTGTAGAGAACGGTGAAGAAGGTGCTTCCCTCGACCGGATTGGTGAGATAGTGGTCGAGAAACTGATTGAGCGAATTCTGCTTGAGCCGGATGGCGGCGGAGAGCGACGCACGGAAAAACTCCTTCGCCGCCTCCCCGTCGCCGCACTCCTCCGCCCACTCCCCCTGGCGGAAACGGAGCGCGGGAGTGAGCGGGTGCTCCATCGGAACTTTGATCGCCGCCAGCAGCCGCCGCGCCGCCTCCCGTTCCCCACAGAGCGCCATCGCATTCGCCTCGCCGAACCGCAGAATCGGATAGACCGGCGCGTCGTGCCAGAGCCGGGCGGAGTCGGAGAAATCCCGGGCGCTGTGCGCCGCCCAGACCGCGGCGCGTTCCCCGTCGCCGTCGCGGCGGAGCTTCTCCGCCCGGCGGTATTCGCGCGCCGCCCGCATCAGGCAGAGGCGCGGCGCCTCCTGCTGAAACCAGCGCCGCCGGGCGTCCCGGCGCACCATCCCTTCGAGCGAAGGATTGTTGAATCCGGCCAGATAGACCGTTCCGGAGAGGATGACGCAGAGCATCACCCAGAGCACCGGCAGCCGGAGCGCGCGGATTCCGCCCCGGATCAGTTCGCGCCGATGCTGCAGGGTGCGGCAGTCCGGACAGAGCAGTTCGGGGTAGGAGTCGGAGAAACAGCGGAAACAGAGCGGCCGGCCGCAACGGCGGCAGGAGGCGGCGGCCTCCTCCTCCGGGTGGACGCAGCAGAGAAACGTGTTGTCGCGCGAGAGCAATCCGGATACGATCTCCGCGGCGCGGGCTTCCGCCTCCGCCCGAAGCTCCGGCCGCTCCGGCGGGATCTGTCCGGCATGCTCCTCCACAGCGTCACTCCTTGAGCAGAAAGGCGGCGAGTCCGATCTTCGGGGATTCCGGCCCGCTCGCACGGTCGTAGTAGGCGGCCAGCAGCTTGTCGCCGCAGATGATTTTCGGTTCGGCGACGGCGATCTCATCCTTGCGCAGATAGCGGCGGCCGCCGGAGGAGAGGGAGAGCTGTTCGAGCATCGTGTAGCCCACATTGCTCTGGTTGACCATCGAAAGCACGCCGCTGGAGGCGGAGTCCCAGTAGATCAGGGCGCGTGTTTCGTCGGCGATGAGTTCGCCCTGAATTTCCGGTTTCAACCAGAGCTCCTCCCCGGTCGCGGCGTCGAGGCAGGCGAGGGTGCGCTTGATCCGCACGGACGGACGGCGCGGCGTCTGCAGGATCTGGCGGATGACCACATCCTCCTTCGCAAGTTTCTCGTAGGCGTTCGGGAGTTTGCGCTCCTTCTCCTCGACCGGGTTCTCCACCTCTTCGGTGGCGCCTTCCAGATAGACGCGGTCGGCGGTGATGCCGGTGAGCACCCGGCCGGCCAGCGGCTTCCGCCACACTTCGCGCCCGGCGGCGAGGTCCACGCGGCAGAGGGATTCGGCGTCGGAGAAATAGCCCTCCTTCCCTTCCCGGCCGGGCACGAAGCCGCAGAAATCTCCGATCTTTTTCAGGCTCCACCTCTTTGCCCCGTCGGAGGCGCGAAGCGCATGGAGCGTTTCCCGGAGTTTGAAAAGCAGCAGTTCCCCGCTCAGAACCGGCCCCCAGGTGAAGCGGTCGGCGGTGGTGAGGCGCCACGCCTCCTTACTGGAGAGCGGATCGGCCACGATCATGCGGATTCCCTTCTCCTCCCCCGCTTTTCCGGCGGGTTCGATGCGGAACAGCTGCGCGCCGAGCAGGAACTCCTGCAGAAACAGCTCCTCCTGCTTGCCGGTATGCTCCTGCAGAACGGCCCCGTCGGCGAGGTTGATCAGCCGCCGGGTCCGGATGTATTCGAAGTCGAACTGGTTGCGCGGATTGGAACGCAACTGCGACTTGACGGTGCGGACCAGTACAGCCCGGTCGCCGACGGAAACGTCGGTGATATCAGCTTCGAACGACTTCTCCCAGACGAGTTTGCCGGAGAAGTCGAAACGGGCGAGCTGATTCTCCCGGCCGAAGAGGGCGGCGCTCTTTCCGACCGGCCACATGGCGCCCTTCTCCTGATACCAGTTGAGCCGCGGGGTTTCGGAGCGTTTCTCCGCGGTGCCGTCGGCGCTGTTCACCTGCCACACGGTGCCGCCGGCGAGGAAGGTGAGTTTGCCGTCGCGATTTTCGATCAGGTGGAAGGTGGGAATCGGCATCTCCTTCTTCCAGGCGATCCGCCCGGCGGGGTCGAAGTAGCGGCCGTAGACGAACCAGCAGCCCCAGAGAAGCAGGACCAGCAGCGCCGCCCGGAAGGTCCATTTGATCGACTTGCGCACGATCTCCCCGGTGTGCGGATTGAAATCGCGGCTCCGGTCCACGTCGTACTGTACGGTCGGGATATCCGGTTCCGGCGGTTCCGCACTCACCTCATCCTCCTCGCGCGGCGACGGAGGCGCCGCAGAAGGCGGCGGGACAAATCCGGATTTCGGGAATGGCAGAGGCGCGGGCGGCGGCGGAGGCGGGGTTTCCGGCGGCGGCACGGCCGGAGCCGGGGCCGAGACCTCTTCTTCTGGCGCCTCCTCCGCCGGCGGCGTTCCCACGATCTGAGGCCGTGGCGGCAGCCGGAGAGCGGGAATTGCGCGGCCCCCCTCCCGCTTCTCCTCGCCGCCCGACAGCGGAACAGCCGGCGGCTTCAACCCGATCGGCGGCGGAACGGAACGAGGTTTCAACCCGACCGGCGGCGGCGCGGCCGGAGCCGGGGCCGGGGCGGGAGTTGACTCTGGATTCTCCTCCGCCGGCTCCTCGGGCACGACGAAGGTCTGCACCGCGCCGCACAGGCGGCAGCGGAAGCGAATCTCTTCGCCGGGATCGGCATCAAAACTGTATTTCTGGCGGCAATCGACACAGCGGAACTTCACTTTCATCCGGCACCCCCCGTCCAGGAAAACATGAGATGTACGCTCATAATTATACGCAAAACAGCTCTCAACTGCAAGCGGATAATTGATTTTTTTTTCAAAAAACGGCAGATTTTGCCCGATTTCGTGAAAAAAACATTTGAACCGGCGATTTTTTTCGAGTTGCTTTTGATTTTTCTCAAACTTCATGTATAGTGAGAACATACCATTACAACATGAGGAGGAACGACATGAATGACAATTACGACCGCGCGCCGGCGGCTCTGGGAGCAGAGATCAGCCGGGGCCTGACCCAGAGCGGCTTCATCAACCGCGTTTTCGGCTGGATGACCGCAGGACTCGCCGTGACCGGGGCGATCAGTTACGGAATCGCCCATTCGTCGATGAGCGAATTCGTGCTGGCCAACCAGGGCACCTATCTCTTGCTGATTCTGCTGGAGCTGGGGGTGGTGATCGGGCTGAGCGCCGCGATCAACCGGATCTCGGCCACCGTCGCCACGCTGGGATTTCTGCTCTTCGCGGTGCTGAACGGGCTGACGCTTTCGTGGATCTTTCTCGCCTACGAACCGAGTTCGATCTACGCGACCTTCTTCGTCACCAGCGGCACCTTCGGCGGCGTCGGCCTCTTCGGCTGGCTGACCAAACGGGATCTCTCCGGCATCGGCGGCCTCTGCGGCATGGCGCTCTGGGGGCTGATTCTCGCGACACTCGTCAACATGTTCTGGACCAATTCGACGGTGTCGCTCTTCATCAGCTACGCCGGGGTGGCGATTTTCGTCGGCCTGACCGCGTGGGACATCCAGAAGATCAAACAGCTCTCCTTCGCGGTGGAGGATGGCGACGTGGAGGCGGACCTCGGGAAAAAGCTCGCGATCTTCGGCGCGCTGGAGCTCTATCTCGACTTCATCAACCTCTTCCTCTACATCCTGCGCATCTTCGGCAACCGCCGCTGATGTTCCAGCTGTGATTGCGGCCCGGTGGACAATTCCGCCGGGCCGTTTTTATTGCGTCCCCCAAAGGACTTACATTCCCGATACGCACCAGGGAAAATACTCCGAAATCAGAAAGATCAAAAAATTTTCGATTTTTTCCGTTTTTCTCATTGCATTTTTTTTAATATTATATATATTTAACTGTATATACAAAAAATTGGAGATAATCGGATGGCTCCGCAACTCAAATATGTCCAAATCGCCGAGCAACTGAAACGGCGGATCGAAAACGGTGACTACAATTTCTGCGCGATGCCCGGAGTTCCGAAACTCGCGGCGGAGATCGGTGTCAGCTACCTGACCGCCCGGCAGGCGGTGCAGAAGCTGATCACTGACGGTGTCTTGTACCGTGCCGACAACAGCCGCCTCGAAATCTGCAATCGTCCCGGCTCTCTGCGAAGTGCAATGAAGGTGGCATTCATCCACCCGATCAACGTGACATCCGATTCTGTCTGGCGCAACGCAATCTGCAAAACGGCGGGAGAGTTCGCATGCAGCTTCCGCGAGATCGTCTACTGTCATGATGCCGATCCGCTGTTGTACGAAGGACTTGCCGGGGGGTTCGACCTGATCTTCCTGCAGTTCGACAGCGCGGATCCTCTGTTTCTGGAAAAACTAAGAAAGCTGTCCGACCGTCTGGTCACGCTTTTCCACGACCTGACCCGGTACGGCATCCGCTGTCTGGACGGACTCAATCCCGCCGCCATCGACGAACTTATCCGATATCTGTACGAACGCGGCCATCGCCGGATCGACTGCCTCAACACGCAGCCCGCCAGTCCCACCGTAGACGCCCGCATCGCCCAATGGCGCGCCTCACTGAAAAAACACGGTTGCACAGGGCGGCTCCACAACGACCCGGTCGCCCCGTTCGTATGGTCAATGCCCCACGCTTACGATGTGCTCAACGGCGTGATCGCACGTGGCGAACTCGATGCCGATGCCCTGTTCTGCCTGACCACGCCGATTGCCCGCGCCGCGTTGCGCTGCTTCCACGAACACGCGATCCGGGTACCGGAGGACATTTCTGTGGTCAGCTGGGGGGAAACCGAGGAGGCCCGCATGGCCATTCCCTCCCTGACCACGGTGGATATGCCCGATCCGGCTCCGATGATCCGTCAAATCTTCGGCCACTATCTCGGAAGCCACCCGCAACCCGACCGACTGCTCTATCGAAGTGCCGCTTCGGATGTGATTCGTCCCGGCGAATCCGTCAAAGAGCGTTCCCTAGCAAACAACCCCTCAAAATAGAAAGGCAGGCAATATGCGGAAGAAATTCACTTTGATTGAATTGTTAGTAGTAATAGCGATTATTGCGATCCTCGCCGCGATGCTGCTTCCGGCGCTGAACTCCGCACGGGACAGGGCCCGGGCGACCACCTGTGTCAACAATCTGAAACAGGTCGGCAACGGCTTGATGCTCTACGCGGGGGATTTCAACGACTGGTTGCCGCCGATCCAGTGGGTAGGCAACCAGAAGAACTACGGCAAATGGTGGATGGTAATTTCCGGCTGGGATATTAAAATCGGGCAGAACTACCTGCCGAAACCGGTGGACGGCAAGGCGTCGGTTTTCGTCTGTCCCGCCTCGGAGCCGTTTGTATTCCGAGACATAGCCGACAACTCCCAAGTCCATGAGGTCTACGGCCTGGCGCAGGTGGATATCGAACAGATCAGAAATCTCCCCCCCGGCCGCGACGCCAACGGGCTGCGCCAGAAGCTCAGCCAGATCCGGCATCCCTCGCGCTGGGTTCTGGTCGCTGACTCGCAGCGGGCGGGCGGAGCCGATGCAAACTACCGCCAGAGCCACTACCTCGACCGTAACGGCGAAGTGGACAAATACCAGGACATGGCATACGGCGGCGCTCCGAAGTCGATCATTCTGCGCCACGCCAGGCAGGCCAATGTCGCCTTTACGGACAACAGCGTCCGCAGTCTCGGCCAGCCGGAGGTCGGCATGTACGGCGTCCGCTGGACCGTTCCCGGCTTTGCCAACTGATGACAGGAGAAGTTCCCGATGAAAACACAGCTTTCCATTTTACTGCTCGGTTTCGGCTCGGCATTGGCCGCCGCGACAATACTCACCACCGCCGACGGCGGGGCCGACGCCGGACTTGAATTCAGCAAGCGGAACCGGAATTTCGGCAAGCAGCCGGAGATGATGATCAAACGCGATCAGAATTCCGCACCGGCGCTGACCCGCTGTGCGCTCTTCCGCTTTGATCTCTCCAGGCTCGCCGAGCCGGTGACCGACTCCCGGATTACGCTGACGCTCTCCAGCCAGGGGGCACAGAGCAACCGCTGGAAATACGATTTCCGGCTCTACGCTGTCGGCACACCGGAATGGCAGGAGAACGCCGTAACCTTCGCAAACGCTCCCGGCGTCAAAAACAACTTTCCGGTCGGCCGTGACGTTCCTCCCCCGGAGGGAGTGATTCCGGTCGGAGACGCCACGTTCCCGGCCAACGCCAGACCGGGCGACAAGCTGCGATTCGACTCCGCTGCCCTGACGGAGTTCCTGAATGCCAACAGAGGAAAGGCTGTCACTTTCCTGCTGGTGCGCCGGACGGAAAGTTCTCAGGTGCAGGCTTTCGCCACGAAAGAGCACGGCACCTTCGCCCCGCCGGAGCTGAGTGTGAACCGACGGCCGAAACCGGCGGTGTTGCGGGGAAAAGCGATCCGGGTCGGCTTCGCCGCCGACGGCAACCCGGAATTTCTGGAGCGTGACGGGGCGACCATCCGGATTCCCTCCGTCCGCTTCTGGGAATTCCAGTTCGGCGGCAAAACCTACAATTCCGCCAACGCCGTGCTGACCGCAAGCTCGGAGACCGCCGACTCCGCCACCCGCACCTATCGGTGCGGCAGGGCAAGCATCACCTTCCGCTACGCGATTCCCGAATCCGGCGACCGGCTGAACCTGACCTACACGATCGAATCGCCGAAAGGGTGGACCGGCACGCCGAATCTGGTGATCGGCCGCATCGGAGGACTGGCCGCCACTCCGGACAGCCGGATCGTCTGGCCCTACCGCTACGGGCAGTTGCTGCGCGGCGACCTCATCAAAAACTATGTGGAACGCCCCGCCCCCGGCCATATGTGGATGCAGTTCATGGGTCATTACACGCCCGACGCCGGTCTGCTCTGGTATGTGGAGGATGCGCTCGGGTTCCTGAAGTTCGCCTCCTACGGCAGGGAACGCGGTGGAAAACTCGTGCTGGGCTGGCGCGAACGGCCCTGGCTCGACGGCTCGGGGCGCTACGAACTGCCCTTCCCCTACGTATTCGTCCCGTTCGGCAAATGCGACTACCACGACTTCGCGGCGGTCTACGCCGACTGGGCGCGAAAACAGCCGTGGGCACAGGTTTCCGCTGCGGAAAAGCTCGCCGCCCGTCCCGCCCTCGCCAACGCGGTCTTCGACGGCAAAGTCAAAATCGCCGGATTTGAAGCGTTCGGCGGCAATAAACATGTGCCGCTGGCGGTCAAAAAAGAGCGGGCCAAACTCTCCGTCGGCTTCGCTGACGCGGAGAAATTCATCCGCAGCCTCGAAACCCAGTACGGTGTGAAGCCCGCCTACCGTTACGACGGCTGGTGGGGGGCCTTCGACGTCGGTTACCCGGATCTTTTCCCGGTCTCGGAACGCAACGGCGGCAACGCGGCCTTTGAAAAGTTCGCGGCGTTCACCCGCGCCAACCGCAGCCCGGTCACCTACTATATGAATCCGATCAACTTCGACGAGGAGTCCGACACCTACCGGATCACCCAGTCGGTCCGCCAGCTCAACGGCGAAATCCAGCCTTTCAGCTTCTGGAGCGGTTCGCGGCTGCGGATGGTTTCGCCGCAGTTCATCCTGCCGGGCAATCGGAACACCTTCGACCACTTTAAAAAATATGCCATCTACGGCGGTATTTTCGTCGACCAGATCGGTGGCTCCAGCCCTTATCTCGACTTCAATGACCTCGCCGGGTACGAATACTACGGAAAAGACAGCAACTTCCGCGCCTACAAGGAGGCGTTCCATCAGATCCGAGCCGAAGACCCCGCTTGGATAATCGGCACCGAGGACGGGCAGGAGCAGTATCTCGACAGCTACGATTTCGCCGAAGCCTATCCGCGCGGCTTCTTCGACGCGAAAAACCTCAAGCTCGAAAAAGGTACCACCTATATTCCGCTCAATGAATTGGTCTACGGCGATAAATTCTTCAATCTGATGGGAATCGACGGCAACAACCGCCTGACCTTCGACGGCATGCGTGTGATGCGACGGCTGTACGGAACCAGCCAGGGTTACACGATGCGCGGCGAACTTCCTTACTGGCCGCTGCTCCAGCAGGAATTTGAGGCCAACGACGTGATCGGTGAAGCCGCAACCGAACGGATGCTGCATCACCGGATCGATCCGGCCGGATTCCGCGCCAGCGTGTGGCCCTCCGTCGTCGTGATCGGCAACACCGATTCCGGCGGCCCGCTCGACATCGTCTTCGAAGCGCCGAACGGCATGGAAGTCGAGGTCAAAGCACTGCGTCCCGACGGTTTTGCGGCGGTCACCCGCTCCGGTAAATGGATCCTCTGGGGCGGCAGAGAGCTGAAGCTCGACGGGAAACTGCTGGCCGCCGTCTCCAATTCCGATTCGATCCTCATCGCCAACCGGCGCGGCATCACTGCCGCGAGCTACGGCTTCGTCGGAGAAGAGGGGCTCGCCAATCCGAACGGCGGGGCTTCCGCCGAACCGTGGAACGTCTGGCTGCCGGGCGTAACCGGCGACGCCGAGGCGCTGCCCTCTCATCGCCCCTATCCGGTCGAAGCTGCCGGCGACGGCAGTTTCCGCTTCGCCGCTCCCGGAGCGGAGCAGTCGATCCGGTTCGCCGGGGAGAAGCAGCGATGAAAAATCTGGTTTTGCTATTGCTGTTCTACGCCGCCACAGTTTCGGGCGCGCGGCTCTTCGAAGAAGCGGAACTGCGCCGCACCGCCGTTTTGCCGGTCATCGACGGCAAGCTCGAATCCCTGTGGTTCGACCGCGCCGTGCCGTACAACCTTGGCGACCACAACGGCAAGCTCAACAACCTGATCGTCGAAAACTACCTGACGATCGTGCGGCTGCTGTGGGACGAAAAGTACCTTTACGCCGCCTTCGTCTGTTCCACCGACGCAGTCGAAACCCGCTTCGCCAAGCGCGACGATCCTCTCTATGAAAGCGAGATTTGCGAACTGATGCTCGCCCTTCCCGATGGGAACCGTCTGCTCGAACTCTCCATCGCCCCCAACGGTGTAATCTACGACGCGCTCGTGCGCTGGAACCGGGACAACCGCCTCGAAGTTGCCACCTCTTATGACATTTCCGGCCTGAAATCCGCCGTCACCATCCGGCAGATCGCCGCCGGACGACTGGTCTGGACCGTCGAGCTGGCAATTCCGTGGGAAGTCCTCGCGCCGTTCCGCCCCGGCAACGGCAAACGGCTGCGCGGCAACCTGCTCCGCTACGAGCGGCTCTCCGCCCCGGAGCTTCGTTCCCGGAACATTCCCGCAACCGGAACCGATGGAGCCGCCTATTTGCCGCTTTCGCTCTTTCCGACTCAAGTCCGCGGCTGGGCCGCCGCACCCTCCAGTCTCGGCCCTCTGCGCCTGACCGAATAACCATGCCTGCCCGGGGATTTCACTTCTGCCGGAACGAGTCCCCGCTTTCCGGTTTCCGTTCTTCGGCGGTCGCCGGCCGGTGCTTTGCGAAGATTTCAACCGAAAGATTCGACGGAACCGGCTCAGAACGCACCAAGCTCATACCGGATGATCCGCACTCCGGCGGAATATTGACAAATGGTCTTCCGAAGCATGGATTCCCTTGACGACATGGGAGCCAGCCATCCTCATCGCCCGGTCCCGGCGGCCTGCTCCGCCGGGACCCTTTTTTTCAATATTTTTTTCCGGAGGGGTTGACATGGCCCATCGAATATTGTATAATTAATGTAGATCTAACCTTGCAGGTTGTACATGAATTATACAAACGATACAACATGTTCTCCGCGCGAGCAGGTGATCCGGAATGTATTGCAACTGATCCGGAAACAGGAACTGCCGCCGGATGCGGAGGTTCCGGCGGAGAATCTGCTGGCGGAACGGTTCGGCGTCGCACGCGGCACGGTCCGCTCCGGGCTGGCGGAGCTCGCAGCACGCGGCATTCTGGAGAAGCGGGGGCGCCGGATGCACGTGGTCTCCCGCCCCGCCGCGCGGGGCACCTCCCTGATGAACCGGACGGTTATCCTCTTCAGCTCCACCGACAAGGACGACGCCATCCGCAAGCGCAATTCCGGCTTCATGGACGCCATTCAGGCGGGTGCACTCGAGGAACTGATGGCGCAGAACATGCACTCGCTCTGGCTCAACGGCTCCCGGCTGACCAGCGGTGAATTGGAGGAACTGACGCAGATCCGCCCCGGAGGCGCGCTCTTTTTCTCTTCCGCCCACCCCACGCCGGAATTCGATGCGGCGGCGCGCCAACTGGCCGAATCCGGCCTGCCGACGGTGGCGTCGGTTCACAAGACACTCTTCCCACGGGTCGATCATGTGCTGCCGGATCACGCCGAGGGGACCCGGCTGTTGACGGCGGAGCTGATCCGGCGCGGCTGCCGGCGCGTTCTCTGCTACCTGCCGGCCAATCGCCAGGAATACTGGGTTGCCGACCGTTTCCGCGGTTACTGCACCGCCATGCGGGAAGCCGGTCTGGAACCGCGTCCGCTCCCGGAAAATGCTTACTGGGGGCGGCATTACGACGACGGAGACGCCTGGAGCGAAAGCCGGTTCCGGGAGGAGGTCCGGCTGGCGGCAGGCTATCTGCTGGATGAGTTCGGGCCGGGCGGGAATTCCCCCGACGCACTGCTGACCAAGACCGACTGGGATGTGCCGATTCTGGCGGCGGCACTCCATCTGCTGGGGAAAACGCCCGGCAAGGATGTTGTGATCGCAGGGTACGACAACAAAATCGCCTTCAGCGGCTGGAAGCAGTTTGAGAGTTACACTCCGCCGCTCACGGTGGACAAACGGAACAACGAGATCGGGCGGTGCATGACCGGGCGGCTGCTCGCCCGCCTGAATGCCCCGGCGGACTGGAAGCCGGGCAATGTCTTTGTCAGACCGGAGCTGATTGCCGTCTCGTGATTCTCGTCACAATTCCGGGCGGGATATAGTGCAGTAAGATCGGATTTCAACAGAAAACCATAATTTCATACAGGAAAGGATCCGTCGATGAGTTCAGAAAAAACCATTTCTCTTTCCCGCGCGGCCAGAACCGCGTGCCGACAATTTACTTTGATCGAATTGCTCATCGTAATTGCGATCATTGCCATCCTGGCGGCCATGCTGCTGCCGGCCTTGAACAAGGCGCGGGAACGGGCGCGGTCGACGGAGTGCATCAGCAAGATCAAACAGCTTTCAATGAGCGTGCTCTCCTATTCCGACGACTTCAACGGGTACGCTCCGGTCAGCCAGAAGTACAACGGCCTCAATCACGTCTGGTCCCGGACTCTCTGGCGGGCAGGCTATGCACAGCCGAAGATGTTCTACTGCCCGAGCGCAACCACCTATTACGGAGCTCTGGATCTGCTGCGGGAGAAATTTGACAGCGACGGTAACTACTGGGTCCGGGGCTGTCAGTACGGTATGAACCGGTATTTCGGAACAAACTGCAAGAGCGGTGCCACTTACTATTATCTCCCGGACGATGCAGAAGAGATCTACAAACTCAAACTGTTCCCGCTGCGTGTCACCCGGCGCGCCTCGGAGACGATCCTGCTGGGAGATGCCGTGCTGGGTGCCGGCAACACAGGGACTCCCGCCCTGCGGGAAGATTACGAAGGGCGGCCGATCGGTGTCTCCTCCCTCTCGCGTTCGAAAACCGTCTATGACAACTGCCCGCATATGCTCGATTCCCGCCACTCCGGGAGCGCCAATCTGTCGTTCGTGGATGGGCATGTGACTTCGGCGCGCAACGCGATCTACGTCTATCAGATCACGGATAAGATCGACCGTTACTTCCTGCCGACATTCAAAGATTGAGGTTTTTTATGAAACGCATTCTCGCCATCGCCTGCCTCGCGGAAGCTCTTCTTTTGACGGCGGCACCGACTCTCTACGTGGACAATCTCAAGGGGGACGACGCCAACGACGGCTCCCGGGAGAAACCGCTCGCCTCGATCGAACGCGCCTGCAAGCTGGTTCAAACCAGCGGACGCATCGAAGTCGTCAACACCGGCACCCCTTATTCGCTCCCCTACGACGGCCCGGGGAAGCCGCGCGGACTGCGGCTGCTTCGCGGCGGCACGGCGGAACAGCCGCTGGTGGTGGAAGGGAACGGCGCAGTGATCTCCGGTCTCGCGGTGATTCCGGCGGAGGCGTGGAAACGCGAAGCGGAGGGAATCTATTCGCTCCCCTTCGACCCGATGAGCAACTTCTTCCGCCGGGATATGAGCAAGAACTACTGGCTGCCGGGCACCCAGATCTGGTTCGTGGACGGGAAGGCCGCCCCGAACCTGCTCGACCGGGAATCGCTGGAGAAAACCCCCAACGGATTCTGGTGGAACAAGAAGGAACGCAAGGTACTCTACCATCTCCCCGCCGGGAAACAGCTTGCCGATCTCAAGATCCAGCTTCCCGCCAACTACGGCTTCTACATCCACCGCAGTCACACGATCGTGCGCAACTTCACGATGATGTTCTCGTGGAACGACGGCTTCGACGCGGCGGAAACGCCGAAACATGCGATGTATGTCAACTGCCTTGCTTACAACAGCTGCGGTCAGGGGATGTCGATCCACGACGCGAGCGACGTCTACTACGAGGCGTGCGGCGCGGTGAACTGCGCGAGCTCCGCGGTCTGCAACGTCGGCCAGAGCAGCGGCACCTATCAGCGGTGCGTGCTGATCGACAGCACCTTCGAGGCGGCGGTCTTTCTGAGCGATGACGCGTCGGCCCTTTTCGACGAGTGCCTGATCGCCGACGCGGAACCGGCGGAGCTGATCTGGCAGCGGGCAAGATCGCGAATCACCTTCTCCAACTGCACGCTGATCGGCAACGGCAAGTGCAATCTGGCGTCGCTGGAGGCGGGCGGATTGAGTTTCTACGGCTGCACCATGCGGAACGGCACCGGTTTCATCTCGCTGGAATCGCGCTTCACCACCGGTGCTCTGAGCGTGGAGAAATCGCTGCTGCGCGGCTTCGCCCGCTACTACGTGAAGCTGCCCGATCAGCCGACGGCGCGGCGCATCCGCCTGGCCGGGAACCGTTACGCGCCGACGGCCGGCCACTGGTTCCGGGGGAAGCCGGAGGTGCCCGGCACCTCGCCGGAATTGACGAAACTTCAGCTGGACCGCAATTCGAAGACGGAAGAATTCGAACTTACCGGCCGCAAGTCGAGCGAGAATCCCCATGCCGTCAACCGCCGGTCACTGCGGACCGGCTCCAAGTTGCCCGAATCGGTCTGGAAGATCTACGACCGCTTGAAACAATATGAGGCCACCCCGGCCGGAATCGTCAAAAAAGGAGCTGACGCCCGATGAAAAAATTCACGTTCGCAATTCTGTCTCTGCTGGCAGGAACCGTGCTGACTGCCGCGCAGTCGGAACTGCAAAAGGAGATCAACACGCAAATTTCCGCCGGGAAGAAGGTGATAAAGCTTACCCGGCCGGAGTACCGTTCGGCAAAGACGATCGAACTGCGCAAACTCGACGGCGTCACCATCGACGGCAACGGCGCAAAGCTGGTGATGACCCGGCCGGTCCACGCACTCCGGCTGAACGGCTGTCGCAACACGACGGTGAAAAATCTGACGATTGATTACGATCCGCTCCCGTTCACGCAGGGGGTGATCACCGCGGTCTCCCCGGACTGTCGGCAGATCGAATTCACCATCGACGAGGGCTATCCGGATCTGACCGCGGCGTATGCGGTGGGCCACCCGCACCTCTTCCAGAAGGATGGGAAGAGCTGGAAACTGGAGGCCGCCGACCTCTACGGCAAGACGGAGATCCTCGACGCCCGCCACGGCCGGTTCCGCGCCAACAAGCCGGAACCCGCCCTCGCACCGGGGGACAAGCTGGCGCTGAACATGCGGAAGAACGGCGCGGTCTATCTGACCGCCTGCGGTCCGATCCGGTTTGAGGACCTCACCATCTACACCTGCCCGAGCCTCGGCTTCTGCAACCGCTTCAGCGAAGGCGGCGACGAGCTGGTCAATGTGAAGCTCACCCGCGGCCCCCGCCCGGAGGGGGCGAAGGCGGACCGTCTGCTCTCCACCTGTGCCGACGGGCTGAACTACGCCTACATCCGCCGCGGCCCGAAACTGGTGAACTGCGACTTCTCGTTCATGGGCGACGATTCGGTCAACCTCCACTCGGTGGCGCTGCCGGTGGTCCGGGTGCTGAACGGAACCACGTTCGACACGCTGCGCCCCTACAAGGCGGAAGGATTCCCCCGGATCATCCGCCCCGGCGACAAACTCCGGCTGCTCGATCCCTCCGACTACTCGGTCATCGGGGAAGCGGTCATCGAAAGCTTCCGCCCGTCCCCGCGGAAATACGACCGGGAGACCTTGAAGAAATTCTACTTCAACCGCGGCGACGGCCTGCGGGACTGGACCGCCTACGAAGTCAAGCTCGCCCCGGGCGGAACGGCGGTCAAGGAGGGGCAGTTCTTCGACATTCCGGCGATCGGGGCGAACGGGTTTGAGATCCGGGACTCCTACTTTCACGATCACCGCGGCCGGGGGCTCCGGATCATGGCTTCCGACGGCGTGATCGAAAACAACCGGTTCGAGCGGATCAAACATGCGGCGATCACCGCCGGCGCCGAGTACGGCTACTGGCGCGAAGCGGGCTGGGTGGAGAACATCCAAATCCGGAACAACGTGATCCGCGACGTCGGCCGCAACATGATGCTGCAGCCTGACTCCTACGCCAACGGAGCGATCAGCGTCTTTGCGCGGCTGGAGGATTACACCAGCCCCTTCAAGGGGAACCGGAACATCACGATCACCGGGAACAGCATTGAAAACTGCCCGGCAGCCGGAATCTTCCTCTTCGCCGCCGACGGGGTGAAGCTGCAGGACAACCGCCTGACCCGTACCGCATACGGCGATAAGACGCCCGGCGCCAACCTCGGCTTCTCGGGGCTGAAACCGGTCTGGATCGTCAACTCCGCCAACGTCACTTCGAAATAGATCCATTGCGGCCTGGACTGTGCACGGAGCACGGTCCAGCGTCGCTGAAAATGTCTTTACGACCAGGCCCACACCCTGTCAAGCACGGTCGTCTTGCGGGCACAAGCCCGGCCTGTATTCCCACCGCAATCCGGCTTTCTCATGGGAACAAGCGCGGTCAGTATTTCCCTCCGCAACCCGGCTTTCTCACGAGAACAAGCCCGGTCAGTATTCCCACCCGCAATCCGGCCGTCTCGCGGGCACAAGCCCGGTCAGTATTTCCACCCGCAACCCGGCTTTCTCACGGGAACAAGCCCGGTCAATATTTCCACCCGCAACCCGGCTTTCTCGCGGGCACAAGCGCGGTCAGCGCCGCGAGCGCATGTGAGAGAACTGCTTTGCGAAACGCAAAGCAGCAAGGAGCAATTGCGACG
>ENA-UEQW01000562-UEQW01000562.1-human-gut-metagenome-genome-assembly--contig:-NODE-562-length-34760-cov-9.177291_pt1 | contig 34760 bp, 29 predicted proteins | sample MGYA00242947_ERZ507947 | MGnify/ENA primary metagenome ERZ507947 (study PRJEB26167, sample SAMN06115421) | human gut metagenome | host: Homo sapiens | place: China:Guizhou | collected 2015-03-17... | reverse complement strand
TTGTCTCCTCTACATTCATTCCGGAAAGGATAAACATAATAAGCACATGCCAATCCAATCGTATCTGTCAGATATACCATCACAAACGATGTCAGAAATGCATACACTACATTTCCTGCAATATCACCAGATCCATATCCTATCTTGTTGTACCATTTTAAGCATTTCTTTCCCTCCATCAGAATCCTCCTTCACTATTTGTTATTTAGAAACAATTTTATCCTTTTACAAACGGAATTAATACGAACTGAAACTGAAATGCTTCCTCAGCAAACCGATATTTATCCAAAACATCCGGTCCGCAGCTATTTGAACCAATTCCATTCATTGCATAATCCATACAGAATACGATGCTATCCGATTCTTTCAATTCGTAATTGTGTGATACCCGTTCTAACTCCTCCTGTGTATAAACAGAAGCATTAAACGAAAATGGATTCTTTGAAACTGCTGCAATTCCACATTGACCATTTGTAAGCTCTACATAATCGCAGTCATAATGGCTTCCATTCTCCTGTGGACGAATATAATCCTCATGCATCTGAGCCACCTTAGAGCGGAATAATCCATGACAGGAAGCCTGATGTTTATCCCGGTAGCTTTCCTGTGGTCCCATTCCAAAATAAGTAATCTCATCCATTTTCTTATTCAAAAACATCCGGATTCCAAACCTTGGCAGATCTGGGAATTCTTTATCTTTTATTGCCTCTATAACTGCCTCTATTTTCCCGTCTTCATTGATTTTCCATGTCATTTTCACATCCAAAATCTTTTGTACGGTATCAGCTACTACTGCCACATGCTCCATGATCAACACCCCGTGCTTGTTCTGAAGCACTTCTATGCGGTATGCTCTGGTATAGGCAGCATCATAATGTGCCTTTTTCCATTCCTGTTTTATATACATATCGTTATCCGTCGGAGCCCGCCAAATATTCAATTCCATTGGATGGTTCATATAGCTTCTTCCGGCAAACTGCATGTCCTCAAACAATCCGGTACGCTTATCTAAAACGTAAGTAAAATCCTTTGCCTGTAATACGATCTGCCTATCGTTTTCCTTGACATTAATGGTTCCGATTGCTTTTTCCTGCTCCATCCACTTTACAGCCTGTCTGTTTCTATCATCCTCATTTGCAAGCTTCATTTCATCAAAACCTAATTCATACCCCTGTTCAAGCAACGGCATTTGCTTTTTCAACCGGTAAATAAGCTTCAGATAAACCTTACCGGTATTCGGAACCTGCAGCTTCAACTCCACCTCCGCATCACTATGGGGTGCTGCAACAACATTTGCCAGCTTTCCTTTTTCCACAGTCAAGCCATCCTGTGTCACTTCATAAGAAATATCCACATAATCCTTCAAATTGTCAAAATCCATATAATTGTGAAGAACTATCTGTCCGTTTTTCTGATCATAGGACACAACCCTAACCGGACGATAGACATTTTTATACTCCAGCAGTCCTGTATGCGGTGTACGATCCGGATAAACCAGCCCATCCATACAGAAATTTCCATCATGAATGGCTTCTCCATGATCCCCTCCATAATAATATCTGGTCTTTCCATTTTCTGCCGTTCCATGTGCGATCGCATGATCACACCACTCCCAGACAAACCCGCCACACATTCGGTCATCCTTATGAATCATCTGAAAATAATCTTCAAAATCTCCCGGTCCGTTTCCCATACTATGGCAGTATTCCACCAGCAGAAACGGTTTGCTTCCATCATTTTTCAGATAATCCTCTATCTCCTGTAATGACGGATACATCCGGCTGTAAAGATCCAGATTTTCATAATCATAGGTAATATCATAATTACGGTATCTTGCACTTTCGTACTGTGTGATCCTGTCCGGATCAAACTTCTTTGTCCAGGCAAGTGCCTTTTCAAAATTGCATCCATACGCACTTTCATTTCCCATAGACCACATTATAATGCTGGGACGGTTTTTGTCTCTCTGTACCATAAGCCGGACACGATCCACAATTGCCTTTTCCCATGCCGGATCATCTGCAATCTTTTCATTCCAATGTTGAAAACGGTTCTGGTCTGTGTCCTCCTTCCGGTACAGCATAAATGGTCCATGCGCCTCAATATCCGCCTCGTCAATCACCATAAATCCATATTCATCACACATCTGATAAAAATATGGTGCATTTGGATAATGACTGGAACGAATAGCGTTAAAGTTATGCTGCTTCATTAACATTAAATCCTTTTTGATCTGCCGGGCATCGATCACAAATCCTGTCTCCGGATCAGAATCATGACGATTGACTCCACGGAATTTAATCTTTTCTCCATTGAAATAAACAACCTTGTCCTTAATTTCAATCGTCCGGAAACCAATCCGATCCACGATCACTTCATCCGGCATTGTCAAAATAACCTGATACAAATAAGGATTCTCTGCATTCCATAAAACCGGATTTAACACGGTCAGTTCTAATACACCATTCTCTGCTGCTTCCCCTCTTGCTACGACGGCTCCATATTTATCTTCTATAGTAACTTTTGTTTCCACCGGTTCTGCAAAATGCATATCCAATTTCACAGCAACGCTGTCTTTTTCTACATCTGTCGTAATGTAATAATCTCTGATTGTCTTTTCCGGTCTTTTCAGCAAATAAACATCTCTGAAAATACCACTCATCCGAAACTTATCCTGATCCTCCAAATACGACCCATCACACCATTTGAGCACAAGAACCGCTAATGTATTTTCCCCCTCATTCAACAAGTCTGTTACATCAAATTCACTGGTAGCGTGGGGTACCTGACTGTATCCGGCATAAGCACCATTTACCCATACATAAAAACAGCTATCGACGCCTTCAAAATTCAAAAATGCTTTTGGTGCCTTTTTTTCTCTGTGATATTCAAAGTTATGAACATATGCTCCACATGGAATATCCTGTGGCACATATGGTGGATCGAACGGAAACGGATAACGAATATTCGTATACTGATGCGTGTCATAACCATCCATCTGCCATACACCCGGAACCGTTACCTGATCAAACCCGGAAACATCATAGCCTTTCTCGTAAAATGATTCCGTTACGTCATAAATACTGCTATAATACCGAAACTTCCACTCTCCGTTTAACAACTGAAAACGATCCGATCTTTCCCGATACTCCACCAGATCATTCATACAAACTGATGCCGGAATGTAATATGCCCTCGCCGACATTGTCTTATCGTGCATAACATTCAAATCTTCATAAAAGCGTGGTACAATCATTGCAAAAACCTCCTTTGACATATATTTTTTTATTCACTACAATAAGTAGTCAATAAAATCCCGTCTGTGTGTCATTATCTTCCGTCCTTGTATTACCTTGAAACCATCATACATTTTTATGAAAAAAGTGTCTATAAACAGAAATAGACAAAATATGCACAAAATGATACACTAAAGTGAATGCAGTTTTAGTTGTATCCCAATATTGACTGCTTGCAGTCAAATATTGGGATACGGCTAAAACTATATGAGCGCAGCTCTCACCGAAAAACCGCAGGTTTTGAGGTGGCATTCACTTTATAACTCCAACTCATCATGAACTGCTTGCAGTCAGATATTCCACTTTCCAAAGGAGGATTCATAATGTATATAAATTCCGGTTATCACAACCACTCCCTTATAGACTTCAAAGACAAAAGCCGGCCACTTATTGTAGGAAGCTGTGGCACCTATCGTCTATCCTCACACCAAAAGCTTCCCACTTATCGTCCCAGAGGAAGACTTGACTTTCAAATCATCTATATAGCAGCCGGACGAGCGCATTTTCATTTTGACAACACAGATGACGATACTCTCGTTACAGCAGGCAACATAGTACTTTACCGCCCCAAGGAATTTCAGAAATATGAATACTATGGCATTGATAAAACAGAAGTTTACTGGGTACATTTTACCGGAAATGATGTAAAGAATATTTTAAGAAGTTATGGTTTCCCGAATGACCAGCGCATCTTCCATGTTGGAACATCCTTGGAATATGAACATATTTTTAAACGAATTATTTTAGAATTGCAAAGATGCCAGGATGACTACGAAGAAATGCTGGCACTATTACTGCGTCATTTACTGATCGTCTTTCACCGGGAGCTTACCCACAAACATGTACTAAAAAATGAATACCTCGATCATGAAATGGATACTGCAGCTTCCTATTTTAACGAAAACTATAACCGTGATATCAACATTGAAGAATATGCAGCTTCCAGAGGAATGAGTGTCAGTTGGTTTATTCGGAATTTCAGAAAATCTACCGGTACAACACCAATGCAGTTCATCACCTCCATCCGAATCACTAATGCCCAGATGTTATTGGAAACCACAAATTACGCCGTAAATGAAATTGCACGCATTGTCGGTTACGATAACCCACTGTATTTTAGTCGACTGTTTCATAAACTAAAAGGCTGTTCGCCATCCGAATATCGAAAACTTTTAAAATAAAGCAACAAAAAGAGGCTCTTTATGCGACGAATCTCATTAGAACCTCTTTTAATCCTATACTGTTATTTACTTCCGTTCCTTCTCCAATTATTTAATGGCTACATGACACCCTGCACCTATGCAATTATCTGGATAAAAAACAGGGGTTACCGCATAGAATAAGCAATCGATAGTGTAGCCGACCGAGATTTCATAGTTTTTTACCGGGTTCCCGCCACAGACGCTTTTATTGTGGCAGGGGAACACGTGTAAATAAAACTATGAAATCGCAGGGTAGGCAAACGTGATTGCGTTTCTATGCGGTAACCCCGTTATTTGATACTTATGATTTATTCTTCCTCCGACTTCCAATGCAGTCTGTGCAGATTACCGGCCAGCTCCATACTCTCAAAGTTATTCTGGCGGAGTGCTTCGTAAAGCACAATTGCTACAGAATTGGAGAGATTCAGCGAACGGATCTGTGGCAGCATCGGAATACGGATACAGGTCGGCTCATACTCGACCAGTATTTCTTCCGGAATCCCCGCACTTTCCTTTCCGAACATGATGAAATCATCCGGTCCGAAAGAAACGTCCGTATAACTGTGCTTTGCTTTCGTTGTCGCCATCCAGATCTTAGCGCCCGGATGCTTTTCTTTGAATTCTTCAAAATTCACATATCTTGTCACATCCAGATGCTCCCAGTAATCCATACCGGCGCGTTTGATCTCTTTTTCATTCAGGCGGAAGCCCAAAGGTTCGATCAGATGCAGGCTTGTTCCTGTTGCAACACAGGTTCTTCCGATATTTCCCGTATTTGCCGGTATTTCCGGCTGATGTAATATAATATGCATAGTTGTTCCTTTTCCATCTATGATTATTTCTGACGAAGTCTTGTAATGAATTCCTGAATTCTTCCGATTGCCAGCTTCAGATCTTCCAGCGAATAAGCATAAGAAATACGCAGGAAACCTTCGCCGCAGTCGCCAAATGCCGTGCCCGGAACAACTGCAACCTTTTCCTCCTGCAGAAGACGCGTTGCAAATTCCTCGCTCGTCATACCGAATTCCTTGATGCATGGGAATACATAAAATGCACCAAACGGCTCAAAGCATTCCAGCCCCATTTCTTTAAATGCATGCATCAGATATCTTCTTCTCTGGTTGTATGCTTCACGCATCGTAAGTACATCTTCTTCTCCGTTTTTCAATGCTTCTACAGCTGCATACTGGCTTGTGGTCGGTGCACACATGATCGCAAACTGATGGATCTTTGTCATCTGCCGGATGATTGCTGCAGGACCTGTCGCATACCCCAGTCTCCAGCCTGTCATGGCAAATGCCTTAGAAAAACCATTGATCAGTATCGTTCTTTCTTTCATGCCCGGCAGACAGACAATGGATACATGCTCACCGTTATAATTCAGCTCTGAATAGATCTCATCGGAGATCACGAACAGATCATGCTTCTCAATGACCTCTGCGATCGCTTCAAGATCTTTCCGTTCCATGATCGCACCTGTCGGATTGTTCGGGAAAGGCAGTATCAGGATCTTGCTGTTTTCTGTGATCGCTGCTTCCAGCTCCTCTGCAGTCAGACGAAACTCGTTTTCATGCTTCAGCTCTATGATGACCGGTTTTGCTCCGGCTAAGATCGCACACGGTTCGTAGGATACGTAGCTTGGCTGTGGAATCAGCACTTCTTCGCCTTTTCCCGGATTGATCATGGCACGAAGTCCGATATCAATTGCTTCGGAACCACCGACCGTGATCAGCACTTCGTGATCAGCGTCATAAGTTACGCCCAGCTTACGATTTAAGTAATTGCAGATCTCCTGTCTGAGCTCTTTCAGACCTGCATTTGATGTATAAAACGTTCTTCCCTTTTCCAGAGAATAAATACCCTCATCACGGATATGCCACGGTGTATCAAAATCAGGCTCACCTACACCAAGTGAAATAGCATCCGGCATTTCAGCCACCAGATCGAAAAACTTCCGGATACCGGATGGTTTCAAAGAAACAACCTGCTCAGCTAACGGATTTCTCATGGTGTCACCTTAATCCTTTCATCTTCATATTTCTTTGTCAGGATTGTACCGTGATCCTTGTATTTCTTCAGGATAAAGTGTGTTGCTGTGCTCAGTACGGAATCCAGCGTGGAAAGCTTATCTGATACAAACTTGGATACTTCCTTTAAAGTACGGCCTTCCAGTGTCACAAGCAGATCATAGCCGCCGGAGATCAGATAAACGGAATTTACTTCCGGATATTTGTAAATACGTTCTGCGATATTGTCAAAGCCCTGTCCTCTCTGTGGTGTCACACGTACCTCGATCAGAGCGGATACCTTTTCGATATTGGTTTTTTCCCAGTCGATCAGTGTATGATAGCCGCAGATAATGCCTTCCTCTTCCATTCTTTTCAGCTCGTTGGCAACCTCGATCTCAGGCTCGCCCATGATAACTGCCAGCTCATGCAGATCAATACGGCTGTTTTTTTCAATTATAGATAAAATTCTTTCTCTCATTTTTACTCTCCCTTACTTGCCATTTTTGCAGTATAATTTAATATTTTTCTGATCTGATCCGGTTTGGGCAGATCCAGATATCGGATCTCCTCTCCGTTTTGAATGATCCTGTCATTTCCGTCCGTCGTCTGTCCGATCACCGCCGCAGGAATGCCAATTGCTGCCAGCTCCTCGCAAAGCTGCTGTCCCTGCTTTGCAAACAGAAGTGCTGATCCGGATGATAAGATCTCGTATGGATTCAGATCATAATAGTTGCAGATTTCCACAACGGTCTGATCCATCGGAATTTTCATCAGGTCTATATGAAGTCCAACGCCTGCTCTTTCTGCCAGTTCCCAGAGGGAAGCGAAAATACCGCCTTCTCTGACCGCCTGCATAAAGGAAACGCCGGACTTACCGGCGGTTGCAGCCTCCGGAAGAATAGAAAGATACTTCTCGAAGCCTTTCGCCTTTTCTACCATGACCTTCGGAAAACGTGCAAGCAACTGCGCTTCTTTCTCTTGTGCCAGAAGCGCCGCCGCTTCCATTCCGATATATTTGGTTACTACAATATCCAGTCCCGCTGCCTTTTTCTCCGCCAGGGCAGCGCCTGTTCCGGTCGCTGTAACGCTCAAAACAGGAGTGGATACTGCATCCGAAACTTCTGTATGACCACCCAGGATCTGCAGATTCTCCTGCATGCAGACATCCTGCGCCGCTTCCATCATGGTTTTCAGTCTGATCTCCCGCATGCGCTCCGGGATAGAAATGCCCAGCAGAATATTCTGCGGTGTATATCCCTCCGCCGCCAGTGCATTGACCGCCGCATAAATGCCATGGCGCATCAATACATCTCCCGCTACAGGCAGCGAGATCGTCTGCATTTTATATGCCAAAAAGGCGCAGTCTGATCCTGCCACTGCGCCATTTGCTTTTTTCTCAGTATGCGATTGGATTGGTTTTAAAACAGAACGCTTTAAGACATTCTCTGCGATCTTTCCCTGTTTCAATACTGTCCACCTGCCACGTTTTCAACAATTTTTACTGTGCCTGCTGTTGTGCCTGCTCAATTGCAGCCTGCTGTGCTGCGATTGCTTCCTGCTGCTGACGGATCGCTTCCTGCTGCGCCTGCTGTGCTGCAAGAGCTGCTGCCTGTGCAGGATCATTGTAAGTACCTGCATTGATCGCTGCTGCTGTTGCCCTGCACTGATCGATGCTTCCTGTTGCGATCGCTGCGTTAATTGCCGCCGCTGCTGCAGGATTTGCTGTCGCGGTTCCGACTGTTGCGGTACGTGGTGTTGCTGCGTATGTACTCTTGTTGACCTGTGTACGGCTTTCTTCCTCACCATCCACGGTAACAACCTTCCAAAGCTCTGCAACATAGCCTGTATGTGCGGACTGTACACTGACGGAACCTGCTGCCATAGCACCGTCTGCTATGACCTTTTCTCCTGTCGGCTCTGTCTTGCTGATAACCTTACTCTCATATCTGACCTTGCGGTTAGACGGTCTTGTCTCCTGACCGTAGATCGTAAATGTAATATGTTTATCGGATGTGGTATATCCTTCGATATATACCGGGCAATCCAGATTGTTTGTAAATTTCAGATCCTTTGCGGTTCCTGAGATCGCTGCATCTGCGGACGGATCCACATAATTAACGATCATGGAATGATTGAAACGCTCTGTCACGTCAAGCTCTGCTAAAAGGACAGCATTATATAAAGTCGTGGATACCTGACAGATACCACCGCCTAAGGACTCTACAACCATACCATTGCTGTAAGAGCCTGCCATATAATAGCCGTTTGCCTCTGTAAACGGGCTGACTGTCTCATAAGCAGAGAAGCTGTCTCCCGGATATAACAAAGTACCGTTGATCTTGCTGCAGCCATTCTTTACGTTACCGCTTCTGTTGGCACCGGATGTAGAATAACTTGTTGTAAAGGTACCAAGCACATCCTTGACCTTGGAAAGCTCCTCCTCCGTACCACGCGGCTGTGTTGTCTCTGCTACCAGATCAATGGAAGCTGCTTCCTTATCCCAGTCATCTGACAGATAAGACTCGATCACATCTACGGACTCATCTACATTGATCTCAACACCGGTCTGTCCCGGCTCATATACGAAAGCACCGTTTTCTCTTTTTAAAGTGCCATCCACTGCCTCTACATTATACTGCAGACATTTTTCCTCGATAACGGATCTGACTGCTGCCTCATCAAAAGAAATAGAAAGCGGAAAGATCTCGTTCTGATGTTCCAGATCCTTCAGTGCTTTATAACGCTGCACGATATTTCCTGCTTTTCCAAGCTCTCCTGCCTCATCAACGACTTCCTTGTTATCCCATTCGATCCCAAGCTCCTCAGCCGTTACGGTAACCGTATTGCCGTTTAAGGCATTTAAAGTGATCTCTTTCTCCTTCAGTCCGTCCACATAGGAATTGACTGCATCTTCAGCTTCCAGCGTTGTCATACCGGAAACATCGATATCACCGATGAATACGCCGTTTTCAATCGTATTAAAGGTTCCTGCTGCCTCTGCATCCATACCTGTCATAACAAGCGCGGCCAGTATGACTGCAGGCAGTATGCTGATAAATTTTTTCATAACTCTTCTCCTAGAAAATACCCACTGCCGAAATAGCGAGCGGTACGACCATTGCAAGCACCAAAATGATAACAATAATAGTTGCTACAATGCGCCTTTTTTTGCTATTATTAAACATAGAATTTCACCTCGTCTTTACGAAAGGATATTATAAATGAACTTAATTGTTTTTGCAAGTTTTATCATTTTTGTACTCTGGCTTACCGTAAACCTCAAAAAGACGGAAAAAACCAATCAACAGATCGAAGAAGAATTCTGGGAACGGGAAACAAAGGCAAATTCTGTCAGGAAGAAAAGTCTGGATCATCTTCCTTATATTACCTTTGATTTTGATGCGCTTCCCACTGCTGCCTCCTTTACGGAAAGCGGTGCCCAGGTTCCGGAAAGTCTGGAAATTTTACAAAATCTCCGTGACAAGAAGATGCTGAACCTGAACGGGATCTCCAACACCGATCTGAAGCTGAAATACGGAGCACCCAATATCACACGACTGTCCGAATACGAAGAAAACTTTACCGTCTTTTCCATCCATATCGTCAGACTTGCGCAGGCACTTTATGACATAGATCGAAAATCCGAAGCAAAAACACTTTTGGAAAAGACGATCGTGACCGGAACGGATATCAGCGAACACTATCTGCTGCTTGCCCGGCTCTATCTGGAGGAAGGAAAGCCCGGTAAGATCAATGATCTCATCCTGCTCGCCGAAAAGCTTCCCACCATGATGAAGGATACGATCCTCACTCGTCTGAAGGAGCTTTTATAACGCCGCTTCGGATCTGGTCCGCCAGACGGCTCGCCTCGTTTTTGGTAAGCTGCGAAAGATCTCTGTCGCAGGGGATTCCCCGTTCCTCCAAGAGACGCCGGATCTGCTCGATCTGCTTTGGCATGACAGGCACTTCTCTTTTGATCTGATAATGTAGCGGAAAAGATGTAAAAGCCGAAGGCGCCCCCTCTTCATAAAGATCCCACAGCTTTTCATATAGTAAAAAGGTCGCCTGCGCGTCCGCAAATGCCCTGTGCGGCTCATGTGGGATCTGAAAATAGGCGGTCAGTGCAGAAAGCGCTTTTTTCTGCTCTGCAGGCAGAAACCGTCTTGCAATTTTCAGCGTATCCAGTCCGTTTCGCTCAAAAGCAAAGCCCTTTGGCTGTTCATTGACAAGTGCCTTTTTCAGAAAGGCATAATCCGATATAATGCTGTGCCCCAGAAGCACATACTCTCCCAAAAACGCCAGCAGCTTCTCTGCAATGTCCGCAAAGACCGGCGCATGCTCCAGCATTTCATCCGTAATCCCCGTGATCTCCGTCGTCTGCGGCAAAAGCTTTCTGCCCGGACTGACAAATGTTGAGAAGGTATCCAGGATCTCTCCGTCTTCGACCAGAAGGGCTCCTATTTCTATGATCTTATCTGTTCTTGGGTTCAGGCCTGTTGTTTCCAGATCCAGAACCACCGCTTTTCCTCTACTCATGCTTTTCCCTGCAAAATTCCTGTAAAAAGCATTCCTCACACTTTGGGCTTCTCGCAAAGCAGATCTGTCTGCCAAATGTGATGATCTGGATATTGAATAAGATCCAGTGATCCTTCGGCAGAACCTTCTCCAGATCATGTTCGATCTTTTCAGGATCTGTCTCCTTTGTCAGTCCCAGTCTGTTTGAAATGCGTTTTACATGTGTATCCACAACAATGCTCGGCTCGTGGTAAATATTGCCGCGGATCACATTGGCTGTCTTTCTGCCCACGCCCGGAAGAGACGTCAGCTCCTCGATACTGCGCGGTACTTCCCCGTGGAATTCGTATACAAGCTTTCTACAGCAGCCTATGATATTTCTTGCCTTATTATGATAAAAACCGGTGGATTTGATATCCTGCTCCAGTTCATCCACATCCGCCCCGGCAAAAGCCTCAATCGTCGGATATTTCCGGAACAGATCCTTTGTCACGATATTGACGCGGGCATCCGTACACTGTGCGCTTAAGATCGTCGCGATCAGAAGCTGCCATGCGCTATCATGCTCCAGATAACATTTGTATTCGGTTGTGTACACCTCATCCAGTCTTCGTAAAATTTCTTTTGTCCGCTTTGCAACCATCTACTCTGCCTCCGAAAGAGCCGTCACATCGATCACGGAAACTTCGCCCGTGAGTGGACTCTTCTTTGTATAATCGTACAGGAAAAAGGATTCCTGTTCTCGTTTTTTCCCTGTTGTCAGGTCATAAAAATATGGTTCTATATGTGTCATCCTTGCGATTGTCCTTGCATCACAGCCCACATAGCTCTCCGAAAGCTGCCCCGGCTCCTTCGCTGCCCGCTGGCAGATCCTGCGGATCTCTTCCTTATATAAGACGGGATCTTTTGCAAATGCAGGTCTTGTCTTGCAGTTTTCACGCAGATACAGATCCTGCGTCAGTGTTTCCCGGAACAGCTCCGTTGGCAACCCCTTTTCTCTGATAAAGTCATACAATACCTGATATCGGTAGCTTCTCGCCGGTGCTTTCAAAAAATAGCCCTGTCCGGCAAAATAAGCCGCAAGCTCTTCAAAAAAAGCAAACGGAGAAGCAAACTGTGGAACAAGCAGCTTTAAGGTCGTCACAAACTGATTGCTGTTATAGTACAGCTCCACCATTTCCTCGATCTGCTTGAGCCTGCGCACTTCTTCATAACTGAGCCAGCTTGTATACAAAACCTCATAAGGCGGCTCGTCCAGATAGACAAGTCCGTATTTTTCACAGTTGTCATGCATTTTAGAGCCCTTCAGCACCTTTAAGAAGCCAAGCTGCAGCTGTTCAGGCTCCATGACATACACATCGTCAAAGGAATGCCCGAAGGAAGTATAGCCCTCCAGTGGCAGTCCGGCGATCAGATCCAGATGAATGTGGATATTATGCCCTGCGTGGATCTTTTGCACGATCTGCCTGAGAAGCCCGACATCCATATGCCTGTCGATCTCCCGTATCGTTTCCTCATTGGTAGACTGTACGCCGATCTCAAGCTGTACAGCGCCCGGTCTGAACTGATTCAAAAGCCGGATCTGCTCCTCATCCAGAATATCAGCGGCGATCTCAAAATGGAAATTGGTAATGCCATTGTCATGCGTAAGCAGATATTCCCAGATCTCCATCGCATGTTTTTTATTACAGTTAAAAGTACGGTCTACGAATTTTACCTGTGCCACCTTCCGGTCGAGGAAAAACTGCAGCTCCCGCTTCACAATAGAAAGATCCCGCAGCCTGACCTTCTTATCGATGGAAGAAAGGCAGTAGCTGCAGCGGAACGGACAGCCGCGGCTCGACTCATAATACAGGATCTTATTTTCAAACTTTTTCAGATCATCATATAAAAAAGGGATCACAGATAAATCTGTCAGCACGCGTGGTCCGGTCAGTATGACCTTTCCGTCCTTCCTGATGGCAAGTCCCGCAATCCGGGAAAGTGCCTCTTCGCCGCTCTCACCGCTTCTGTAATGCTGTGCAAGCTCTAAGAAGGTCTGCTCGCCTTCCCCCAGCATAATACCGGTAAGCTGCGGATACTCTTCCATCACCTTTTCCGCATCAAAGGATACTTCAGGTCCGCCCAGCCAGATCTGTACCTGTGGCAGGAGCTTCTTCAGCTCCCTGACAAGCTTTTCAATATACGGAATATTCCAGATGTAGCAGGAAAAGCCGATCACATCAGGTCTGTGCTCATACAGATCTGCCAGTACATCTTCCATCTGCTGGTTGATCGTATATTCTGCCACAAATATCTGCTCTTTCAGCGTCGGATCCTCCTGACAGGCATATGCCTGCAGGGAATACACCGCCGGATTTGAATGAATATACTTTGCATTAACTGCCGTCAGTAAAAATCGCATGTCTGCCTCTCTTATAAGAACTTCTCAATTTCTTCTTTTGTCGGAAGTGCCGGAATTCCGCCCATCTTCTGTACACAAAGACCGCCTGCTGCATTTCCGTATGCAAGCGCTGTTCTTACCATATCCTCCGTCACTTCTTCCGGCTTTGTGACGCCAAACATCAGCATACGGGATAAAAAGCCGCCCCAGAACGCATCGCCTGCGCCTGTCGCATCGACTGCATTTACCTTCCTGCCTGCTGCGACATCACTGTTTCCATGAAAGAAATAGCGAGCTCCCTTACTGCCAAGTGTTTCTATTAAAACGGTGATCCCGTGCTCTTTCATAAAGGCTTCGATATTGTCCTCTCCACCCACAAAGTAAAGCTCTTCGTCCGAAATCTTCATAAAATCAATATAAGGCAGAAGCTTTTCCACCTCCTGCTTGCAGCGGTCCCTGTCATGCCAGATCATATCTCTGTAGTTGACATCAAAGCTGACCAGCTTTCCATGCTTCTTTGCGAGCGACAGTGCATATCCGATCGCCTCCCTGCTCGGATCATCGGAAAGAGAAACGCTGCCCGCATGGAGCATTCTGCAATCTGCGATATCCGCTTCCTTCACATCCTCTTTGGAGAGCAGGATATCTGCACCCGGTTTTCTGGCAAACGTAAAAGATCTTTCGCCGCCTTCATATAAGGTAACAAATGCCAGTGTTGTGATCGCTTTATCTGTCAGATCGGGACAGAGCATCTTCACATGTTCTTCTTCCAGTACTCCCTGCAGCTTCTTTCCAAAATCATCATTGCCCAAAATACCGAGAAATGCTGTGTCAAGTCCGTTTCTCGCCGTTGCGATCGCTACATTCGCAGGCGCTCCGCCCGGATTTGCCATATAGGTGCCCGGCTGCTGCATCGGTGTAAAATCAATCAACATTTCTCCCGCACAAATAATATCCATCGGTTACCTCCTCTTATTGTATTTTCATCTACTTTACCACTTAGTATAACGACAACTCATTTTTTTCACAATAGAATATTGAAAAAACTGTGAAACAATTTTATACTGTATATGATATCGTTTTCATACAGGTTTACAGCATAACATCCGGAGGTAATGATAAAGCATGAATATCAGTGACATTGCAAAAATGGCAGGTGTTTCACCTGCTGCCGTTTCACGCTATCTGAATCAGGGATATATCAGCGAGGAAAAAAAAGAAGCGATCCGCCGCGTGATCGCGCAAACAGGGTATACCCCATCGAAACAGGCACAGACGCTGCGGACAAAACGTACCAAAGTCATCGGAGTCGTGATCCCGAAGATTGATTCTGAATCTATTTCGCGCATTGTCGCCGGTATCAGCTGTGAGCTCAATGAAGCAGGCTATCAGCTTCTGCTTGCCAATACGGAAAATAATACCGATCAGGAGCTGACCTATCTCAAGACCTTCCGCCAGAATAATGTGGATGGCATCATTCTCATTGCCACCATGCTGACACCGAAGCACAAGGCTCTTTTAAAATCCCTGACCATTCCGGTTGTTGTCCTTGGACAGAAAACAGATCTTGCCTCCTGCATTTATCATGATGACTACCATGCAGCCTACGATCTGACAAAGTATCTGATCGAAAAGGGACGTACACATATCGGCTACATTGGCGTTACGCTGAAGGATATTGCCGTCGGAACAGACAGAAGAAACGGTTTTCTGGACTGTATGAAGGATCACAATCTGCCGGTTTCCGAAGAACAGCTTGCAATCGGGGCTTTTGATATGGAAAACGGTTATGACAATGCCCGTCTGATCCGCAGAAAGAAACCTGAAACAGATGCTTTTTTATGTGCGACCGACACAATTGCAATAGGCGCTATGAAATACTTGCATGAGTTTGGTGTTAAAATTCCGGAAGAGATCGCTGTGTGCGGCTTCGGAAACGGAAAAACAGCCGCCGTCGTGACCCCATCCCTGACAACGATCCATTATTATTACCGGACCAGCGGTATCGAGGGTGCAAGAATGCTGCTTGAAAAGCTGCAGGGAAAAAATGTACCGTTGAAAACGATCATGCTCGGTTATGAAATCATTGAACACGATTCCGTATAAATTTATCAGAAATTGTAAAAGCAGGCATTTGTACGTTTCTTTCCAAAACCGGAAGAAAGGCACAAATGCCTGCTTTTGATTTTATACATTTCCCTTCTCGATTATCCCCATCGAATGTATACCTAATATATGCATCAAATGCGCATTTATTACAATACCTTTTCCGCAAAACGACACGAATGATGTATATAACGACACGAAACAGAGAAATACTTGTCTGAAAATGTCAATCTTGCTATAATATGCTCATATTAAAAATGCGGATATGAAAAGGGATTTTATACTCAATGCAAAAAATACTAATCGTTGAAGATGACCCGATCCAGCTTGAAATGCTTTACGAAACTGTCCATTCCAGGTATCCTGCCTGGGAGATCCAAAAAGGATCCTCTTTGGAAGCAGCGCAGGCATTTTTGCAGGAATCTGTTACAGCAAATGAATATTTCACTTTATTTTTACTGGATATCCAGCTGAGCAAAGAACCGGGAGACCGGAACGGTTTTCAGCTGGCGCAGTCCATTCGTGAGATCAGTGTATATTACAAAACACCGATCCTCTTTCTGACATCTGTCTCAGAAGAATTGTCCAGAGCATTGACACAATTTCACTGCTACAACTTTATCACAAAGCCCTATCAGAAAGAAACCGTGCTGGAACAGCTCAGACAGATGCTTTTGACCGGTTATCTGCAGGATGTACTGGACATTGCGGACACGCAGCGGATCCACCACCGTTTGCAGCCGCGGGATATCCGCTATATCGAATCCAGATCGCATACTATTTTTATATATACAATCTATGGCTGCATCCAGACAAGAGAATACTCCCTTTCTGCCATGGCAGAGCAGCTTGGAACCTCCTTTATCCGCTGCCACCGGCGTTATCTGGTCAATCCGGAGCATATCACAGGCTTTGACAGATCTACACGTTATCTGCTGGCAGACAAAGATACGATCCCAGTCAGCCAGAGCGGTATTGCTTTACTGAGAGATTACATTTAAATAAAAAGGCAGACAACTATGAACAGCATACTTACTTTGATTATTACATACATTTTTAATCCGATTTTGGAAACCTCTGCAGGCATCTGCGCGATCAAATCAATGAATCACAGATCCTTGCGGCCGATCCCCGCAGATTTCATCTTCTATCTCAGCACCATATTGGCCGTACTGCTCGTTCCTTCTGAACCGGCGATCTTTAAATGGGTATTCGGGCTTTTGTTATATCTTGTTTATATTTTTGTAACTGTCGAAGATACCGCATTAAATCGCTTTCTCCTTTTTATGCTCACACATGGCAGCATTTTTCTTTTGCAATGCATACTTCTTGGCATCATGTATTTTATATTCCGGATCGAGGCTTTCAACGGAACCGGCATCAGCCTCCTTGGCAACTTCCTGACATTTGTCTCTGCTGCTGCATTTTTTCAGCTTCCGTTTGTGAAGCATCTGTTTGACTATGTAAAGCAGGCTTCTTATCTGCTTCGTATTCTGACACTGAATACATATCTTGTGATTTTGTTCTGTCTGGCTTTTTTCAAGATCTACCCGCAGCAGATCTACGAAATTCTGTCCCTTGTCATCACACTGTTGACTCTGCTTGCAGCGATCAATATCTGGATCCTTTACTACGACCAGCGTACCAGACTCCAGCAGCAGGAAATCGACAGCTATCAGAAAAATATGCCGATCTACGATTCTCTGATCCAGGAAATCCGAGCAGGCCAGCACGAGTATGCAAACCACCTGCAAAGCCTTGCGAATCTTTCTGTTATGTACAAGGACTATGACTCGCTTTCCAGAGCGCTGCAGTCTTATTCGCTGGAGCTTTCCAATCCGATGGCAAATTATCCGCTTCTGCAGATCAACATGCCACTGCTGGCAGCTTCTCTGTACAGCATGGCAAGCCATGCGCAGGAAAAAGGGATCGCGCTGCAGTTTGATATTGTAAACGCGGTATTGGAGAGCCACGCACCGGAGCATGCGCTGACCGACTATATCACCATTCTGACACAGAATGCGATCGAAGCCTGCAAAGCGGGCGATACGGTCTATGCCTTATTGGATTCCAAAGAGGGATCTGTCCAGTATGAGATCCGCAATCCGGTCCCTGCCATGATCTCGCCGGAGGAGATCGGCAATTTCTTTAAACGCGGCTATTCCACCAAACAGACACAGGCAGGTTCCGGTGCTGCTTCTAAACGGGCAGATTCCGCAGCCTACGGGCAGGCAGATGATAAACGCGGTCTCGGACTGTATTACTTACAGACAAATATCACGAAAGCAGGCGGCTCTGTCGGCGCTGACTGCGTATGCTATGAGGGCAGCTATTTCATTATTTTCAGATTGACATTATGAATCAAGAGGTGACTTCACAAAATGGAACTGGCAGTTACAATGTTTGACACAGTATGTGAATTTTTTATCGGCTGTTACATCACCAAAACCTATCTGCATAAATCATATAAGCCACAGTGCAGGGATTTCCTTGCCTGCTGTTGTCTGCTGCTTGTCTGTATCCTCATTCCGGATCATGAAGGAATTCTGACCTGGGCATGCGCACACGCCATATATCTGACTTATGTATGCACACAGCAGAAACGAGGAGAAGCCTCTTTGCAGGATCGCTATCTGCTTTTCTGTCTGATGCACAACTCGATGCTTATGATAGAAGGCATATTTTCTGTCCCACTGATTCTTCTGCTTCGTCTTATTCCAATGCCGGAGCTGCTTTTTATGCTGATCGCCAATATCACTCTGACTGTTCTGACTCCTGTGCTCTTTCTGATTCCCGCCCTGCGAAATATGTATAATAAGATCAGATATGCTGCTCTGCCCTACAGACTCATTCTGCTTAACAGCTATATGGTGCTGCTTTTTGTTCTGTTGTCATTTAAGCTCAATTTTATGACACTGTACGATGGCTCGGTTTCTGTCCTTATATATTGCTGCACAGCCCTGTTTCTTGCTGCAGTCAACATCTGGATTCTTTACTACGACCAGCGTACCAGATTCCAGCAGCAGGAGATCGACAGCTATCAGAAAAATATGCCGATCTACGATTCTCTGATCCATGAAATCCGGGCAGGCCAGCATGAGTATGCAAACCACCTGCAAAGTCTTGCGAATCTTTCTGTTATGTACAAGGACTATGACTCGCTTTCCAGAGCGCTGCAGTCTTATTCGCAGGAGTTTTCCAATCCGATGGTAAATTATCCGCTTCTGCAGATCAACATGCCACTGCTGGCAGCTTCTCTGTACAGTCTGGCAAGCCATGCGCAGAAAAAAGGGATTGCGCTGCAGTTTGATATTGTAAATGCGGTGCTGGAAAGTCATGCACCGGAGCATGAGCTGACCGACTATATCACCATTCTGACGCAGAATGCGATCGAAGCCTGCAAAGCGGGCGATACGGTCTATGCCTTATTGGATTCTAAGGACGGAGCAGTGCGGTATGAGATCCGCAATCCGGTTCCTGCCATGATCTCACCGGAGGAGATCGGCAATTTCTTTAAGCGTGGGTATTCCACCAAACAGACACAGTCAGGTTCTGACGCTGCTTCTAAACGGACAGATTCTGCAGCCTACGGGCAAGCAGATGATAAACGTGGGCTTGGGCTGTACTACTTACAGACGAATGTTACAAAGTCAGGCGGCTCTGTCGGGGCTGACTGCGTATGCTATGAGGGCAGCTGCCACATGATCTTTCGATTGATGTTATAAGTACATAGGAATCCATGTGCCTGCGTAACAGACGTTAAAGCACGTAACGGGGTTTGCAAGTCCTGTTCGTTTATGGGTCTTGCCATGATATATATTTTTTATGCATAATACGAGGAGATTTACATATGGAATACTTACAGATTGTCTGCAACACATTTTGCGAAATGTTTTCTGCTTTTTATATTGCCAGAACTTACCTGCATAAACCCTATAAAATTCAACGCAATGAAATCATTGCCTACCTCATCCAGATCATTGCCGCTCTTCTGATTTCCAATCACAGAGGTGTTCTCATATTTCTTATTGTTCAGGTTGTTTATGCATTTTATTTCTTTTCATTATCGAAAGGCAGCAGCCTCTTTGATTGTTTTTTATTACTATGCATGACACATATCTCCATGCTGCTGATCGAATCTCTGACAACGTTACCAATTGTATTTCTCATGCAGAAAACCAGTATGTCCTTTTTGCTGTTTTCCCTGCTGTCAAATATCATACTGCCTGTTTTTACACTGCTTTTGTTCCACATCCCTGTACTAAGGCGTTTGTATGATTCTATAAAGCAGTCTGCTCTTGCTTTTCGTCTGATTCTGATCAACAGTTATGCTTTGCTTATCTTTGCACTTTTCTATTACAAACTGCATCCCGAATCACTCTACCAGAGTTATATTATTTTCTTCTGCATTGGGCTGTTTTTACTGGCACTCAATCTCTGGCTGTTATACTACGACCAGCGCAACAGACTTCAGCAGCAGGAAATCGACAGCTATCAGAAAAATATGCCGATCTACGATTCTCTGATCCACGAAATCCGAGCAGGCCAGCATGAGTATGCAAACCACCTGCAAAGTCTTGCGAATCTTTCTGTTATGTACAAGGACTACGACTCGCTTTCCAGAGCGCTGCAGTCTTATTCGCTGGAGTTTTCCAATCCGATGGCAAATTATCCGCTTCTGCAGATCAACATGCCACTGCTGGCAGCTTCTCTGTACAGCATGGCAAGCCATGCGCAGGAAAAAGGGATCGCGCTGCAGTTTGATATTGTAAACGCGGTATTGGAGAGCCACGCACCGGAGCATGCGCTGACCGACTATATCACCATTCTGACACAGAATGCGATCGAAGCCTGCAAAGCGGGCGATACGGTCTATGCCTTATTGGATTCCAAAGAGGGATCTGTCCAGTATGAGATCCGCAATCCGGTCCCTGCCATGATCTCGCCGGAGGAGATCGGCAATTTCTTTAAACGCGGCTATTCCACCAAACAGACACAGGCAGGTTCCGGTGCTGCTTCTAAACGGGCAGATTCTGCAGCCTACGGGCAGGCAGATGATAAACGCGGACTCGGACTGTATTACTTACAGACAAATATCACGAAAGCAGGCGGCTCTGTCGGCGCTGACTGTGTATGCTATGAGGGCAGCTATTTCATCATTTTCAGATTGACCTTATGAATTCTGTCGCATAATTTTGATACAAATGTACAGCAGTTCTCATGCTGCAGCCTCGCCCATCACCGCAGGTGATTTTCATGGGCGAGGGTTTCTATAATGTCATAATGGTGTAAAATGATGTCGGGATCAAAAGCCCTAAACCCACCTATGAGCAGGCTCACATGTGGTTAGACCTTTTAACTCCGGCATCATATAATTAAATCTATATATAACAAACAGGCAAGGAGATTGTCACGCAATGGAAACACTGATTACAATATTTAATACATCCTGCTGTTTTTTTACAGCATCCTATATCGCAAAAACCTATTTGCATCAATCATACAAACCAAGAAAAGTAGATTTTCCTGTACTGATGCTCCTTGTTCTTGCCTGTACTTTCCTTCCGCATCCAAACGGTATTTTTCTCTGGGCATTTTCCAATCTGGTTTACCTTCTTTATATCTGCCATCTGGATCATAAAGATTCCCTGCCCAACCGGTTTCTGTTTTTCTGTCTTGTTCACAGCACAATGCTTCTCATAGAAGGGATTTTTTCTGTTCCTTTGCTCCTGCTGCTCCGGTTGGTTCATTTGCCGGATGTGCTGTCCACTTCCATGCTCAATCTACTATTGACGCTGTTCGTTCTATTCTTATTGCGCCATACAAAGCTGAAAAATCTCTTTGATACGGTTAAAAATGCTTCTTTGCCATTTCGGATCATCGTGATCAACAGTTATCTGGTTCTGCTGTTCGTTCTGCTGTTTTTTAAGTTTCATGACTTTGTTGTCTATCAGAACACGGTCGCACCCTACATCTATTCCTATTGTGCGATAGGCATTTTTCTTGTTCTGATCAATGTCTGGATTCTCAGCTACGACCACCGCACCAGACTTCAGCAGCAGGAAATCAAGAGCTATCAGAAGAATCTGCCGATTTATGATTCTCTGATCCATGAAATTACCGATAATCAACATAAATATATGGACCGTCTGCAAAGCTTTTCGGATCTGCCGGACGTCTATAAAGACTATGATACGCTTTCTGCCGCTTTAAAGGCATATACCAAAGAATATGAAAACCCCATGCGGTATTATCCGCTTCTGCAGATCAACATGCCACTGCTGGCAGCTTCTCTGTACAGCATGGCAAGCCATGCGCAGGAAAAAGGGATCGCGCTGCAGTTTGATATTGTAAACGCGGTATTGGAGAGCCACGCACCGGAGCATGCGCTGACCGACTATATCACCATTCTGACACAGAATGCGATCGAAGCCTGCAAAGCGGGCGATACGGTCTATGCCTTATTGGATTCCAAAGAGGGATCTGTCCAGTATGAGATCCGCAATCCGGTCCCTGCCATGATCTCGCCGGAGGAGATCGGCAATTTCTTTAAACGCGGCTATTCCACCAAACAGACACAGGCAGGTTCCGGTGCTGCTTCTAAACGGGCAGATTCTGCAGCCTACGGGCAGGCAGATGATAAACGCGGGCTTGGGCTGTACTACTTACAGACGAATGTTACAAAGTCAGGCGGCTCTGTCGGAGCTGACTGTGTATGCTATGAGGGCAGCTATTTCATCATTTTCAGATTGACCTTATGAATCCTGCCGCATAATTTTGAGACAAATGTAAGACCCTTTTCATACGTGATGTTTTCCACAATGTTTCAGACCGTCATATTCCACAATTCACTTTCAGATAATTTATTGATTTTTGACAATTTACAAGTGACATCCACCCTCTTATAATACAATTATAAAATGAAATCGATTTCATATACAATTCCGATATTCTTTTACTAATCAGTTGATTATTTCGTAATAATAATGTCATGGAATATGATAACGATTGCATTATATAGGAACTGTTATTGACAAGTCTTGGGAGATGCCGGTCCCAGGCAATACAAAAAGGAGGAATATTATTTATGGTTCACAATACAATGCAGGATAATGAAAAGATCAAAAAACTGGAGCAAATTCACATGACCAGGGTTTCTCATACAGATTCCGCACTTTCCTTTCATCTGATGCCACCATCCGGATGGCTGAATGACCCAAACGGGCTCTGTCAGCTGCATGGTACTTACCATATTTTTTTCCAGTATTCTCCTTACTCCGCCATTGGCGAGGGAGACAAATACTGGGGACACTATGAAACAAAAGATTTTATAAACTATACTTATACAGGCATCTTTTTATCACCGGACTGTGATCTGGATAAGGATGGTGTATATTCCGGAAGTGCATTTGTCGAAGACGATACCATGTATCTCTATTACACAGGCAATACAATGGAAGACGGTGATTTCGACTTTACCTATGAAGGCCGTGGCTCCAATACCACGCTGGTCACGTCAAAAGACGGCATTACGGCTTCTGCCAAAAAATGCCTTTTAACAAGTGCAGATTACCCGCACACCTTATCCTGCCATGTCAGGGATCCTAAAGTTTTTAAAGAAAACGGAAAATACTATATGGTGCTCGGTGGCAGAACCAGAAATGATGTTGGCTGTGTTCTTCTTTATGAAGCAGAGGATAAGGAGCACTTCCGTTTCAAACAATATATTACCTCCGAAAAGCCTTTTGGTTATATGTGGGAATGCCCGGATCTGTTCCGGATTGACGGGAACCTTTTCCTTTCCATTTCGCCCCAGGGCATTGCAGCAGAGGAATATCAGTATCAGAATGTTTACCAGTCAGGATATTACCGCATTCTCGGAGATTTGGAAGATTATACCCTATCTCCTTTCATAGAATGGGATATGGGCTTTGACTTTTACGCACCGCAGAGCTTTATCGACGAATCAGGCAGAAGAATCCTGATCGGCTGGATGGGCATCGGTGATATCGAATATAAAAATCCAACTGTTGCGGAAGGCTGGCAGCATACGCTGACCGTCCCAAGAGAACTGACTCTGGACGCATCCGGCGATATCTGCCAGAATCCGGTAAAAGAATTAACTGCCCTGCGCAAGGATGCTGTCATCATTCCGTCGGATCATTTTCTGACAGAGGGAACTTTTGAAATGCTCGCAGATATTTCCAGTAATGAAGATTTTTCGATTATTATTGATAAAGGAATGCGGATTCTGTATGATGCCGGTACTTCTGTCCTTTCCCTTTCCTTCCTACCGGACCGGGAATGTAACCCGGAAGATGCAAAAGGCTGCGGCCGTTGTATACGAAAAGCAAAAATCAGAGAGAATAAAGTAAGCAGTCTGCAGATCCTGGTCGATCATTCTACTGTTGAAATCTTTGTCAATAACGGGCATTATGTATTTAGCAGCAGATATTACAAGACCGGACATGCACATACCGTAGAGTTTTCAGGGGATATGAACATCACCGTCTACACGCTCTCCGGCTTACATTTTAACAATCCGTAATCTGATCCGAGAACTTCCGTAAGGAAGTTCTCTTTTCATTGACACGCATTCCAATTTCTTCTATGATATAGGTAGTAAAAACTTTCGTTTCAAAATGAAACAGGTTATTTCTGCAGAGAGGTGGGAATGCATATGAGAAAACTTCTTGTAAAGGATTTACATCCCGGTATGGTCACTGCGGAAGATATTTTTTCCATAGATGGACAGCTGATTCTTCCGAAAAAAATCATCCTCACGCAAAACGGAATCGAAAAACTGGAAGCCTTTGCAATTTACTCCGTCCGTATCGAAGACGAAGAAGTTGCACCGCCGCAGACCAGTTTTTTTGACACGCCGTCTTATAGTGAACGTATCAAATCAAATCCCGATTTTATCAATTTTAAAAAGAGTTTTGAAGATCATGTGGAATCCCTGCAGACAGGACTGAATCAGATCGTGGAATCCAATTCCGGCTTTGATGCGGAAAATCTGCTTTCCCAGACACTTGTCCTGATCGGAGAAGGGCAGGCATCCTCCATCAATATGATGGATATGCTGCTGAACATGCGGGATTATGACGATTCCACTTATGCGCACAGTATTAACTCAGCTATCATCTGCAATATATTTGCCGGATGGCTGAATCTAAGCAAGGATGAACGTATCCTTGCCACATCCTGTGGGCTGTTCCATGATGTCGGTAAGCTGAAAGTACCGGAAACGATCCTGAAAAAGCCGGGCGCACTTACCAAAACAGAATTTGAAGCAATCAAACGTCATCCTCTTGACGGCTATAATCTGCTCGATCAGTATAATTTGCCGGAGGAAGTTAAAAATGCTGCCCTTATGCATCACGAGAAATGTGATGGAAGCGGCTATCCATACGGTTTTACCGCCGATAAAATATCGTTCTTTTCCAAAATGGTCACGATCGTCGATATTTATGATGCCATGACAAGCAACAGATGTTATCGCAATCCGCTCTGTCCTTACTCTGTGATCGAGTCATTTGAACAGGATGGTTTTCAGAAGTATGATCCGGAGCTGTATTTGGAATTTCTGAGACACATCGGTACCAGCTTTATCGGAGAACGTATTTTATTAAACAATGGTCTGGAAGGTGAAGTTGTATTTGTAAATCCCTCTTATCTCTCCAGGCCCACAATTAAATGTTGTAATAAATTCCTTGATCTGGCAGCCAATCAGAATATTAAGATTACCAGCATCATATAAGAACAACAGTCATATTCTTTTGACAGAAGTATGATAGAATTCACACATACATAATACATATATAAGGAGGAAATTATGGGATTAATCAAAGCAACCGGAAATGCGATCGGATCTGCACTCGGAGATCAGTGGCGTGAGTATTTTTACTGCGACTCCATGGCAGCAGATGTACTGGTAACAAAAGGGGAAAAGCGCACGAGCAATAAACGTGCAAGCAGCAATACAAGGGGTGAGGATAATATTATTTCCAACGGCTCTATCATTGCTGTCAATGACGGACAGTGTATGTTGATCGTCGATCAGGGCAAGATCGTCGAAGTCTGCGCAGAGCCCGGTGAATTTGTATACGATACTTCTTCTGAGCCAAGTATTTTCTATGGCAGTCTCGGAGATAACATCAAACAAACCTTTGCCCTGATCGGCAAACGTATTTCCATGGGTGGTGATCCGGCTAAGGATCAGCGTGTATACTTCATCAATACAAAGGAAATCCTCGGCAATAAATATGGTACGATGAATCCTGTTCCGTTCCGTGTCGTTGATAATAATATCGGACTGGATATTGATATCGCACTTCGCTGCAATGGAGAATATTCTTACAAGATCGTAGATCCGCTTCTGTTCTACACCAATGTCTGCGGTAATGTTACAGATGACTACACCAGAGATAATATTGACAGCATGCTGAAAACAGAGCTTCTGACAGCACTGCAGCCTGCTTTTGCAAAGATTTCCGATCTGGGCGTCCGTTACAGCAACATTCCTGCTCATACCATGGAGCTGGCAGATGCCTTAAATGACGTTCTTTCCGAAAAATGGACAGAGCTGCGCGGTATCAAGGTTGCTTCTTTCGGTGTTAACACGGTAACTGCATCACCGGAAGACGAAAAGATGATCAAAGAACTGCAAAAAACTGCAGTACTTCGCAACACAAGCATGGCTGCTGCCACTCTGACAAGCGCACAGGCAGAAGCAATGAAAGCTGCTGCCAGCAATACAAGCACCGGTCCTATGATGGCTTTTGCAGGCATGAATATGGCAAACGCCGCTGGCGGCTTAAATGCCAATACATTATTTAACATGGCTGCCCAGGAGCAGGCACAGGCCCAGCCTCAGCAGGCAGCTCCGGCTCCGCAGCAAAGCGCACCTGCAGCAGGTGAATGGATCTGCAGCTGCGGTACAAAAAACAGTGGTAAGTTCTGTACGGAATGTGGTTCCAAGAAACCGGAAGAACCTGTGAAAATGCAGTGGTTCTGCCCGGAATGCGGTACAAAGAATGAAGGAAAGTTCTGTATTGAATGCGGAACGAAGAGACCTTAATAAACTGAGAGGTTCCTTTTCCTCGTCGCCATAACAAAAAGAGAACATCCGAAAGGATTGTTCTCTTTTTTACATGGCAAATATACGGCAAGATCTGTCTATAACCTGCTTCGCAGGTTATTTGGCCATACATTTGCTTCGCAAATATATGGCAAGACTCGCAAACCCGCACCTTCGGTGCTCTATCGTCTGCTTCGCAGACGGTTTGCTCGTTAATGGCGCAGGAAAAACAAATGGCCGCTTACGCAGCCGCTTGTTTTTCTTTTGCGCCTATTACATCTTGAAGATTGCGAGGGCTTCGTCGAGTTTACCGGCGAGCTGGCGAAGGTTTTCAGATGAAACCTCGAGGCTGTTCATCGTATCACTCATGCCCTGTGCGGAGTTCATTGTACTCGTTGTAGAAGCTTCATTCTGCTCGGAAATAGATGCCAGATTATGTACCACATCCTGAATGGCATCTCCCGAATCACTTAGAACGCTGACCTTTCCACGGATATTTTCAATATTATCAAGCGAGTTGCTGACACCAACAGCCACTGCATTGGATTTCTCCATTGTCTCATCCAGCTTTTGCTGCTGCTGATCCATCTTCACCTTCACTTCTTCCATTACCTCAACCATGCGGTTAGATTCGGATATGATCTCAGCAATGATCTTTTCTACTTCCTCTGCCGTCGTATTGGACTGCTCAGCCAGTTTGCTGATCTGCTGGGCAACAACCGCAAATCCACGACCTGCCTCTCCAGCTCTGGCAGCTTCGATACTTGCATTTAAGGAAAGAAGATCTGTCTCATCTGCAATATTCTGGATCATTGTGATCGCAGACTGGATGGATGCGATCGAATCATTCAATGTATTGATCTGTTCTGCTATCTTTGTCACGGACGTACTTGCTTCTTCATTGGAGGCATTTAATTCTCCGATGATCACCTCTGATGCCTTTTCTGCATCTGACATCTGCTCTGCATGTCTGGTCAGCGAATCTACCTCATCTGTAATGTATGTGATCTGCTCACCGATCCGATCCACATTATGCTTTGCAACACCGGTTTCGTCTGCCTGCGTTGCAGATCCCTTGGTAATTTCCTCCAGCGACTGGTAAACTTCGTCCACAGTTCCTCTTGTATTAATGGCCATATTGGTCAGCTGATCTGCCGATGTGATCAGGTCTGAAGAAGATTTCTTAATATCTGAAACAATACGCCTCAGCGCATTCTGCAGCCGGATGGAAATATTGTAAATATCTCCCAGCTCATCGTTACGCTTTGTGATCTTCTTATTCACATTAGTAGAAAGCTCTCCCTTCACGATCTGACCTAAGAACTTTCTTGTCTCTTCCATGACTGATACCATTTTGGATGCAAGCAGCACAATAATGATCGATACAACACCCATCAGAACCACAGACATAATAATGATCTTCGTTGTCTGCCCCTTGATATTGGCCTGTACATCTTCGGACTCTTTTGCAACTCCGATCGCACCTGCTACCGCACCATCCGCATTTAAAAGCGGCTGATAATATGCATAATAGGTATGTCCTTCAATATCTGCATTTTCCACAAAAACAGACTCACCATTATTAATCTGTTCTGCAATTTCCTTATCCAGTCTTGTACCGGTAGATCTTCCGCCCTTTTCGCGCATCACGGTTGTGATCAGACGCATGTTGTAAAAATACAACGTCATTTCAAATCCGGTTCTTTCCTTAAGCGCATCAATCAATTTATTATCACCGGTGATCAGCACTTCACCTTTGGTAACACGTCCTGTCAGATCCTGTTTATAGTCACCTTCATACAGATTGCTATATGTTTCATCCAGGGAGGTTGCTACGATCTGAAGAGATTTTTTTATCTCTTCTTCCAGTCCGGACTGTAATGACTTTGTGCTGAACATAGTGATCATAATACAGATCGCCAACATCGGAACAAGTGCCAGAAGTAACATTCTGCGGGAAAAAGTAAAAAATCTCTTTTTCGTACCAATGTCTGCAACCGGAACAAATTCTTCCTGCCCACTTTCTTCTGCAACTGCTTCCTCTGCCATATCTGAGCCATGCTCTGCTTCCACCGCGTCTGTAGCACTGTCTGCTTCCGATATCAGTTGTTCTTCCTCATCTGTATCTTCTGTCTCTGCAGATTCCACGGTTTCTGCAGGTTCCGTTTCTACAGATGCTTCTTCTGTACCCGTATCATCTGCAGGCGCCTCTTCTGTTTCCTGACTGTTCTCTGCCACGACATATTTCTCAGCCTCCGGCTGCGGTGCGGCTTTTTCAGGCTCTTCCTCAGCCTGTCTGATTTCTTCTCCGCTGGCTGCCTTATCAGCCATCATCTTTGCAAAGAGCGCATCAATATCGATATCCTCTTCCTGCTGATTCTTATCTAATTCTTTATCTGCCATAGTAACTCCTTACAACAGTGCCTTCTCACACTGTTCCCATATTGCATTCTGCCGTTTTCCATTACGGTTCATCTCGGATTATTATACCATACAACGTTAGGAAAACCAAGCAAAAAGCCCCTTTTCACCACATTATATAATGATATTTCTGTCTTCACCCTTCAGGAAGGCTTCTATATTTTTGTAAACTTCATTGACCAGTCTTTCACGCGCTTCCACAGAAGCCCATGCCATATGTGGTGTAATGATCAGCTTATTGCTGTCCCGGATCTTTCCAAGCGGGTTATCCGCAGCAATCGGCTCTTTTTCAAGTACATCAAGTCCCGCCGCTGCGATTTCTCCGTTTTCCAGTGCGTCATACAAATCTGCATTGTTGACAACCGGCCCCCTTGCCACATTGATCAGAAGTGCGGTTTTCTTCATCTTGGAGAGTGCCTCTTTGTCGATAAAGTTTCTCGTCAGGTCAGAAAGTGGGCAGTGCAGGGATAAAATATCGGACTGTGCCAGCAGCTCGTCCTTGGAAACCTGCTCATATTCTGTACAGGTGCTCTTGCCTGTTACAGAATGGAAAATAACCTTACACCCGAAAGCCGTTGCGATCTTTGCAACCATTCTGCCGATATTGCCCATTCCGATAATGCCCCATGTCTTGCCTGCAAATTCTGTGAAAGGCAGATCAAAATGGCTGAACCGATCCTGTGCACCATAGGAACCGTCCTTTACATAGGTATCGTAGTATGGCAGATGCTCTAATAAGTAAAGTGCCAGAGCAAATGTATGCTGTGCTACAGCGGCTGTGGAATAATCTTTTACATTTGCAACCTTGATTCCTCTCTTTTTGCAGTACTCCAGATCAATATTGTCAAAGCCGGTCGCAAATTCACAAATCAGCTTTACATTGGATGCATCCTTTAATGTTTCTTCATTCATCGGTGCTTTATTGGCGATAATGATATCAACATCTTTTACCTTTTCAGCTGTATCCGCCGCTACTGTATTTCTATAATAGGTAACCTCTCCGAAATCTTCAAAACGAGTTACATCAATATCTGTTCCGACACTGTTTCTCTCTAAAACCGCTATTTTCATTTTGTTATCTCCTTATCTTGCAGTTCGTTTTCTGTCATTACCTCTGCCAGTCTTATTTATTATACGCAAGACAGCAATATATTACAAGTCAAACTCCTGATATATGCCACTGTTACTGTTGTCCGAGATCCATACACGGAATTTACCCGGTTCACTTCCGTAGCTTCCGTCCGCACGCACAAACCGGAGCATTTCTTCAGTGATCCGGAAACTGATCTCCTTCTTCTCGCCCGGCTTTAAGCTGACTTTTTCGATTCCTTTCAGCTCTTTCACAGGGCGGGCAACAGAAGCTGTCACATCCCGGATATAGAGCTGCAGTACATCACTGCCTTCCCTCTCTCCTGTATTTTGTATGCATACGGATGCTGTTATCTCGCCGTTCTCTGTCAATCTGTCTGAAGAAAGTATGACATCCGATATGGTAAACTCTGTATAGGAAAGACCATACCCAAACGGATATAATGGTTCATTTGGAATATCCAGATATTTGGACAGGTATCTTTCTTTTTTCTGTGGATCATTTGGTCTTCCCGTCTCTAAATGATTGTAGTAAACAGGAATCTGTCCTACACTGTAAGGGAAACTCATCGGCAGTTTTCCGGATGGATTTACTTGCCCTGTCAATGCATCTACAATGGCGTGACCGCCTTCTGTTCCCGGAAGCCATACTTCCAGCACTGCTTTCGCGTTTTCCTCTACTTCCCGCAGGTCAAGCGGTCTTCCGTTAAACAGCACGACCACAATATTGGCATTGACCTTTGCAACCTCCCGCAAAAGCACAAGCTGCGGCTCCGGAATCCGGATATCTCCCCGGCTTGTTGCCTCACCGCTTTGCAGGTAATATTCTCCGATCGGCATTATAACAATCTCTGCCTGCTTTGCTGCTTCTATCGCTTCCTGCAGCATCTGCGCTCTTTCCGCTTCCGAATATTCCACAGGCAGCACATTTCCCGCCTGATCAAATCCTTCAAATACATAGCCCTGTGGCATAAAAGCACTTCCCTGCACATATGTGGTTTTTGTACTGTCGAATACTTCTTCCGCTGCCTCACGGATCGTCACGCAATCCTTTACATCTCCGGAGATCGCCCATGTACTGATCAGACACTTGCTGTCTGTATAAGGACCGATAAAGGCAATCTTCTTTTCCATCGACAGCGGAAGCAATCCACCTTCGTTTTTCAGAAGTACAAAGGTCTGCGCTGCTGCCTTTCTGGCAAGTGCTCTGTGTGCCTCTGTCAACTGCATTTGCGCTTCCTTTTCAGCTCCCATGCCTTTATAGGGATCTTCAAACAGGCCAAGCTTGTTTTTCAGTGTCAGAATACGGAGCACACTTTCATCGATCAGTGCCTCCGGAATCGTTCCGTCTTCCACCAGTCTGATCAGCTCACTTCTGTAGCACTCTGTCATCATATCAATATCCACACCCGCAAGTGCAGCTTTATGCGCCGCATCTTTGGCATCCTCCGAGCAGCCATGCGCGATCGTTTCATAAATAGCCGCAAAATCTGAGATCAGTACTCCGTCAAATCCCATTTCTTCCCGGAGCACTTTTTTCATCAGCCACTGATTGATCGTCGCCGGAACACCGTTTACCGTATTAAACGATGTCATCACCATACCGGCTCCTGCTTTGATCCCTTTTTCATAAGCAGGCAGATATTCATTGCGGAAGGAATTTTCAGATACTTCTACCGTATTATAGTCCCGTCCGCCTGTTGCACCGCCGTATCCTGCAAAATGCTTCACACAGGCGCAGACCTTTCCTTCCCGGCTCATGTCGTCTCCCTGCAGTCCCTGCACCATAGCCTCCGCAAACAGTCCGTTTAAATACGGATCTTCCCCGGTCGATTCCATCACACGTCCCCATCTGGGATCACGCACCAGATCGACCATCGGCGAAAATGCCACATGGATTCCGCTGGCTGCTGCCTCTTTCGCTGCGACAGACGCACAGTCTCTTGCAAGCACCGGGTCAAAACTCGCTCCCTGTGCAAGCGGAACCGGAAATATTGTTTTCATACCGTGGATCACATCATACATAAACATCTGCGGAATATGATGCGGCTGGTTTTCCATATAGCTTTTCTGGATCCTGGCAAGCTTTTCCCCGCCATATAAAAGAAGGCTGGAGCCCGCCATTTTCAAATCTTCCTCTGTTACCTTCATATCTGCCATCATAGGACCGGTTATAATTCCCTGCTCCTTTGCATCATAGAGCATTCCGACCATCTGTACCATCTGCCCGATCTTTTCTGTCAGCGACATATCCTGCAGTAGTGCAAGTATCTGTTTCTGCTTCATAAAGCACCTCCGTATCCATTCTTACTCTTTCTTTATTGTAACTTGTCCTATCTGTATTTTCAATCATTTCCCATCCGCAATTGCGGCCGGGACTTCTCTTCTGTAATCTTAACTGGATTCATATTGAAATCGGAGAATCGGAAGCATATAATAAGGCAGGAATAAATTGCAGGAAAGGAGGAAGCAATATGAAACAAGCATCTTACAGGCGCAGCAGAACTGCCTGCCTGCTTCTTCTTATTCTGTTCCTTCTTTCTGTTCTGGGCAAAAATCCGGAAATACCTTCCGCGGATGAAATACCCTATCTGGGTTACACACAGACAACCTCTGTTCCCTGTATTCTGGAGGAAGATACGGGGATCATTCCTGATTTTATCAGCGCAGAAGAAACCTTTTATGCAAGTCATGCGGTTGTATTAAACCGTTCTACAGCAAGACGGCTTACCAATACAAAAGCCGATCTTACCTGTCACGAAGCAGCAGGCTATTGCGCATTCTGCATCCTGCTGACGCTCATGTTCTTTTATCTGGCAGCAGCCTTTCTGTGCAGCCGCCAGTTTATCATCCGATATATCCATGATCAGGATGGGCAGAAAAACAAACTCCTTTATTTTTAACGATCCAGAGCCGTATAAATCGCAGCAAGCAGGTCATTAATAGCAGTCTTTCTGGATTTACATGGCGAATGCAGTACGGAAAAGTAACTATATGCATTCCGTAAAATTCAAAAATAAAGGAGATTATTAAAAATGGGAACAGGATTAACAGGTGTATTACTTTGTGCAGGAATTACAGTAGCATTGGCAGTTGCATGTATTTTGATCGGAAAGGGATTATCCCTGGTTACCGATAAAATGTTACCTGATAACAAATAAAATTGCACATGCCACATCTTTACCGGTTCTTAACCGGTTAGTGATTGACATCCTGCTGCTTCTGCCATAGTATACTTACTATAAAAGGGAGTAGTTTGCATCTGCTGATGTCATAATGATCGTCATCACGCCGTAAGGCCGGTTATTGTGGGTAAGTAACGAGACTTTTATCGACTATTTTGTATGCGATAAAGGTCTCGTTTTTTATGCTTTTATCGCGGAAAGGACCAAATTATGGAATATGTATGGTTAGTTGTAGGTTTTGTGCTCCTGATCAAGGGAGCGGATTTCTTCGTGGATGGCAGTTCTTCCCTCGCCCGGCTTCTACGTGTCCCAAGCGTGATCATCGGACTGACGATCGTTGCCATGGGGACCAGCGCTCCGGAAGCCTCTGTCAGCATGAGTGCTGCACTGAGCGGAAGCAATGAGATCGCTCTCAGTAATGTCATCGGATCCAACATTTTTAATGGGCTTGTCGTGGTCGGCATATGCGCCTTCATGGCAGCCTTCTCCACCAACAAAGACATTTTAAAACGTGATCTTCCACTCAATATCCTGATCACTTTTATTTTGTGCATCATGCTTGCAAACGGAGTACTCAGCCGTCTGGAAGGGATCCTTCTTCTGATCGGTATGACAACGTATCTGATCTCTATGGTCATATCTGCCCTGAAAAACAGACAGGACGAAGAAAATGGCAGGGTGTTGTCCCTGCCAAAAAGTCTTCTGTATATCGCCGGTGGTCTGATCGCAGTTATCGCAGGCGGAAATCTTGTCGTCGATAATGCCTGTATTATTGCGGAAAGCTTCGGTGTCAGCCAGAACTTTATCGGCCTGACGATCATTGCGGTCGGTACTTCCCTGCCTGAGCTTGTTACTTCTATTGTCGCTACCAGAAAAGGAGACAGCGGTCTTGCGCTCGGCAATGCGATCGGATCGAATATTTTCAATATTCTGTTTATCCTGGGTATTTCTGCTGCGATCACACCACTTGCTGTCCTGTCCGAATCCGTGATCGACTGCATTTTACTTCTGCTCAGTGCCATTCTGCTGTATATCTTTGCCCGCAGCAAAAAGTCCATGTGCAGATGGGAAGGCGCGGTATGTATCCTTTTATATATCGCTTATACGGGATATCTGTTTGTGCGATAATACGAAAACAAATATCGGTGTCAAAATCCCGGGAGAATTATTAGTTACCTGCCTCTAATAATTCTCCTGGGGAATGATCCGGTTCCAGATCTTTTAATAAAATGGTATTGCCCTTCTGTACCATTGCAAACAGTGCACAGACGATCGCATACAGATACAGATAACGATAACCGTTAAACTCCATGACCGCTCCGGGAAGGATCGGTGTGATGACCTGCATACACTATCCTCCTTTTCTTGTAGGATACTGCCTGCTATGAATTGATAAAATCAAGATAAAGTAAAAGGTTTGTCTGGCTTTTGTAAAATTATTCTTCCCACCATTCCTTAATTGCGGCAGAAAGCT
>ENA-UEQW01000555-UEQW01000555.1-human-gut-metagenome-genome-assembly--contig:-NODE-555-length-35017-cov-5.267344_pt1 | contig 35017 bp, 28 predicted proteins | sample MGYA00242947_ERZ507947 | MGnify/ENA primary metagenome ERZ507947 (study PRJEB26167, sample SAMN06115421) | human gut metagenome | host: Homo sapiens | place: China:Guizhou | collected 2015-03-17... | reverse complement strand
GGTATTGTTGTATTATCAAATCTTATTGTCTGGACGGAAGGCTGTTATGTGGATGAAAATAATTTAAGTGGCAGTGCTATTACGTTTATTTTGAACATTTGCAATATCGTATTTTTTATTGTGAGCAGTATAATGGGATTTAAATGCGAGAAGGCAGAATAAAGAATTGATAATATATGTTTTGATTTGATAAACGTTTATGCAGGAGTGGTAAATATAGGTATGCCTCAATTGGACTGGAGATAGTTTATGAAGAAAAAATTATGTATGTTATTTGCTATTGTTTTATTGCTGGTTGGTGGATGCAATGAAAAGTCACAAAATTATTTTACAGGGACAATTTTGAAAATAACAGATAATTATTTTATTGTAAGTCCGGATGATTCGGAACCAATTAGGGAGACCAGTGATAATATATTAGTTCCAAAAGAAGTGGTATCAGCGAATGGAGTCCCAGAGCTGGCAGTTGGTGAGCGTATTCAGGTGGTTTATAATGAAATGGAACTAACGGATGAAGGGGTAAGCATAGACATTGTTTATGCAATATACAAAGAAAATGATTTAGAAGGTACTCAGGAAAAATGAAATTGTAAAGAATAAGTGAAGAAAACGATCTTAGAGAAAAAGCCAAAGTCTAACGACTTCGCTTTTTCTCTTTTTTTACACTGTATCCAAAAGTGCCAAGTTTTTTTCCAAGAAGAAAATATTCTCCGTGGGAGTAAGTGACAAGGCCACTCTGGTTTAATTCGAATTTTCCCTTCTCATCGAGCAGGGTATCGTCAATGGTCACACCAACAACATCCGCAAGGATCATGGAATGGCTTCCGAGTGGCTTGATCTCACGGACCTTGCATTCGATATTGACAGGGCTTTCAGCGATTCCTGGTGCGTGGATGTGTTTTGAGGCAAGCGGCGTTAAATGCATTTCCTTAAATTTGTCGACATCACGGCCGGAGCGGACTCCACAGTAGTCCGTAGCTTTCACCAGTTTTTCGGTTGTTAAATTGATCACAAACTCGCCGGACTCCTCGATCAGGTGATAAGAGTAGCGCTCCGGGCGGACGGAGATCGAAACCATCGGCGGATTGGTGCAGACTGTGCCAGCCCACGCGACGGTAATAATATTCGGTTTTCCATCTAATTCCGGTCTCTCACACAGAGGATCGTGCGCTGTGGAACTCTGGCAGCTCACCATGACCGCAGGGAGCGGATAGAGCATATTTCCCGGTTTCCAGTTCTGTTTTGCCATATTTTATAATTCCTTTATCTAAAAATAAATGGATGTAATATCCATAACGGATTTGCGATATATAGCCGGATATTACTTCAATAGCATATCCATCAGATACGCATATACATCTTCATTCAGATTTTTCCAGTTGTTGCAGATTGCTTCTGCCTGTGCACGGTTTTTGACACTTAACGTCAGATCGATGATGTTTGTATTATGTTCGCGGTACTGACAGCGCACGGCGTAATCCTGATTTGGAGTTTTATAATAATCCGCCAGAATGGAATTGTCGTTTCGAAGCTGAAGTTTGTTTTTTTCCAGAAAAGCCATCGTGTCGTGTTCGATCGCATCGGAAATCTTGTCTTTGAAAAATTCCAGCGTCTCTTTTCCGGCGGCAGTGATGGTGTACTGGGTGTTGCTGTGCGTGGATTCTGCATGGATCAGATCGGCATCGACCAGATCACTGATGACCTGCTGGACACGGAAATAATCGGTGTAGTCCTGTTCGAGAAAAAAGTTCGAAATCTGTGTATTGGTCAATGGAAAATCAACTTTATCCAACATGTTTAAAATTGTTAATTTATATATGGTAAATGGTTCGGCCATTTATATACACCTCTTTCTATTTGCTGTTTGCCAATTCATTATGAAACACTTCCTGCTCTGTATAACATTTCCCCTGCCATGTGCCTCGTTCCCGAAAACGTTTCTGAATCGTATTTAAGACGCGTTTCTTATCCGTGCTCCACAGCGGCGCGATCAGAAGGGAACGTGGACCGTCGCCTGTGAGGCGGTGGATCACCATTTCCGGTGGAAGGTGTTCGATACAGGTCACAACAAAATCGCAGTATTCCTCAAGGGAAAAGACTGGAAAAGGCGCTTTTTCATAGAGCAGAGCCAGATCGGTATTTTTCAGTACATGGAGAAGCTGCAGTTTTACGCCGTCTACCGGAAGATGTGCAACAGCGTCTACCGATGCAAGCATCATTTCTTTCGTCTCACCGGGCAATCCGAGAATCAAATGCGTGATAACGGAAAGACCACGATCTTTCAGGGCGTCCACCGCAGATAAATACTGCTCATAAGTGAAACCGCTCCGAATCTGCCGCAGCGTATCGTTGTGAATGGATTGCAGACCAAGTTCTATCCAGACAGGTTTTTGGCAGTTCAGTTCGGAGAGCAGATCGAGCACTTCGGGTGGGAGACAGTCACAGCGTGTTGCGATGGAGAGAGCGGCAATATCCGGCTGTGCGACCGCCTCCGTAAAAAGTTCTTTTAAATAGGAAACGGGAGCGTAGGTATTCGTGTATGCCTGAAAATAGGCGATAAACTTCCGGCAGTTACTTTTCCTGCGGATGCGTTCTTTCGCCTGCGTGATCTGCTCTGTGACAGAGAGGGAAGGGGCAGTGGCAAAATCGCCGCTTCCCCCGGCGCTGCAAAAAATACAGCCGCGCGAATCCAGTGTCCCGTCACGGTTTGGACAGGTCATCCCGCCGTTTAAGGACAGGCGGTAGACTTTTTCGCCAAACGTCTGTTTTAGATAATGGTCAAGGGAAAAATATGGTTTGTCTCCCCAGAATTTTTTATCTGACATATCCATGTTTATTTTACGATATGGGATTTTACTGCCTGGCTTACCACCTCTGCAACACGCGGGTCGAAAGCTTCCGGCATAATAAATTCATCGTTTAATTCCTCGTCGGAAACAAGATGTGCCAGAGCTTCGGCAGCGGCAAGCTTCATTTCCTCGGTGATCTGTGTGGCACGTCCCTCCAGGGCACCTTTGAAAATGCCAGGGAACGCGATCACATTGTTGACCTGGTTCGGGAAATCACTTCTTCCGGTTCCAACAACTCTTGCGCCGGCTGCCTTTGCAACGTCCGGCATGATTTCCGGTACTGGATTTGCCATTGCAAAAAGAATGGAATCTTTATTCATAGAGGCAACCATTTCAGGAGTTACGATATTTGGAGCGGAAACCCCGACAAAAATATCAGCGCCCTTTAATGCATCGGCAAGTGTACCGGAAGCATTTTCTAAATTTGTTACCTCGGTCATTTTTTTCTGCATCCAGTTTAAATTCGGGTAATCTTTTCCAATGATACCTTCGCGGTCGCACATAGTCACATGTTTGAAACCGTAAGTGAGGAGCAGTTTGGTGATGGCAACGCCCGCAGAACCGGCGCCGTTGACAACGACTTTACAGTCTTCTTTTTTCTTGCCAGTGACACGCAGACCGTTGATGATTCCAGCAAGGACAACGATTGCAGTGCCATGCTGGTCATCATGGAATACCGGGATATCGAGCATTGCCTTTAAACGTTCCTCAATCTCAAAACAGCGCGGAGCGGAGATGTCCTCAAGATTGATTCCGCCGAATGCAGGAGCAATATTTTTGATGGTTGCAATGATCTCTTCGGTGTCCTGTGTGTCTAAACAGATCGGAACAGCATTCACATCGCCGAATTCTTTGAAAAGAACACATTTTCCTTCCATAACAGGCATAGCGGCATATGGCCCGATATTGCCAAGTCCTAAGACAGCACTTCCGTCGGAAATGACGGCAACAGTGTTTGCCTTCATGGTATAAGTGTAGGCTGCTTCTTTATCTTCTGCAATGACTTTACATGGTTCGGCAACGCCCGGTGTGTATGCAATTGCAAGGTCCTCTCTGGAGTTGACCTTTGATTTTGCGATCGTTTCTAATTTGCCATTCCACTCTTTATGCATGGCTAATGCTTTTTCTTTTAAATCCATGATATGAACTGTCTCCTTTATGTAAATATTCGTTTTAAAGCTCTGAAAGTAATGATAACATTTCCTTTTTTATTAATCAAGAAAATTAGGACTTCCTATTTCGTAAAAAGTGTTGTATAATAAATTGCAGTTATAGATTCATTTAGTCGATTCAGACGTTGTTCCCAAATGATACAATTATGATTAAGGAGTCATTGAATGAGAGAAAAATATGAAAGCTTATCAGCAACGGTTTTGCGTGATTTAGCAAAATCAAGAGGAATTAAAAGCACTTCCACAATGAAGAAAGCCGATCTTGTAGAAGCAATGCTTGCAGAGGATGCGAAGAAGGAAAAAGAAAAAGCGGCAAAAGAATCGGAGAAAAAACAGGAACAGTCAGCTCCTTCCGAGAAACCGGAGAGAAAAAGAGCAGATTCAGCAGAATCAGCCAAAGAGGGATCAAAAGAGGGAGAGCGTGAGGAAGCAAGCCAGGATGATACGATCAAGAATCTTGACAGCGGAATCACTGTGAATGGAATTCTTGAGGTTATGCAGGATGGATTCGGATTTATCCGTTCCGACAATTACCTGCCGGGTGAGAATGACGTTTATGTGTCTCCATCCCAGATCCGTAAGTTCAACCTGAAAACAGGCGATATTATCTGCGGTAACACAAGGATCAAAACACAGCAGGAGAAGTTCTCTGCATTATTATATATCACAACGATCAACGGTTATCAGCCGGGCGTGATCCAGCAGAGAAAGAATTTTGAAGACCTCACACCGATTTTCCCTAATGAGAGAATCCGTTTAGAGAGACCGGGCAGCAGTGTTGCAATGAGGATCGTGGATCTGATCTCACCGATCGGTAAGGGACAGCGTGGTATGATCGTTTCCCAGCCGAAAGCAGGTAAGACAACTCTGTTAAAAGAGATTGCAAAATCGGTTACGGCATCCAACCCGGACATGCATCTGATCATTTTACTGATCGATGAAAGACCGGAGGAAGTTACCGATATCAAGGAAGCGATTGAAGGGGATAATGTAGAAGTTATTTATTCTACATTTGACGAATTACCGGAACATCATAAGAGAGTATCTGAGATGGTCATTGAGCGTGCAAAACGTCTCGTGGAGCATCATAAAGATGTCATGATCCTGCTCGACAGTATCACACGTCTTGCAAGGGCATACAACCTCACAGTTCCACCAAGTGGACGTACGTTATCCGGTGGTCTTGATCCGGCAGCCCTTCATATGCCAAAACGTTTCTTTGGTGCAGCCAGAAATATGAGAGAGGGCGGAAGCCTTACCGTTCTTGCAACAGCACTGGTAGATACCGGAAGTAAGATGGACGACGTTGTGTTCGAGGAGTTTAAGGGAACCGGTAACATGGAACTTGTACTCGACCGCAAACTTTCCGAAAAACGTGTGTTCCCGGCAATCGATATTGTAAAGTCAGGAACCAGAAGAGAAGACCTGCTGCTTGACCCGGATGAGTTAGAGGCAGTGGAGATCATGCGCAAGGCTTACAATGGTATGCGTGCAGATGAGGCAGTGGAGAATATTTTAAATATGTTCGCCCGCACAAAGAATAATAAAGAATATATCGCAATGTTAAAGAAAAATAGAATTATTTAAAAAATATCTTGATTTACTATGATGCGTATGCTATACTTTAAAAGCTGTTTATCGGGATAAAGAATCTTTTACAGATTCTGGACAGTTTTTATATCGTGTATATTCTTGCAGTAAGTGCCATATGCGAATCGGGTATACGGGCATAAAGAATATAGAACAAGCGCAACAAATCAACGATAAGAATAGAAGAGGTGAAAATCATGAGAGAAGGAATCCATCCAGATTATTATCAGGCAACTGTTACATGTAACTGTGGAAATACATTTGTTACAGGATCAACAAAGGAAGACATCCACGTTGAGATCTGTTCTAAATGCCATCCATTCTACACAGGTCAGCAGAAAGCTAACAGAGCTGATGGTCGTATTGATAAGTTCAACAAGAAATACGGTATCAACAAATAGAAAAAAGTGGTTACAGATAAGGTTGAGGTTATTAAATCTCAACCTTTTTTAGAACATGGAAACTCTATGAGAAAGACATGGTTATTTAAATGAAATATTCAGGAATTGGCGGACAGGCTGTCATGGAAGGCGTGATGATGAAGAATCAGGAAAAGTACGCTGTTGCAGTGAGAAAGCCTGACCATGAGATTGAAGTGAAGGTTTCAGAATATACTGGGATCATCAGAAATAAGAAAATAAGAAATATGCCGATTTTAAGAGGTGTATTCAGTTTTATAGAGTCGCTTGTACTCGGAATGCAGACATTGACCTATTCCGCTTCTTTTTTTGAGGATGAGGAAGTGGATAAGAAGAAAAAAGAGCCAATGACGGAAGAAGAGCGCAGGAGACAGGAGCAGAAAGAGAAGAAGCAGGAAAATGCCATGATGGGCGGAACGGTTGTATTATCGATTGTTCTTGCTGTGGCAGTATTTATGATGCTTCCATATTATTTATCGACTCTGTTTCAGAAAGTAATTACATCCCAGTGGGTGATCGCATTGTTAGAGGGAGTGATCCGTCTGGTGATTTTCATCGGATATGTAGCACTTATCTCTCTGATGAAGGATATCCGGCGTGTTTATATGTACCATGGTGCAGAACATAAATGTATTAACTGCATTGAACATGGCATGGATCTTACCGTGGATAATGTGAGAAAAAGTTCCAGATTTCATAAACGCTGTGGAACAAGTTTTCTTTTGATCGTAATGTTAGTCAGCATTTTGTTTTTTATGTTTATCCGCGTGGATTCTCCAATCCTCCGTGTGGTTTTGCGTCTGCTTCTGATCCCGGTGATCGCAGGTGTATCCTATGAATTTATCCGGCTGGCAGGAAGAAGCGATAATGCAGTTGTGAATCTTTTGAGCAAGCCGGGATTATGGCTGCAGGGTCTGACAACAAAAGAACCGGATGATGAGATGATCGAGGTTGGAATTGCCTCTGTGGAGGCCGTTTTTGACTGGAAACCTTATGTGGAAGAAATCCGCCGGGAAATGAAGTAGAAGGGCGTGAGATAAGAATGACATATCGGGAAGCTGTTGCCCATGGAGAAAAAGTGCTGGAGCTGTCGCATATTGCAGATGCGAAAACAGATGCATGGCTGCTTTTGGAAATGGGCTGTAAGATAGACCGTAAATTTTATTATATGCATATGGAAGATGATCTTCCTGATGATCTGCTGAAGGAATATGAACTTGCCATCAAAAAACGTGCAGAACATATCCCGTTGCAGTATATTGTGGGAGAAACGGAATTTATGGGACTTAAGTTTAAGGTAAATTCCAATGTCCTGATTCCAAGACAGGATACAGAGACACTTGTGGAGGAAGCATTAAAAACAGTAAAGCCGGGAATGAAAGTACTTGATATGTGTACCGGTTCCGGTTGTATTATTATCAGTATTTTACATAACGTTGAGGGCGTGAAAGGATATGCAGTTGATATCTCCAAGCAGGCGGTCAACGTTGCAAAAGAGAATGCAAAATTAAATGAGGTGCCGGTTCTTTTTGAACGCAGCGACCTTTTTGAGATGGTCACGGAGAAGTTTGATGTGATCGTATCAAATCCGCCTTATATCCCGACAGATGTGATCCCGCAGCTCATGCCGGAGGTGCAGGTGTTTGAACCGATCGAGGCGTTAGACGGAAAAGAGGATGGACTTTACTTTTACCGCAGGATCGTGGAACAGAGTAAAGATTATCTGAATTCTGGCGGTTCTCTGATGTTTGAGATTGGGTATGATCAGGGAAAAGATGTATCTAAAATGATGACAGACGCAGGATTTTCAAACGTCTGTGTGAAAAAAGACCTTGCAGGAAATGACAGGGTTGTGACTGGGATGTTGTAGCGGCATCAGAGTGTAGAGATGTAATGAGCGAAAGAGAGGAAAATGCAAATTTATTTGCATTTGACGAACGGCGAAATTATTGAGTGATGAAATCACGATATTTGATTAGACAGAAATGAGGGAGAAATATGTTTGATAAATTAGAGGACTTACTCATCCGTTATGAAGAGTTGATGAGCGAATTAAGTGAGCCGGATGTAGCGAACAATCCGGAACGTTTCCGTAAGCTGATGAAAGAGCAGAGCGATATTTTACCGATCGTGGAGGCTTACAAAGAGTATAAGCAGTGCAAACAGAATATTGAGGATTCCCTTGCAATGTTAGAGGAAGAAACCGACGAAGAAATGCGCGAGCTTGCAAAAGAGGAGTTAAACGAGGCAAAAAGCCGTGTTGCTGAATTAGAGAACGAATTAAAAATTCTTCTTTTACCAAAAGATCCGAACGATGACAAAAACGTTATCGTGGAGATCCGTGCCGGTGCCGGTGGAGATGAGGCTGCGTTATTTGCGGCAGAGATTTACCGTATGTATCAGCATTATGCAGAGACAAAGAACTGGAAAACAGAGATCATGGAATGTGACGACACCGGAATCGGCGGCATGAAGAGTGTGACATTCATGATCACAGGAGCAGGTGCTTACTCGGTTATGAAGTACGAATCCGGTGTGCACCGTGTACAACGTGTGCCTGAGACAGAATCCGGCGGACGTATCCATACCTCTACTATTACCGTAGCTGTGATGCCGGAGGCAGAAGATGTTGACGTACAGATTGATGAGAAAGATATCCGTATCGATGTCTGCCGTGCTTCAGGAGCAGGTGGACAGTGTGTCAACACCACAGACTCTGCGGTTCGTTTAACACATATCCCAACTGGAATCGTGATCTACAGCCAGACTGAGAAATCACAGATCCAGAACAAAGCAAAAGCGTTTGCTTTACTCCGTACAAAATTATTTGACTTAGAACAGCAGAAAGCACATGATGCAGAAGCCGAGCTTCGTAAGAGCCAGATCGGTACCGGTGACCGTTCTGAAAAGATCAGAACTTACAACTTCCCACAGGGACGTGTGACAGACCACCGTATCAATCTGACACTTTACAAATTAGATAAGATCATGAATGGCGATATTCAGGAGATTATTGATGCATGTATCGCAGCAGACCAGGCTGCGAAGCTGGCGAATATGAATCAGGAAGCGTAAAATCCAGTTCATGAAGAATATCCTATAATTTTGAGGAACCAGAGAAAATCTCTGGTTCCTTTTTTGGAGTGGTGTTAATTCTCTTTTGCGAACATCTTCACTTGTCATTGATTCCGTGACCTGAACATAAAGTTTATGCACTGAAATGCAAAAACTTTGAAAAATCGACAATTTTTGCAATGGCGCATTACATAGAAAATATTTCAATATACTGATATAAATGTTAGTGAAATTTAAAAAATGTTGTGATAAAATAAGTTGTTGGAATTTACAGTGATGGTGAGTAACAATGGCGATAACAACAAACATCACATGCCTTAAATAAAAAATTAGAATACAGGAGACAAAAAATGCAGGACGATTTAAGAGCAGAACTGATCAAGCAGTTCCCATCAGAGGTAATAGAGACAAAGGATATGACAGGGAAAGAGTACTATGCCTGTCCGACATGCAAACGCGCAGTTTCAATCGGCACTGAAAAATGTCAGGGATGCGGACAAAAATTAAGCTGGGACAATATCAGACATGAGAATGAGGCAAAAGGAAGTAAAAAAGCGAAAATCGAGTTTGATGTTCCGGCAGATTTTGCATTAGAGGATTGCAGAAAATGCCCATTGTCCTATATCGGAAGAAATGGGGACGAAAATGTTTACGAGTGTCCACTGCAGATGAGAGGAAGCTGCAGGCTGGAATTATCATAATGAAATATCAATCAGAAAAGGAGCGTATATGGCATCAAAATTCTACGCAGTACAAAAAGGTAAAATTCCGGGAATCTATTACAGCTGGGACGAGTGCAAAAAAATGGTAGACGGTTTTCCGGGCGCCGTATATAAAAGCTTCAAGACTCTTGAGGAAGCGGAAGCCTTCGTGGGTGCAGAAGGCACATCCAGAAAGCGGAGCGAAAAAGCAGAAAAACCAGATACAGGGAAGCAGGAACAAAATCCGACAGTCTACGCTTTCGTCGACGGTTCTTATAACATTGCCACCAAAGTCTACGGCTACGGCGGATTTCTCATTCATAATGGAGAGAAAGAAGTGCTGCAGGGAAGCGGAAAAGATGCGGAGATGGCATCTATGCGCAATGTTTCAGGAGAAATATTAGGAGCGATGGCTGCAGTAGAACGTGCGATCGAGTTAAAACTTCCGGAAGTGACGATTTATTACGACTACATGGGAATCGAGATGTGGGCAGAGGGAGCCTGGAAACGGAACAAGCAGGGCACGATCGCCTACTATGATTACATGCAGTCAGTGAAAAATCAAATCCAGATTAAATTTGTCAAGGTAAAAGGTCATTCCGGTGTGGATGGCAATGAAGAAGCAGACCGGCTCGCAAAGGAAGCGGTCGGAATCACAATTTAAGAGACAATATCTGGTACAGGAAAAAAGGATTCAAATTCCACTACAGACAGACATATGTACGCATTGCAAAAAAGAAATGTTTTCAAACAAATAATTGATAAAAAAGTTGTTTAAGGTTTGACAGACATAAAATATGAGACTATAATGTGAGAAACTAGAAGAAAATTGACAGATTTTTCAGGGGAGGGTAGAAGAAAAAACAGATAAAAAGTGAAATAAAGCGAGGCAATTAATACATTGTCAGACTGGAAAAATTAATATATCAGAGAAAGAAAAAAAGTATATTAGAATGGAAAGGAAAATACAATTTATGCTGTCACAAAAGAGTACAATGAAAACAAAACTTGAAAATATGTATCTGCAGAAAAGAATCAGTTACGGTTATAGAAAAGTCATTAACATGATGCTGCTGTCAGGAGTGATTTCTATTATTGCAATAGGCATTCTGTTTGCCAATATGATGAATTATGTCAATAATGTCAACGCAGCAGATCAGGCAGTAAAAACATGCAGAATTAATATAAATACAGCAGCAAGAAATATCCGTGAAATGGCGCTGAATGATGACGAATCCACTTACGACAGCTACGAGGAGAAGGTGAAAGAGCTTCTCGGGACCGTAGATACACAGATGAATGTTTTACACGGCACAGGTGTCATTACAGAGGATCTTTATACAGAATATAAAGGTGCATTTACGGACTGGGGAACGATCGGATATGAGATCATGGAAGAGATCAAGGCCGGTAAGGAAGATCAGGCTGTCGATGGTATCTTAAATAAGTGTACCCCTGCATTAAACAGCTTAGTAGAAATTTCAAAGAAATTAGATGCATTGACTGATAAACAGAGAAGTAAGGCTGTCCAGAGCACGATCTTCTGTGCAGCTGCCGGTATTGCAGTGATCATTATCTTCCTGCTCCTTGCATGGGCAATCGCAAAGAAAGTGAGCAGGATGGTACTTGAAACCATTCTGGAACCATTACATGCGATCGAGGACGTGGCGAAGGAACTCACGGAAGGAAATCTGCACAGCCAGCTGGAATACCACTCCGAGGACGAGATCGGAAGACTTGCACACAGCATGCGTAAGTCCATCCATATCCTTGGAACGTATGTCGATGATATTGACCGCTCCATGAAACAGTTCTCAGAGGGCAATTTTGATGTACAGCCAGAGGTAGAGTGGAGAGGGGACTTTGTTGGTATTTTACAATCCTTTATGGAGTTCCAGAACAGCATGTCTGATACGGTAAGAGGAATCCAGAGGGTTTCCGATGAGGTATCCAACGGAGCAGAACAGGTGGCATCCAGCTCGAACGAGCTTGCAGACGGCGCAACGAATCAGGCAGCAGTTGTCGAGGAACTGACCGCTACCGTTACCGGTGTTTCCGAACAGGTGGCAAACAATTCACAGGCAGCAAAGGAGATCAGCGGAAAAGTGGAACAGCTTGGACAGGCGCTGATCGAGAGCAACGGAAAGATGCAGGAGATGGTTGTCTCCATGAACGAGATCAATGATGCATCGCATGAGATCGACAAGATCATTGCGACGATCAATGAGATCGCATCCCAGACCAACCTGCTTGCCTTAAACGCATCTATTGAGGCTGCAAGAGCCGGTGAGGCAGGAAAAGGTTTCGCAGTAGTTGCAAATCAGGTAAATGTCCTGGCAGATCAGAGTGCAGAGGCGGCAAAGGAATCAGCGGCACTGATCGAGCGCTCTGTGAATGCTGTTGAAAAAGGTATGATAGTTGCAAAGGAAACAGCAGCACAGTTAGAGGAAGTGGCAGAGAATTCAAAAACGATCACAAGTGAAGTGACAAATATCGCAGACACCTTAGAGACACAGACAGCAGAGATCCATCAGATCAATGAAGGAATCGAGCAGATCAATGATGTGGTACAGACGAATTCAGCTACTTCAGAGGAATGTGCGGCTGCAAGTGAAGAGATGAGCAGCGAAGCAGACAATTTACGTACAATGATCCGCAGATTTAAAGTTGTAAAGACGGAAAAATAATATCAGACCAGATAAATTCAATTGGATGCGCAGGAGTATAAGCGCAAAAGAAAGAGGAAAGGTTCTCTGGTTATGAATAAGGATGTATATGGAATATTAGGAGATCTGACAGCAGAGATCTTATTGGAGATCATAGCGGAATGCATGGATGATTACCTGTACGTAATCGATCTCCAGAATAATAAGATGGAAATTTCCCAGTCTGCCCTGGATCGGTTTATGATCTCTGAGACACATGTGAGGAATGTAAAGCAGGAGATCATGTCCGTTGTCTACGAAGAAGACCGCACGATGTTTGCAAAGCATATGCAGGCTGTGATGGATGGAAAGGAAAAGGTGCATGATATCCATTACCGGTGGCTCGACAAAAACGGGCTTCCGGTGTGGGTCAACTGCCGCGGAGTGGTGATCGATGATGAAGATGGGAAGCCGGGGTATCTGGTGGGATGTCTGAATGAGACCGGAAACCAGCGGCGGGCTGATAATGTGACCGGGCTTTTAGGCGGAATGGAATTTTGTGCTTACCTGCGGTCACAGAGGAAACCTGTGACGACCGGATTTCTTATGCATATTGGAATTGATGATTTTGCAGCGGTGAATGAAACACATGGCAGCAATTATGGCGATTATGTGTTAAAAAGTGTTGCAGACTGTATGAAAGAGTGTCTGTCCGGAAATCAGCGACTCTATCATCTGATCGCAGATCAGTATGTGATCGTGGATCTTGACAGTACTTCCATGGATGATGCCATACAGCTCAAAAAAAAGATCGGTGAGAAAATAGACGAATTCATCATCTCTGAAAAATATGAAGTTGTATTTTCAGCTTCTGCAGGAGTGATCGATGCCTCGACTGTGGCAGAAGGCTACGAGGAATGCCGCAAAAAGTTTGAATTTTCCCTGAAAAAGGCAAAACGGATGGGAAAAAATAACATCTATTTTTACAGGCAGGAGGATTACGAGAAATTCCAGCGGAATGGAAGAATCATAAGTGCACTGAGAAATTCCATCGCTAACGGGTGTGAAGGCTTTGAAGTATATTATCAGCCGATCGTGGATTGTGTTTCCGGGCGTGTGATCGGTGCAGAAGCACTCATGCGGTATACCATGGTGACAGAGGAAGGTAAGGAGTGGCTGTCTCCGGTCGAGTTTATACCGCTTCTGGAAAAGACAGGACTGATCATTCCGGCGGGAAGGTTTGTGTTAAATGAGGCAGCAAAAATGTGCCGTGAGATACAGCAATATATACCGGAATTCAGTGTGAACGTGAATATTTCCTGTTATCAGATCGAGCATGGAAAGATTGCAGACAAGATACTCACTGCGGTCAGGGACAATGGACTGACGCCGGACTGCATCTGCATAGAAATGACTGAAAGCGGCTTCATGGATATGACACCGGTCTTTTGTAAATTCAGGAAAGTGCTTGAGGAAAATGGGATTCAGTTCGTGATCGATGATTTTGGAACCGGATATTCCAATCTCCACTGCATCAGTGACATGAATCCGGGCTATGTGAAAATGGATAAGGATTTCACAGCAAAGGCAATGAGCTGCGAACGGGATTACGAGCTGTTTAAAAAGATCATTGAGATGGTCCACAGCATCGGCATCCGCATCTGTGTGGAAGGAATTGAAAAAGAAGACTGGCATCTTAAGATGAAAGAACTGCAGGCGGATTATCTTCAGGGGTATTTTTTTGGAAAACCCTGTGAAAAAAAGAAGTTTATGGAAGAGTTTGTTTGCAATCTGCGCAATAAAGGCGTATAGTGGGATAGTACCTCGCAGGAGGTGCTATTTTACTATACAGATTTTTATATAAAAATTTCATATCTGCATGAAACGGAGTATAAAGAATGAACGAAATAGAAGTTATCTGGAAGTTTTTTGATAATCTGGGTGAGTACGTGTACGCTACAGACATAGAGACAGATGAGCTTGTTTATATGAACCGCAAACTGTTAGAGGTGTATGGATTACAGTCCATGGATGATGTGAAAGGGATGAAATGTTACGAGGTGCTGCAGAAATCTTCTGTTCCCTGCGGCATGTGCAATAATGACAGGCTTTGTGCCGGAAAGTTTGTCGAGTGGCGTTATTATAATCCGGTGATCGATAAATACATGATGTTGAAAGATACCCTGGTGGAAGATCCTGTCACAAAGAAAAAGTACCGGATCGAGATCAGTATAGATATCAGCGAGGAGCGTTCACAGGACAAGATGATCCAGAAGTACAGGGATATGGAGTCCTTTGTCAACGAGGCATTGAAGGAAGCACTTTCTGCCGAGTCGCCGGACGAGACAATCCGTATTATTCTGGAATATCTCGGAAAAGCGCTGAACGGAGAGAAAACGTATATTTTTGAGAGGAACAGAGATGGCAGGGATGATAATACATATGAATGGACAGCGCCGGGAGTGCCACCGGAGATCGACAATCTCCAGAATCTTCCGCCGGAGATCTGTGAGAACTGGTATCACATTTTTGAGGAGGGAAAATATGTCCGGATACCGGATATTGAGGAGATGCGCCTGAGTGATCCGTTTCAATATGAAAATCTGAAGCGGCAGAATATCCATTCCATTGTTGCCATGCCAATTTATGATGCGGAAAAAATCATTGCTTTTTACGGAGTTGACAATCCGCCGGCAGTTTCATTGGAATATACGTCGGATATGCTTCAGATCATGGGTTCTTTTCTCAAGTCCTGTATCAAACGCAGGAATCTGATGAGGCGTCTGGAAGATCTGAGCTATAAGGATGCGCTGACTCAGCTTGGAAACCGCTTTGCGATGGAAAAGTATGTGAGACAGATCAATCCGGAGCAGAGCATCGGCGTAGTTTATTGTGACGTTACTGGTTTAAAAGGTGTGAATGACACACTGGGACATAAGGCAGGGGATGACCTGATCCTTAGAGCCGGTGCATGTCTGGAGCAGGTGTTTGGCGATTACGGCGTATTCCGTATCGGGGGAGATGAGCTGCTTGTATTGTGCGCGCAGATCGATCAGGACACGTTGGCGGAACGCATAAGGCAGTTAGAGTGTCTGACAGCTGAGAAGGACGTAAATATCGCAGTGGGAGTGATCTGGCAGGACAGGGCGGACACACATCTGGATGAACTTCTGCAGGAAGCTGAGAAGCGCATGTATGAGGATAAGGCAGAATACTATAAGAAAACAGGGATTGAGCGGAGAGGTGCAGACAAAAAAGGCTGAATCTGCTCTCACTAAATGAGAATAGATAAAAAAGTGATAATAATTTTGTCTGAAAACGGTATTTTCCTAGGCGAAATGTAAAAAATTTTAAAATAGAAATAAAATGATTGTGATTTTGCCATGAGGTACAGTATAATAAGAAATGTCGGTTAAATGTAAAAATCATGTAAAAAGTTTGTAAATAAAATTGCAGACAGGGATACGTTAGAATGCATAACGTAGTTAGGAGTACAAATGACAACATTTACTATTATTTTATCGCTGCTCAGCGGAGTGGCACTGTTCCTTTTTGGTATGTCCCTGATGGGAGACGGACTGAAGAAAGTAGCGGGAAATAAGCTGGAGCTGGTTCTTTATAAGCTGACGAACACACCGTTGAAAGGAGTGCTGCTTGGAACTGTTGTAACAGCAATCATCCAGTCATCATCCGCAACGACTGTTATGGTTGTCGGTTTCGTAAACTCCGGAATGATGAAGGTTGCGCAGGCGATTGGTATCATCATGGGAGCCAACATCGGAACGAGTGTGACAGGCTGGATTTTGTGTTTGTCGTACATTGACGGCTCGAACGGAATTGCACAGCTGCTGTCCACGGCGACCATCTCAGCGATCGTGGCGATCATTGGTATTATTTTTAAAATGTTTGTAAAAAAATCCGGCTTTAAAAATGTCGGTGACATTATGTTAGGCTTCTCTATCTTAATGGTGGGAATGCAGACCATGAGTGGGGCGGTAGCGCCATTAAAAGACAATGAGCATTTTGTGAATGTATTGACAATGTTTAAGAATCCGGCGGCAGGTATACTGGCAGGTATTTTATTTACGGCGGTATTGCAGAGTGCATCTGCCTCAGTCGGTATCCTTCAGGCGTTGTCCATGAGTGGAACGATCACTTTTGCAGCGGCACTTCCTATTACCATGGGTATTGGTGTCGGCGCAGCCTGTCCGGTATTGCTTTCCTCGATCGGAACGAACAAAAATGGTAAGAGAACAGCATTGATCTATCTGTTTAACGATTTATTCGGCATGCTGTTCTGGTCAATTGTATTCTATTCCGTCAATGCTGTGGTGCATTTCCCATTTATGAATGCGACCATGAGCCCGGTATTGATTGCGCTGCTGAACACCGTTTTCCGTGCGGCAACGATATTAGTACTTCTTCCATTTATCAAATGGATTGAAAAAATTGTTTATCTTGTTGTAAAAGATTCGCCGGAGGACGAGGAGGATCAGGCAGACTTCGACCTTCTTGAGGAACGTTTCCTTGCTTACCCGGATCTTGCGATCACGCAGAGCCATCTTGCAATGAACGGCATGGCAAAGAAGGCAAGAAAGAATATTTTACGTGCGTTAAGCTTGTTCCTTGTGTATTCGACAGACAAATTTAATAAGGTACAGGAAAAAGAAACGCTGATCGATAAATATGAGGATAAGCTGGGAACCTATCTGATGCAGATGTCCACGCATGAGATGAATGGAAGCCAGGCGAAGCAGGTATCCAAGTTTTTGCATACAGTGAGTGATTTCGAACGTCTGGGCGACCATGCGGTGAATATCTCAGAGGTTGCGGCGGAGCTGAACGAGAAGAAAATTGCATTTTCGGACGAGGCACAGTATGAGCTGGATGTGCTTGAGAATGCAGTAAAAGAGTGTGTCAGTCTTGCGGTGGATGCATTCTGTGCGGACGACCTTGAGATGGCGGCAAAAGTGGAACCACTCCGCGAACTGATCGGTATCCTCTGCGATGAACTGAAACTGCGTCATATCGCAAGACTCCGCACCGGAAAATGTGAGATGAAGCAGGGATTTGCGTTTAACGATCTGCTGACGAACCTGGAGCGAATCGCAGCACACTGCTCAAACATCGCAGTTGCCATGATCGAGCTTGAGGCGGCAGACTTTGATACCCATGAGTACTTAAAGAGTGTCCGCGAGTTAAAGAATGACACTTACATGGCATACTTTGATGAGTATGAAAGAAAATATGACATCAATGGTTACCGGAAGAAAAAAGCAAAAGCACAGAAATAGAGATCAGTGATTACGGCTGTCGTACTGAAAGGAGAAATTCCCGGATTGTATGGCAGCTTTTTTTGACTGGTACATCGTCCTGCAAATAACGAAACGCCGTACTAGTCAAAAAAGGCAGAATGATGTACTATGAAAAGGAACAGAAAACGAAAATTAGAATTTGAAAAAAGTAAGGGAAAAACATGTCGCTGCAATTTATTTTCGGAAATTCAGGAAGTGGAAAATCATCCTATTTATATAGGAACATACTAAAAGAGGCGGCAGAGCATCCGGAGAAAAATTATCTGGTGCTTGTGCCGGAGCAGTTCACCATGCAGACACAGCGCGAGCTTGTGCGGCTTGAAAAGTCACACGCCATTATGAATGTGGATGTGCTCAGTTTTGCGCGCCTTGCATACCGTGTGTTTGACGAGCTTGGAAAACAAAACCTCCGTGTGCTGGAGGAGACCGGAAAAAATCTGGTACTCCGAAAGCTTGCAGGGGAACAGAAGAAAAACTTAAGTGTGCTGGGCGGTAACTTAAACCGGATGGGATATATCAGTGAGGTGAAATCTCTCATTTCCGAGCTGACGCAGTACAATGTGTCACCGGAAAAATTGGATACATTTTTGGAGACAGAGGATGTAGGAGAGACATTGCGCCTGAAAATGCAGGATATCTCGGTCATGTACCACAGTTTTTCCGAATATCTCAAGGGGCAGTATATCACCGCCGAGGAAGTGCTATCGCTATTGTGCGACGTTGCAGAGGATTCTGGTATCATAAAAGACAGCGTGATCGTGTTTGACGAATTTACCGGGTTTACACCGATACAGAACCAGCTTCTCAGGAAACTTTTAGTGTTATCAGAGCGTATCATTGTCTCCGTGACGATGGATGCAGGCGAGGATTTTTACCATTGCAGGGGCGGACAGGAACTTTTTTCCATGAGTAAAAAAACGGTGTCGGTCCTGATGAAAATGGCGGAGGAGCTTCACATCACGGTGGAGGAGCCGGTTGTGTTATCCGATGGAAAAAACCACAGGTATAAAAATGCACCCTCCCTGTACTTCATGGAGCAGAATCTGTTCCGTCCGTATTATCATAAATGGCGGCAGAAGGAGGACGAACTTCGGATCGTAAGCCTTAAAAATCCAAGGGAAGAACTACACTTTGTGGCGCGCGAGATCACGAAATTTGTCCGTGAAAAGCATTACTGTTATAAGGATATTGCAGTGGTGACCGGGGATGTGGGGCTTTACGACAACTATGTGGACGAGATCTTTACGGCGTATGACATTCCATACTTTCTCGACCAGACGAGAACCATTTTATTTCATCCGTTTATCGAGTTTATCCGTGCGGTGCTTGAAGTGGTGGAACTTGATTTCTCTTATGAGAGCGTGTTCCGTTTCCTTCGCTGCGGACTGACCGGCATCACAGAACGGCAGATCGATCTGCTGGAAAACTACGCGCTTGCCAAGGGGATACGTGGCAGAAAAAAATGGGAAAAACAGTGGACATTTGTGTTCAACGACACGGAAAAAGAGAACCTCACAGAAATGAATGAGGTGCGGGAAAAGATTTATGGCTTCTTTGCACCGCTGTCGGAAGTGTTTGCCCAGGGAAAGAGCGTGCGGGACGGAACCATTGCGCTGTATGAATTGATTGAAAAATTAGAAATAGAGCAAAAACTGAAACAAAAAGAACTCGAATTCGAGCGTCAGGGCAATCAGGTCAAGGCGAAAGAGTACGCCCAGATTTACAGGATCGTCATGGATCTTTTTGATAAGGTCGTGGACTTTTTGGGAGATGAGGTACTTCCGGTCAGAGAGTATGCGGATATTTTAGACGCCGGGTTCGAGGCGGCAAGAGTCGGCGTGATCCCGCCGGGGAATGATAAGGTGACGATCGGTGATATCGAGCGTACCAGATTGAACCATATCAAAATCTTGTTTTTTATCGGTGTCAATGACGGTGTTGTGCCGAAAGCGGGCAATGCCGGAGGGATCATCTCACAGTTTGAGCGTGAGAAAATGGCAGCCTGCCATCTGGAGCTTGCACCGGGTGCGCGTGAAAAAGTTTTCATCCAGCGGTTTTATCTGTATCTGAATGTGACGAAACCGTCTGACTTTTTATATGTGACCTTTTCGAAAGTAAATGCGGACGGAAAAGCGCTCAGAAGGTCGTACTTTGCCGGAACACTCTTGAAAATGTTTCCGGAGAAAAACGTGGAGGAAATCGGGGAGACGACTTCTGCGGACTGTATCATGACGCCGGAGAGCAGCATGGCATTTTTCCTGGAGGGACTGCAGGATGGGGCATGGTCCGGGGAGAATGAAAAAACTGCGTCAGGGGAAGAGCAGACAGAGGAAAAGTTATCAGAGCCAGCGAATAAAGAGGTGTGGAATGCGCTTGCAAAGTTTTATCTTTCAGATGAAAACTGGAAAGAGGAAGCCGACCGTCTGTTAAAAGCGTCGTATGTGGTACACAGCGACGAGCCAATCAGCCACGCAGTGACACAGGCACTTTACGGGACTGTGTTAGAGAACAGTGTTACAAGACTGGAGCACTTTGCGGCGTGTGCCTATGCGCATTATCTGAATTATGGCCTGCATTTAAGGGAGCGTCAGCTTTTGGAGTTTGCAAGCGTGGACATGGGAAATATTTACCATGATGCGCTCGAACATTTTTCGAGAAGGGTGGAAAAATCAGAGTACACCTGGTTTGACATCCCGGAGGACGTGCAGGAGACATTTATTGAGGAGAGCATGGATGATGCGATTGCCGGGTGCAAAAATGCCGGAGCGTTTGAGAACGTGAGAAACCGTTACCTGACCGGCCGGATGCGCCAGACCATCAAGCGCACGGTTTGGGCGCTCACCACCCAGATCCAGAAGGGGAAATTTGTGCCGGCTGATTTTGAGGTGTCCTTTTCGCGTGCAGATAAGTTGGATGCCATCCGTTTTCAGCTGAGTGATGAGGAAAAAATGAACCTGCTCGGCAGGATCGACCGTGTGGACACCTACGAGACGACGGATAAAGTTTATGTGAAGATCATTGATTATAAATCGGGAAATACGAGTTTTTCACTTGTCAATCTGTATCATGGACTGCAATTACAGCTTGTGGTTTATATGAATGCGGCATTGGAATTAGAGGAAAAACGTCATCCGGGCAAAAAAGCGGAACCGGCGGGTATCTTCTACTATCACATTCAGAATCCGATGGTAGACGGACTTGGAAATGAGACAGAGGCAGAGATAAAAAACAGCGTTTTGGAGCAGTTGAAATTAAATGGTCTGGTGAACGATGATCCGGAAATCTATGAGGCGATGGATTCAGATTTTGCCGGAAATTCTTCGGTCATTCCGATCGGAAAAAAGGCGGACGGCAGCTTAAAAGCAACTTCTAAGGCTGCCAGCACCTACGATTTTTCCGTGATGTCTGATTATGTGAGAGAGAAGATCAAAGAGACCGGGAAAAAAATCTTTGCCGGGGATATTTCGATCCATCCATACTCGCTGGACGGAAAAAGCGGCTGCGATTACTGTCCATACCACACCGTCTGCGGTTTTGACGCCCGGATGCCGGGGTATTCCTATCACAAACTGGAAAAATTTGACAGTGCGGACGAGGTGTTAAAGCGTATGGAAAACGAAAAGCAGGAACAGTAAATAACAGGAGTGAGAAATATGGGAGTTTCATGGACCACAGAGCAGCAGCAGGTCATTGACTTAAGAAATCGAAATATATTGGTATCTGCGGCAGCAGGTTCTGGAAAGACCGCTGTTTTAGTAGAGCGGATCGTGAAAATCATAACAGACAAAAATCATCCGGTGGATATTGACCATCTGCTGATCGTGACGTTTACCAATGCGGCAGCGGCAGAGATGCGGGAGCGAATCGGAAATGCGATCGAGAAAGCGTTAGACGAACAGCCGGAGGATGAGCATCTGTTAAGGCAGCTGACCTTGATTCACAATGCACAGATCACGACCATCGACAGCTTCTGTCTGTACGTGGTGCGCAATCATTTTCATGAGATCGATCTGGAACCGAATTTCCGTATCGGGGATGAGGGTGAGTTAAAATTGCTGCGCGAGGATGTCCTTGGCAGGGTTTTGGAACAAAATTATGAGGAACCTTCGGAAGCATTTTCCGATTTTGTGGAGGGCTATGCATCGGGGCGGACGGATGCAGCATTAAATGAGATGATCCTTCAGTTATATGAGTTTTCCAGAAGTTATCCGTGGCCGGAAAAATGGCTTGATTCCTTTGTGGGAGCCTACCGCATCGAAAACAGGGAGGAGTTAGACCGTGCAGAATGGCTTGCTCCGCTCACGCAAAATATCCGCTTTGTCTTAAAAGACTGCGAACAGCTCTTAAAGCAGGCGCTTGCGGTCACACAGCAGGATGACGGACCGGATATGTATGAGAAAGCGGTGCGCAGCGATCTGGAAAAATATGAAAGTTTATCCAAACTAACCTCTTTCTGTGAACTGTCCGTGGCGCTTTCCGATATCAAATACGACAGACTTGCGAGCAGCAGAGGTTTTGAGGGAGATCCCGATAAATTAGAGCTGGTAAAAAGTCTCAGGGAGCAGGCGAAGGATGTAGTAAAGAAGTTATGTAAACAATATTTTTTCTGTTCGCCGGAGATGATGATAGAGCAGTTAGAGCGCACGGAGCCGATGTTAGAAGAAGTCGTCCGCCTCACAAAACAGTTTGCAGAGGAGTTTGCAGCCGCAAAACGCCGGAAAAATCTGGTGGATTTTCATGATGTGGAACATTTTGCATTGCAGATCCTTGTGGATGAGGAGACGGAGAAGGCGAAAAAGACTGCGGAAGAGTTCCGGGATACCTTTGAGGAAATCATGATCGACGAGTATCAGGACAGCAACGAAGTGCAGGAGACACTGCTTCGCTCCATTTCCAGAGAGGAGCGTGGGGAAAATAATATTTTCATGGTCGGGGATGTAAAGCAGAGTATTTACCGGTTCCGTCTCGCAAGACCGGAACTTTTCATGAAAAAATACGATTCCTATTCGCTGGAAGAGAGTACCACGCAGCGTATCGATCTGCACAAAAACTTTCGAAGCAGAGAGGAAGTCTTAACCTGCACAAACGATATTTTTTATAAAATTATGGCGCGGAGCCTTGGAAATGTAGAGTATGATGCGGAGGCTGCACTGTATCCGGGGGCAAGCTATCCGGCAATGCCAGTGCAGGAAAATCCTGTTGGAGAAAAAGCAGCAGAAGATGAAAAAGTTTCCGGGAAACAGATAAATGGATTTACACCTGAGATTTTACTTGCGGACAGCAATGATGAATTATTGGAGGACACAGATTTTTCCGATAAGAAAACATTAGAAGCAAAAATTGTGGCGGAGGAGATCAGACACCTGATGAAAACGCAGCCTGTCACCGATAAGGCGACCGGAGAACTTCGGGCGGCACGCTACTCCGATATTGTAATTTTGCTCCGCAGCCTGTCCGGCTGGGCGGATTCCCTTGTGGAAGTGCTGAACGGGAATGGGATCCCGGCACACACGGTTTCTTCCACCGGATATTTTTCCACGGTGGAAGTGCAGACGGTGCTGTCCATGCTGAGGCTTTTGGATAACCCAAGACAGGATATCCCGATGGCGGCAGTGCTCCGCTCGCCGATGGCAGGGCTTACCGATGAGGAGCTTGCGGTGTTAAGGCTTGAAGATGGCAGTGTGCCTTTTCATGAAGCGGTGCTCGAACTGGCAGAAGGACTTTATGAAGAGGACGGGCAAAAAGAAATTTCAAACCCGGAGGCAGATCAGAAGCAGGGAAAAAATGCGGATGAGAAACCAGAAAATCATATAGAGTCGACCGCTCACCAGAAATTGCTCGAATTTTACAAAAAATACAGGCAATTACGCCAGCTCGTCCCGGACACCCCGATCCATGAGCTGATCGAGATCATCCTGTGCGAGACCGGATACGGTCATTATGTGGCGGCAATGCCGGCAGGAAACAGAAGGACAGCGAATTTAAACATGCTTTTGGAAAAAGCCGCAGCCTACGAAAAAACGAGTTACAAAGGACTGTTTCATTTTGTGCGTTATATCGATGAACTGCAAAAATATGATGTGGATTTTGGTGAGGCAGACATGGTCGGGGAAAACGAGGATGTTGTCCGGATCATGAGTATCCATAAGAGCAAAGGTCTTGAGTTCCCAATTGTGATCGTGAGCGGTATGGGCAAAAATTTCAATAAACAGGACACACGGAGCAAAATGGTGCTTCACCCGGAACTTGGTATTGGTCTTGACTACATGGACGGAAAAAAGCGTATCAAATCACCGACTATCGCAAAGAAGGCGATTGCAAAGCAGATCGATCTGGAAAATCTCGGCGAGGAACTTCGTGTACTTTACGTTGCCTTAACCCGTGCAAAAGAAAAGCTCATTCTCACCGGAACATTAAAGGATGCCCCGGAAAAACTGGAATTTTTCAGGCAGCAGGCAGCATTGTATGCACATTCCAGCGACACCACAGCGATTCCGTATCTGACAAGGGAAAGTGCCGCAGGGTATCTCGACTGGATACTTCCGGCAGTGCTTTCCTATGGGGACAAATACCCGGTCCGGATCGTGGAAGCGGCAGAGCTTGTCTTAGACGAAGTGGAAAACCAGTTAGAGCAAAATGAAAATCTGACGGAGCGGATCGTTGAGATCGAAGCGGCGGACACACAGCTGGTCGGGCAGTTAAAACAGCGCTTTTCGCAGCGTTATCCCTATCAGACAGATATTTTGCGGAAAAACAAATATTCCGTATCCGAATTAAAGCACCGTGCAATGCGTGAAAAATTTGAAGCAGAGCAGGAGGAGACAGTTCCGGCATTTTTGGAAGAACCTGTGACGCCAACGATCCCTCTTTTTATCCAGAGACAGGGAATCGTGGAACAGGAGGCACAAAATAAGGCACAGGATGCAGGGCAGGAAGCAGAAAGTAAAGCAGAACAGAAAATAGAATCAAATACAGCAAACCGTGGCGCACTCAGAGGAACCGCAGTACACCGTGTCATGGAGTGCTACGATTTTACTTCAGAAAAAAGCGTACAGGAACAGATGGACGCTATGGAAAAAGAGGAGAAGATCACTGCGGATATGCGCACACTTGTGAAAGAGCGGATTGTGGCAGATTTTGTTTCCTCGGAAACAGGAAAGCGGATGGCTCTCGCACAGCGCATGGGAGCGCTTTACCGTGAAAAACCATTTGTCATGGGATTTACGGAAGAGGAACTGGAAAACTATGGCTTTGGGGCAGGTGCGCAGATGATAGAAAATGAAGCGCAGACTGAAAATGCACAGCAGGAAATCATGTCAGAAAATGTGTCGCAGGAAAATCATATGCATGAGGAAGATTTAACTTTAATTCAGGGAATCATTGATGTTTTCTGGATTGAGGATGACGGAATCACAGTCCTGGATTATAAGACAGATCGTGTGGATACTGCGCAGGAGCTGATTGACCGTTATGCGACACAGTTAAAGCTTTATGCGGATGCGTTGGAGCGGGTTTTTGCCACCCGGAAACTGAAGGTGAAGGAGATTCTGATCTACTCGTTCCGGTTAGAAAAGCTGATTTCAATTGAATAAATGTATGCACGAAGATCACTGGAGTCTTAATGATTCCGGTGATTTTCGTATAGAGCGATCAGACGATATTTTCTTGTGTGCATAAGTGATTCATGGTATCATAGAAATCATGAGAATTGAGATTCTATGCTATGGCATTTCATTTTTCAAAAAACGGTGTCTTGTCAAGATAAAGTAAACGGTTAAGTGAGGAAATTTATGGGACAGATCATACTTGCCTCGGCATCGCCGAGAAGAAAAGAATTGTTAGAACAGATCGGACTGGAATTTGAAATCTGCCCGGCGAAAGGGGAGGAAGTTATCTCGAAAAGTGCGCCGGAGGAGGTTGTGATGGAGCTTTCCGAGCAGAAAGCGACAGAGGTTGCTGCAATGGTAAAAACATATGAGAGCGGACATGGGGAACTGATGACACCGCAGGATATCTTAGTGATCGGGGCAGACACCGTCGTTGCATGTGATGATACCATCCTTGGAAAGCCGAAAGATGAAGCCGATGCAAAGCGGATGCTCACACTTCTGTCGGGAAGAAAACATGCCGTGTATACAGGCGTTACGTTTGTGTTTCTGGATAAAAACGGACGAGCGGGCGCACATACCTTTTACGAGAAAACAGAAGTTACCATGAAGCCGTTGTCGGAACCTGAGATCGACCGTTATGTGGCGACCGGAGAGCCGATGGATAAAGCCGGTGCCTATGGGATCCAGGGAAAATGTGCCATTTATATTGAAGGGATCGAAGGTGATTACAATAATGTGGTCGGACTTCCGGTTGCACGCATTTATAAGGAGCTGCAAAAGCTTGGAATCGATCCCTATCTATGGTAAACTGCATGAAATAGTAGATTGGATGATTTCTAAATTCTCGTAGATCCTAAATTAAAATTTAGAAATTATCAACAACACATATGAGGAGAGGAGCAAATAAAATGCAATATGATGAGACATGTTTAGAATATTTTCTGGCACATCAGGAACAGCTTCTGCCGGAGCCAGTGACAGAGACAATGGAAGAGGCAGAGGAATTTTTAGAGGACTGCATGGCGGTCGTCTGTATGAATCTGAAAGAGGTAAAAGCTTATTTCGAAGATCAGGGGGCTGATATCGAGGGAATGTCACTCAGGGATCTGGAGGAGGCAAGCGAAGTTTTTGCCCTCCCGGATGGCAGATATCTGATCGTGGAAGCTTAGGTTTGTAACGATTCAAACCAAGGCAGCTTTCATAAATTTACGAATGGGGGCTGAATGGTTACTTATTTCAACAATTTATTACTTCAACAATTTTTGAAAATAGGATTGACAAACGAAAAATAGTTTATTATACTCAAAAAGTTTGCAAAGCAAACAGAATGAGTAAGCCATGTTACAGTGCAAAAAACTGTAAAAAAGCATTTTATAACAAGGAGAAAACTACATGAAAAATTATGATGTGATTATTATTGGGGCAGGTCCTTCTGGTATTTTCTGTGCATATGAACTGATCCATGCCAACAAAGACCTGAAGATTTTAATGATTGAAAAAGGACGCCGTATCGAGAACAGACAGTGTCCGAAGAGAAAGACAAAAGTATGTGTAGGCTGTCAGCCATGTTCCATCACGACCGGATTTGCCGGAGCAGGAGCATTCTCCGATGGAAAATTATCTTTATCCCCTGACGTAGGTGGAAATCTTCCGGAGATTTTAGGATATGATGAGACTGTTACATTATTAAAAGAATCCGATGATATTTATTTAAAATTCGGAGCAGATACAAAAGTTTACGGTGTGGATAAAGAAAAAGAAATCCGCGAGATCCGTAGAAAAGCGATCACTGCAAACTTAAAACTGATCGAATGTCCGATCCGTCACCTTGGAACAGAGGAAGGATATAAGATTTATTCCAGATTGCAGGAGCATCTGTTAGAGCAGGGAGTTGAGATGGAGTTCAATACCATGGTCAAAGATATTATCATTGAAGATGGTCAGGTAAAAGGACTTGTGACAGACAAAGATGAAACATACCATGCAAAAGAGGTTGTTTCTGCAGTCGGACGTGAGGGAGCAGACTGGTTCTCACATATCTGTAACGGTCATGGAATCGAGACGCAGGTTGGTACGGTAGATATCGGTGTCCGTGTGGAAGTGCGTGATGAGGTTATGGAATTCTTAAACGATAACCTTTACGAAGCAAAATTAGTTTACCACACACCTACATTTGACGATAAAGTGCGTACATTCTGTACGAATCCATCCGGTGAAGTAGCAACTGAGTACTATGACAATGGACTTGCAGTTGTAAACGGACACGCTTACAAATCCAAAGATTTAAAGACAAACAACACCAACTTTGCAATTCTTGTATCCAAGAATTTCACAAAGCCATTTAAAACACCAATCGAGTACGGAAAACAGATCGCACAGCTTTCCAACATGCTCTGTGATGGAAAAATCCTGGTACAGACCTTCGGTGATTTCAGAAGAGGAAGAAGAACGACAGAGGAGCGTCTCTGCAGAAATAACCTGATTCCTACGTTAAAGGATGCAGTACCTGGAGATCTTTCCCTTGTATTCCCACATCGTATTATGGTGGATATCGAGGAGATGATCCTTGCACTTGATAAGGTAACACCGGGTATTGCAAGTGATGAGACTTTATTATATGGTGTCGAAGTAAAATTCTACTCGAACAAGGTTGTGGTAAACAAAGACTTTGAGACAAGCGTAAAAGGTCTTCGTGCCATTGGTGACGGAGCATCTGTAACCCGTGGACTGCAGCAGGCATCCGCAAACGGAATCTCTGTTGCAAGAAGCATTTTAAAAGCTATGGAAGCTTAAAAGAAAAGCATGAAAAAAATTAGAAAAAAAATTGCACTGATATGTCTGCTCTGCTTTTCCTTTCTGCTCACAGGATGTAAGATTGGAAATAAGGAAGTGATCGTCTCAAACACATTGAACAATCGCCAGGTATTTCGAATCGGAAACGTGTCCTGTGGGCTGAAAGAGGCGAAGGTATATCTTGTGAATTACCAGAATATTTACGGAACTGCCTATGGACTTGATCTCTGGCAGCATGATTTTGGAGACAGTTCTCTGGAAAATTATGTGAAAAATATCACAATGCAGGAACTGGCACAGGTGGTCTGCTTAGACCAGCTTGCAAAGGAAAAAGAGATGGAACTTTCCGAAGAAGAAAAGGAAAAGACCGCTCAGGCGGCAGAGGAGTACTTTGCCTCGCTCACGGAGGAGGAGACTGCCTATATGGGCGTTTCGGAGAGTGACATCAAAGAGTACTATGAGCATTATGCGCTGGCACAGAAAGTATACCACTCACTCACAAAAGCGGTGAATGAGGAGGTCAGCGATGATGAGGCACGGGTGATGGAGATCATGCAGATTTTTGTTTCGGATGAGAGCCGGGCAAATGAGATCGCATCCAGATTAGCCCAGGGAGAAGATTTTGCAACACTCGCCAATAATTATAATGAGCTTGGCAGCATTCAGGTAAATATTTCAAGGGATGATCTCCCGGCTGCAGTAGAAGAGATCGCATTTCAGATGGAAAATGATGAGGTTTCCGGTAAGATCACAGTGGATGGAGGCTTTTATTTCATTAAATGCCTGAACAAATACAATCAGGAGCTGACGGAGGCGAACAAAGCCAATATTGTAGACAAAAGAGAAAAGGAAGCTTTTGATGATGAATACAATGGATTTGTTTCTTCCCTGAGTTCGAATATCAACGAAGAACTCTGGGAGAATCTGGAACTTGAGACAGGTTCCGGGATGAAGACGGATACGTTTTTTGAAGTTTTTAATACTTATTGTGGTGATATGTGATATCACCACAATTTTTTCGAGGGAAAAAGATATGACGAAGGATATGACAAACGGATCGCCAATGAAGCTGATTCTTGGATTTTCCGTACCACTTTTGTTTGGATTTTTATTTCAGCAGTTTTACAATCTGATGGATACGTTGATCGTAGGACGTTTCCTCGGAGTAGATGACCTTGCAGCGGTAGGTTCCACAGGCTCCGTCAACTTTCTTATCATCGGATTCTGTATGGGAGTGTGCAATGGATTTGCGATTCCTCTGGCACACAAATTCGGCGCAGGAGACTATAAGGGCATGCGTGGCTTTATGATGAACGCCATTTACCTCTCTGCGATTTTTGCAGTGGTAATGACGATCGTGACGGTCATCTTCTGTATGCCGATTCTGGAGCTGATGCGCACACCGGAAAATATCATTGACGGTGCATACCGTTACATTGTGATCATTTTCTGGGGGATTCCGGTCACCTATCTGTACAATCTGGTTTCGGGAATTATCCGTTCCATGGGGGACAGCAGGACACCGGTTGTGTTTCTGGTGATCGCTGCGGTCATTAATATCGGACTGGATCTGTTTTTTATCGTAGTGCTCGGAACCGGAGTGGAAGGTGCAGCATGGGCAACGGTGATCTCACAGCTGATCTCCGGTGTGGGATGCCTTATTTACAGTATCAGACATTTTGAGATACTGCATCCGGAAAAAGAGGAAATGCAGGTAAATAAAACGTACATGATGACATTGTGTGGAATGGGCGTTCCGATGGGACTGCAGTATTCCATCACGGCGATCGGAAGCGTTATCTTACAGAGTGCAGTCAATTCCCTTGGTTCTGACGCGGTTGCAGCAATGACAGCCGGAAGTAAGATCGGAATGTTTTTCTGCTGTCCGTTTGATGCGTTAGGTTCCACCATGGCAACCTACGGCGGTCAGAATGTCGGAGCAAAAAAACTAGACCGTGTCTCCGGAGGTTTAAAGGCAGCGTCCATTTTGGGATGTGCGTATGCGGTGCTGGCATTTGTCATTATGATCTTCTTCCGTGGGGCACTGGCAGGCTTCTTTGTCGGAACGGCAGCACCGGAAGTGGTTTCCAATGCAGGACTGTTTTTGCTGATCAACAGTGCATTCTATATCCCATTGGCATTTGTCAACATCGTGCGTTTCCTGATCCAGGGAATGGGCTACAGCAAATTTGCTATTTTGGCGGGTGTGTTTGAGATGGTTGCAAGAACACTGGTCGGATTTGCGTTTGTGCCTGTTTTCGGCTACATGGCAGCGTGCTTTGCAAGCCCGGTGGCATGGATCTTTGCGGATGCATTTTTATTCCCGGCATATTTCCATGTCCTGAAAAAGACGAAGAAGATGTTGTACAAGTAAAAAATAACTGCGAAACTTCCCACCAGAGTAGAGCAAATTGTGAAAAATTGAACAATGTAATTAAAAACGAAAGGATTCAGTATGAGTATTTTAAACGTGGAACACCTGACACACGGATTTGGTGACAGGGCAATTTTTAATGACGTGTCTTTCCGGCTTTTGAAGGGAGAACACATCGGATTAGTCGGCGCCAACGGCGAGGGAAAATCCACATTTATGAATATCGTGACCGGAAAGCTTATGCCGGACGAGGGAAAAGTGGAATGGGCGAAAAACGTCCGTGTCGGTTATCTCGACCAGCACTCCACACTGACCAAAGGCATGACAATCGAGAGTGTGTTAAAATCGGCGTTCGCATGGTTGTTTGAACTCGAAGAAAACATGAACCAAATTTGTGACAGGCTTGGTGAGGCAGAACCGGACGAGATGGATGCGATGATGGAGGAACTCGGAGTCATACAGGATACACTCACCATGCATGATTTTTACATCATTGATGCGAAGGTGGAGGAAGTGGCGAGAGCGCTCGGTCTGCTTGATCTCGGACTGTCCCATGATGTCACGGATTTAAGCGGCGGACAGCGTATGAAAGTTCTTCTGGCAAAGCTTTTGCTGGAAAAACCGGACATTCTTCTTTTAGACGAGCCGACGAACTATCTTGACGCAGAGCACATCGCGTGGTTGAAACGTTATCTGCAGGAGTATGAGAATGCATTTATCTTAATCTCCCACGATATCCCGTTTTTGAATGACGTTGTGAATATTATTTACCATATGGAAAACCAGCGCCTTGACCGGTATGTCGGAGACTATGATAAGTTTCAGGAAGTCTATGAGGTGAAAAAATCCCAGTTAGAGGCGGCTTACCGCAAACAGCAGCAGGAGATCAGTGAATTAAAGGATTTTGTTGCGCGGAACAAAGCGCGTGTTGCCACAAGAAATATGGCAATGTCCCGCCAGAAGAAGTTAGACAAAATGGATGTCATTGAGCTTGCTGCCGAGCGTCCGAAGCCGGAATTTAATTTCAAACTCGGAAGAACACCGGGACGCTATATTTTCGAGACGAAAGACCTTGTGATCGGATATGACGAACCGCTGTCAAAACCGTTAAATATCTCCATGGAGCGTGGACATAAAATCGCACTTGTCGGCGCCAATGGAATCGGTAAGACGACACTGTTAAAGAGTATTTTAGGATTGATCCCATCGCTTGGCGGTTCTGTGGAACTCGGCGAGAATCTGGAGATCGGATATTTTGAGCAGGAGATCAAAGGCGAGAACAGGAACACCTGTATCGATGAGATCTGGGAAGAATTCCCGTCTTTCAGCCAGTACGAAGTGCGTTCTGCCCTTGCAAAATGCGGACTTACGACCAAACATATCGAAAGCCTTGTCCGCGTGTTGAGCGGTGGAGAGCAGGCAAAAGTAAGACTCTGCAAATTGATCAATAAATCGACCAATGTTCTGCTCTTAGACGAGCCGACCAATCATCTGGATGTCGATGCGAAGGACGAATTAAAACGTGCGCTTCAGGAATACCGCGGCAGTATCCTTCTGATCTGCCATGAACCGGAATTCTATCAGGATATTGTCAATGAAGTCTGGGATTGCTCGAAGTGGACAACAAAGATTTTGTAGTATAAAAATAAGCATAATGAAAAGGAAAAACATTGACATTTTCATCACAAAGTATTATCTTGATGTCAGTAATAATTCCTATTATTAGATGATAAAAACATATGGAGGCCATTATGAAAGATACCTATATTTCAGAAGCAGTAAAGTATATCGGAGCAGACGATACCACATTAGATTTATTCGAGAGCCAGTACCAGATCCCGAACGGAGTTTCTTATAATTCCTATGTGATCCTGGATGAAAAAGTTGCGGTTATGGATACCATTGATGAGCGGAAAACAGATGAGTGGTTTGCAAATCTTGAGAATGTGTTAAACGGAAGAACGGTAGACTATCTTGTCATTTCCCATTTAGAGCCGGATCATGCGGCAAATATCAAACGTGCGGCAGACAAATTCCCACAGGCACAGCTTGTACTGAGCGCAAAGGCAAAAGCGATGCTGCCACAGTTTTTTGATATCGCACATTTAGAAGAGCGCTGCCTTGTGGTAAAAGAGGGAGATACATTAGAGCTCGGAACACATAAGCTGCATTTTGTGATGGCACCGATGGTACACTGGCCGGAGGTCATGGTGGAATATGAAGAGACGGAAAAAATCCTTTTCTCTGCAGACGGATTTGGAAAATTCGGTGCGCTGAGCGCAGAGGAAGAGTGGACAGACGAGGCGAGAAGATATTTTATCAATATCGTTGGAAAATACGGTGTGCAGGTTCAGACACTGCTCAAAAAAGCGGCAGCGTTAGACATTCAGACGATCTGCCCGCTGCATGGACCGGTTTTGAAAGAAAATCTCGGTTTTTATATCGGAAAGTATCTTACATGGAGCAGCTATGAGCCGGAAGAGGACGGTGTTTTAGTTGCCTGCGCATCCATTCATGGAAATACAAAAGCAGCCGCTGAAAAAATGGTAGAAGTACTCCGTGCAAACGGGGCATCCAAAGTAGTATTTATGGATCTGACCAGAGACGATATGGCAGAGGCAGTTGCAGATGCTTTCCGCTATGGAAAGATCATCCTTGCGGCAGCTTCCTATGATGCAGGGGTGTTCCCTCCGATGGAAGATTTCCTGCACCGCCTTGCACATAAGAATCTCCAGAAACGTACTTTTGGACTGATCGAGAACGGTTCCTGGGCACCTTGCGCAGCAAGAGGCATGAAAGGCATTTTGGAAGGCCTGAAAGAGGTAAACGTATGTGAGAATGTTGTGAGCATCAAATCCACAATGAAAGACACAGACGTTGCTAAAATGGAAGAACTTGCAAAAGAAATCCTTGCATAAAACTGGTACAAATTTACAGAAGTATATCTTAAAAAATATTTCGTTGACAATCGCAAAAAGGACATATATACTAGAAAATAATAGGGGTTAATGGGTTGGAGGTAGTGATTATGAAGTGTCCTTTTTGCAGCAGCGAAAACACAAGAGTCATTGACTCAAGACCGGCAGATGATAATAATTCCATCCGCCGGAGAAGACTTTGTGATGATTGTGGGAAGAGATTTACGACATACGAGAAAGTGGAGACCATTCCACTCATCGTCATTAAGAAGGATAATGCCCGTGAACAGTATGATCGTTCCAAGATCGAAGCCGGTGTATTAAGAGCATGCCATAAGAGACCGATTTCTGTGAATCAGATCAATCAGCTTGTCGATGAAGTTGAAACAGAGATCTTTAACAGAGAGGAAAAAGAAATCCCAAGTACATTGATCGGAGAGATCGTAATGGATAAGATCAAGAATCTCGATTCCGTTGCATATGTACGTTTTGCATCTGTTTACCGTGAATTTAAGGATGTGAATACTTTTATGAGTGAATTGAAAAAGATGCTTGATAAATAGGGGTTAAGTTCTAAAACAGATTTGTCGATATTATATCATGAAGAACAGAGTTGCGTTTATAGTAGCGAAGCTCAGCATTGAATGTTCATGATATTGTTTTAGTGGAGAAGATTGTATGAATATATCGGGGATCCGCACAGGCGCGGGATTTTATGATTACAATTCCATAAAGATAAATGAAGTTCGAAGCCAGCAGATTCAGGAGGCAAGGGAGAGCGAGCAGATATCGGTAACAGGTACTGTGGAACAGAATGACAGTACGGATGCAAAAGTCGAACAGATACCGGCAGCACAGAAAGAAGATTACGGAGTTGCCGATTTTAATGCAAAATATCAGCCCGATGCGTCTTACGATTTGAAAGGCGTCGACAGTGATATTTCAAAGCTGGATGTGGAAAAAGCATTGTCAGATTTGAAAAAAGATCAGGTGCTGCAGCAGTACCAGTTTTTTGTTGGTGACGATGCATTTGCATCTACGGAGAAACTGAAACAGGTAAGAGAAGAAGAAAACTTCTGGTTATAAATGATTTATGATACCGTATGAAATTCATACGGTATTTTTCTGCGGAAAAGAAAGTGAAAGGGACAGACATTCATGTTGGAAAAATTTTATCCCGGGGAATATTTGGATTCCACCTATGTGATCGACTTTGACAGGCTCTACGAGGAGGGCTATCGGGGGATCATCTTTGATATTGATAATACACTTGTGCCGCATGGCGCACCTGCAGATGAGAGGGCATGTGCCTTGTTTGCGCATTTAAAGGAACTGGGCTTTCAGTGTATGCTGTTGTCCAACAACAAAGAACCGCGCGTAAAAATGTTCAATGATGCGGTACATGTTTCTTATATTTATAAAGCAGGAAAGCCGAAACCGGGCAATTACCGCAGGGCAATGCAGGAGATGGGAACGGATGCCAGCGTAGATGAGACCGGTAATGTGCGGTTTCTGGTATACGGCTATATGAACCGTGGCAATCACGAGGGCAGTGT
>ENA-UEQW01000548-UEQW01000548.1-human-gut-metagenome-genome-assembly--contig:-NODE-548-length-35166-cov-33.972499_pt1 | contig 35166 bp, 29 predicted proteins | sample MGYA00242947_ERZ507947 | MGnify/ENA primary metagenome ERZ507947 (study PRJEB26167, sample SAMN06115421) | human gut metagenome | host: Homo sapiens | place: China:Guizhou | collected 2015-03-17... | reverse complement strand
AAGATGACCGCCTTCGGCGAAAGCGACAACGTGGACGCCTTCTTCACCGGCAAGCCGCTGGTGGGCGAACTCGGCTACGCCTTTCTCTTCCGCAACTACCGCCCCGAACAGGGCAAATGGCAGACCGCCGACCCCCTCGGCTACCCCGATGGGTGGAACAATTTCGCGTATGTGAATAATGAAGTAACTTCTGCTATCGATAGATTTGGGACGGACATTTATCACGTTTACGATTCTGATAGTAGCTGGCATGGACATTCTGCATCGATTATTGGTAATCCACAGGATGGTTATAAAGCATATAATTTTGGAGGAGCTGGAGGTGGATATACAATGGGAGATCAAAACGATAAGACATATGCAACTGCTCAAGAAGCGTTGGCTGCATTAAATAAAGGTAGAGAAGGAATTTATGAATATGATAAAGTTCAGAAATGGGATACAACTCCAGAGCAAGATAAAAAAGCGCAAGATGCGAATAAAGCACATATCGATGCCGGAGGGTATGGAGAAATTTTAAATAATTGCACTGATGCCGTTGAAGCAGCATTGGATGCTGCAGATGTCAAACATTCAACTGGGGTTATGCCTAAAACACTTTTTGATAATAACAAAAACAATGCGACTACGTTAAATTATAATGATTTTAAAAATGGAATAATTGAATGACAGCGAATACAACTCAGACGATAACTCGCCATGGATTAAGAGCAGATTGGCAGAGGCATTTATTTCGATTCCTTTCTTTCTTATTGTTGCTTCCGACTCTGTTTTATTTTTCTCTTACGTTTGAATGCTATCTGCAAAGAAGGCATGCTGATGATTTTGAAAAGCAATATATTGATTTCAAAGAGTTTAGTTCTGGTCAATATTTGTATGAAAAAGATATCTACTTTACGCCGGAGATAGCCACTTTTCAGACTAGTGGCGGAAGAATATATCTATACATCAAAGATTCGGTGTTGAACAAGCAAACTGTTCAAAGCATTCGTCTGGAAGTGATTCGAGAGAATCATGGAGAAATGAAAAGGTATCGATACAGTTATTCCGATTCGGGAAAAAGTGCTGAGAGGTTTCAGCGTTCAGGTTATCAGTGCCTTGCCTTCCCTCCAGTAAAACTTCATGTTGATTACAATCACATAAAGTTCGCGATCAGCGGAATTGAATTGCCTGAACCCGGGAGTGATGCTGAAATCCTGCTCGTCTTTTCCGGGATAAAACGGCGAGTTATCATTTGGACATATTTGTTTAAGGGAGTTGTTTCCTTGGCTGGATGGTTGCTGATTATTTCCATATATGCCCTTGTGGAAAGAAAAGTCAGAAAGAAATAAGGCCTGGAAACATTCACACATCGGGCGATTTTGACCGTGCCAGCGCTTTAAGCATGGTTAGAGTGTTGTGAGGGGAATTTCCACCGCGTCTCGGTCTTCTCACGGGCCCAAGCGCGGTCAGCGCCGCGAGCGCATGTGAGAGGACTGCTTTGCGTTCCGCAAAGCAGCAAGGAGCGATTGCGACGCAGTCGAACGGAGTCGAGCGCAGCCCCTCCGGCGATTGAGGAGTTGGCGGGCGAAGCCCGACAAGTAAGGCCCGCGAGGGCCGCGTGCGGATCAGTATCAACCGACTTCTGACTTCTCACAGGCGGGGAGGTCTGGAGGGCGCCCGGCCCTCCAGCTCCCCCGGGCATCAACCCCTTGCGGAAGTTCGAATATCCGCCTCCGCCCCGCCCGCGTTCCGCAGAAGTTGGAACTTCTCGCCCCGGTACTGTCTTCTCCCATCGAAGAGGTCTGGAGGGCGCCCGGCCCCTCCAGCTCCCCCGGGCATTAAACCCTTGCGGAAGCTCGAATATCCGCCTCCGCCCCGCCCGCGTCCCGCAGAAGCCGGAATTGCCCGCTTCGGAACAATCTCCTCCTATCGAAGAGGTCTGGAGGGCGCCCGGCCCTCCAGCTCCCCCGAATATCATTTCCACACAGAAGTCCAGCATATCTCCCTCATTCCCCCCACATGCCGCAGTATTTGCAATCAACTGTCAATATGCTATAGTAAGACAATGGAACAGGGAGAGAATCAGGATGGAAGTTACGCAGAAAAAATTTGATCCAGCGATGGCTTATACGGCGACATCGCTGCCTCCGGCGCGCTGGAGCAGTTATGACGAGACACCGTTTGAACTGGAGGGGTTCGCATTCCGGAAACCGGGTGATCCGTTGCGGCGGTTGCCGGAATCCCGGCCGGAGTGCGCGTTCTCCGAGGCGGTCGATGTGTACGCCAATCACTCGGCCGGCGGCGTGCTGCGCTTCCGTTCGGATTCTCCCTTCGTCGCCGTGCGCGCCACCGTCACCTGCCACAACAATTCCGCCGATATCATGAGCATCGGCCGCTCCGGGTTCGACCTCTATATGGATGGCGCGTTCATCGCCGTAACCCGCAAGAACTATGACGAATTGAGCTTCCCCACACACTCGCTTGCCGGCGTGCTGACTCTTCCGGAAGAACCGGAACGGAAGATGCACGAGTTTGAACTCTATTTCCCGCTCTACGCCCGGGTCGATTTCTTCGAGATCGGTGTGGCGCCGTCGGCGCGGGTGGAGCCGCCGCGCCCCCGGCGGAATTCGTCCCCCGTGGTGTTCTACGGAACCAGCATCATCCACGGCTGCTGTGCCTCTCGGCCGGGGCTGGCAGAAACCGCGCAGCTGGCGCGACTGCTCGACCGGCCCGTGCTGAATTTCGGATTTGCCGGTTCGGCGAAAGGGGAGCCGGAGCTGGCGGAAACTCTCGCCCGGGTGGAGAATCCGGCACTCTTCCTGCTCGATTACGACGCAAACGTCGATCTCGATCGGCTGGAGCAGACACTGCCGCGGTTCACCGACATCCTGCGCGAACGACACCCGGCGGTGCCGATTGTGACGATCTCGCAGCTGAGAATTCCGGCGGAACGGGAGGAGGGGGCCGCCACGCGGCTCCGGCGCAGTGCGATCCACCGCGCCAACTGTGAGCGGCGCCGGGCAATGGGGGATCCCGCCGTGTACTTCCTCGACGGGTTCGACCTGCTCGGAGAAAACTTTGCGGAGTGCTTCGTCGACGCGGTTCACCCCAACGACGTCGGTTTTCTCCGGGTGTCGGAGAAGCTCGCCGCATTTCTGCGCGGAAACCGGCTGGCCTGACGCGCCGCGTCAGAGGTCGTAGCAGGCGAGCGCTGCCTGACGGGCGGCGCTGGAACTCTTCGGCTTGAGGAGCTTGTGGACCTCCTCCATCCCCGCTTCCACTTCGGCGCGCCGTTCGCCGCCGGGCAGAATGCGCTCCACCGCCGGTACCAGCTCCTTCGGCGAAAAGTGGTGCTGGAGGAACTCTTCATAAATGGTCCGGTTGGCGATGATGTTCACCATCGTGAAGTAGCCGCGGTAGAGCCGGACCACCAGCGAGGCGAGCAGAATGGTGACCCAGTTGAGCTTGTAACCTACCACCAGCGGGAGTCCGGCGATGGCCGACTCCACCGTAACGGTGCCGCTGGCGGCGAGGCCGGTTCCGGCCCGCTGCTGCCAGTACGGGGTGTCCGCACAGCTGATGGTGACGGCCGGGGCATCGGGGTGTTTGCAGCGGTATTCGTGGTAGATTTCGTCGCAGAGCCGGGCGATCTTTTCCCGCGGGGCGCTGAGATGAAACTTCAACTCCGGATGACGCTCGGCAAGCCGGGAGATCGTGTCGAGCATCGGCCGCAGCAGGAAGTTGATCTCCATCGTGCGGCTGCCCGGCAGAAGCAGAAACTCCTCCGGGGAGCGCTCAATTTCCGGATTGCGCCGCTCTTCGACGATATCCACCAGCGGGTGGCCGACGAAGGTCGCCCGGAGCCGGGTCGGCGCGAAGACCTCCTCTTCGAAGGGGAAGATCACCAGCATCTTCGTGCAGATCTTCGCCAGCACCGGCAGACGCCATTTGCCCCACACCCAGAGGTGGGGGCAGACATACCAGACGACCGGAATCCGGTTCAGATACATCATCAGCGCGAAAAGCAGGTTGAATCCCGGGTAGTCGATCAAGACGACCTCGTCGGGACGCTCCTGCTTCGCCGCGCGGACCAGCCGGAAAAAGATGGCGACGAACGTGAAGATATGTTTCAGCACCTCGATCACGCCGACGACGCCGAGTTCGGTCGAATCGACCTTGAGATCGATGTCGGCCGCGGCCATCTGCGGCCCGCCCATGCCGGAAATCCGGACCGTGTCACCCCGTTCCGCGGCGATGGCGCGCAGTTCCCGGGCGAGCCGGGCGCCGTAAAGATCGCCGGAGGCCTCTCCGGCGAGGATCCATATCTTCTTTTCCGCCATTCGTATCAACCCTGGTTGACCTGCTGGAACTCATCCACCGCCTGCTGGGCGGTCTCCTGCAGGAATTTGACGTCGGAATTCGCCAGTTCGGCGGGAACGAGCCGGATTTCGCTCACCTTTTTCCCGTAGAGCATGGCGAACCAGACGCACGCCTGGAGATACTGCCCCCGGGGATTGAGATGGATGAGGTCGCGGTTGAGGTAGAGCTCCCCGGTGTCCGGATTCTTCCGCCAGGAACACTGGCCGACCACGTCGCCCGCCTGCGACGGCAGATCCGGCCAGGCGAGGGTGTCGATCAGCGCCGGGTCGTAGTTGACGAATTTGCGTTCGCTGTTGCGGCGGGTGAGCTGAACCGCGTAACCGGCGGGAATGATCCGCAACTTGTAGTCGCGCGCCAGTTTCGTGTAGTTTTCGGTCAGGCGCTCGTACATCTCATCCTGCGAGACGCCCCATTCGCTGCCCGGGAGCAGCTGCGGATGGTCGGCCCGGTAGGTCCAGGTCTGCTGGATCACCACCTCCGCCTGCGGCGCATGTTTCTTCACGTAGGCGATGATGTTCCCCGCCCAGGGCTGGAAGGTTTCCGGCCGCCAGCTGTCGTGGCTCGCCTGCTGGATGGTGACCACATCCCAGGCGCGCAGTTCGAGAATCGAACGGAGCTTTCGCCCCCCCTGATAGATGCGGCAGCGCACATCGCGCTCTTCCGCCTCGATATAGCTCCAGTGGCGCGCCAGTTCGCAGCCGCCGAAATTGGCCCGCTCAAAGTGAAGATCGCACCGGGCGGACTGAACCGCCGCCGGGAAGTAGAGTTCGAGGCTGTCGGTGAAACTGTTGCCGATGGTGAGGATATTCATTTGCTCTGCTCCTGAAAATTATTTGAGACCGAGGACATCCTGCATGTCGTAGAGCCCGGGATCCGCATGCGTGAGAAACTTCGCCGCCCGGAGCGCTCCCTTGGCGAAGGTGTCCCGGCTGGACGCCTTGTGGGTGAGCTCAATCCGCTCGCCGTTGATGGCGAAGATGACGGTGTGGTCGCCGACCACGTCGCCGCCGCGCAGCGAATGCATGCCGATTTCATGTTTCGACCGGGCGCCGACCATCCCTTCGCGACCGTGGCGGACATCGGTCGCGTAGTTCCAGTCGCGCGCGGCGCACACCTCTTCGGCGAGCCGCACCGCGGTGCCGGAGGGGGCGTCCTTCTTCTGGTTGTGGTGCATTTCGATGATTTCGACGTCGTAGTCCGGCCCGAGGGTGCGCGCGGCCTCCCCCACCAGTTTGAACAATAGATTGACGCCGACGCTCATGTTGTAGGCCGAGACGATCCGGCCGCCGCGTTCGGCAAGTTCAGCGAGTTCCCCCTTCTCCGCGGCGCTGAGCGCGGTGGTGCCGATGACCGCGGCGCAGTGGTTTTCCACCGCAAGCCGGACCGCCTCCATGACGCCGCCGGTGGCGAAGTCGATGATGGCATCGGCGTGTTTGACCAGCTCTTCCAGATTGGCGGTGATCTTCACGCCCGCTTCCCCGCAGCCGGCGACCAGGCCGGCGTCCTCGCCGAGAAACGGAGATTCGACGAACTCCGTCGCTCCGGCCAGTTCGAATTCCGGATTCTCCATGACGTTGGCGACCAGCCGGCGGCCCATGCGGCCGGCGGCTCCGATGATGATGACTCTGATCATATTCGATCCTTCCATGCGGTTGTTGTATCTTTCTCTGCCGGTTTACAGCCCGGGAACGGCGCGCTGCTCCTGTTTCGGGACCCAGTAGGGCATCACCGGCATCCCGACCGGAAAGACCCGGACATTCCGATACCTGCCCGACTGGGCGACAAGGCTGTACGGAACAAACAGAAACGTGTAGGGCTGTTCCTCGTGGATGAGCCGGGCGAAGGCGTGGGCGATGGCAATCCGCCGCTCCCGGTCGAAGGTGCGGCGCATCTCCTCGATCAGTTTATCCGCCTCGGCGTTGCGGAACCCGATGTAGTTGCTGCTCTCCGGCTTGTCGCACTGGCTGGAGTGCCAGATCTGGTACATGTCCGGGTCGAACGGCGAGGCCCATCCGAGGCAGCTGGCGTCGAAACGGCGCTGGTTCAACCGTTGCAGATAGACCGACCACTCCACATTTTCGATCTTCATGTCGATCCCGGCGCCGGCCAGCGACTCCTTGATCAGCGGCATCATCTTCTGCTGAATTGGACTGGTCGCGATCTGAAGCATGGTGAAGACGAACTTCACGCCGTCCTTCTCCAGAATGCCGTCGCCGTCGGTGTCGCGCCAGCCCGCCTCCGCCAGCTGCCGCTTCGCCCGTTCCGGATCGTAGGGCCAGGGCTGAATCGACGGGTCCGCGTAGGGGCCGTCCGGAAAGAACGGCCCGGTGGTGATCTTCGCCAGATTGAAGTAGATGTCCCGCAGGATCTTTTCGCGGTCGATCAGCATGGTCAGCGCCTGCCGCACCCGCTTGTCCTGAAAGAAGGGCCGGGTGAGGTTGTAGCCGATGTAGGTGTACTGCGGCAGCAGATAGCGGTATTTTTTGAGCTCTCCGCTGGTGAACTCCTTCCCGCCGGTCCGCTGAATCCACTGGTCCGGGGTGAGGCCGAGCTGGTCGAGCGAACCGGCGAGCAGCGCCTGAAAGCGGGTGTTGGGGTGCTTGATGATTTCGTAGACCAGATAGTCGAGCGAAGGGCCGGCGCCGAGCGCATTCCCGAAATAGGCGGGATTGCGGCGGAAGATCACCCGGCGGTCCTTCTCCCAGCGGACGAACCGGTAGGGGCCGCAGCCGATCAGCATCCGGTTGCGGCGGTGGTCGTTGTTGAACCGCTTCCCGTCGAACGGGCCGTCGTAGAAGTGATAGAAGTGGCGCGGCAGCGGCGACATGCCGAGCGTCGAGGCGCGGGAGCCGTAGTATTCGACCTTCCAGCGGACGACGAACTCGAAGTCGTTCACGATTTCGACCGATTCGAGATCCTGGTAGTAGGAGCGGATCGCCTCACAGTTGACATCGGGATTCTTCACCACGTCCACGAAAAATTTGAAATCCGCGGCGGTCACCTCTTTCGGACCGTGTTTCACCCCGGTTTCCGGATCGGTGAAGGGGTCCCAGAAGACGCCGCGGCGCAGCTTGATGCGATAGGTTTTGTGGTCGGGGGAGATCTCCCACGACTCCGCCAGCAGCGGCTGGTATTCGGTCGGGTCCGCGTAGTTCGGTTCGGCGAGCGAGGGGACGCACAGCCCGTGAAATTCCGACGCGGTCGCCTCGTTGTTGATGAGCGGATTCAGGTTCGGCGTATCCGCCGAAGTCGCCTGGATCAGACGCCCGCCCGGCACCGCCGCCGGGTCGAAAAACTGCCGGTTGGCGATGTCGTCGCCGGAGGGGGCCGCCGAAGCGGGGAGGGGGGCCCGGTCCGCCTGCGGCGTCGGCGCGGCGAGGGTGTGCTGGAGCTGTTCGAGCCGTTCGAGGACGCGCAGGTTGCTTTCCCGCACCCGGTCGAGCGCTCCGGTCAGCACCCAGCCGAAGTAGATCACCGCCAGAATCAGCACCGTCAGCAGAAACTTGAGAAATCCGTTCCCGTTCATGGTGCCGCGCTCCTCAGCGTTGAGAGATGCGGTAGGTCATGACCGCTCCGAGAATCTGAAAGACGATGTTCGGCAGCCAGAGCAGATACTGCGGATAAAGTTTCGGGAAGGAGCTCAGCGATTCGCAGAGGATGATCGACAGGAAGAACAATCCGGCGAGGATCACGCTCAGGAAGAGCCCCACGGAGGTTTCCCGGCGGCTGGTGCGGATCGCCAGCGGCAGACCGAGCAGCAGGAAGGCGATCGGCGACAGCGCGAAGGCAATTCGCTGATTGAGCTCCACCTCCAGTTCGGTGGTGTCGCGGTTGAGCTCCTTGGTCAGCCGGATGCGCCCCATCAGGTCGGCGAGCGTCATGTATTTCGGGCGGACGCTGATCCGCTGGGCGTTGGCCTGCCGGCCGTAGTTGAAGCTGAACTCCAGCTCCTGCGTGTAGAAGCGGGTCGGCACGCCGCCGCCGGCTTTGTCCGCTCCGCCTGCGGTGGATTTCTTATCGATCACCAGGCAGTCGTAGAGGTGGACGATCAGGAGCTGTTTCTCCTTGTCCACCGAGAGTTCGCCGCGGGCGGCGGAGATGTCCTGCGCGACCGTCTGCGGATCGCTCAGCGTGTAGATCTGAACGCCCTTGATGCCGTTTTCCCCCTCCTTGTCGTCGATGTAGATGATGGTGTTCTCATACTCGATCGGCTTGCCGGGTTCGAAGATGGCCAGCGGCTGGTTGATCGCGGCGGTCTGCATGAGACTGCGGGATTTCCCCAGCAGCGGGGGGCCGATCTCCACCTGGAGATAGAGGCAGAAGAGGGTGAGAAAGAAGGTGATGATCAGAATCGGCGAAACGATCTGCATGATCGAGATTCCGCACGCCCGCATCGCGGTGATTTCGCAGTCGGCGGACATCCGCCCGAAGACCAGCATCACCGCCACCATGACCGCCCACGGCACCGTGAAGGTCAGGATGATCGGCAGAATGTAGAGCGTGAACTCCAGAAAGGTCCAGAAGGAGATTCCCTGCGAGACGTAATCGAGCACCTTGACCAGATTCGCCCCGGTCATGCCGAAGGTGAGAATGGCGATCGCCATCGAAAAAGCGAGCAGAAAACCTCGCGTCACATACCAGTTCAACGTTTTCATCGGTAAAGCAGACCTGTCGTTTGCAGTTGGATCATATCAGACGGTTCCATTTCATAAAAGATACATTGCAAAACCGGTTTTGGCAAACCGGATTGTTTTTTTTCCCCGGAATTCTCCAGGAATCGATAAAAAATCTTGAATATTTCGCGAATTGGTCGTATTGTATGAGTGTTTCGCATATCCTTTGAAAAAATCAAATCCCGGAGAACTCTTCTGATGAAAGTTGCTAAACTGCGTGTCTGGCTGCCGGCCGTGATCCTTGTGCTCGGCGCCGTTTTTGTATTCTGGATGAATCAGGCCTTCACCAACTCCGCCGCGATGCGCGACATCTTCTGCGGCACCAGCAGTTCCGGGGAGGTGCTCGGGCCGGTCGCTCCCGGTTCGCCGAACAGTCTCGCCGCCCGCGGCGAACTGGCCGGACGCATTTCGATGCTGATCTTCTCGATCATCACCGTGATGCAGTTCCTCGCCTTCGGCGTCGCCTATGTGGTGGTGGACGGCATCCGGCGCAGTCCCGACGGCTGCAAGCTCAAGCTGCGCAAACTGGAGAATGCCGACATCTTCTTCGACGTGCCGCTGTACGTCGGTTTGTTCGGTACGGTGTCGGCGTTTCTGGTCATGACCTTTTCGCCGCAGAGCAGCCGGTTGATCGCCTACAGCTCGACGCTGATCGGAATCATCTTCAGCCTGATCCTGCGGCTGGCGATGCTCTGGCCGCTGCGACAGAAGCTCCTCTGCGGCAATGAAATCGGAGAGTGCGGCAAGTGAATCGGGCAATTCTCATCGTCATCTGCGACTTCTTGGTCTCGGCGATGCTGTCGATGATGACCGGCATGGTTCCGGCGCACGTCGGCGGCAGCGGGGTCGGGCTCGACGGGCGGACCACCGCGCTGCTCCTCTCCGAACTGCAGAACCGGCGGCAGCAGCTCGAGGCGACCCGGGAGAAGCTCCGGGAGGCACAGCAGAAGGAAGGGTTCTCCGAGGCGCGGGAACAGATGCTGGAAAAACTCGCCGGGGAACTTGCCGACACCCTGCTCAAGAGAGAACAGCTCGAGGAGCGGCTCCGGCTCACCCGGACCAACACCGGCGCGCTCACGCCCGAACAGCTGCAGCGCCGTCTCGACCGCGAAATCCGCAACCGCCACCTCAACCGCATCCGGCTGGAGGAGGCGCAGAGCGAACTGGCCGCGTTGCGCAAGAATTATGCGTTCGCTTCCGGAAACCTCGCCAAACTGAGCGAAGATTACGCCGCCGCGCGGCAGAAGATCAGCGACACCGGCGAACGGCTCGATGAAACCCGGGAGTCGCTCAAGGAGACGCAGCGGGATCTGGAGGAGCAGCGCCGCCGCCTGGAGAGCACCGGCGCCGACCTCGCGAAGACCCGCGAGACACTCGCCGCCCGCGAAACCGCTCTGGCCGGGATGCGGGAGTCGCTCAAGGAGACGCTGAACCGGATGGGGGAGGTTTCCCGCAACGCCCAGAAGACCGAGAGCGATCTTGCCTACACCCGCGGCCGGCTGAGTGCGACCGAACGGGATCTCGCCGAGAGCCGCAGCCAGCTGGAGCGCACCCGCCGCCTGGCCGCGGCGCGCGAAGTGGAGCGGAACGAGGCGCGCACCCGTCTCGACCAGATGAGCAAGGCGCTCAAGAGCGCGGTGACCGAACTCTCCCGGACCAAGGCGAGCCTCGACGTGACGAAGCAGGAGGCGGAGAATACCGGCCGCGAACTCATCGCAACCCGCGGAGAGGCGGAGACCACTGCGGTGAAACTCAAATCCGCCGAAGAGCGTCTCGCCGAGGCGGAGCAGAAGCTCCGCAGCGACGTGCTGGACCGGTACCACGAAGCCGCGGTGCGGCTCGATCTGGCGCTGACCGAGGAGCGGCTGCTGCTCAATCAGCACGGCGGCGGCGTCTACTATCTGCCGCTGGTGAAGCTCGGCGGGAAAAATGTGCTGGTCGCTTCCTTCCATACCCTTGCCGGGGATCTGGACACCCCGCTCAAGTTCGACCGGATTCTGGAACTCACCTACCGGACCCGTCCGGGCGATGCGCCGGAAGAGGGCACGCCGGGCGTCAACGCGGCCGGGCCGCTCCTGACCGTGCCGGAGGAGCCGAGGATCGCGGCGCTTGAGGTGGCTCCCGAAGGGCGGGTGCCGCTCGAGACGATGACCATCGGCAAGCTCCGCCAGCGCGGACTGCAGAATCTTTATCTCTTCAAGACCTCCTCGTTCGGCAAGGAGTCCGCGGCGCTCGGCGGGCGCTGTTCGATCGATCTTTCCGCCCGCGAACCCTATCTCTACATCCGCAACACCGGTCGCGGCACCGGCGGCAACGAACTGCGCGCCGAGCCGGGGGATCTCGTGCTGAGCCGGGAAGGGGACTTCATCGGCGTGGTGGTGGCGATTGAGAACTTCGACTTCGGCCGCCGTCAGGAGGCGAAATGCTTCGTGTTCCCCGACGAATTCAGCTGGGAGAAGGCGGGGAGCATCCCGATCGTCCGCCGTCCGGGCGAAGAGTATTTCAGCGCCTTCGGCGGCGCGGTGCGGCGCCACCTCGAACAGCAGGTGGAAAAAACGGAAAAAGGCGGGAAGTGACCCATGGCGGAATTCCGGGAAGATCCGCTCAATACGCCGGTGCCGCCGGATGACGAGGCGACGCTGATCTACGGCACCTGCAGCGAAAACCGCCTCTCGCCGGAGAAGCTGCGCGAAATGCTGGGCATTCCCTCCGGCGACCGGATTCAGGATTACGGGGAGCTCTCCACCATCGGAATCGGCGGCGTGGGGGCGGTCTTCGCCGCGCATGAGCCCGGACTCAACCGCGACGTTGCGCTGAAACTGCTCCGGCCGCAGTACCGCAACAAGACCGAACGGATTGAAGCCTTCATCCGCGAGGCGCGCGCCACCGCTCAGATCGACCACCCGAACATCGTGCCGGTCCACCGGCTCGGGGTGTTCGACGACGTCGGCGTCTATTTTTCGATGAAGCGGGTGGAGGGGGAAACCCTGCGCATGATTCTGGTGAAGCTTGCCGAGGACCGCAGCGGCTACCGCCGCAAATACTCCCTGCGGCGGCTGATCGAAATCTTCATCGGCGCCTGCAACGGCGTCGCCTTCGCTCACCGCCACGGCATCCTCCATTGCGACCTCAAACCGGGCAACCTGATGGTCGGGGATTACGGCGAGGTGCTGGTCATGGACTGGGGGATGGCGCGGTATCACTGCGAACGGGATCAGGGGCGTTCGGGAACCAAACTTGATCTGGAACTGAATGGCGAGCTCGAGGCGTCGAAAAGTGTTCCGCCGCCGGAGTCTCCGCCGGAGGGCCACGTGGTGGGAGGCACTCCGGTCTTCATGGCGCCGGAACTGCTGACCGGCGAGGTGCCGGAGGCGACCGAACAGTCCGACGTCTACGGCCTCGGCGCGATTCTCTATTCGATTCTGACCTGGCGCAATGCGCCGTTCGATGCGAAACTGTCGCAGGAAGAGCTCTGCCGCGAGGTGGCGCTCGGCAGGTTTGTCCCGCCCCGGAAGGCGGCTCCGGCGGCCCAGCCGCTCCCGCTCGAACTGGAGGCGATCTGCCTCAAGGCGATGGCGCGCGACCGTTCGCGCCGTTACCGTAGTGTCGCCGAACTGCTCGAGGATGTGCGCAACTATCTGGATGGATACCCGGTGGCCGCCTATTCGCCGACGCCGATCTACCGGCTTTCGAAGCTGATCCGGCGTCACCCGCTGGTGCCGTCGGTGCTGATGGCGGCGATTCTGACCTGGTTCGGATTCTACGCGTTTCAGCTGATCAGCAATCTGTCGCAGAGCACGTCGCTCATCAATCTGGCCGAATTCAACTATGCGCAGGCGCGCGAATACAATCTGCTGGCGCAGCGAACCACGCGGCAGATCCGGCAGAATCAGCGGCAGCCGCAGAACCGGCACAACCGGTCGCTCGAACGCGAACTGCTCCGCCAGCTTGCGGAGATGGAGAACGGATACAATTCCGCGCTGGAGTTCATTTCGCGCGCTCCGGAGCTCGGCATGCGGGCGCCGCAGGTGCAGCGGATGACCCGCGACATCTTCCGTTCGACGCTGGAACTCTATCTGCACGGGCGCGACTACTTTGCCTTGCGGCGGGTGCTGCGGCAGTTCCGCGGGCGGTGGCGGCCGCTCTTCGACGAGGCGCTGGCGGAGGATCCCAAGCTCGAAGCGCTGGTCGCGGCGATCGATTCGCGCGAGGGGGTGCTGGACATCTCCGGCCTCTCCGGGAACGGCTGGCTGCTGACGATCCGCGATGCGAACGGCATTCTGGTCCGGCTTCCGGATGGGCAGACGGCGGAGAATCTGGCGTTCCACGACGGCAGCAACCGTTTCCGATTGCTCGAGGGGCTCTACACGCTGGAGTTCCGGCGGGGCGACGGCACCGCGCAGTTCAGCTGCCCGGTGATGGTGCCGCTGGCGGCGGAGAATCTGCTTTCGTTCGACTTCCCGGAGCGGAGTTACCCCGGCGAATGGTGTTACGTGCCCGGCGGCGAGTTTCACAGCGGCCGCTCCGGAGAGCGTTCCGGCATCGGGACGAGCCTGCTGCCCTCCTTCCTGATCGGCAAATACGAGGTGACCTTCCGCGACTATCTGAAGTTCTGGAAGAGCCTGACGGATCCGGCGCTGCGCCGCCGCTATCAGGGGTGGTTTGCGTTTGAACCCGGCTCGGGCGGCACCGCGAGGATCTGGGACGACGACGGAGAGCTGACCGCTCCCTTCCGGCCGGAGCTGCCGGTGGTGGGCATCACCGGCGAGGCGGCGGCCGCCTACTGCGACTGGCTTGGCCGGCAGATCAACGCCAGAGTCCAGCTCCCCACCGTGTTCGAGTGGGAAAAGGCGGCGCGCGGCGTCGACGGCCGATCCTATGTCTGGGGAGACACCTACCGCCCCGGGGAGGCGCTGTTGCGCGACCACCCGGCGGTTGCCAAATATCCGGCCGGAGCGCCGCCGGGGAGTTTCCCCGGGGACCGTTCCGGATACGGCGCCTTCGACATGACCGGCAACGTGCGGGAGATCGTCCGGGGTTCGAACGAGAACGGCACCTCCTACTTCTCCGCCGGCGGCTCCGGGCTGACTTCGCCGGAGCAGGCGCAATGTCCCAATATCTACTATATCAACGGCAGTGCCGGCGATCTCGGATTCCGCTGTGTGGTGGAACTGCCGCAGCCGGCAAAGCCGGTTCAGGTGAGTGTGAAGCAATGATCGATTTCAAGGATGTGGTCAAGACCTACGCCGGAGAGACGATTCTCGGCGGCGTGTCATTTCGAATCAATCCGGGCGACCGGGTCGGCGTCGTCGGTCCGAACGGGGCCGGCAAAAGTACGTTGTTCGGCATCATCACCGGCGAGGTCCCGCCGGACCGCGGCACGGTCTCATTGCCGAAGGATCTCCGGCTCGGCATCCTGCGCCAGCATCTGCCGGAGGACGAGGTCGAACGCCCGCTGGTGGAGTTCACCGCCGACGCAATTCCGGAGCTCCGCACCATGCATGAGGAGCTGCTCCGGCTCGAACAGCAGCTCCATGAAGGGGTCGAGGACAACGACCGGCTCGACGCGCTGCTCGCCCGCCACGGCCGACTGCAGTCGCAGATCGAACATCTCGGCGCCTACCGGCTGAAATCGGAGGCGGAGGAGGCGCTCAGCAACCTCGGATTCCGCGAGACGGACTTCGCCAAACCGCTCCGCTCCTTCTCCGGCGGCTGGCGGATGCGCGCGGCGCTGGCGCGCGTGCTGATTTCGCGGCCGGACATTCTGATGCTCGACGAGCCCTCCAACTACCTCGACATCCCGGCGGTGGAGTGGCTCTGCCGGTTCCTGAAGTCCTTCCCCGGCACGTTGCTGCTGATTTCGCACGACCGGTTCCTGCTGCGCAAGCTCACCAACCTGACGCTGGAGGTCAACTCCGGGCAGGTGACCCGTTACGCCGGGGATTACGACTACTACCGCGCCGAACGGGAGAACCGCCGCCGGTCGCTGGAGGCGGCCAAACGCAACTCCGACCGCAAACGCGAACATCTCGAACGGGTGATCGACCGCTTCCGCGCCAAGAGTTCGAAGGCGGCGCAGGCCAAAAGCTGGCAGAAGGCGCTGGACAAGATGGAGGAGATCGAACTGCCCGACGACCTCAACTACCACGGCGCGATCCGGTTTCCGGAGCCGCCGCCCGGCGGCGTCGAAGCGGCCCGGCTCGAAGACCTCTGTTTCAGCTACGTTCCCGGCCGGCCGGTGCTCGAGCATGTCAACCTCACCGTCAACGCGGGGGACAAGCTCGCCTTCATCGGCTACAACGGCATGGGCAAGACCACGCTGCTCAAACTCCTGGTCGGCAAGTTGAAGCCGACCTCCGGGCGGGTGGTGCTCGGCCACCACAGCGTCATCGGCTATCAGGCGCAGGAGTTCGCCGATCTCCTGGTGCCGGAGCAGACCGTCTACGATGTGGTGCGCGGCAATCTGCCCGCGGGCGCCAGCACCGCCGGGCTGATGAATGTGCTCGGCTCGTTCGGCTTCTCCGGAGAAGCCGCCTCCAAGACCTGCGGCGTGCTTTCCGGCGGCGAGAAAATCCGGCTGCTCTTCGCCCGGATTTTCGTCAATCCGCCGAACTTCCTCGTGCTCGACGAGCCGACCACCCACCTCGACATCGCCGCGCGCGAACTCCTGCAGGAGGCGATCCGGAACTACTCCGGCACGGTCTGCATCGTCAGCCACGACATCGAATTCGTCCGCAACACCGCGACCGGCATCATCGCGATGGAGCCGCCGGGCATCCGGAAGTACTTCGGCAACTACGACTACTATCTGGAGAAGTCCGCGGAACTGCGCGCCGCCGGCGTCACCACTTCTCCGGAGACCGGCGCCGGGCTGATGAACGGCTCCCCCGATCTCGCCCGCAACCGCCGCCGCGCCCGCGCCCAGGCCCGCGAAGCGCTCGCCGCCGAACGGAAGCGCGCCGAAAACGAGGTCGCCGCGCTGGAGGAGAAACTCGAGGCGCTGGAAAAGCGGCGCAGTGAACTTCTCGAACAGCTTTCCGGAGGCGGCAGGATCGATTTCTCCGGGGTCAACCGCGAGCTTTCGCAGGTCCAGGCCGACATCGCCGCGACCGAGACCGCCTGGGAGAGCGCCGCCGAGGCGCTTGAAGAGGTCCGCCGCAAAAACGCCGAAATCCATCAGGGTTGAATTTCCGCCGCCCCGTTCCCCGGGCGGTCTTTTTGTCTTCCATATGATAAATTTCTCAAAAGTTTATCATTTTACCATCAATATTTCTCATATAATCATCAAAAGAGGCTCTTGCATTTGGATTGAACCGGAGTATACTATCAGAGAAGACGGAAGAAATCCATTGATTCAGGAAAGAGCAAAATGAACCAGAAAACGAATGCTCCGGTGGAATTCGTTGCGATGGGGTACTGCAGCAACGACTACCTGTGCCGGGTCCCGCAGATTCCGATCGATCACAAGGTGGAGATCATCGAACATCAGATTCAGGGGGGCGGTCCGGCGGCGGATGCGGCGGTGGCGGCGGCGCGGCTCGGACTGCGGACGATGTTCGTGACCAGCGTCGGCAACGACGACGGCGGGAAGCGGATTCTCGCCGATCTGGCCCGCGAAGGAATCGATACGTCACGGATTCCGGTGCGGGAGGGGTGCGGTTCGCCGATGGCCTACTGCTGGATCGACTCCGACGGCAAGCGCAGTGTGGCGTGGACCCACAACGGCCTGCGGCTGCTCACCGCGGAGGAGGTGCCGTACGATGTGATCGCCGGAGCGAAGATGCTCCACCTCGACGGCCATCACCCTGAGGCGGCGCTGGCGGCGGCGAAGTGCGCGAAGGAGAACGGCGTGCTGTTCAACTTCGACGCGGGGACCATCCGCCCCGGCGTCGAACAGCTGGTCGAGCTGGCCGATCTGCTGATCGCGTCGGAGTATTTCGCCCGGACCTTCACCGGCGAACAGGATCTCGACCGGGCCCTGCTGAAACTGGCGAAATATCAGGCGAAGGTGACCGGCATCACGCTGGGGGCGGGCGGCTCGATCTTCTACGACAACGGGGAGATCCGTCGGTTCCCGATCTTCCCGGCTCCGGTGGTCGACACCACGGGGGCGGGGGACTCCTTTCACGCCGGATTCGCCTTCCGATATCTGCAGACGCAGGATATTGCAGTGTGCGCGCGGTTCGCTTCGGCGGTCGCGGCGATCAAATGCGGCAAGCTTGGCGCCCGCGCCGGACTGCCGACGCTCGAACAGGTCGAAACCTTTCTCAAAGAACAGGAGTAACGCAGCATGAACACACAGAATCTCTTGATCCACTGTCCCGCGAAACCCGGATTCAACCGGATCTTCGACGTCGGCGAGTACAACATGAAACTGACCGGATTCGGATTGCTCGTGCTGCGCGCCGGCGAGAGCCGCCAGAGCGACACCGGTTCGTTCGAGGTGGCGCTGGTGCTCCTCGGCGGGAAATGCCGGGTCACCGGCGACGGCTTCGATTTCGCCGAAGTCGGCGGCCGGAAGAACGTCTTCGACGGCAAGCCGTACACGGTCTATCTGCCGCGCAACACGAAGTACACCGTCACCGCGCTCACCGATGTGGAGATCGCGGTCAACACGTCGCCGGCGAGCCGCGACACCGCGCGCCCGACCGTCATCACGCCGGAGATGACCCGCACCTTCTCCATCGGGCGGGACAACTTCACCCGGCAGGCGACCGTGATGCTCGACGAGACCTTCGATTCGGAACACTTCTACATCGGCGAAGGGCTGATCCCCTCCGGCAACTGGTCGGGATATCCGCCGCACCGTCACGACATCGACAATCTGCCCGACGAGATCGACATGGAGGAGACCTACTTCTACCTCTTCGATCCGCCGCAGGGCTTCGGCATCCAGAAGGTCTACACGCCGGACGGGCGGATTGACGAGACCTACACCGTCAAGAACTACGACACCGTCGCGATCGCCGAAGGGTACCATCCGCTCTGCGGCGCGCCCGGCTATCAGATGTACTATCTCTGGACCATGACCGGCGCGGTCAACCGGGGGCTGATCTCCTCGAAGGACCCCGCCCACGCCTGGGTGAAGTGACGCGATGAGTGCCCGCGACCTGCTGCTCGGAGTCGATTTCGGCTCCGGGGGGTGCAAAGTCACCCTGATCGACACCGCCGGTCATCTGGCCGGCGAAAGTTCGGTCGAGTACCGGACCTGGTACGAACACCCCGGCTGGGCGGAACAGGAGCCCGGCGACTGGTATGAGGCGATGTGCGCCGCGCTCGCCCGGGTCCGCGCTTCCGGCGTGGACTTCGGCCGGATCGCCGCGCTCGCCTTCGACGGCAGCACCCACAACGCGGTGCTGCTCGACGGCGCGATGAAGCCGCTCCGTCGCACCATCATGTGGACCGACCAGCGCAGCACCGCCGAATGTGCCGAGCTGGAAGCGGAGTATGGCGAACGCATCTATGCGACCGCCTACCAGCATCCGACGCCGACCTGGACGTTGCCGCAACTGCGCTGGCTCTCGAAGCATGAGCCGGAGGTGCTGCGCCGGACCCGGCACATTCTCTTCGTCAAGGATTACGTCCGCTATCTGGTGACCGGCGTCGCCGTGACCGACCACATCGAGGCGCAGGGAACGCTCTTCTACGACATGAAGAAGCGCGCCTGGTCGGAGGAGCTGGCGGCGCTGGCCGGTATCTCCGTCGAGGTTCTGCCGCAACTGGTCAATCCGGTCGACCGGGTCGGTGAAGTGACCGCCGAGGCCGCCGGACGGACCGGGATTCCGGCCGGAACTCCGGTGATCTGCGGCAGTTCCGACTCCGCCGCCGAAGATTACGGCGCCGGAGCGATCGAGCCGGGCGACGCGATCGTCAAGCTGGCCACCGCCGGGAACGTCAATGTGATGACCTCCGAAGCGCATCCGCACCCGCAGACGCTCACCTATTCGCACATCGTGCCGGGCATGTGGTACACGGTTTCGGCGACCAACGCGGCGGCGGTCTGCCAGCGCTGGTTCCGCGACCTCTTCTGCGAGGCGGAGAAGATCCAGGCGGAGAAGCTGGGCATCAAGAGCTTCGAACTGATGGACCGCCTGGCCGAAGCGAGTCCGGCCGGGGCGAACGGAATTTTCTTCCACCCCTATCTGCAGGGGGAGCGCTGTCCCTACTGGGATTCGAGCCTGCGCGGCAGTTTCATCGGGCTCGGGATGGGGAGCAGCCGCGGCGACATGCTCCGGGCGCTGCTCGAAGGGGTGGCGTTCAGCCTGCGCGACTGCCGGCGGCTGATCGACGAACTCGAACTGCCGATGAAGCGGATTTTTCTCATCGGCGGCGGGGCGCGCAGCCGGATCTGGAGCGAGATCGTCTGCAACGTGATGAACGTGCCGGTCGAACTGCCTTCGCCGGGCGACGCCAGCTTCGGCACCGCACTGCTGGCCGGGACCGGCGTCGGAATTTATCCCGACTGCCGGAGCGCGGTCCGCGCCTGTCTCGCCATCTCCCGCCGGATTGAACCGGACCCGGCGCTGAGCGCGAAGTATGCAGAACGTTTCGAAACCTACCGCGCCGTACATGACGCACTGGCGCCGATTTACAGAGGAATGAAATAACCATGAAACAGTTGAAGGTCGGGTACCTGCCGCTCGTCAAGGGCAGCTGGGTCAATGGAAAACAGGAGATCCGCCGCGCCGAGGTGATCGGGATGTTCTCGAAGCTCGACGCCGAAATCGTCGAAGAGGGGCGGATCATCGTCACGGAAGAGGAGGCGAACTCCTCCATCGCGAAGTTCGAACAGGAGAGAGTCGACGCGGTGATCGTCCACTTCCTGAGTTTCGCGCTCGGCGCGGTGGTGCCTGCCGCCGCGAGACGGCTCGGCGTGCCGGTGATCTTCTGGTCCGAACCGGAACCGCCGTGGGACGGCGGCCGCATCCAGAAGAACAGCTTCTGCGGCACCAACTGCAACGCCCACGCGCTCTGGAAGATGCGTCTGCCCTACACCTTCGTCTACGGCGAAGGGCCGGAGGCGGTCGAAGCGATCGGCCGCAAACTGCGCGTCGTCGCCGCGGTCAAGGGGTTGCGCAATCTGCGCATCGGCTCGGTCGGCGGACGGGTCCCCGGCTTCTACGCGAGCAACTACGACGAACTTCAGCTGCTCGACACCTTCGGCATCTCCACCGAGAAGCTGACCATGCTCGAAGTGGTGGAGAAGGCGCGGAAGATTTTCGCCGACAGCGCCGAACCGTGCGCGCCGGTGGCCGATCCCATCCGTTCGTTCGACATCTCCGACGAGGAGCGGCGGCGGCTCAAGGCGCTCTTTCAGGCGTTCGTCGAAACCGCGGAGAAGTACCGTCTGGATGCCTTCGCCATCCGTTGCTGGCCGGAGTTCAGCGACATCTACGGCATCGGCGTCTGCGCGCTGATCGGATTGCTGAACGAGGCCGGATTCGTCACCGGCTGTGAAGGAGACATGATCGGCACCGTGACGATGAAGCTCGGTTCGTTGCTGGTGCCGGGCGAGAAGCCCTTCTTCTGCGACCTCATCAGCTTCGACGAGAAGGCGAACACCGGCGTGGTCTGGCACTGCGGCGCGGCGGCGCCGAGCCTCTGCCGGAGCGGCTGCGAACCGCGCTTCTGCAAGCATTCGATCATCGACGGCGGCGGCGTCAAGGGGGTGAGCTGCGAGTTCCCGCTCAAGCCGGGCCGGGTGACATTGATGCGCATCGGCGAAGACCGCGACGGCGGCTACCGGCTCTTCATGGCCGCCGGCACCGCGCTGGAGACGGAGCAGCTGCTGCGCGGTACGCCGCTTCAGGTCAAATTCGACGAAAAGGTCTCCGACCTGATCGAGACGATCATCGACGAAGGAGTCGAGCACCACTATGCGCTGATCCACGGCGACGTGACCGCCGAACTCAAGCTTTTCGCGAAATGGATGGGTATTAAAATCATTTAACCTCAACAGGAGTGATCATGCAACTGGCAAAAGACAACTACATGTACCAGATGATCCGCTGCGAACTCGTCGACGCGGTCGGAGCGGAATTCGTCAACTCCGGCGCGGCCGACGGGCTCGGCCACTCGATCGACTATTACTGGATTCCGGAGATGTGGCACGACCGCGGGCGCGAACCGCAGAGACCCGACTTCATCGTCCACCCCGGTTCGACCGAAGAGGTCGCCAAGGTGATGAAGATCGCCAACCAGTACAAGATTCCGGTGACGCCGTGGGGCGGCGGTTCCGGTTCCCAGGGCGGCGCACTGCCGGTTTACGGCGGCATCATCCTCGACATGAAGCGGATGAACCGGGTCATCGAGATCGATACGCGCACCCTTTCGGTCACCTGCGAAACCGGCATCAACGCCCAGCATCTCGAATGGGCGGTGGAGAAGGCGGGCTATTCGACCATGCACTTCCCGGCGTCGATCGCCTGCGCCACCATCGGCGGATTCCTCGCCCATCGCGGCACCGGCGTGCTCTCGACCAAGTACGGCAAGATCGAGGATATGGTCATGTCGCTCGAGGTGGTGACGCCGACCGGTGAGATCATCCACACGCTCCCGGTGCCGCGCCACGCCTCCGGGCCGGATCTTACCATGCTCTTCCTCGGCAGCGAGGGGACGCTCGGCGTGATGACCAAGGTGACGCTGAAGATCCATCCGATTCCGGAGGCGCGCAAGTTCCACGCGTTCCTCTTCCCGGATATGCACACGGCGATGACCGCCGGCGCCGGACTGATGCACAGCCGTCTCCAGCCCTGCGCGGTCCGTCTCTACGACGGCCCGGAAACCGCGAAGCTGATCAAACGGGTGCTCGGCATCGACCGCGAAGGGGCCTATCTGGTCTTCGGATTCGACGGGCCGGAGAAGGTGGTTGACCTCCAGATGGAGCGCGCCTGCGAAATCTGCCGCGCCGCCGGTCCGAAGGAGGACCTCGGCACCGAATCGGGCGAAGCGTGGTGGAAGAACCGCTACAAGTTCTTCTATCCGCCCTACATGTTCCACATGCCGCAGGCGTTCGGCACGCTGGACACCGTCGCCACCTTCAGCAAGATCGAAAATGTCTACTGGGCGATGAAGAACGTGGTCGAAGAGAACTTCCCGGAAGCGTCCTTCATCGGTCACTTCTCCCACTGGTACGACTGGGGCTGCATGCTCTATGCGCGCTTCATCTTCGAGAAGGCGCCGGATGATCCGGCCGAGGCGGCGGCGCTCTACAACCGCGTCTGGGATCTCGCGATCCGCGCGGCGATCCGCGAAGGCGGCGTCATCAACGAGCATCACGGCGTCGGCCTCAAACTCGGCCGCCTGATGAAGGAGCTCTACGGCCCGGCAATGTACGTGCTCGAAGACATCAAGAAGCAGCTCGATCCCAACAACATCATGAATCCCGGCAAGATGGGTTTCAAAGGAGTCTAAATCATGCAGATCAATCAGTTTCCCGAAGTCATGTCCTCGTGCCGGTTCTGCTTCATGTGCCGCCATCTCTCGGCGGTCGGCCAGGTTTCCGGCCGTGAATCCGACACGCCCCGCGGCCGCGCGCTGATCGCCGACCGGGTGCGGATGCATCCGGAGGAGATCGGCAACGCCGACTTCATCGACGCGATCTACCGCTCGGACCTCTCCGGTGCGAACCGCTTCCACTGCGACGGCTACCACGACGGCAAGGGGTACGACGAGATCGGGTTGCAGCTGGCTCTGCGCCGCGACATCGTCGATGCCGGTTATGCGCCGGAGAAGGTGAAACAGCTCGTTGCCGAACTCAAGGCGACCGAGAACTGGAGCGTCGAAGGCAAGGCTGACGTGCTCTACTTCGTCGATCCCGGCACCGCGGCGCGTCCGTCGATGGAAAAGGCGGTGAAGGCGGTGCTCGACAAGGCGAACGTCTCGTACGCCGTGGTCCGGGGCGGCTGCATCGGCAAGGCGCTGAACGTGCTCGGTTTCACCGCGGATGCGAAGGCGGCGATGGAGAAGTTCGCCGCGGTGGTCAACGGCACCGGAGCGAAGGTGCTGCTGGTCAGCAATCCGGCCGCGGCCGACGCTTTGAAGAGCGACTTCAAGGCCGCCGGAGTGAACCTTGTTCCGGAGGTGATGTTCACCGCCGGATACTTTGCGAAACTTGCGAAGGAGGGGCGTCTCACCTTCGCCGGGAAGACTGGCGTCGCGAGCTACCTGCCGAGCGATTACCTCAAGAACTACCTCAAGTGCGACTGCGCCGAACAGCTGCTCGCACTGCTCGGCGTGAAGAACCGGATGTTCGGCACCAACGTCGAAGAGTCCTACACCGCCGGGGAGGGGGCGCTGGTGCTCGACCGGCTCTATCCGGAACTCGTGAAGATGCTGGCGGTCAAGGTCGCGGCGCAGGCGGAAGCCGACGTGCCGGTGATCGTGGCGAGCGCCAACACCGCCGATGCGCTGGAGGCCGCCGGACTCAAGTGCGTCACGCTGGAAGAGGCGGCGGAGGCCGATCTATGCTAGTTACGATGAATGAGATCCTTCCCGCCGCCCGGCGGGAGGGGCGTGCGGTCGGTGCCTTCAACATCGGCAACTACGAGACGGCGCTGGCGGTGGTGCGGGCGGCCGAAGAGCTCGGCCAGCCGGTGATCGTCCAGCTCTACAGCCGGCTGATCGACAACGGGCACGGAGAGCCGCTGGGGGCGGCGGTCCGCGTCCTGGCTGAACAGGCGTCGGTGCCGGTCGCGCTCCATCTGGACCACGGCTCTTCGGTCGAACAGGTCCGGCGGGCGATCGCGGCGGGATTTACTTCGGTGATGCTCGACGCGTCGAAACTGCCGTTCGACGAGAACGTCGCGGCGGTCCGCGAGGCGGTCAAGCTCGCCCGTGAGGCGGGGGTTTCGATCGAAAGCGAAATCGGCCACGTGCCGATGGGGGGCAGCACGATGGCGGTCTCCCAGCTCGATGAGACAATCCGTTTCTACGAAGAGACGAAGGTGGACGCTCTGGCGGTTTCGATCGGGACCGCCCACGGCTTCTACAAGGATACGCCGAAGATCGATGTGGAACTCGCCCGGCGGATCGGGGAGGCGATTCCGATTCCGCTGGTGCTGCACGGCGGTTCGGGAACGCCGCCGGAGAAGATCCGCGCGGTGATCGCCTGCGGCATCGCCAAGGTGAACATCGCGACCGAGTTCCAGTACGATTTCCAGCAGAAGCTCAAGGCGCGGCTGCTGGAGGCGGGAGACAAGTTCATCGCCGCCGACCTGCTGATGGCGCCGGTGGTGGACTCTTCGACCGAGTTTATCAAACGGGAGATCCGCTTTCTGGCGGGATTGTAACGGGGGGAGACGGGGGAAGGCAGGCAGAGCCTTCTCCGGTCGGCGGGAGACAGCGGAGCGATCCGTTGCCTCCCGTTTTTTTTGTTCACCGGGTGATGTTTCTGACCCACTTGTAGCGGCGGTAGTGCAGCATGACCCACGGCACCTTGCCGACCTCATCCACGCAGGTGCAGGCGTAGACCACCAGTACCGGCAGGTGAAAGTAGAAGGCGCCGAGAAATGCGCAGGGCAGGGCGATTCCCCACATGCAGACGGCCAGGCTGTACACGTCGAACAGCGTGTCGCCGCCGGAGGAGAAGATGCCGTTGATGACAACGGTGCAGACACAGCGGCCGATCATGTAGATCGAGAGGATGACGAACATCCCCACCATGTAGTGATGCGCCTGCTCGGTCAGCTCAAGAGAGTGCGACACCAGCGGAATGACGCTGAGAATGACCAGGGTGGAGAGAAAGCCGATCAGAAACGAGAGGATCATCGCCCGGTCCCCGTAGGTCTTCCCCAGCTGGAGGTTGCCGGCGCCCAGTTCGTTGCCGATCAGGATTCCCGCTCCCGCGGCGATGCCGTTGCAGAGACAGCACATGAGGTCGCGAACCACTGCGGCGATCGCGTTGGCCGCGGCCGCATCCGGCCCCATATGGCCCATGATGGCGGTGTAGGAGGTGAAGCCGATTCCCCAGAGCAGAAAGCTGCCGAGCACCGGGAGCGTGTAATGCCAGAAATCCAGGAAGAGGGTCTTGTCGAAGGTGAAAACCGCTTTGAGTTTCAGCGGAATGAAGCTTTTCTCGTAACTGGAGACGATGCACCAGACAAGTTCGATGACCCGGGCGAGCACCGTCGCCAGCGCCGCACCTTTGACCCCCATGGCCGGAGCGCCGCACAGGCCGAAGATGAAGATCGAGTTGAGGACGATGTTGGCGATGACCGCGCCCGAACTGATCCAGGCGGAACGGGAGGCGTGCTCGCTGACGCGCATGATGGCCAGATAACATTGCGAAACGCCGGTGAGCAGGTAGGACCAGCTGGCGATTTTCAGGTATTCCGCGCCGATCTCGACCAGCTCCGGGTCGTGGGCGAAGAGGAGCATGAGCTTTTCCGGGAAATAGCGGCAGCCGAGGAAGAACGCCACCGAAACCAGCATCGCTTCGTGGATGCTCAGACCGAAGATTCTGCCGAGGGCGGCGGTATCCTTTTTCCCCCAGTACTGGGCGCCGAGGATTCCCGCACCGCTGACGATCGCGCCGAGCAGCATGTTCTGGACGAACTGGATCTGGGTGGCGAGGGAGACGGCCGCCATGGCGTTCTGACTGACCTTGCCGAGCATGACGGCGTCGGCCGCCGCCACCAGGGCGAGCATCAGGTTCTGCATGGAGATCGGGAAGGCCAGGGACAACAGTTTCCGGTTGAAAATGTGGTCATTCAGAGGATTGAAGAGATTCATAGAACTGATCTGGTTGAGGTTTTTTGGGGAAATGCAACCGCAGGGCCGCCCGTTTCGAACGCATATGTCGGGCGCCCGGAGCGAATGGCTGCCGCCTACTATACAGCCATTTGGCGCAAATGCAAAGGCGAAAGAAGAGTTCCCTGCGGAAAACATTATGGCCGCACGAAGTCGGGCGAAGGGAAACGGTTGCGATTTTTCTGACGCGGAATCCGGCGGGAACTCCTCCCGCGGGAGGCAAAAAAGTTGGAAAAAATATGTCCGGATCTATTGTAAACCGACCCGGTTTGTGCTATTATTATAAAATAAAATTGGAGCCGCCGGTTTCGACCGGCCAACGATTCATACGCAGATTCAGACGGGGGTGTGGACACGCGTAGACGGTCCCCTTTCGTACCTCGAATCTGAAGGAGGTGCAATGGTGAAATCTACCTGGGGGGTCGTTCTGCTTGCCGCCGCCGCCATGAGTGCGGCTGCAGCAGAAGAGGCGCCTGCCGTGAAGCTGCTGCGGAGTTATTCCCAGATGAACTACCCGGTGGCTCGCAAACTTGCCGAAGAACACCCGGAGCTGCCGGAATCCCGGCTGGTTTCCGGACTCTGCGATCTGTATGACCGCGCCAATCAGAAGATTGAAGCCGGTCAGACCAAACTTATGGAACTCTTCATGGATCAAAGTGTTCCGCTCCGTTACCGGTTGCAGGCTGGGCTTTCGCTGGCCCGCACTTCTCAGCTCATGAAGCAGCGCCGCGACATCTACGGAACGAAGGGCGACAAGTACGAGCACGACGAGATCTACGAAAAGATTCTCAAACTTGCCCCGGGTACGCAGGCGGCGCGCGACGCCTTCTTCTACATGATGCGGGAACATATGGAGTCGCCGAAGAGCTCCGAAGAGATGTTCAACCGGGTCGAACAGTTCATCGCCGACTTCAAGGGGGACCGGAAGCTGCTGCCGCCGATCCACCTGCTGGCCGAATATGAATACATCAACATGCGCAAGGACTACCGGACCGCAGTCCGCCATCTGATCGACGGGTATGAACTCGGTTTCGCCAATCCCAGCGAGGACCGTTCGGCGCTCTTCCGCATCGGATTCTTCCTCTACAAGAAGGTGGGGGATCTGCCGCTGGCGGTCAAATACTTCAACGAGTATCTCAAGAAGTATCCGTTTTCCGCCCAGGCCGTGGTTGCACAGCGGTTTCTCAATGAAATCAAAGCAAAAGGCAAACAGAAATGAGCAAGATCGATGATGAAGTGACCTTCGGCAGTAAATTCCAGAAGGTCGGTGTCTGGCTCGCCGTCGCCTTTTTTATCCTTTCGGTGATCATGGTGATCCGGAACCACGGCGGCATGACCGTCTTCTCGCCGGACACCAAGGTGCTGACCTTCGCGCACTGGCAGCTGGAGGACGGATTCCGCGAGGGGTTCGAAGAGGCGATCAAGATCTATGAGAAAGAGAAGGAGCGCCAGGGAGTCAAGGTGCGGGTGCGGCAGGTCGCCGTGCCGGTGCGCGGCTACTCCCAGTGGTTTCTGACCCAGCTGATCGGCGGTGAGCCGGCCGATGTGCTGGAGCTTACCGGGAACTCCGATATCCACAACCAGTATTTCACGCCGCTCTCCCCGTTTATCGGGGAAAAGAATCCGTGGAACAAGGGAACGCCGCTGGAGAATTACAGCTGGCGCGAGAGTTTTTCCGACGATATGCTCGCCGCGCTCGATCTCTCCTACAGCGAGTTCTTCGGCGTCTGCCTCTTCGCCTCCACCACCCGCGTCTACGTCAATGTGGACCTCTACAAGAAGGCGGTCGGCACGGACAAACTGCCGGAGACCGTCACCCAGTGGCTGGATACCTGCGAGAAGATGCGCGAATACGGGCTGCGGCACAACCGCCCGATCATTCCGATCGGCGTGCGCGGCTTCGACAAGGGGACGCTCGGGCAGCTTTTCAGCAACTACACGTCGCAGCTGTGCAGCGGGCTCTCCGATACCGGAAACGACTTCGGCTACGGGGTTGCGCAGGGGACACTCTTCCGCCAGATCAACGACGGCGAGCTGGATAAAGAGGTTCTGCTCCGCCCGGTCGAGCTGGTCACCGAAATCGGCCAGTACTTTGCGGACGGCTTCCCGGCGATCGACCTGGAGCAGACCAAATACCTCTTCTTCTCCGGCAATGTCGGCTATTTTCTTGACGGCAGCTGGAATGCGTACAGCATGGTCAACAACTCCCCGTTCCCGGTGAAGATCATCAACATCCCGGTGCTGGCCAAGGATCACCCGCTGGGCAAATACTCCTACGGGCGGATCACCGAGCTGGGCAGCGGCATCAGCGGCAAATTCGGCATTCCGAAGAAGACGAAACACTTCGATCTGGCGCTCGATTTCCTGCGGTTCATCACCAGCTACAAGATCAATCAGCTGACGATGGTGGAACACTGCAAGTGGCTCTCGTCGCTCAAGAAGGTGAAATATACCGGCTTGATGGAGGCGCTTGAACCGATCACCAATACGCCGAACACTGCCGTCGCTACGCCGTTCAACACCGGCGTATACGGCACCCGCAAGACGCTGCAGCGTCTGGAGAACATCATCATCGCCAATCCGCCGAATCCGAAGGAGGCGTTCTGGAACGATTTCCTGTCGGTCCGCAACTTCCTCATCGACGAGATCAACGAGAACAATCTCGGCGTGATGCGGACGCTCTGGAGCATGGACGGCACCCGTTCCGCGCTGGCATTCAGCGAATGGACCGGCGACGTCTCTCCGGCCGACATTCAGCTGAGCCGGATGCGCGGAGCGATCAACCTCGAAGGCATCGTCAGCCGCTACCGGGCCGCCAAAAACAACGAGACACTGGTGCATGAACTGGGTCGATTGAAGGAATACAACGAAAATGGCAATTGAAGTATCGGTAAAAAAGCTGCGCTATTACTGGCCGGTCTATCTCCTGATCGTGGTGCCGCTCGGCATGGTGCTGCTGTTCAACTATCAGGTGATTTTCAACGGTATCTACCACATGTTCTACCGGTGGGACGGCGACACCGTCGAGGAGTTCATCGGGCTGGATTACCTACGGCGGGTGATGCTCGACCAGGATCTGCTGCGAAGTTTCTACGTGGTGGGGATCTTTGTGGTGGCGAATGTCGTCAAAATGATTCTGCCGATTCTGGTGGCGGTGGTGCTGCATCACGTCATCAACGACCGGATCGGGTATCTGTACCGGATTCTCTTCGTGATTCCGATGATCATCCCCTCGATGGTCGGAATTCTGATCTGGAAGTATTTCTACGAGCCGAACAGCGGCATCCTGAACGGGTTGCTGCGGTTGATGGGATTCATTGCACCTACGGAAACGGTGCAGTGGCTCTCCGACCCGTCGCTGGTGATTCCGTCGCTGGTGTTCATGGGGTTCCCGTGGGTGGGCGCATTCGGCGTGCTGATCTATCTGGCCGGACTTCAGGGAATCAGCGAGGACATCTATGAAGCGGCGGACATCGACGGCGCCGGTCCGCTCACCGTCTTCTGGCGGATCGAGCTGCCGCTGATCATGACGCAGGTGCGCATCAATCTGATTCTGATGATCATCGGCACGATTCAGAGCTGGGAGAACATTTACCTCTTCCTCGGCATCGACGGCGGTCCGGACGGGATCGCAACGGTGCCCGGTCTCATGATCTTCCGCGAAGCGTTCTCGCGCGGCCTCTTCGGTTACGGCTGTGCGATCGGGTTTGTCATCTTCCTGGTGACGCTGGTGTTGACGCTGATCAACAACAAATTCGTCCGGGTAAACAAATAGGAGTGTTGAGCAATGGCTCGTGTAGTTCGATCGAAATTTGTGGAATTCTGGAAGCACGTCTTCATTCTCATCATTCTCTTTTTCGCCTTCGTGCCCTTCTACCTCATGCTGACGATCTCGCTGAAGGACAATCAGCAGTTCGCCCGCAACCCGTGGTTCCCGGAACCTCCGTTCCACTGGGCCAACTACGTGTACGGCTGGGAGCAGATCGGCGGAAAGATCTTCAACACCGCTTTCATCGCCATGTCCACGACGGTGCTGACGCTGGTCTGTGCGGTGGTCGGCGCCTTCTTCTTCGCCCGCTACCGGATGCCGGGGTCGAAGTTCCTCTTCGGCATCTTCGTCATCCTGATGATGTATCCGGCCGTGGCGAACATGGTGCCGATGTTCAAACTGATCACCTCGCTCGGGCTGTACAACACCCATTTTGCGCTGATTCTGCCGGGCATCGCCGGCGGGCAGGCGTTCAACATCTTCGTGCTGCGCAACTTCATCGAGGACATTCCGCAGGATCTCTTCGACGCGATTGAGATCGACGGCGGCAACACCTTCTACCAGATCTGGCACGTGGTGGTGCCGATGTCGATGCCGATTCTCGGCACGCTGGGAATCCTCTCGATCATCGGCCAGTGGAACAACTTCGTCTCGCCGCTGCTCTATCTGCGCGACACCAACTTGCAGACGATCGCGGTGGCGCTGCTCCACCTGGAGGGCGAATACACCAAGAACTGGGGGCAGCTGATGGCGGGATACACGATCGCCTCCATCCCGCTGGTGATTCTGTTTATCTTCTGTATGAAGCTCTTTATACGCGGTCTGTCGTCAGGCGCGGTCAAAGGGTAAGGAAAACAACTCCCGGGGGGAAGCGGCGGTTCTGCCGCTTCCTTTCGTTTTTTAGAGAGAGGATGGTATGATTCAATTTGCTTCTGTGTTTTCGGATTATGCGGTTCTGCAGCGACGGATGCCGATTCCGGTGTGGGGAACGGCGGAGCCGCGGACGCTGGTGGAGGTGCGTTTCCGCGGGGAGTGCCGCCGGGTGCTCTCGACGCCGGACGGGCGGTTTCTGGTCCGGTTCAGCCCCGGCGAAGCGGGCGGGCCGTTTGTGCTGGAGGCGGAGCTGCCCGACCGCGGGGAGCGCTGTTCCCTGCGCGAGATCATGGTTGGTGAAGTGTGGCTGGCTTCCGGCCAGTCGAATATGGAGATGGCGCTCGGTTCCGTGAGTGCGACCGCGGCGGAGGAGGCGGAGAAAGCGGAAAATGTCCGGATGCTGAACGTGCCGCACTGTGCCCGGACCGGCGGACGGACGGAATTCCGCGCCCGCTGGATGCGGCCGGAGCGGGGAAACAGCAGAGTGTTTTCCGCCGCGGCGTTCTACTTCGCCCGCGAGGTGGCGCAGGCGACCGGCGTGACCGTGGGAATCGTCCACTCCTCCTGGGGCGGGACGGATGCGATGGCGTGGTGCAGCCGCGAAGCGCTGGTGCAGAATCCGGATTTTCGCGACTTCGTGCTGGAGCTTGAGGCGGAGATGTTCCAGCCGGAACGGTGGAGCGGAAATTGTGACCGCGATGTGAGTTCCCCGCAGTACGACGGGCTGGAGGAGATAATCCGGGCGACCGGCTGCCCGGAAAACGACGGCGTCGGCCGGGGCTGGGCGGAGCCCGGCTTCGACGACTCCGGCTGGAAACTGATGACGTTGCCGGGGCGTTGGAATCAGGCGGGCGAGAACTACAACGGCGTGCTCTGGTTCCGGCGCGAAGTGGAGATTCCGTCGGCGTGGGCGGGGCGGCCGCTCACGCTGGCGATCGGTGCGGTGGACAAGCATGACATCACCTATTTCAACGGCGTGCAGGTCGGAGCGACCGGTTCCGGCGTGGATACGAATGTCTGGTGCGAGTTGCGCGAATACCGGGTCGCGCCGGAACTGGTTCGGGAGGGCCGTGCGGTCGTTGCGGTGCGGGCCTACTCCTTCCTCTTCGACGGCGGTATGATCGGTCCGGCGGACGCCATGCGGCTCTATCCGGAGGGCGCGGACCCGGAGACAGGGATCGAACTCTCCGGCCCGTGGCGTTACGCAACCGAGTTCAACATGGGGTTGATTACCCTGCCGCCGGCGGTTTCGCCCGTGCCGGGGACGGAGGTGCTTTACGGCAGTTGCAATATGCCCTATGTGCTGTATGACAACATGATCGCCCCGCTGGTTCCCTATGCGATACGGGGGGTGATCTGGTATCAGGGCGAACACAATACGCTTCGCCGCAACCGGGAGTACGGCGGCTTGATGAAGTCGCTGATCGAGGATTGGCGCCGGGCGTGGGGGCAGGGGGATTTCCCCTTCTACCAGGTGCAGCTGCCCGGGTTCCACGCCGGAGCTTCGTACGAGGAGACGAGCACCTGGGCGCCGTTGCGTCTGGGGCAGCAGTTCGCCGCGGAGGCGACCGGGAACGATTTTGCCGTGACGCTCGACCTCGGCGACGTGGAGAACATTCACCCGAAACGCAAGCGGGAAGTGGGCGAACGGCTCGCCCGCCTCGCGCTTCGCCGTGAATACGGGAAAAATCTGGTGGAGAACGGCCCGATGCCGCTCGCGGCGGTGTTCGAAGGGGACGCGGTCCGGCTCCGCTTCTGCCGCTGTGCGGAGGGGTTGCGGTTCGATCCCGGCCCCACGCTCTTCGCCATCGCCGGTGCGGATGGCGAATTCCAGCCGGTGGAGCCGGAAATTTCCGGGGAGGAGGTGCGGCTGCCGTACGCCGGTCAGGGACGGCCGCGCCGGCTCCGCTATGCGTGGGCCGACAATCCGCAGGGCGCTCTGTTGCGCAATGCCGACGGGCTGCCGGCTCCCACCTTCGAGCTGGAAATCCTCTGAAAAACAGCACGGGCTCCGGAATTCATCCGGAGCCCGTTGTTTCTGTGAGGGGGAAACTGCCGTCTTCAGCGGAGAAGTTTCCGGTACGCTTCGAAGTAGCGCCGCCCGAATTCACGCTGACTCTTCGCGTCGAAGTGAACCCGGTCCGGATTGGAGGTCAACCCCTCCGAGGTGACGAAAGCGGCCGGGGCCATCTCTTCGACCACCTTCCGCTGTGCGGCGTCGACCCGCTTCTTGGAGTCGTTCCACTTTTCACCGGGGAACTGGCTCAGCTGACCGACCAGAATCGGCAGTTCGGGATTGCCGAACTCACTCCGGAACCGGCGGAAGAGTTCCGTCAGACGCTTGTGATAGGTACGGCTGAGGGAGTTGCCGCAGTCGGCCTCCCCCTGGTGCCAGAGGATCCCTTTGAGCGTGCCGGATTCCATCGCCTTGCGGGTGCGGGCGAGCGCATCGTCGTAGGGGTGGCTTTCCGTCTGCTGCCAGAAGGCGCCGGGAGTCCAGGTCGAGAGCGGGGAGCCGCCGCAGGCAGCTGGGATCAATCCGACGGTGATGGAGGGATCGCTCTCCGCCAGCAAAATGGCGAACCGTCTGCCCGGACCGACGCCGGCGAAGGGTTTGTCAAAGTGGACCGGATCCACCGCCGGAACCCAGTTGCCGGAACGGTCGAGCATCAGGACCCGCGGATGAGGCACTTTGTCCTCCGGGGCGATGGCGCCGCGGCCGGCCATGTTGGATTGTCCGGCGAGCAGAAACAGATGAAACTTCTCCTTCGGCGGCAGTTCCGCCGCCGGAAGCAGAATCCCCGCGGCCAGAAGAAGTGCGAGAAAGAGCGACTTCATGATGCTTCCCCCTTACTGAATGGAGATGTCGAGGCGGGGATTGAGAAATTCCACCTTGCCGGAGGATTTCCCCAGATGGAACGAGACGCCGAACCAGCGCGCGCCCTCCGGAATCGCCGTCAGCGTCCGTTTGACGCTGCGGTCGCTCCAGTCGGCACTGCCGTTGAGCGGCTTGTCGTCGTAGAACCAGATCCGCTGAGCGTTGTTGTCGTAGAACTCCAGCGTGGCGAACGCTCTGCCGGAGACGTTCTCCATCTTCTGGCGGTAGACCAGTGTGATGACCAGTTTCTTCCCTTCCGGAATTTTCGGCAGAGAGGAGACGGCGACCGGCGTCTGCCGCAGGGTGAGCCAGCCGTCATTCCGGACGGCGGTGAGGGTCAGAAGCTGCTGTGGACTCTCCGGGGAGAACGGACCGACCGAGACGGAGGAGTCCATCTGGCGGCCGCGGAATGTCCAGTCGGTGGCCAGTTTATACTCCTTTGCCGATGTGGTGACCGCCAGTGCCGCGACGGCAAGACAAAGCCAGGTTTTTTTCATCGTCAGTTCCTCCTTGTGATCATTGTTCCGTCGGCAGTCCGTTGATCCGGAACTTGTCTGCCGACGCGTTGATTTGAAGCGGCCCTGCATTGTTCAGAAACCGCACGTTGTCCAGCTTGATTTCACCGCGGGAGTCGCGGAAGATCTCCACGCCGCACCGGCCGATGCCGTCAAATACGACATTCCGGAAGGTGATTTTCTGCACATTTTTTTCGCCCCAGATGACGGTGATGCCGGCGTTGACGTTGTCGATCGCGGTGATGTTTTCGAAGAGCACGTCGCCGAGATAGTCCCGCTTTTCCGTCCGCAGGACGATCGTGCCGTAGGGCAGACCGTTCCAGAACCAGCCGCCGCACCGCTCCAGCCGGATGTTCCGGAACACGGTGGTGCCGCCCAGCGGCCAGGAATCGAATTCGGTGGTCGCGGTGAGCCCTCCGCTGGTGAGCGTGTCGCGCCCCACGCAGTTCTCCACCCGGTTGTTGCTGCCGCCGAAGATGGCGAAGCAGCGCGCACGCCACGGCGCTTCCGCGGTACAGTTGCGGATGACGTTGTTGCTGGAGGCCAGCCGTCCCTTCGGCGCGGCCCAGATGGCGAAGGAGTCGTCGCCGGTGCCGCGGGCATGGCAGTTTTCCACGATGGAGTTCTGCGTTCCGGCGCAGAGGTTGATTCCGTCGGCGAGCAGGTTGCGGAACCGGCAGTTGCGCACGGTCAGCTCTTCCGGAACCGGCTGGTTGTCACGGCCGACCCAGATGCCGCATTCGGCCTGTTCGATCCAGAGATTTTCCACCAGGGAACCCTTGCCCCAGTCTCCCCGGAGCGGGTGGGATTCTTCGCCGCGGCGGGTGCCGTCGCCGTGGATGGCGAAGTCGCGGAGCGTCGAACGCCCGTTCACCTGAAACCCGACTCCGTTGCTTTTTTCCGCCAGATTGTCCCGCCGGTTGAGAATGGTCGTGTACCACATGCCGGCCCCCTGGATTGCAATCTCGTCGATCGCAAAACGGCGGCTGGTCCGGTAGACGCCCGGCGGAAGGTAGACCGTCTTTTTCTGCTTTGCCGCCGCGTCGAGGCAGCGGGCGATGGCGTCACTGTCGTCGAAAAGTCCGTCCCCGACGGCGCCGAACTCCTTGACGGAAAGAGAATTTTCCGGGCGGGGAATCGGCGGCGGCACCTCTTCAAGATCGATCAGATCGATCACATAATACCGGGCGGTGTCAGAGGCATCCTCCTGCAGTCGGATTTTCGCGCCGGCGGGAATCGGTCCGGTGAGCAGACGCACCTCGTCGAAGAAGCGGCGCGCCACCGTGCCGGGCAACCGTTTCAGCTCTTCCGGATCGTTGACCGGATCATGCTCCTTGCCGTACAGCC
>ENA-UEQW01000545-UEQW01000545.1-human-gut-metagenome-genome-assembly--contig:-NODE-545-length-35309-cov-11.806256_pt1 | contig 35309 bp, 20 predicted proteins | sample MGYA00242947_ERZ507947 | MGnify/ENA primary metagenome ERZ507947 (study PRJEB26167, sample SAMN06115421) | human gut metagenome | host: Homo sapiens | place: China:Guizhou | collected 2015-03-17... | reverse complement strand
CATCTGTTCAGTGCTGATGGAGAGACCGTGGAGTGCGACTTCATGCACAAGGGCGGCAGCAACACCTATTACTGGGCGGATCAGTTCGGTGCCGTTTCTCTGAGCCTGGAGGGCAGCGGTAAGATGTGGTTCCTCCTGCCTGACGAGGGCGTGACTATGGATGATCTCCTGAACGATGAGCAAACGATGGAGTTCTTGAACAGCAATGGAAACTGGGAGAACAGCAAGCACCTGATCGTGAATATGTCCGTTCCCAAATTTGATGTAGTCTCTGATTTTGACCTGGGAGAAGGCCTTCGTGCCCTTGGTGTCACAGATGTATTTGATGCCCAAGTGGCCGATTTTACCCCCATGACTTCGGAAGTTGCAGAGATCTTCCTTTCCAAAGCCGACCATGCAGCCCGTGTGACCATCGACGAAGAGGGTGTGACCGCATCGGCATATACCGTCATGATGATGGCCGGAGCTGCAGCGCCTCCAGAAGAGGAAATGGATTTTGTACTGGACCGTCCGTTCCTGTTTGCCATCACTGGCTATGATGGATTGCCACTGTTCGTTGGCGTAGTCAATCAGCCGGTATCCTAAAATGGCTTTTCAATCGAAGCATGAACTTAGTACAACGGTATATTCTGAGTATGGGGCATTTCTTACCGTTTCGGATCTGGCTAAATTGCTGAAGGTTTCTCGATTTGTAATAGATCGAATGCTCAAGACTGGACAATTACCAGCAGCAAAGGTTGGGGGGGCAGTACCGTGTCCGCACGGATGACTTTCTGAAGTGGTGGGATCAACAAGTCAAACAAGAACAGAGAAATCTGCTAAGGGGTTGCCTGAAATGACAGGCAGCCCCTTTTCGATATTGACAAAATGCTCTACATGATGTAGAGTAAAAATAACTCTATAAGGTGTAGAGTGAAAGGAGGCCCGACATGAGCAATAAAAAGATGGGTGTCTTGGAGTCCCGGTTTGCGGACTTCATTTGGAACAACGAGCCGGTAACCTCCGGTCAGTTGGTGAAGATGGCTGAAAAGGAATTGAGCTGGAAGTCCACCACGTCCTATACCGTTCTGAAGCGTCTTTGTGAACGTGGAATCTTTCAGAATAAGGATGGCGCCGTTACGTCCCTAATCTCCCGCGAGGAGTTCTATGCCCTCCAGAGTGAGCAGTTCGTGGAGGAGACCTTTGACGGCTCTCTGCCGGCCTTTCTTGCCGCATTTGGCAGCCGCAAGAAGATGACTGACGCAGAGATCGAAGAGCTGAAGAGCATCATTGATGGGTTTAGGAGGTGACACCATGGGCGTTTTCACATTTAATAACTTAATGGCAGCGATTCAATCGCACGGCCTGACCGAGTCGTTTCTGCTGCCCATGATCCTCAATATGAGCATCACCGGCAGCCTGACGATCCTCTTTGTGCTACTGGTACGGCTGGCAGTGAAAAGAGCTCCCAAGATTTTTTCCTATGCTCTGTGGGCTGTAGTGCTATTCCGTTTGCTGTGCCCGGTGTCTATCACTACGGATTTCTCCCTGTTGGGCTTGTTTGATACGCCAATCATGGAAAATACGGAGCACACCACGGTAATGGAATATGTGCCTTTTGATGTTGTTCACACGCGGGATCTTGAGGTGCATCTGCCAGTGACTCCTGTTATCAACGAGGCAGTCAACGATGTTCTTCCCCAGGAACACGCTGCATTGGGTGCCGATCCACTGGAGGGAGAAATGGCCATTGCATCCTTTGTATGGCTGTTGGGCGTTGCTGCCATGGCTGTTTACAGCGTGGTTTCCTATTACCGCCTGCGGCAGAAGCTGCTGACAGCCTCCCCGCTGCGGGATAATATCTATCTGGCTGACGAGATTACATCCCCCTTTGTCATGGGATTAGTTCGACCGAAGATCTATCTTCCCTCTGATATGGAGGAGCGGGAGCAGGCCTACATCATTCGTCATGAGCAGCACCACATTCGCCGCGGCGACCATATCATTAAGGCGCTGGCGTTTCTGGCCCTGAGCATCCACTGGTTTAATCCGCTGGTCTGGGTAGCCTTCATCTACTCCAACAAGGACATGGAAATGAGCTGCGACGAGGCCGTTGTCAAAAAGATGGGTGACGGCATCCTGGCAGACTATACCGCATCTCTGTTGAGCCTTGCCACCGGAAAGCATATCATCGCAGGTATGCCTTTGGCCTTTGGCGAGGGAGATACCAAGGGGCGTATCCGCAATCTGGCAAACTGGCGCAAGCCTGCGTTTTGGGTTGTGATGGTAGCAATGGTTGCGTGCTTTGCTATGGCAATTTGCCTCATGACGAACCCCAAGGGCATCTCAATTTATGAGATCATTGAAGAAGATGGCTATACCATCATGAAGCAGGAACAGGTAGAAGTTACACTGTCCATTCCCAAAGATGTACTTTCAGACCGAATCTACTCAGAGGAAGGTCAGCAATTTAAGGAAAAAGAAGTGATTGTTTATCAGACGGATGAAACAATCATTTTCCTCGACGAAGTCCGAGTATCAAACGAGAGTAATGACCTGCTCTACTTTACATTCGGATACTCACTTAATCTGCCGAAATCTGGAACGGTAATTGTTCCTTTCTCAGTCATTAAGAATGGGGGCAGCGCGGCTATTTATCCCGATGATTCACTGGCAAGTGATTCTGGTACCTATAAGGATGCTATTCATATGCGTGGTGAACATGCAGGCGGATTCGCATTCTATGTTTCTGCTGATGCGTGTAAAGAGGCAAGCGGTACTATGAAGATCAAGGGTTATTGTATCAAGCTAACTTATGCGCAGGAGGGTAAAGAGGCAGAAATGGTTGACACTGAGGATCAGTACTGTTTGCTGATCGGAACTGATGGAGTCGTGTCCATTCAGATTACTGGTATCAACTCAAGCGGCGGAGTTGTCCATGCAGATGGTTCTGCGTTCAAGAATGGAGAAAAAGTATGGCTTGAGCCGCTGCAAGGGGTAACTGATTTAAGAGGCATTTCCATCACAGCCTTTGGCACCGACGGCGAGATACTATATGCGTTCTCCGTGCCGGAAGGGGCATCTGACGCAGTGATTACTGAAATAGTTGGTTCAGATTCTTGGCTGCTGGCACCCACCAGTTCTGGCCTGTTATCTGAACATACTGGTGTATCTGAAGATGCGATCACACCGGTCACTTGGACGTATTCTCCCATGATGAGTGCAACATGGCACGCCGCATTCCACTTCAACTTTGGTTTGGCAAACTATTCCCACATTGAGGCCTCCTGCGATAACGGTACCCTTTGGAATCTTCGTGCACAAGGACAACCGAGGGAAAAGACGATGCGGTTTGAGGCGGGCGAGCCTCTTTGCTGGATGCCCGGAGTTGGTAATAGCCTTACCGATACAGCAGAAAGCGCCAAGGTGACCTTTACCGTTTATGCTGGTGGAGAGATTGTGGCCAAGGGTGTACTGGACATCAACCGGACCGGCACAGAAAATGGACAGAGCTTTTATGAGGCATATCTGACCGAAACGCAGATTCTTGCCCTGCAGCAAGAACCCGGTAGTCTGGAGGCATCGGTGGTGTTTGCTGGAAATGGGGCCGTTGTAGCCTATTCCGATGCGAACCACAACCGCATCAACGAAAGAGTGATCGTGCGAGAGGTGCATCCTGGTATGGTCTATGAGCTTTGTGTAGTAGAAGACGGTGCCGTGATTTGGTCAACTGAGGCCAGTCCCGCACATGCCGGATGGAATACAGTTATGCGCTACAGCGAAGACGGGCAGGATTATTTGGTGCAGTATCAGCCAGCAATGTTCCAAGGTGTAGGAAACTATCGTTGTACCGTGTTCTATTTGGATGGCGGTGAGGAAGTGATCAAGAAGGAATGGACGACTGATTTTGAGCTTCCCGTGAAGGAAACGCCGGAGATGGAGCGCTTTGCACAAGAAGTTGGTGTGCTGCTGAGAAATTGCTCAGTACTGCTATCTACAGAGCAGGGAATCGTTGTAAAGGAACATGCAATGGCGACTGCACTACCGCAGCTATATCCGGTGCGTTTTGATCCCGATGAGATTCAGAGTGCGATTGACGGTACGGACGTCGCGCAGGAGTTGACGTCCAATGCGGCAAGTTTCCCAGATGAACCGTTGAACCTGATGTACGCAAGCGGCGCTGGTGGTTGGGGCAGCCTGCTCACATTACAGCCCGATGGCAGTTTCACCGGGGACTATAGGGATTCGGAAATGGGAGCCAATGCGCCAGAATATCCCAATGGCTCCTGCTATGTCAGCATATTCGAGGGTCACTTTACAGATATTCAGCAGATTAGTGACTACGCATGGTCTATGAAACTCGGTGCTCTGACTACTGAGAGAATCCCGGAAGAGACATGGATCGCAGATGGTGTGCGTTATATAGCTGCTGAGGCGGCCGGCGTAGCTGGTGGTGAGGAGTTCATCCTTCTTGCACCCGGAACACCAGCAGATGAAATCCCGACAGAGTGCCGCGACTGGTGGCCGGACGCCTATCTCTGGCGCAGTGGCGAGGTTGAACAGCTTGAGGGCTGGGGTCTCTGCAATCTGAATGAAGGCACCGCTTTCTTTACAACATGGATGCAATAATGCTATTACACCGAAAAATGACGGCAGCCGCTGGGAGATCCTTGCGGCTGCTGTCATTTTAGTATTGACTTTGTTGGTCTACCTGTGTAGACTATAATCAATAAGTCTACTGGCGTAGACCGTGGAGGTTGCACTATGGAAATTCCGAAAATTCACGAAGGAGAATACCGTTTCTGCCTAATTATGTGGGAGCACGAGCCTGTCACGGGTTTTGAGCTTGTGAAGCTGTGCCAGGATCAGTTGGGTTGGAAAAAGAGCACCACATATACCGTCATTAAACGTCTGGGCGAGAGAGGGGTGCTTCAGAACAATAACGGCACGATTACCTCTCTGGTTTCTAAGGATGAAGTTCAGGCCTATGAGATCGGTGAACTGGTAGAAAAAAAGTTTGAAGGTTCTCTGCCCGCTTTTGTCGCCGCGTTTACCAAGCACCAGAATATTTCAGAGGAGGAGCTTGATGAGGTACAGCGCATGATCGACCGCATCCGGAGAGGAGGCAAATAATGAACGACCTGTTTTTGAAAATTATAAACATGAGCATATCAGCAAGCTGGCTTGTCCTGGCTGTGCTGCTGCTCCGGTTTGTCTTGAAGAAAGCACCCAAGTGGGTCAATGTCCTGCTCTGGGGCATTGTGGCAGTGCGTCTGGCTTTTCCGTTCTCTATCGAGAGCGCTCTGAGTCTGATCCCCAGCGCAGAGACAGTTCCGATGGATATCGAAATGGCAGTACAGCCCACAATCAACAGCGGTGTTCCAGTGATCAATAGCATGGTCAACCCTATGCTGTCCTCGTTCGCTCCACCGCAGGATGTATTGACGAGCGCAAATCCGCTTCAGATCTGGATTCCGATTTTTAGCATTCTCTGGATTGCCGGTATCGCTGCGCTCCTCCTATATACCGTGGTCAGCTATTGGCGTCTGCGCCGCAAAGTCAGCGAGGCAGTCATCCTCCGAGACAACATCTTCCAGAGCGAGAATGTGGCTTCTCCCTTTGTGCTGGGCGTGTTCAGACCGAAGATCTATCTTCCCTACAATATGGGCGGACAGGATCTGAACCATGTGGTCGCACATGAGCAGGCACACATTCGTCGAAGAGACCACTGGTGGAAACCCCTCGGCTTCCTACTGCTGACGATCCATTGGTTCAATCCTCTGATGTGGCTGGCCTATGTGCTGCTGTGCCGGGACATTGAGCTGGCCTGTGATGAGAAGGTCATTAAGGTACTGGGCAACGAGCAGAGAGCCGACTATACCCAGGCGCTTGTGGCCTGTAGTGTCAACCGCCGTGTGATCGCAGCCTGCCCTCTTGCCTTTGGTGAGGTCGGTGTAAAGGAGCGTGTGAAGTCTGTGATGAACTACAAGAAGCCTGCTTTCTGGGTCGTCGTTCTGGCAGTTATCGCCTGTGTGGTCGTTGCGGTGTGCTTCCTGACAAATCCGATGGGATTCCAATTCGACGAAGCAACACACACCATCGTTTCCGCAAATCATTTCGATATGCGAAATACGGGTGATACGGTTGCTGTTGAGATGAATTCAGCACAGATCAGCGAGTTGAGTTCTCGGCTGGCCGGGGTCAAGAACACGAAAAAGAGCGATGAATATGGCGGATTTACGCCGGGGTATCAAATCAGCGCGCTCTTGGAGGATGGCACATATATCCGAATCAGCGGTTATTCTCTCTCCGACAATGATATGGTGGATATCGAGTGGAACGGAGAACGGTATGTTGTAGCGGATGGCGAATTCCAGGATTACTTGAGTAGAATCTGCGTCGGAGGAGATGTTTCAGATGCCACCATCGAGGCGGGGCGCATAATCGGATACTCTGCACTCTACTCTGAAGAGTTAATTAACGAAGCATTTAATGTGGCTGAGAGGGAGTTTTATCAAAGATTTGATAATTGCACTTTAACTGAGTTGCGCTACGATGAGGAAATCGAGAACCGTTATGCAGATATCCAAATGAACTGGTGGAATAATAACGGTCAAGAACTCATTACTGTGTATTCGACTTTTGAAACGAGCAAAGACAGCAGCGGTGCGTGCGTGTGGTATCTGGTGCGAACGAAAGATAAAAAGTCCTGGGAATACGCAACTTGGGAGCATTTAGGCAAGAGCATTTCTCTTAATGATGTTATTATGCTTTCCCAGAAAGGCTACGAGCTAACATGGGCAGATTTTGAGCAGTTCAAGTATGTTGAAACCGGCTCCGGCCTGTATATCCGCGTCTATGAGATCAATGAAATGTATGAGCTTTGGATCGGCGGAAGCTGGATAGATGAAGACCCCATGTATATCTATCTGGCTTTGGCGGATGACCTCGATACACGCATCGACATTCGGGACGGCGGCGTGACGGAGTTCATTGGTGCGGATCATTCAGAAGTGTTGTTGGCGAAGGCGATCAATGAAGCAATCCTGGCAGAAAACAAGCCTTCCAAGCCGGATGGTCTGTATCATTGCGCCAGCTTTGTCTTGTTGGATCAACAGGAACTCAGTGGCACCCCCGCAGTTGGTTCCTCCGACCACATCAAGCTGGTCACTGTCTACGGACTGGCGCTTCATCAGGGATTTGGTTATTCCGGTGGAAGCTTTCACGATGCTGCCGGCAGTCATATCGCTGTTGCCATCACCTTTGAAGTTGTAGATGGGAAATATGTTCTGAAGGAGTATTGGACACCGCGGGACGGCTCCTACTATGTTCAGGATATTCGGGATAAGTTCCCTGACGAAATTGAGGACGAAGCCCTGGATACTCAGAAGTATATCCTCGCCCAGAAGCAGGAGTGCTACGATCAGGCCGTCCGTTACGGCGGAGTTGATACCTATTCTGCGGTGGAACATCTTTTTGAGGTAATTGAGTCCTCTCCGGCCACATCTTCCAGACCTGCCGACTACATTGACGCACACCCGATTGAGTATCGGGAGCTTACCTACTACGGAAGCTATACATTGCAGTATGTATTCTCACAGTTTTTAGAGGGTGGTCAGACAGGACTGCGTGGACATCTGATGCGAAGCGTTCTCGATGATCTTGCGCCGGAAGCACAGCTCCGACTCTACGCTGAAACTGGCCAGGAATACTTCGATGAATGGAAAGCGGGTGCCATTCGGATCAGCGAACAGCACGATATGGAATGGATTAAAGAAAACCAGCCTGCAATCTGGCTTCTGCTCCAAATGATTGACGAGTAAGCAACCACATCAACAGCGCAGCTTCCGGTCGGGAGCTGCGCTGTTCTTTTGGAATGGCAATCTTCACAAATTCTTCATCTTTCTACCACTACCATCTTAATGTAAAGATTGTTATTATAAAGCCATCAAAGGAGGGGTTCCATGTACCACATTCTGATTTGCGATGACGAGCAGGATATCGTCAACGCATTGAAAATATATCTGATGAATCCGGACTTCAAACTGTTCGAGGCCAACACCGGAGTGCAGGCCCTTGAGGTTATGGAGCGGGAGGACATTCACCTGATTCTGCTTGATATCATGATGCCTGAAATGGACGGCATCTCCGCAATGGTAAAGATTCGGGAGAAGAGCAATGTCCCCATTATACTGCTGACGGCCAAAAGTGAGGATACCGACAAGATCCTCGGCCTGAACACCGGAGCGGACGATTACATCACAAAACCGTTTAATCCCGTAGAGGTGACGGCCCGTGTCCGTTCTCAACTGCGCCGCTATATGCAGTTGGGCAGCAGAGCTGCGGCTCCGGCACGATATGTCATCGGCGGCGTGGAACTGGATGACAGCTCCAAGGAAGTCACCTTGGACGGAGAACCCATTTCCTTGACGCCCATCGAATACGACATCCTCAAACTGCTCATGGAGAGTCCCGGCAAGGTGTATTCCCCCAAGGAGATCTATCGGCAGGTATGGAAAGAGGCTCCCCTGGGAAGCGACAATACCGTTGCCGTACATATCCGGCATCTCCGTGAAAAAATAGAGATCAACCCCGCAGACCCCCGATATCTGAAGGTGGTCTGGGGACAAGGGTATAAAATGGAGAAAGGAGCAAAACGATGAAGCCGTTCTTTAGGAAGAAAAACGCAGATCCCATCGTGGAGGAAATCGCGCAGACCGTACAGGATGCGCAGTATGAAGCGGTGACACCAGAACCGGAGAATGTTGCTCCAGTTAATAGAAAACTCCCGCTGACCCACCGTACATCAGCCAAGTTCGTAGCGTTCCTGCTGGTCATCATCATGGTGATTGTTGTTATCGGCTCTGCAGCTGGTGCGTTCATCATGGTGGAAGAAGAACTCTATACGACATCTGAATGGGCTTACAAAAACGAAGCCATGAGAAATATTGCCGAAGGCGATATCCGGACGCTCATTCATTATTTGACCAACGAGAATTTAGATGCTGGTGCTGATGATGCCATGCGCTATTTGTCAGATCGCAACATTGCATCTATTGAAATGGTTTTCTCAGAAGGTCCGCGAAATAACTGGGGGTATGATGGGGGCGTGAAGGAAAGCTCCACGGAGTACAGTGCGGTCTGGTATCATATGAAGGAGAAAGACGGCGTAGAAAACTGGTACAGTCTGTATAGCAACTACGGATATGATGTGGAGCAGATCGGTACGGTGGAGGCAACGATTCGTCTTGCGGATGAATTGACCCAGCCTGATACTTATTATTATGCCGACCTTTTGATCTCCTTGGCCTTTGCCATGCGTTTCTGGGTATATGCGATTGGCATCGGCGCTGCCATTCTTGCTATCGCTGCTTTCGTTTTCCTTATGTGCGCATCTGGTAAGAAAAATGGTCTGGCAACAGCGCAGCCGGGATGGGGTACGAAGATCCCCTTTGACCTGCTGACCGGGATGACTGCGCTTGCCGGGTTCCTGATAATACAGGTCATGGTGGAAGCAATCTACTATGCCTCAGACATCGAAGCAGCGTTAGCCGGCATCGCATTAGGTATCTCTCTAATGGCCATTTGTCTTGGCTGGTGCATGAGCTTTGCAACGCGGATCAAGCTGGGGTGCTGGTGGAAGAACACCATCATCTTCTATGCCCTTAAAATTGCACTGGTCGTGCTGCGTAAGATTTGGAGCGGCGTATGTGTGTGTTTCCGCGGTATGGTATCCCTTTGCAGAGGCATTCCTCTGGTTTGGAAGACCGCTCTTGGCCTGGCTGCAATCGCCTTGATCGAAGTCCTTGTCATTGCTGGGGCATACTGTGAGGAGGATGTTCTGCTGACCTTCTGGTTCGTGAAGCACCTTGTGCTTGTCCCGCTGGTTCTCTATGTGGCGTTGATGCTCCGAAAGCTCCAGGCAGGTGGCAAGGCTCTTGCCACCGGTGATCTTGGATATCAGGTGGACACCAAGAGAATGTTCTGGGATTTCAAGCGCCACGGCGAGAATCTGAACAGCATTGGCGTTGGCATGACAGCGGCGGTGGAACAACGTCTGAAAAGTGAACGCATGAAGACTGAGCTGATCACCAATGTTTCTCACGACATCAAGACTCCGCTGACTTCTATCATCAACTACGCAGATCTGATTGAAAAAGAGCAGTGCGACAACCCCACCATTACAGAATATGCCGGTGTACTCCATCGTCAGTCCGACCGCCTGAAGCGGCTCATTGACGATCTCGTGGAGGCTTCTAAGGCGTCCACGGGTAATCTGGAGGTGCTGCTGGCTCCCTGTGAAGTTGGTGTGATGCTGACACAGACTGCCGGTGAGTATGTGCAGAAGCTTCAAGAGAAGGATTTGGTTCTGTTCACCAGCCAGCCGGAGCAGCCTATTAAAATTATGGCAGACGGTCGCCGCCTGTGGCGCGTGTTCGATAACCTGATGAACAATGTCTGCAAGTATGCCCAGCGCTCCACCCGCGTTTATCTGACGCTGGAGGAGAAAAACGGAGAGGCAATCATCTCCTTTAAGAATATCTCCCGCGAACCCCTCAACCTGTCTACTGACGAGCTGCTGGAGCGCTTCGTTCAGGGCGACAACTCCAGAAAGAGCGAAGGCAACGGTCTGGGCCTGTCTATTGCAAAGAGCCTGACCGAACTGCAAAACGGCACCATGGAGCTGACTACTGACGGCGATCTGTTTAAGGTGGTTCTGCGGTTCCCGACCATCAGCTAAAAAGAAGCAATCCACACCCGTGCGTTTCCAAAGAAAGAAGATGTCCCAAAGCAAATGTTAGCAACCTTTTTTGAATCTATTTCCTGGCCCATGGAGCCGCCACCGGCCTACGGTGCATTCCATATTCTGTTTACCCTGATTGGCTTTGCTGTCTGCGGTTTCTCGGCATGGAAGCTGCGGAATGTCAGCGACAAAACAGCATGTCATATCCTGTTTGCCTGCGGTTTGGTATTGGCGCTGTCGGAAGTATTTAAGCAATTCTTCTGCTACTATGTGATCGCGGACGGCACCTATCACTGGGGCGAGTTCCCATTCCAGTTGTGCAGCATCCCAATGTATCTGTGCCTGATTGTTCCTTGGTTGAAGCTGGGAAAACTGCGTCGGGCATTGCATAGCTTCATGGTGCTGTATAATCTCTTGGGAGGAGCCATTGCCTTTACCGAGCCGTCCGGCCTGCTTCATGGCCACCTGTTCCTTACCGCCCACTCTTGCGTGTGGCACATGCTGTTGGTGTTTGTGGGACTGTTCCTCTGCGTGTCCAAGCGAGGCGGCAACCAGAAGAGCGACTATGCTTCTGCGACTTGGATATTCACCCTTCTCTGCGGCGTGGCCTTTGCCCTGAACTGCATCGTGCAGTTTGGAATCGGCAGAGATATGAATATGTTCTTCGTTGGCCCTGGTAATTCTCCCATCATTGTGTTCAAACAGTTCTCCGAATGGTTCGGTTGGTATGTCAACACACCCATTTACATATTCGCAGTATGTCTGGGAGCCTATCTGCTGTTCGTCTTGATCTACTGGCTGCATAACAAGGAACTGCCGAGCCGCAGGAAGCGACTGCAATCAAAGGTATGAGAAACAAGAAAGTGCGTCGGACAACCGGCGCACTTTCACTTTTGAAGCTTTTATGAACATTGGCTCTGCCATATTGACTTTTCGTGTTACAAGCTGTAGTATATAAGTGGCGCTACAAGCTGTAACACGGAGGTGCGCTTTAATGTCTGATTTGAAAATGGGAACTGCCGAGGCCCGGTTTGCCGATATTATCTGGGAACGGGAGCCGATCACATCCGGTCAAATGGCCAAGATCGGCGCAGAAGAATTTAACTGGAAGAAAAGCACTTCTCACACTGTTTTGCGACGCCTGTGTGAGCGTGGCTTGTTTAAGAATGAAGATGGCACTGTTACTTCGCTGATCTCACGGGAGGAATACTACGCCCGACATAGTGAGCAGTATGTGGAGGAAACCTTTGGTGGTTCTCTGCCTGCGTTCCTCGCTGCATTCGGGACACGGAAAAAACTCACTGATCAGGAGATCGACGAGCTGCAGAAGGTCATTGATGGAATGAGGAGGTGACCCTATGTTCTTTTATACATTCATGCCCAAGCTATTCAACATGAGCCTGACGGCAAGCGTGGCTATTGTATTTGTAATCCTGCTGCGCCTTCTTCTGAAAAAAGCACCCAAGGTCATTTCCTATGCGCTGTGGGGCGTGGTCCTGTTTCGTCTCCTGTGTCCGGTGTCGATTGGTTCAAGCTTTTCCGTTTACAATCTTTTCGATGCCCCAGCCCAAGAGTCTGGAACAATTACCAGCGTCATCGAATATGTGCCGAGCAACATTGTTCACACAGAGTATCCCTCTGTTGCGCGGCCTGTTCCGGGCATCAGTGATGCGATCAACGAGGCATTACCGCAAGGACGGGAACAGTTGGTTGCCGACCCGCTCGAAGCTCCAATGTCCATTGCTACCTATGTTTGGATGATTGGCGTGTTGGTCATGGTAATCTACAGTATTGTCTCCTACATCCGGCTGCGGCGTAAACTGTCGGTGGTTGTTCCTCTTCGAGACAATATATTCATCGCAGACGATATCAAGTCTCCCTTTGTGGTCGGCCTGTTCCGTCCGAAAATCTATCTACCCTGCAATTTGAGCGACAAGGAGCAGGAGTATATCATCCTCCATGAGCAGCACCACATCAAACGACTCGACCATGTTATGAAAGCACTGGCGTTTTTTGCTTTGGCCATTCATTGGTTCAACCCTCTTGTCTGGGCAGCGTTTATACTGGCAAGCAAGGATATGGAAATGAGCTGCGACGAAGCCGTAATCCACAAAGTCGGCGGCGATGTTCGTGCGGACTATTCTGCTTCGCTTCTGACTCTGGCCACCGGGCGGCGTATCATCGCCGGTACTCCTCTGGCCTTTGGCGAGGGTGACACCAAGGGACGCATCAACAACTCCTTCTTAACTTACTCGCAAACACTGTGACAGCAAGAGGTCGCATATTGCCCTGATAACATTTTGCCGCCCCTATATCTTGCCTATGGTTCATCCCCCACCCGCTTTTGAAAGAGAGACAAGCCCAAAAAGCAGAGTGCAGAGAAGGCGATGCCGCAAAGAATGTATATCCAGTTAAAGAACAGCAGATTGACTGCATACCGCATGGGCATCCGTGTAAAGAGCACCGCATACGGCTCAATCGTTCCAATTGCCTCCATGACTGCCGTGACACGGAACGGACTGACCCCGCATAGATACGCTCCGAGGAAATACAGCGTCAGCTTCTCGACAATAGCCGAGAGCAGAATACCAAGCGCGTAAAACAGCGGTTCCCGATTCTTGCAGCACCTCCATAGATACAGCGCCCCAAAGCAGTACGGCAGCAGCGCAAGGCAGATGCCCTGAGCGGTCAGGTGCAGCTGCAGCCCGAATACAAGAAAGACCATACGGATCAAAAGGTATCCGCCGAGAATGATCAGCCAGCAGATCGGCAGGGATTTCAAGTTGAGTTTCCCATGTGCGGTTGCTTCATTGTTGTGCATATTCTTTTCCTCCTTACAGATTCTCGTTTTTCAAGGCGTCGATGGGATTGTCCTTTTTCGCTTTCCTCATTGCGTATATCATGGTGGCGAATACGACCAGAAATACGCTCAGTACGGCGATGCCGATGGCCGCCCACGGCAGATGGAAGGAGGTTTCATAGGCCGTTGTGACTGCGCGGTAGATGAGATATGTAATGCCGCAGGACACCGGCAAACCAAGAAGCAGTGCCTTGGAGCCGTACAGCAGGCACTCGCAGTTCATCATCCTGCGAAAGCCCTTCTGCGTCATGCCCACCGATTTCAGCATGGCAAACTCACGGCGGCGCAGGCTGATATTCGTGGAAATCGTATTGAACACATTGGCCGCGGCAATCAGGGAGATCAGCACGATAAAGCCGTAGGCAAATACCCGGATAATGGTTATGACATTCCGGTTTGTCTCGGCGTTTGCGGCGTAGTCGAAGAGCTGCCGGCTGCTGAGGCCGTTTTCCGTCAGCATGGTCGCCAGATTTTCAAAGCTCGCGGCGTGATTGCTTGATGTGAGGAAATACTCTGTATTACGGAATTGATTCAGCGCCGCCTCGGGAATCACGCTCTCCAGCATGCTGTGCGGATAGATCATATTGATGGCCACCGGCGTGCTGCGGCTGACAAAGAACGGAGCCTCCTCAATGGTTTTTTCGGACCGCAGCGTGTACTTTGCAAAGGATTCCTCATAGGGCAGCTCGATGATGTCGTTCTCGTTGTCTCTGTTTTGATAGAGGACGACCTTATTGCCGTTCTCATCGATCCGGCTGTCTTTTCTGTAATATCCGTCGATCTCTACATAGTAAAGGCCCTCAATCACGCACCCATCGCCCTGGAGCGAGTCCAGCGTGACATACTTCTCAAGCCGGCGGTCAAACTCAATATTACGGTCAAGCGCGATGCCCAGGGGGTTGTCCCGGTCATAGTAATCCGCTTCCTTCAGGTTGTACTTTTCCAGTAACCTGTTGAACTCGGTGTCCGCAACAAAGTACAGATAACCGGAGATGCCAAGATCCTTCGGCGCTGCGTCCTCACGCTCCATGCCGAGGTCGGCAAAACGGCCGGCAAACATTGCCGTGACATATTCGCGGGAGATATCGCCCTGCAAAAACTGTTTCTTGGTATAGGTACCTCCGGTGACATTCGGCTCGGAGAAAAGCAGCTCCAGAAGCGCATCTGGCGTCATGGCGGCGGAAGCGTCCGACTCCGCCGCGTAGATCAGGTCGAATTGATCGGAGGCCAGCCCTCCCTCGGCGGATTCCATCATGTAGTCGGTGAAGGCCGCCGCCGAAACAAAGAGGACGATGCTCATAAAGAGACTGACGACGGTGGTTCTGTATTTTTTCCGGTTGCGCTTATAGTGCTTGCCGGCAAGGACGCCGGGGAGTCCGAACAGCTTGTAGGCGAGCTTTGAGGTTCGGACGGGTCTGCCGCTTACCTTGATGTCCATGCTCTGGCGGATCGCCTCCACGGCGGAAACTCTGGTTGCCCTTTTTGAGGGAATCCATGCCGAGATCAGAACCGTGACAAGTGCAATAACCGCAGCAATGACGACAGCCTGCCACGAAACACAGAGCCGCATGGGAATATCCACACGGACAATGGAGATAAATTTATCTCCGATCAGAAGCAGCGTTATGCCGATACCGCCGATGCCCACCAGAATGCCCAGCGGGATGCCGACAATGCTGACCGCCAGCGCCTCAAACAGCACCATTCTTCGAAGCTGCTTTCTGGTGGCGCCCACCGAGGACAGCAGGCCGAATTGCCTTGTCCGCTCCGAAACAGAAATGGAGAATGCGTTATAGATGAGCGATACAGAGCCGAACACGATCAGCGCGATGATGATGGCGGCAAGACTGTAAAACGCGGTAAGGAAGGAATCGAATGGAGCCGTGCCGGAATACAGCAGGACCTTTGTATTGTAGGCATAGCCATACTCTTGCGTATAGCCCATTTCCTTCATGAAGTCATACACCCCGGCGGGCTTGTGCAGCTTGAAATAACAATGAATCGGAGTCTGATCGGCGGATTTGGTGTCCGCTGCTGTAAGCGCTGTGTACCCGGGCGCGGAATAGTCCTCAAAGGTAGGCCTTTCATAGATACCGACCACCGTATAGGTTCTCGGTTCGGTGTTTTCGAGCCTTTCGCCGCTCATAATCTCCACCTGCGTTTCGCTGTCATAGGTGTATACGGGCGTGTCCTGTCCCAGCCTCCGGCCGTCAAGTGTCCTGTCCCCCACGTCAAGCGTGACGGTGTCGCCGAGCTTATAATTCACCTTGCCGTTTGATGTCAGGTGCTCCGGCAGGATAATTTCCGTGGAGTCTTTCGGCAGCGTACCTAAAATGAGATGCACCGGCATTGTCTTAAAATATCCGGAGGCCACATCGCCGCCAAGCACATACAGATAGGGCTTGCGCTCGTTGGCGCTGTCGATCTTTGCGTAACCCAGAACCTGCGCGTAGGCTGCGGAGGAAACCCTGTCGGAATCGCGGATGTCCTCATAGTCCTTGTATGCGGCGTCATAAACCGCTCCGTACCAGTCCCCGTCGATGTGGATCGCACAACGCAGCACGAAATTCTGCATACTGGAGACAAGGGTCGTGGACGCGCAGATCATCGCCGCCGAGAGCATAATGCCGATGATCGTGACGATGGTTCTCGTCCTGTTTTTCTTCAGGCTCTCTAAGGTTACCTTGTTGAAAACATTCATCTGCGGATCACCTCGTCTCTGGTGATTTTCCCGTCCTCAATGGAAAGGATTCGATCCGCCTGCAGTGCGATGCTCTCGTCGTGGGTGATGACAAGGAGGGTCTGCCCGTATTTTTCGTTGGAAACCTTCAGCAGCTCCACGATCTCCCGGCTGCTTTTGGAGTCAAGATTTCCGGTGGGCTCATCGGCAAGCACCACCGCAGGCGCATTCATCAGAGCCCGGCCGATGGACACCCGCTGCTGCTGGCCGCCGGAGAGTTGGTTCGGCAGGTGGTTCTCCCGGCCGGTAAGCTTCAGAGTGGTCATCAGCTCAGCCAGTCGATTTTGATTGACCTTCTGCCCGTCCATCAGGACAGGGAGAGTGATGTTTTCCGTTACATTGAGCACCGGAATGAGATTGTAAAACTGATAGATCAGTCCCACCTGACGGCGGCGGAAGATGGCGAGCTGTTCCTCGTTCTGCGCGTACACATCCTTGCCGTCCATAAATACCTTGCCGCCCGTAGGCCGGTCTACGCCGCCGAGGATGTGAAGCAGTGTGGATTTTCCCGAGCCGGAGGGGCCGATCACGGCGACAAACTCGCCCTTCTCCACCGAAAAGGAAACGCCGTCCAGCGCCCGCACCTCGTTCTCGCCCTTGCCATATACCTTTGTCAGGTTTTCCACTCTCAAAATCTCCATATCGGGATACTCCTTTCGCTTTTTACACCCTCATTCTATTTTGTCAAGGTGACACGGCGGTGACTTTCAGGTGACGGATCCGTCACTTAGTAAAAAAGGGAGCCGCCGGTCAGACGGTTCCCTTATAAAAGCGGATGGTGAACATGGCTCCTACGGGCTTGCGGTTTTCTGCCTTTACGGTTCCTCCCTGACCGGTTATGATCATGCGCGACAGTGCAAGCCCAATCCCAAAGCTTTTACCGTCGGAATCCTTGCCCTTATAGAAGCGCTCAAAGATATGCGGCAGATCCTCCGGAGAAATGCCCGTGCCGTTGTCCTTAATTATAATTTCGGAATACAGGGCGTTTTCGGCTGCGTCAATTTCGATCCTGCCGCCCTTGAGGGTGTGTTCCATGCAGTTCTTCACAATATTGCCGATGGCTTCGCAGGTCCACGAGAGATCTCCCCGGAAAGCTCCGTCCGCATGGATGCGCAGCTCCTGCCCGCGCAGCTCCACGGGAATGAGCAGGGTCACACAGGACTTTTTGAGCAGCTCCTCCAGGCTGACCTGCTCCTGCTTGAACTGCACCGTGCCGGCGTCCAGCCGTGAGATCTTCAGAAGTGTGGTGATCAGCCAGTCAATGCGGGAGAGCAGCTCGTAGAGCTCATGGATAAGCTGCTGCCTGCGCGCGTCGGTCAGCTTCGGCTCCGACAGCAGTCCAATCAGCAGATTGATAGAGGTCAGGGGCGTGCGGATCTGGTGAGAGATGTCCGCGATGGAATCGGCAAGGTGCGCCTTTTCCCTTGTCAGCGTTTGCTGCTGCTCACGCAGGCGTATGGTCATCTTATAGATCTCACTGTGGAGGATGCTCAGCTCGCCCTCCGAATAGCTGTCAAAATCGATCGAACTGTCGCCGTGCAGAACCTGATTGATATCATCCGCAAGGGAAGAAATCCTCTGATACCTCTTGTAAGTGCTGATGCAGAAGACCAGCATGAGGAGCAGAGAAAGCCCTGCGGCTGTCAGTCCGGCGCGAATGTCGAAGAAAAAGCAGACGGCGCAGGCGGCTGCGGAGAGTAGCAGCTGCCACAGCAGTGCCTTTCGTACCTCTTTGTTTTTCAGCAGCTTGATCATGCGTCCACCTTATATCCTGTCCCGCGAACCGTCAGAATGATCTTCGGGTCGGTGGAGTCATCCTCAATCTTCTCCCGCAGCCGCTTGATGTACACCGTCAGCGTATTGTCATTGACATACTCGCCGGCAACATCCCAGATGGCGTCAAGAAGCCTCTCACGGGTAAGCACGATTCCCCGATTGTTGATGAAAAACAGCAGAAGGCGGTATTCCAGTGCTGAGAGGAACAGATCCCTGTTGTTCTTCACCGCCGTGCCCTTTTCGGTGTCCACCACCACATCACCGAGCTTCACCGTTTTGCCCATGCTGCCGGTGAGTCGGAGCACATTTCGGATGCGGGAGATAAGCTCTCGCGGGCGAAACGGCTTTGGAATGTAATCGTCGGCGCCCAGATCGAAGCCCGTAACGGTGCTGAACTCGTCGCCTGACGCGGTAAGGAAAATAACGGGCAAGTCAAATTCCGATTTGATCGCTCTGCACGCCGCGAAGCCATTGCCCTCCGCCAGAGACACATCCAACAGCACAAGATCCACCTTTTCCTCCGCAAGCAGCTTCATGGCCGCCGTCTGCCCGGATACACTTCGCACAAGATACCCTTCACTGTTCAGATATTCGCTCAGGCTCGCAACGATAATTTTATCGTCTTCTACCAATAGTATCTTTATCATAGTCAGTCCTTTATTCTGATTGCCGCAGGATCACAACCACTTCCCGATGAAGCCATATTCCACACGGTTGCCATCGTCCCATTCTGCAATCACACGGTAAACAAAGCTGCCGCTTTTCAGATCGAACGCACATCCTCCGTCATACGGAAGAATGTCTGTGATTGTCTCAACCTCGCCGCCGTTTTGGGGGACGCATTGTATCCGCACTGTACCGTATTAAGTTCGATCGCTTGATGAAACGCAGAGGAAAGAAACGCGCCACCATCGCGATCGCCAGCATGATCCTGACTGCTATCTACGCCATGCTGTCAACCGGAGAAATTTTCAATCCGAGTGATTTGAAGAAATTCGACATGCCGGAAGATTTGAAAAGAAAGCAGACACTTTCTTCCGCAAAAGAAGCAGTCAAGCTGCTTGTTTCTCTTGGCCTTGTTACTGCCGGTTCAATTTCCTTGGACGCTTTGGCCGGTTAGTCTTGCAACTTTATTATAGCGGCGTCTCTGGGACGCTTGCTTTGCTGCGCCCTTTTTCCACCCTGGGGCTGCCTCTGACACTAAATGATGTTTTCACAGTACCTCCATGTAGCGCAGCACCTTGGGCTTCACGCGAAGCTGGTCTGCGTACTGCATCAGTTTGTGAATGTTCTTATCCTTGGACGCTGCATAGCGTTTCATAGCTTCTCCGACGATCTGAACATCGCTGCCGCTGCCGCGCAGGATGTCACACAGCGTCCGTTCCAAATCGTAAACACGAATTGGATTGCCGGAGGGGGATTCAATTTCAATTCTGCCGAACTCGTAGTTCTCCGGCACAACGCGCTTAATGATTAAGTTCTCCTGCTTCAAGGACGGGGCATTGTAGCCCTTGGGAAAGGTCATCGTATATTTTGCCGGGGTACGGTCTGAATAGCCCAGCAGATACAGAGCGGTATCGTGCGAGTAGATCCCACGTCCATACTTGCGCTGCAAGAGGTAAAAATCGTCCTCCCATGCGCTGCTCCGCACATACAGGCCGCGCCCGAAGCGGTACATCTCACCACTCTTGACGAACTCTTGTAAAACGCTGCGGTGCAGTCCGGCTTCCGTCACCTGCGCTGCGGTGATCGTGCCGTCCTCCGACGCTTCCAGCAGTTCTTCGATTTTCTCCTTGGCCTTCATGCTTCTCACCTCGCTTCGACAATCACACATTATATTATAGATAAATAATGTGCGGTTGTCAACTGCGAAACGACGAACACACATTAAATTGCTTGAAAATAATGTGTGAATGTCAGAGAAGCTACAAGGCTTTGTCCTGTTCCTGCCCGCGATTGGGGGACAGGATGCTGTCGATGTTCTGTTTGACAGCATCGTATTCCCGCATACGTTTTTTCAGGCTTCCGTATTCGGCGTACAGCCGATCCTTTTCTTCGGACAGTCTGGAATATTCCTCGCGCAGCTTGCCAAGGTCGGGGAGCTTATCACCGACGCCTGCCGCTTTCAGCGCCCACGCCGACGCTTCAAAGAGAATGATTTCGCGCTCACGTCCGCGCAGATACTTTTCCTTGTCACGGGATTTTTTGTATTCGCTATACAGCGGCTTTAGCCCCTTGTAGGTGGTGGTATGCTTTATCAGCAGCGCCAGCTCTTGGTACGATTTGTTGAGAACGACCTCATCCTTCCCATGCTTTTGCACGCCGGTTTTCAGGTCGTCGCACTGGATGATCCGGGTGACACCGCCGAAGTATTTGTAAGCATTCACATGGGCAGTGGTCCATGACTCCTGGTTCATGGAGAAAAAGGTTTCTACATAGCTATAGCCGCTGTATGGCAGGGTTGCCACGAACACATAGGCCGGGATAATTTCACCGGTGTCTGTGTCAATAACAGCGGCAGTATCGCCAGCCCAATCCACCTGCATAACCTCACCGGGTTTGTGGTTCAGGTGCATGGCAGCGTTGACCTTTGCCAGATAGTCGGCATAGCACTTGCTGAACTGGGTGGACTGGTATAGAATTTCGCCCGCAGCCCGGCACTGGTCGCAGTATTCCAGCCGCAGCAGGTTCAGCGTAACACCGCTGCGCTAGAGTTCCTTGTGGACATATTCTTTTGTCGGCGAGGTGGACTTGCCCGAATAATGCCCGACATGTCCGGCACAGCTTATGGGTTCCGGATGGGAATGGAAAGTTTTATCACTTCTATTGCTTTTTCAAGACTTGTTAAAATGTGCATTTACCAAGCGCATCCCCGAAAAGCAAAAGCATAGAGGTGTTTGATGGTAAGCTTTGTTAGTCGGCTTTGCCCAGAATACATTTGATCTGATCAAGGCTATCCACAAAATAGATTCCTTCCTGCCGTTCCTTCGAGGACAAGCCCATTTCTATCATGTGATTCAAGAGTGCCTTCAGATCCTGATAGAAGCCGTTCAGATTATAAAGAATGCAGGGCGCATCCAACTGCTTCAGAGATACTTTGGACATGATTTCTGAAATTTCCTCCAGCGTCCCTGTGCCGCCGGGGAAGGCGATAAAGGCATCTCCCAACTCGATCATTTCATTCTTGCGTTCTGACATATCCTTTGTGACGATCAGTTCAGTCAGTCCGTCATACTGGAAACCTTCATCCATAAAGAACTGCGGTTCCACACCAGTCACATTTCCACCGGCCTCCAGAACGCTTTTGGCGATCTCACCCATCAAGCCGGTCTTTGATCCACCGTAGATCAGTGCATTCCCGCTTGTGCCTATCCATGCGCCAAGCTCCTGGACAGCCTTGCGCAAAGTAGGGTCATTGCCTGCGTTTGCACCGAGATAAACTGTAATATTCATACGAACACATTCCTCCATTTTCATATGCTACTTTTTATATTTGATTTCCATCATCAGAAATGAATAACGCTTTGAAGAATCATCGCTGCAAGCCAAAGCCACATGCCCATGTAAAGTAAAAACGGCACTTAGACTTTTCAGCCTAAGTGCCGGTAGGTACTCACCCTTGTGTATTATATGGAAAGGAACAAGGAATGTCAAGCCATAGCGATTCACGGCTATTTAAGATTTGATGTGGAATTAGGGAAAACAGACATGGTTGCCCTATAAGTGAGCTTTTGCGTTTTCCTCTTACAAATAAGAATACCTTTCATTCATCGACCCGAAACCAGAATATGGGGCGGCGGAATAATACCGCCGCCCCACATCTGTATTGTACCGAGACGATTATTTGTTGTAGGTGCGGAACAGGAAGGTCACGATTTGAGCACGGGTGCAGTCATTATCGGGACCGAACAGCCCGCCGCCGATGCCGGTGGTGATGCCGTTTGCTGCAGCCCATGCCACCGCATCCGCATAGTACGCGTTTTTGGGAACATCGCGGAACTCCGCTGTACCCTCTGCCCTGGCACTTAGCGCACGGTAGAGGAAGGTCACGCTTTGCGCCCTCGTACAGGTAGCATCGGGTGAGAATCTTCCATTGCCCGTGCCAGTCGTGATCCCGTTCTCGACTGCCCAAGCCACCGACCTCGCATAGTAGGCACTTGCGGGTACATCAGAGAAACTGCTGGCATTCTTCGGCTCCGGACTGCCCGCTGCACGCCACAGGAAGGTGACGATCTGCGCGCGGGTGCAGGGAGCGTCGGGTGCGAACAGACCGTTGCCGACGCCGCCGGTGATGCCGTTTTTCGCAGCCCATTTGACGGCCTCATAGTAGTAGGCGTCCGTGGAAACATCCGCAAAGCTCTGTGTTGGAGCTTCCTCAACGAAGCGGGCTCTGACAGTCACATCGCCTGCAGGCATGATGAAGCTGTACTCGCCGCCCCACTTTCTGAGATCGAGTTCGCTGCCCTTCTTGTCCATAACCATAAGCATTTCCAGCTCATAGCCCCTGTCGGGATAGACCATGATGGTTACTGTGGAGCCCTTGGCAGCAGACGAAGGCGAAACGGTAATGCTGCCGTTCATAGTCCTTTCGACCATGATGTTGTAGGCCGGGTTAAAGATGCCTCCGCCCGAGCCGCCGCTGCCACCCGAGCCGCCGCTGCCACCCGAGCCGCCGCTGCCACCCGAGCCGCCGCCCGAAGGTGCAGCATACTTCACCCAGCTCACGCCGAAGGGCGACAGACTGGTCACACGGAAGTGCAGGCCATCCGCCTGCTTCGTGTGCGAAACGAGCTCCAGTTCACCGGCACGGGCAGCAGTCGTAAGCATGTGGACTATCGTAAAGGTATCCTTGCTGTCTGTGCCGTTGGGATAAGGAAGCACCACCTCCACACCGCCTGTGGGGAAATTCGCTTCATCGACCTCGACCCAGTTGCCCTCGGCGTTCTTGTATCGCAGCGCAATGTCATAGAACGCACGGTTTTCCGCCGTTCCGATCATCATGGTCTCAAGCCGGAGCTTGATCTTATCCGCCGTATCAAGGTCAGGATGACTCTCCAGCACCTGCGGCACGGTCAGCTCGCCTATGACCAGCTTGTGCGCGGCGATGTCCGCGCTGATATTGCCAGTCACGCCGGTGAGTGTGACGGTATAGCTCCCGTCCGCGTTCTTCCGCGCGGAAACCGTCTCACAGCCTGCTGCGTTGCCGCTGCCGATCAGACAATCGTAGCCGTTGACGGTCAGCTTGGAGAAGTCGCTGTACTCAGCGGCTGGCCTGACCGTGAAGGTCACATCACCGCCTGCGCGGATCTCGGTATCCGGCAGAGTGTCCGCAGGCAGCCTTTTCACATCGGAGATCTCATAGCCGGGCCCGCCCGTCAGAATGGGGAAGCCGCTGTACTCGGCAAAGGCCGCCTTGACCTCCACATTACTGCTCAGGCTTTCAATGGTCAGTGTGTTGGACAGGCAGTGATCCATAGTCACGCCAAGGGAAGACATGTTCTCCCGGGTGACCGCGATGCCATTCACCGTCCAGAGGCTGGTCATCATTCTGCTGCTCGGTACTGCGGCGAATACCAGTCTGGAGCCGCCGGCAACGCTGGCCTGCTGCCATGCGGACAGAGCCAGCTCCGTGCCGTCGGCAGCAGCGCTCAGCGTGCCGCCATCGCCGTTCACGGCGTAGGAAACATCATAGAGGACGGCTGTGGCGAACACCACGGTGACCGTGTGCGCCTGCGTCACATTTTCCAATGTGTAGCTGGTCTTGTTGGAAGAGTTAGACACGGGAACACCATCCACCTGCCACTCCTTCACATAGCCGTACTCCGCGGGAACGGCGGTAAAGGTGATGCTCTGCCCGTAGGTCACGGTGGCGGGGCTTGCCTCATGACCCTCGGCGGTGATCGTGCCGCCGCCGGAAGCATCGTAGGTCACCGAATAGGTAGTGGTATTCTCTGTAAATACGGCTTCAATGGCGTATTCCATTGTTGCCTCCTGCCCGGTGGGAACCGTCCAGCGCAGCGTTGCAGTCTCGTTTGTAAGGGTCTCGCCATCGATCGTCCAGTGGTCGAACACATAGCCGTTATGCGGCGCGGCAGTGAAGATGACCTGCGTGCCGCCGCGGATGCTCGCCGCGCTGCCGGAGTACCTATCTGCGGTCACGGTGCCGTGCTCCGCCGTCCAGCTGACGGTGTACTCCACCGGGCGGAACGCTACGGTGATGACCGCGCCCGCGCTTCCGGCGGTATAGGTGTAGGTGCTGTCCGTTTCACCGCTGACCGGCGTGCCGTTCACCGACCACTGCTCCACCTCGTAGCCGGTATCCGGCTCGGCGGTGAAGGTGACGAAAGCGCCTTCTGCCAGTGTGAAGCCGGAGGCAATATTACCAACCTGCTCCGTACCGCCCGCCATTGCGCCGGTGATGCGGCCGTGCTCTCCGGCGGATGCCGTGATCTTGTCGCCCAGCGGCATGAACTGTACCATAACGGTCTTCGCCTCGTCAACACCTCTGAGCACCAACTGCGTCCCGATGAAGGCCGCGCCGCTCTCCTGGTACACCTCGTCGTTCACGCGCCATTCCTGCACACGGTAGCCGTTATCCGGTGCTGCGGTAAAGGTCAAATCGGAACCCTCATAGACCTCTGCGTCCGAAGAGAGGTCGTATGTATACGCCGCCATATTTTTGCGGACCGTGTTTGCGGTCAGGGTGCCGTTGTTGTTGCCGCTGACCGCCGCCACGGAGTAGGAGATCGCATACTTGTACAAGGCTGCAAAATCCGCCGAAAGCGTCTGATCTGCCCTGACATTGTGGATTGTATAGGTATGATTATCGCTGTTGTCCACCGCTGTCCAGGCTTCGTCGGGATTGTTCACAACATAGCCTGTATCCGGCTTGATGGTAACGGTCAGCTTCGTTCCGGGATCCACATAATCGGTAGAGGTTATGGTGACAGGCTCGCTGTTTTTTGTGCCGCGCACCTCGATCGTGCCGTTTTCCGTGGGCTCGATCACCACGACCGGCTTCTTTGCCACGGTGACAGTGACCTCGGTATCGGCGGCCAGCTTCAGCTCCGCCGACCTGCCGCCTGCCGCAGGCGTTACATTTTCGCTCCACGAAACGAGATCATAGCTGCCGTCCAGCGTCAGCGTGAAGTCAACCGGCGTATTCGCCGCATAGGAGCCTCCGCTCGCCAGTTCCGTGCCATTGCTGGAGGCTGTCAGGGTCGCCTTGTCCCCGTCCTCGGCTGCAAGACCGAGGATCTTCCAGCTGAGACGGTGGGTGTTGGCCACGGCGACCACCGCGCGGACATACAACGCTGCCGAATCGCTGCCAAAGGCGGTGTCGTACAGCGTGAAGCTACCGCCGGAGCCGCCTTCCATCCAGGTCTTACCGTCCGTGGAGTACTCCCAGCGGTTGACCGTGTTGAAGCTCGTGTCCGTGAAGGTGACCGTATAGGTCAGCGCCGTGCCCTGGGGCAGAACGTTGCCCGCAGCCACAGTCTCGCCGGTCCGCGCCCAGGTGATGGCGACCGTGCCTGCAGAAACCGGGTTCCCTTGCCCATCCGTCAGCGTGGGTTTAACGGCGGTGAAGGTTTTTTTCGTCACAAAGAAGACCGTGACTGTGTATTCCGCCTGATCCAGTCCGGAAAGGGTCAGTTCTTCCTCGCGGTAGGGCTTACCGGCGCCCGGCCATGTGTAGTCCGTACCGTTCACCGTCCACTTTTCCACCATATAGCCGTTCTGCGGGACTGCGGTAAAGGTGACGGAGGAGCCGTAGGTGACCTTTGCGTCGTTTGCGATCGTGCTGCCGCCGCCGGTCCTGGCGGTGACGGAGCCATTTTCGCCCGCGCTGTAACGGATCACGGAGAACTGGTTGGCGAATTCCACCTCGACCTTGAGCTGCCCATCTCTGGCATCGCGGGCGATGCTGAACGCGTCGATGCTCAGCGTCTGCGTGGCCGAGCCTGTGGCCGCTCCGATGCGGTATGGCGAGCCTTCTCTGACCTCCGTACCGTTCACCAGCCAGCGGCTGACCTGATAGCCGGCCTCCGGATTGGCCTGGAACACAAGCTGCTCTCCCTGCTTGCGGTTCTCGCCGGAGGAGAAGTTCGTCAGGTTGCTGCCATAAGATCCGAAGATCGTGCCATGCCCGGTGGCGGCCACCTGATAGTAAACCGGCGCCGCATCAGCCTCGCGGCGGAGAGAGCCCGTCTGCAGCGTGACCGAGTACGCACTTTGCAGGCGTCCGGAATGCTCCGTTTCCTTCCACTGCGGCGCAAAGGTGAATACGCCGGTCCTGTCCGGGTTAGAAAAATATTCGTTGATGTCGGAAACGGTCAGGCTGTTTGTCAGCGCATCCCTGTCGCGCTCCAGAGCTCCTTCAAAGTCGAGCCTGATGTCCTGCAGTGCGGTGGGCGCGTTATCCCAGGCCGGGCGGATCGTCAGCCTGCGCGGTGTAACGGTCAGCACGGCGGACGCAAGCTTCCCGCCGTTTCTGTCCTTTGCCGAGAAGGTATACTGTCCGGCGGTCTGTGGGAAGTAGCCGGTGCCGATGTCGGCCGCCGCGCCGGGGGCTGCCGCCTGATAGGAGACGGTTTCGTTTGCCGGCGTCCACGCCTCACCGTCCCACTTCTGCGTCTGAAGCGTCAGATTTGCGCCGTATTCCACAGATGCGCCGAGCGCCTTGCCGTTTTCGGTCAGCAGCAGACGGTACAGAGTGGTATTCTTCCCTTCAGTGTCCTTGCCCAGCGCAGCGTAATACACCGGTGTTTTCGAGCTGGAGGCCGCATAGCCGCCATCCGCGGTCACAGCCGCGTGGATGGTGTATACGCCCTGGGTGGGAGCTGTCCATTCCATAGTCATCGTGCCGTTCGCATCCGTCGTGACTGCGATTGAAAAGCTCTCCCCGGTGGCGGTGTCCGTGATAACGAAGGCCGCGGGCTTTTTTGCCAGCTTTTTACCGTTGCCGCTCGTCACCTCGGCAGTGAGCGTCAACTTCGAGCCCGATCGCTGCTCATAGGTGACAACGGAAACCTCAACTGTTCCGCTATAGGAAACAGGCATCAGGCTGCTCAGGGGATATGCGTCGCTGTCGATCAGCAGCTTTTCTGCCGGATCGACTTCGGTCCCGGTGTAGGAGTCCGTGCCCGCCGACTTTTTCAGGAGGAAGAAGCATTCCTTATCATCATCCTTCTCGCCGAAGAGCACGATCTCTGCGTCGTCCTTTCTACGATAGAAAACGGAATACTGCGGCTTGTCGGATTCTTTCAATTCAGCTTCCGTGCCGACAGTGCCGCTTTGGTTGTTGAAATATTTGCCGCCGCTCTCCCAGTAGAAGGTCGGTTTTGCGGTCGGGCCATCCCAGTGGGCCACAGCGAAGTAGACCGTGCTCGTCTCCTCGCCGGCGGGTACTTCCGTGCTCAGCTGGCTTTCGGCGTGGGATGCTGGAAAGCCTTCCACCGCGGCAGTTCCGTTGAACGCAGTATATACGGGAGAAAGTGCGTCCCCTGTCACAGTATATTGCTTGCTGCTGTCCGGACCGGTCAGCCGGTAATATTGGGTCGAAGTGATCGTGGTGCCGTCCTGTGTGGTTTTGCTCTCGATCACGCCGATGTACGGGCCGTCTTCTCCCGCCCGGTACACAGTGCCCTGCACGTCACCCTTCTTGAAGGAGGCTGGTTTCTGAACGCTCTGTTCCTGTGTAGCGGTCGTTCGCTTCGTCCAGTCCGCCCCGCCGTAGTATGGCTGGCTCTGCGTTCCGTTCCCGCCGTCCGCGTCTTTCACGGTTACATCGCTAACGCTGGTGGGCAGTGCGCCGATCGTCAGCGTGGCCGCGTTGCTGTAATAATACACCGCAGAAGACTCCGCCAGTGTGTATGCTGTCACCATCAGCCGGTACTGGGTGCCGTTCATTGCGGCCGCTGCGTCACTCACGGTCAGTCTCGAGCGGGTCGCGTTGCGTACATCTTTCCACGCAGGCGAGCCAGGGCTGCGCTCCTGCCATTGCATGGTAAGGTTAGTCTTCGGATCGCTCTTGAGTACTGTGGCCGAAAAAACTGCATCCTCTCCGGGGCGCACCGTTTGATCGGCGACCTCACCGACCTGAACATGGTTCGTGCCGTTTTCCTTCGGCGTGGTAAAGCTGATCGAGCTGCTGTCCACAGACTCCACGCCGTTGGTGCAGCCGCGCGCCACAAAGGTGTAGGACACATCTCCCGCCAGATCGTTCAGCTCAAAGCTGTTCTTCGTTCCGGAAACGGCACCAACAAAAGCATACGGCCTTGCGGTGTTCTCCATCACGCGGTAGATACGATACTCCTCCGCCGGACGGCTGCCCGCACGCCAGGTGAGCGTTGCGCCGGTGCTGGTAAGCGTTTCTACTGCCAGATCTCTGGGCGGAGAGGACGGCGCGTAGACATCTCTCACCAGATAGCCCAGCGCGGGGACCTTTTTCCCATTGAGCGTCATGTTCCACATGGCGAAGTTCCACGAGAAGCCATAGCCGTCCGCCGTGGGGCTGTTCACCGAGCCGCTGTGCTCCGTGCCTGAGCCGTTCATTTTGGAGCGGGTCTTGGTAAAGGTATAACCGGCTCCGCCGCCCACCTTCGCTCCGCCGATCTTTTTCCATGCCACCACATTCACGGAGAGTTCGTACTCAAAACTCGTCTCTGTCTCCTTGGTAACGGTAATGGTCTTTTCGATGTTGCCCTTACCCGTCAACTCGGACCAGCCGCTGTTGGACTCGAGAGGGGTAGAGCCGCCTGCGTTGGTGATTTGGCTGACGTTGGAGCGGTAGCTGAAGGGGTTGCCCGCCTCTGCCAGCCGATCCTCGGCAATGGGTTCTAATCTGTAGGCGACGGCTTCTTCATTGTATTCCTCCACAGAGACGATACTGGTGTGGGGTGGCAGGGTCTTCATGACCGTCATATCTTTGCCGTCGGAAAGATTTTGGTAGGTATAGACCAGTACGGGAACACGGTACACCACCACTGCGTTCTCTCCGGAATTGTTTTCATAGTCGACGCTGTGTTCAATGGAGCGGCTGACATTGGTGGCCCAGGTGAAGTTGTTTTCGATGGTGGTCTCAAAACCGGCGCCGGAGTTTTCGACCTCGACCTCGTACCCCACCAGCACGGTAGTGTTCAGGCCGTGGCTCTTGCCGCTGCCGCTCCCGCTGCTGCTGCTTTTGCCGTAAGCCGTGCGGCCCTCGCCCAGATCGTCTCCCAGCTCCTCAAAGTAGGGCACGGCCTCCAGCACGGCCAGCACGTCGTAGTCCGTCCACTGACGCTCCACGCCCACATAGCGTACCAGGGTGCTGTCGCTGTCATAGTTGAAGTCGGTCAGACACACATAAGCGCCAGATTGCTTGCTGATGAACCAACCGTTCGTTTCCGAGTGCCTGAACTCATAGCCGCTGTTATCGCCCTTTGGCTGGTAGCCGATGGTATACAGGGTGCTGTAATGGTTTCCGGTGCCGCTCTGCTTGACCAGCGATGCGAAGACGACCTGCTCGCGCCCCTCGCCGTTGCCGTCAAAGTTGCCCACGGCCACGGCCTGCACCTGCTTGTTGGTGATCTTGGTTGATCCAATGTATTTGTCGGTGTGATTGAAGGCACCGTGAGTGTACTTGTGGGCGAGGGAGCCGCTGCCGTCGTTGTCCTCCCACGCGTACACACTGCCCGAGAAGAACACCGCATCCGGCTGCGCCCCGCCCTGATAACGGAAGCACTTCACGATCAGCGGACTGAGGACCTCGTCGCCGCTGTACAGACCGTGAGTGGTCAGCGTATTCGTGTCATGTGTCTGCCGGTGCAGGAACTCATACTGGCCCTTAAAGTTTTTCTGCACGCCCGCCCACGCTTCGGTCATGCCGACGCACCGAACCATGGAGAAGCCGCAGGTTTTATTGTTGATCGAGATATTATGGTTGCCGCCGTAGTCGATCATGCCCGCCGTGACGATCTCCGGGAAATCCGTCCCGTTGGAGGAGTCGTCACTGGCCAGCACATTGCCCACGGAGGAGCTGCCCCAGACATAGCGGTGCAGCTTGCTCGCCGGGGACACATCTCCCACCGCAACAGGCCCATCGCCCGCCGAGGGCGCGTATTGGAAGGTCTTCGTCCACACGCCCTCCAGCCTGTCGTACAGGAACACCTGCGTGCCCAGATTCTGGACACTGTTGTAGCCATTGGTATCGTTCAGCCCGGCGGTGATGACCAGCTCATCGTAGCCGTCCTTGTCGGTATCCGCCGCCGTCAACTGCACCACCGGCACATTCTGAATATGATCTGCCTTCAGGTCGCTGACACCCAGCAAATCGTACACGTTTCCGATCTCGACGCCCTCGGTCAGCGTCGGGCTGCTCCCTTTGCTGCTGATGGTGTATTCCATCAGCTTGGCATCTCTTTTTCCCTGCGTGGGCGGCACGTAGACGACCACGGAATCCACGCCGTCGCCGTCGAAGTCGCCGCAGGCGATGGCGGCGAAGCCGCCCAGCTCAAAGGCAAGGCGGTTGATCCAGCTCCGGTTGCCGCGGGACACCGTGCTGGTGTGCACCGCATTGTTGTTCCGGTCCCGCAGGGACAGCTCGATCCCTGCCGCACTCAGACCGATCATGGCGATGTGCTCCTGGCGTCCGCTGCCGGTATTCACGCCGTCGGTGGCCGCCACACGGTAGCTGGCTTGCGCTGAAGCCGGGAGGGAGTTGAACGTCACGCGGTACCGGTTCGCCAGATTCTGGAAGGCCCCCATCATATCTCCCGCCTTGGAGCCGTCCCCGTTGTAGTCATAGGTGTGGCTGTACAGCGGTGCTCCGCCCCAGCTGTAGGACAGCATCAGCTCCGACTTGACAAACAGCGGCACGGCGCGGCCGCTGCTGCCGAAGGGGGCGTCCGCCACCGCGCTGATGTAGTCAGCGCTGCCCGCTGTCAGTCCTGTAGCCGCCGGCAGACCGAAGGCTCCCTTGCCCTCGGAGGCAGCCGCAGTGCCTTCTTCCGCCCGCACCATGGCGGGCAAAAGCTGCACGCACAGGATGGCGCTCAACAGCAATGCCATAAGTCTTCTGCTGCAATGTTTCATAAGCAATTCCTCCTTTGCTTCGCAGGGTGTCACATAATTCTGCTTATTCTAATTTTACCATGCTTTTCTCGCCCGCGCTGTGTCGTTTAGGGGCGAATTCGTGTTGTTTAGGAGAACAGGGCATATATCGCTTGTGCGATTTGTGCTCCTTTGCTACAATGTTGGAAGAAAGGAGGACAGTACGGTGAGCACAAAAAACAGGAAAATCTGGGCTGCTGGGGTATTGCTGATCCTCACGGTCGCGGCGGCGATCGGGTTCCTGTTCCGCCTGTCGCAGCCGGATCAGGAACAGCGGTCGGTCTACCTGAACTGCACAGAGTCGGATCGCGGCGGCTGGGTATTCTTTACAGAGGCCGGCCCAGTGGAACCTGTCTTCGGCTTTGGTGGTTATATCAACGGTATTCCGGCGGAGGGGACCGGCCCTGTCGCGGCGGAGCGCGTGATGGAGGAACCGGGTGCGCGGCACTTTCTGCAGTTTGACAGTTACGGCGCTGGCCTGCAGGTGTTTCTGGATCATACGCTTCTCTATACAGACTTTCCGGCCGAGGAAAACCCGGTGGACAGCTTTCTGGAGGATGTTGATCCTGCCAGTATTTCCCACGACGGGCTCCGCGTTCCGCTGCCGGAGGACTGCGGCGGGAAGCGGCTTCGCATTGTCACCTACGGCCCCTCCGGCGATGGCCTTCGCCAGCCGGTACTGCCCTCGCTGGTGGGACGCTTTTCCGACGCCGTGGTACAGACCTCCGGCGTCGTCTGGCCCATGGCGGCAGTCACGGCGCAGCTTTTGCTGGCGATCTGTCTGCTGCTGGTGCTGCTGCTTGGCGCACACGATGGCGAGTTTCTCTGGAAGCTGCTGCCTCTGATCGGCTATTTCCTGCTGGCGGCGGCAGCCGGGGTCTGTCATACCTATCTCGAAATTTCGGCCGGACTGAATGCTGACGCCGGGCTTCTGAACTGGGTCTACCTGATCTATATGGATCTTCTTTACTGCTATCTGGCCGCGGCGCTGCACGGCTGGAAGCGGTGGGTGCTGCTCTCCGGTGCGCTGCTCCATATCCTGCTTTCTGCGCTGTGGAGCTTCGCGGCGCTGCCGCTGCTCGCCAGTGCAGCGGGAGACTGGCTCGGCACCACCCTGTTTCTTCTGGCAGCGGCGCTGCTTCTGTTCTCCCATGAGCAGCCGCTGCGCCGAACGAGCCTGTTTCTCTGCGCGGTGGCGGGCGGTTTATTTGCGTTCTGGGGCGTGACCCGATTCAGCGGAAGCGGGATCTTTTATCCACTGACCAACCCGGTGACCACGCTGCTGGCGGGGTATCCCCATGCATTTTACGCGATCCTGTGCGGCTTTGCCGGTGCGCTGTGCGCCGTGCAGGTGGTGACGAACTTTGTGCGCGAAACACTGCTTCGCCAGCGCCGGATGCAGGCGATCAAAAGCAGCAGCCAGGCAACGCAGGAAAAGTATGAGCAGGCACAGGAGACAGTCCGGCGGACGGCGGCATTCCGCCATGAGTGGAAGAACCACATCGCCGCCCTGCACCTTTTGGCGCAAAAGCCGGATCAAGCCGGTCTTTTGGACTATCTGAACCGGCTGGATGGAGAATTGGAGCAGCTCTTCCCAAAGGTTTATACGGCCAATTCGACGGTCAACACGATCCTCCAGCGCTTCGCGGCCCAGGCAGACAGGTATGGTGTTTCTTTCCATGTCAGCGCTATGCTGCCGGAAACGCTGCCCATCGAGGAGGCGGATCTGTGCGGTTTTCTGTTTAACCTGCTGGACAACGCCGTGGAGGCCGCCGCCAAAACGGAACACGGCGAGATCGTCTGTTCCCTGCAGATCCGCCAGCAGCATCTGGCCATCCGATGTGAAAACACCTACAATGGGGTGCTGCAAACAGATGAAAACGGACAGCTATGCACCACAAAGCAGGATGCCGGCAGCCACGGCTTCGGCCTTTTGCAGATGCGAACCATCGCCGAGAAGTACGGCAGCGTACTGGCTGTCAGCTATGATGACACCCGCTTCACCGTGATGACGGCTCTGAAGCTGCTGCCCGAAAAAGAGTCCCCCATAAGCTCTCTGTAAACACAAAATGCGGCGTCTCCCATCGGGAGACGCCGCATTCTCTTTATCCAAATGGCCTTGCCCTTACTTCAGCTTTGATTGAGATACCGAACGAACTGGTCCTGAAACTGCTCCATATAGCGCCGTCCGATGCTTAGATCTCTTCCATCTGTCAGGTATATTGTCCGGCTGCTGACTCTGCGGATATGGAAGAGGTTTACGATGAAGCTGTTGTGACAGCGGCAGAAGCGATCCTTCGGCAGATACTCCTGCATCTGGCTCAGCGGGCAGAGAATGAATTGTTCGCCATGTGTTGTGTGGAGTACGCTGCCGTGATCCCGGCTTTCAGCGCAGAGGATATCCTCTGCCGGCAGGACAAAGGTCCTGCCGGCCACCCGGAAGGTTACGGTGCGGGGCTGATGATATAACCGCAGATCCGTTTTGATCGCCTGCTCCAGATCTTCCCGGGAAACCGGCTTGAGCAGGTACTGGATGGGGCGGACGCTGTAGCCGTCCTTGAGAAACTCCGTGGAACCGGTGATAAACAGGATGCTGGTCCTGTCGTCCCGCTCCCGCAGCTCCTGCGCCAGCTTCATGCCGGTCTTGCCGTCCATCAGAATATCCAGACAAAGCAGTGAGAACTCCGCACCCGCTGAAAAAGCTGCCTCCAGTTCCTCGGCTGAAGAATAGGGCGTGACCGTATGCTCTACCTGCAGCTCCGACAGGATCGCCGCGCACTGTGCGCACAAGTCCTCACGGAGATTTTTTTCGTCTTCACAAACCGCCACCCGATACATCCTGCTCACCACCCTTTCCTTAATGCTCATTATAGCGGATGGCATAGAAATTTGCAATGCCGCTGCGTTCCGCCGCCGCACCGCCTTCGGGGTTGAGTTTGCTAAGCACCTATTTATAAATTAAATGTTATTTCCATTACAATTCCGGTTCTATAAAATGCACGGCAGAAGTTTCCCAATATTTTTTAGACACGACTTTCATTACCATCGAGATTTAGCTGATACATTCGGAATATGACCGGAAAATCTTTTGGCTACCATTGTTCTTCGTAAGAATATTGATATTCCCCGTCCTCCCCGCTCGATCAGCAATGCAGGGACATTCTTCTGAACTGCCCAGCTGTAAAGTCCGTTCCGTGCAGAGGATCGCACACGGTAAGGAACTGTCAATGTCTGAGCTGCTATCAAAGATGTACGGTTGATTGCCGCATCTCCAGACGTGGGAAAGAATACCAACGGGTGAAGCACTTCGTTATAATCCCCCCCGTGAAGGTCTGCCAGAAAGTCAGCTACTGGGTATAGGGCATTCTCCAGTGCCACAGCCAACCGTGCGGAGAGGCTGCCTTTGGCATTTCCGGGAAACGCACGGTTCAGATTGATGCCGTCCTCCGGCACCACCTGCTTCGTACCAGCATAAAAATCCGTGGGATTTGTTAGAGGCAGAAGAATTACATTGCCCGCCAAATCGGCCGGGTTTACCGCCTATCTTCGCAGGGAAGGCACTCCCCAACAAGATTCCGACGGGACGGAATGAGCGGCAGGCGAAATCTGGCTCTGGCAATTCAGCTCTGCCTTTGCCGCAAACTGCGTATTTCTTCCTTTTATAAACTGCAACACCAGATGCCCGATAGATGTGTGTTGACTGCATTAGCTTTTTCAATGCCCATGCTGTGATTCTTGGTCCAAGGCCGGTAGAAATCGCCGCTCCGGCATGATATGATAAATTTGTAAAAAGTTTTCCCGTCCGCGCAATGAAAGACGATTTTTGTTGTCTATATAAGTGAAAGGCCTTTACACGGAAAGAAGGGAGGGCAAAATGAAAGACCACGAGATCATAGAATTGTACTGGGCGCGTAACGAGAGCGCGATTGCCGCCACCGCAGAAAAGTACGGGAGCTACTGCCACACGATTGCATATAACATACTGCGCAACAAAGAGGACGCGGAGGAATGTGCCAACGATACATACCTCCGTGCATGGAGTTCGATCCCGCCGCAGCGTCCGAACCGTTTGTCGATCTACTTAGGGAAAATCACGCGCAACCTCGCTCTGAACCGTT
>ENA-UEQW01000544-UEQW01000544.1-human-gut-metagenome-genome-assembly--contig:-NODE-544-length-35321-cov-21.795228_pt1 | contig 35321 bp, 26 predicted proteins | sample MGYA00242947_ERZ507947 | MGnify/ENA primary metagenome ERZ507947 (study PRJEB26167, sample SAMN06115421) | human gut metagenome | host: Homo sapiens | place: China:Guizhou | collected 2015-03-17... | reverse complement strand
ACCTCCATTGTTTTTGCGTGAAGATAATATAGCACAAGGAGCTATTAAAATCAATTTATTAGTTGATAAGCTCTTAATCAGTCACCCGCCAAACTGTTCATGGTAACGAAAATGCATTATGCGGAAAAACGTCTCCTTACCGGAATTTCTTCCAAGCAGGTTGCGCAGGAAATCGGTTTTGCCAGCCAGTTTTCATTTTCCGCCGCATTCAAGCAGTATACCGGCCGTTGCCCGATTGATTACAGCCCGTTGAAAAAGGAACGGCTTCGGGAATTTCAGCCGATGAATGAAGAAAACTGAATAACAGGACAAGCGGCACTCTGTATACACCGGGTGAAGATCGGCAAAAAGGCAACGAAAGTTGTGTGCATCATATTAAAACGGATTGTAAACACCGGAACTTGGAAGGACTACTGACAAAAACAAAGGATATTATCGGCAGCGTCGTTGTTGATGCAGGAAACTGTAAGTGTGTTTTATAAAATTGGAGACAAATAGCCATGACTGTTTCTGGAAACATGATTTTAAAAATGGAAGCAAGGAATTTTCGTTTTTCTCTTATTGAGCTGCTCGTCGTAATAGCGATGATTGCTATTCTGGCCGCAATATTATTGCCGTCTTTGCAGCAGGCCCGGACAAAAGGGCAGGCGATATCCTGTACATCCAACTTAAAACAGTTGGGCATGACCAATATCCAGTATACGCAGGATAACAACGGATATTTTCAGTGGATTGCTCCTAATTCCAATAGTAAATATCGCCCGGTGCCGGAAACGTTTTACACACTTTATAAAGTATCTCCGAAAGTCTTTGTCTGTCCAGCCGATAAAATGGATGCACCTGTCGATCCCGGTAAATTTGAATGGGGCAATTGGGTCGATGCGCCCCAGCTGCTGAAATTCTGGGATGCCGATACGACGGCTGAAGGTATCAAAAAAATGAAGGGGTCTTATGGAATAACCAGATATTTGAGTGGAATCACCAATGGTGACGGTAGCCCGCCTCCTTCTTTCGTTCTGAAGATATCCAGACTTAAATCCGCCAGTAAATTTGGTGTGTTTGTTGATTCCAGAAAGTATTCGCCAGATGAATGGAGAAGAATTTCCGTTAATTTTATAAGAAGTTCAATATACAACGACTATCGTTGGGCATGGCCGGGGACCAGGCATAAAATGTACAATATGGTTTTTGCCGACGGGCACTGCTCCGCACTTTCTGATAATGATATTTGTACAAATGCTGGCGAACCTAATAAAGAATTGACAATGGAATCTGGATTAAACAACTGAAAGTTTTTTATGCAGGCTTGCTGCTACTCGCGGCAAGCCTGCATAAAAGAAAGTTGCTTTTTGCCGTCAATTTGCCGCTCACATCGCAATTGCCCGGAATTGATGTCGCATATTTTATCGGAACTATGTTATTTATGTATGAAAATAGTGCTTCCCGGATGCCTTGATGTTTCGAGGCTTATCCAAGGAACAATTCGCAATACATCGATAAAAATTTAACTTAAAAGTAAATAACATTCAGGTAATTCAGAGAGTTGATATGAAAAAAATTCCGGAAACAGGAATTTATCCATTTTGGTTTTGGAATGGACAAATAAAAGAAGAGGAAATTTTACGGCAGCTGGAATTAATAAGGAACTCCGGTTGCCGCGGCGCAGTTATTCATGCCCGCAAAGGGAATAAAATTCCTTATCTGTCAGAACGCTGGTTTGAGCTTGTCCGCTACACGTGCAGTCATGCCGGGAAAAAAGGACTTAAAATCTGGATTTATGATGAAGACGGTTATTCCAGCGGAAATGCCGGCGGCAAAGTTCAGGCATTGCATCCTGAAGTAATGCAGAAATCATTACTATTTCAATACGAAGGAACCGATCCGGAACAACCGGCATTTGCGGCATATGATTCAAAATCCTATAAACGGCTTGATGAAACGAAGGTTCCCGCGAATACATCCGCATTGCGGTTTCATCTGAAAGAACTGGCTGCGCATGTGGACACTTTGAATCCGCTCTCGGCGGAACTTTTCTTAAAAATTACTCACGAGCGGTACTATCAGGAATTGCATGATTTTTTCGGTTCCGTGATAGAGGCGTTTTATACGGATGATGTGAGCTTTCTTTCCTGCCTGACATCGGGGTATGTATTCTCGCCAGTACTGGAAAAGGAGTGGCATCGGCGTTACGGGCAGAGTATTTTGGAATCACTGCCGTTTCTCGTCGAAGAACTGCCCGGCAGCAGCGAAATCAGAACCCGGTATTTCCGCCTTGCGCAGGAGCTTTTCCTGAAAAATTTCATCATTCCCCAAAGACAATGGTGCAATGAGCACGGAGTCTGCTATATTGGTCATCTGTGCTATGATGAAGGGCCGCAGAACAGTTCCATCTGCAGTTTCACATCGGCAATGCCGTTCATGAAAAATCAGGATGTTCCATCAATAGACGATTTTCTGCTGGAAATGAGTGATCAGCGTTATCTTGGGCGTCCATATAATGATGACTCTTTGCGGGTGCTGCATGTCGGCAACCGCCGACTTGCCTCTCTGAAGACTTACAAGCAGGGTGCTTCAATCGCTCACCAATTCGGTACCGACAAGTTGTCCGCGGAAACTTTGACCTACCTTCTTTGGGAAATCAGTCCGGATTTTCTGAACCTGCAAATGTTTTTTGAGTTGGGAATGGGAGTTAACCTGATAACTCCTCATGCCTTTTACTACACAATAGGCGATGTTGCCGGATACGACAGCGTCCCCAGTTACTTCTTTCAGCAACCCTGGTTTTCACATTGCAACCTAATGTTTTCCACGTGGACTCATATAGCGGAACTGTTGATTCAGGGCAATTTTCATTGCAAGGTGCTGGTTCTGGAGCCGTCGGGCGATATCGGGGCAATGTGCGGCAAAGAAGTCCTGGCTGATTTTCCCATGCAGACGCGGGAACCTCGGGAATCGGTTCATGAAATCCATGACGTTCTGATCCGGGTAATTCAGCTTTTATTGCGCAGGCACGTCGGATTCGATCTGGGCGATGAAGTTCTTGTCGCAGAAAATGCAATTGCCGGTAACGGAGTGCTGAAAGTCGGAAACATGAATTACGACACCGTCATTCTTACAGATCAGGAGCATTTGTCGGGCCGCATGCGGAACATTCTGGATGACTTTCAAAAATCGGGCGGCATGCTGCTTGATTCCAGGAACGATGATCTGGATTGTCTGACTCCGGATATTCACCTGACGGGCGCGGGTACAGAAGAAATTCTGGTGCATACGCGAAACAATGCTGGCTTTCAGGAAGTATTTATGCTCAATTTATCCGGCAAAGACCTTCAGCCGGAATTGAATTACGAAGGTGCATTTTCTGTTTATGATCCGCTCTCCAGAAAATCATTCCATGCGGAATCCCATTTGCCGAACGGTTTTACTTTGCGGGCTGGTGATCTCTGCATGCTGATGCCGCCGAAAGCGGATGGCGACAGACCATGGACGGAAAGCCGCTATATTCCTCTGGACAGGGGGAGAAAACATCCGGAATTGAAATATATCAGGCCGTTAAATGACAACATATTTCCAATCCATCCCCGGAAAAATTTTGAATTGCTTGTCCCTGATTATGCGAACATAAAACTGCTCTATGCGGAAAAGTTGTCGGAATCGAAAATCTTTATCAATGGGAAAGCGGTTGCCTCCACACCGGGCTGCCACCATCCCGCCGATCCCGCATTTGAGGCCGGTAATGTAGAAGGTCTTTTCTTACATGGAGTTAATAAGATTCTATTTGAGAAGTCTTCTGATATAGTGCGTCTTGCGGGGAACTTTCAAGTTGTTCGGGCAGAATACCCCTGGGGATTGGGAAAAATGGATCTGCAGCTGGGCGATCTCAGTGCTCAAGGCTATCCGTTTTATTGGGGAGCTATCGAATACACTTTCACATTTCAAGGCTCTTATGATTTTGTGGAAGTGAAGATGCAGGGGACTGCGGAAGTTTTTGTCAATGGGAAAAGCTGCGGATACATTTACGGAAAACCATTTCTGCTTTTTATCGGCAATGCCTGCGTAAGAGGTGAGAATGAATTGCGAATACAGCTTTGCAACACCGCGCAGAATTTTGTCCGCGCAGAAAGTCCTGTGCCATTTGGAATATACGATGTCAAACTGAAAAATAATTTAAATGGGAGTACTTGTCAATGAGAAAAATGCCGTGTATCTTTATTTTAGCAATGATTGCAGTTGCTTTCACCTGCCAGGGGGAGGACGCTGTTTTTGAAGCGGAAGCCCTGGTTACAAACCGTTCGGAATTAACGCACAATCATCTGACTTCCTCGTGCTGGGACCTTTGGGATCAGAAAGCCCGTCCTTGGAGCAAAGATGGCGTGCTGCGCGCCCAGGCATCCCATCCCGACACTCCCGGGAGCAAACTGCATATTTCAATCCCGTGTCAGGAAAAGAAACCGTATCGAGTTACGATTCGCGGCGGCAGATATAACGGACTTCGCATCGACGGCGGACATTTTCAAGCGACTTGGGACAATTCCCTGGTTGCGGACAATGTTTTTCCGGAAAACGGCAAGATACCCTTAAGTATCCAGAACCTGTTTATCGAGGAAGGCCCCGTCTATATTGATACAATAAAAATCGAATTGATGGACAACGCAAAACCGATAAAAAAATACGACCTTGAACCGTATTGCCGTTGGGATGGAAATTCCGCGGGCATATCCCGGACTCCCGTTAGGTCACAACGGAAGGTTAACGGATTTGCCGCCCGCCGCATAGAGGAACATCTTGACCGCGGAGTCAATGCCGTCCCCGGAGAAAAAGGTGGAGCGTACATATCATGGCGGCTGTTGCGAAGCGATTCCCCGAAAACGGCGTTTCAGGTGTTCCGGACCCGTGCTGGAAAAAGAGTCCTTCTGACAAGGCAGCCGGTCCGGACTACATGCGATTGGGTTGATCCGGACGGCAGGCCGGGAGATATATACTCCGTGCATCCGCTCCCCGGCGGTTTCAAAGGGGAAGCGGTGTTCTCCGGGAAACCGTACCGCAGTCTCAAACTCAGTATGGAAAACATATATGTCGAATATATAGGGATCGGAGATCTCGATGGAGACGGACGATATGATTTTGTCGTCAAATATCCCTCCGATAGCATTGATCCTTGGGACCGGTATTGGAGGCATACCGATAAGCGTTATCGTCTGGAAGCTTTCAATGCGGACGGCAAATCACTTTGGACCAAGGATTTCGATGAAGGAATCGAAATGGGGTTATGGTACTCTCCCTTTATTGTATATGACTTTGACGGTGATGGCCGCGCCGAAGTTGTAATGAAAGGCGGAGAAAGAATTGCCGAGGATGAAGGCAAGCGGGTTCTGCATGGAGCAGAGTATTTCATTATTCTGAACGGCCCCGACGGCAAAGAGCTGGCAAGAGGTGAATGGCCGTCACGCAACGGTTTTGAAAACTATAATAAAGTAAGCCGGAATCAACTGGCCATGGGATATCTTGACGGCAAAACACCATGTCTCATTGCTCTCCGCGGGACTTACGGTGTCATGAAGGCCGAAGCATGGACCTGGGACGGCTCGAATTTAAGAAATCTTTGGAAATTCGACAATATAGGCTACCCCGCCAAATATAAGGGCCAGGGTTCCCACTCCACTATCTGCTATGATTTTGACGGCGATGGACGGGATGAAATATTACTCGGCGGAATGATGCTCAACAGCAACGGGACGATCCGCTGGAGCATGGGCATGGGGCATAACGACCATCAATTCTGTTCCGACATACTTCCGGATAATCCGGGGGTGGAGATTGCGTATGTTTATGAAACCAGCCAATCAAAAAATGGTTTTTGCGTAGTGGAGCCGGCAACAGGAAAAATCATCTGGGGAGTTTCTCATCCGGTTGGACACGGGCATTTTGGATATTTGATTGACATGGATCCTGCAATCCGTGGAATGGAATTTTCCGCAACTGATATCTGGGCCCCCGGGGCAAGCGGCAGATGGCTTTTCCAATCGGATGGTAAAATTCTGAAACATGGAGAAGATGTTCCGGCGCGACTGCACGGAGTCTTTTGGGATGCCGACCTGGAAAAAGAAAATTGCAGAAATCGAATTTCCGATTTCAATGGCGGACTGGTCGGCGGCGGATATTCCGGATGGCTTGTCGGAACAATAGATCTTTGGGGTGACTGGCGCGAAGAAATTATTTCATCATTGCCGGGGGAAATTCGGATTTATTCTACCAATATCCCTGCAATGGACAGACGAGTTTGCTTAATGCAGGATTCTCTTTATCGTAATATTGTTTTAGGGAATTCTCAAGGCTACCGGGTCGAACCGACTCTGAGTTATGTACCGGCAGTGGAAAATCATAATTTAAGCGTGATTCTGAAAAAGAAAGGCGAACGTTCTTTTGAAGCGTCGGTAACAGTCAGCGCGTCGAAATATTCGGGCCTGAAAGGAATACTTGAGTTCAAATCCCCGGACAAATCTTTTGCTCCGCAAGAAATCCAGCTTTCCCCCAATGAATACATGCAGGCAAGCTTTCCTTTGGAGGGAAAAATGGATCCGGAACAATTTTGTTTTGCAAGCCTGAAAAGTTCAGGTGGTTCTTTGTCGGCACGGGCACGGCTTGCGCCGCTTCCGGAACCGGGTCTCAACGCAATTCATATCAATGCCTGTACCCTTTACAGTGAATCGGGCGGAAAAACCAATATGGTGAAAGGCCGGCCGGGAGCGGAAAAAGGCTGCCTGACAGGCTGGAATCAAAAAGGCCACAAGCTGGTCTGGCGGATACAGCCGCCGGCCGGAAAATATCGTCTTCAATTAAAGATTGCTGCACCGTTTGTCGCAAGACGTTCAGTGCAAATCAACCAACAGAAACTCGGCGTATTCGAATTTGAATGCACCGGCGGCAATGGCGGCGCAAAAGATCAATGGGAGGTTGTTGATATTGAAAAGGATGGAAAAACTGTAGAGTTTTCTGCCAATGGCAAACCTATTGAAATTTCATTGACCAATATTGACAATGTCATGTTAAACGTAGCCGATCTGTATTTAGTGCCGGTTTCAAGGGAGAATTGAAAAATGAAAATGGTATTGACATTGCTTTCACTCGTTACGTTCATTCAACTTAATGCAGCTCCGCGGGATGCCAGAGAGTGTGTGGTGCGAAATGGATTGCCGAATTTTTATTTCAAGTGTAACAATAAAAAAACAGTGAAAGTCGCGTACTTTGGAGGAAGCATTACCGCGCAGCCCGGATGGCGTGTTCAAAGTCTGGATTTATTCCGCAAGCAGTTTCCGCAGACGGTGTTTGAGGAAATCTACGCACCGATAGGAGGAACGGATTCACTGCTTGGAGCCTTTCGTCTAAAACGGGATGTAACAGCACATAAGCCCGATCTGGTTTTTGTTGAATTTGCGGCCAACGACGGCGGACGCGGAAGCCAGACTAACTCCATTGAAGGCATCGTCAGAAATCTCTGGAACGCTCTTCCTGAATGCGATATCTGCTTTGTGTATACCGTTTTCGGGGAAGAGCCGCAAAAAGCGCTGGAAAACGGAAAAACAACCGAAGTTGTCGCAGCTTATGAAAAAGTCGCGGATCACTATGGAATTCCATCCATTCATATGGGGGTGGAAGCAGCAAGACTGGCCAAGGAGGGGAAATTGATCTGGAAGTCTGCAGCTGGCTCAATGCAATTTGTTGCAGGAAAAGAGTTGAACGAATTGGCGGGAATGCGTGTTGACGCCAAAGGGCGAATCCCCTTTGCCCCAGATGGTGTACATCCATATTTGGATACGGGACATAAGCTTTATACTCAAGCAATTGCTCGTTCTTTGCCAAAAATTGAAGCAGTCGGAGATAAGCAATCCTCGCATACCGTACTTCCTGTACCATTGGGGAAATTTGTCGGAGATGTCGATTTCTTTGACGTGGGGATGGTTGTAAAGCCCGGTCAATGGGAAAAATTGGAAGATTTGGAAAAACATTTCCCTGGCAGAGAAGATCTGCGTTTATTTGTTCCGTCTGTTTGGCGAGGTACTCCGGGGGCAAGTATGAGTTTCAGGTTTTCTGGATGCTCTTTGATGATTTATGTTGCGGCAGGACCGGGAACCGGTATGATGGAGGTGCGTATAGATGGAAACTCAAAGAAATATCGTGTTTTCGATTCGTGGTCCGGTGTGTGGCGGCTTCGACCATTCCTTTTGCTCAAAAATCATGATCCGGAGATTCCAGTGTCAGTCACGATAACCGCTCTCGGTGATATGCTTGATAAACGGGATTATATGGCCAGAATCAATAGGGAACGACAGTTTGATGCTAATCCCGCAGCTTTTGCTCCTAATGATCTATATCTCTGCGGAATTTTAATTGAAGAAGGAAGATTGCTTCCATAAAATTCAAGTGGGCTGGAGGCTCTTCAAAAAAGCAATGATATAGTTTCGGCAATTTAGGTTGCTTGTCTACAGGTTAAGTCAACCCAGAGAATAGCAAGCAACCTAAATTGCCGGAGCAATAATAAAGCGTTCAAGGCAAAAGGATTGCAAAATGACAAATCAATGGCATGGTAAGAAGGTTGCTTTTCTCGGTGACTCCATCACGGACAGGTGCCACGTTGGCACGACCAAGAATTACTGGCAGTTTCTGGAAGAGCTTCTCGGAATAAAAGCATTTGTTTATGGGCTTAACGGTTGGAAATGGGATGGTGTAAAAGAGCAGGCTGAAACTATGTATCATGAACTCGGTAATGACATCGACGCGATATTTATTTTTATGGGAACCAATGATTTTAATAGCGGTGTTCCCCTCGGCGAATGGTGGAATATTCAAGAAGAGGAAATATTCTCTCGGGGGCGCATGTTGAAACTTCAGCATCGGCTTCTTAATACTGATGTCAAAACTTTTTGCGGATGCATCAATAACAGCATGAGTTATCTGAAAGACAATTATCCAATGCAGCAGATCGTCTTGCTCACCCCGATTCATCGCGGATTTGCTGATTTCGGCGGTGATAATGTTCAACCGGAGGAAGTTTTCCCCAACAATTTGGGACTGTTCCTGGAAGCCTATGTCGAACAACTCCGAAAAGCCAGCGATATTTGGTCAGTACCGCTCATTGATCTTTATCGTCTTTCTGGATTACTGCCGATACGAAACTCTCACGCGCGATTTTTTCACGATGAGAAAACGGATCGACTTCACCCCAATGCCCTTGGCCACGAACGCATAGCCCAAACACTGGTGTATCAGATGTTAGCCCTGCCTGCCAGCTTCAAACAATAATTTTCAGAAATAAAATTGGGGACAAAAACAAAAATGAAGGAAGTTCGGCGGCAGCGGCATTCATGCTCAATTTCCGGCGGATTTCAGTGCGCCGCCGCAACAGCTGCATACAAATGTGTGTTACAAGATTTGAGATATTATCAAAATAAGGGAATTTGAATCATGCCAGAAAAAAAACATATTATTTTGGATACTGATATCGGTGGCGATATTGATGATCACTGGGCTTTGGGAATGTTGCTGAATATTCCGGAGGCGGAAATTGAACTTGTGTTGACAAGTTCGGGCGATACCCGATATCGTACGAAAGTTGCTGCGAAGTTTCTTCAGGATGTGGGACGTGCAGACGTGAGACTTGGAATCGGTATTGCAAGGCTGGATCAACATCTTCAGGAAACATTCTCTGCAGATGTAAAACAATATTTATTAGATGATTATCCAGGTGTTGTAGTTGAAGATGGTATTGCGGAAATGATCCGAATAATTGAGTCAAAACCTGAAATCATGCTAATAGGCATTGGCCCGATGACAAATTTGGCGGCGCTTTGCCTCCGTCGACCTGATTTGATGAAAAAATGTCGGCTGACGATAATGGCGGGATCTATTGCCAAAAATTACAAAGATCGTCCAGGTATTGTTTCGGAATACAATATTGCTGCAGATATACCCGCCTCCAAAGTTGTATTTTCAGCGGATTGGAAGGAGTTTACAATTACGCCGCTTGACCATTGCGGAAATATGACCATTGATGGAGAGCTTTATCAACAGCTTTTTCATTCACATCAAGCGATTCCTAAGGTAATTCTTGATTGTTATAAAAAATGGCTAATCTTTCACCAGTCCTCTGAACATTACGAAACGGAGAGTAGTATTCTCTATGATACCGTTGCGATTCATCTGGCATTTACAGATAAATATGTGATCTTTGATGATATGAATCTCGTTGTGGATGATGTCGGTTTTCTGCGGAAGGAATCTTGGGGAAAATCTATTCGGGTTGCTTTAACTTGGAGCAATATAGGGCAATACAAAGCGGAACTTGTGGAGATTCTCACAAAAACACGCAATATATTTTGAGAGTTGAGGCACTGAAAAATGAAACTTTTTCGTTGGATGGCGGCCGCGACAGTCGCCAGTGTCGGAGTGGCTCAGGCGGAAGTGCCGGAACTGTTAGAACTGGTTCCCGAAGCCCAAGGGTATGAATTGATCGCGAAATTCAATCCCAGGGAGTACAACTCCAAAGGATATCAGATCAATCGTTCCGGAGGAATTTCCGGGAAATTCAAACGACTCGGCTATCTGGTCAAGCTGACCGACAGAGCCGGTAAGATGACTTGGATTTTCACTGCGATGGATCCCTTTACTGCCAATGTCGGCGAAACAGTCGTTCCCGATCCCGGCAGCTTTTCGTTTCAGACTTATGTGGACAATCTTGAGGTTGCGAGCAATGTCGAAGGAGTGAAAAACGGCAAGTTTGAGAAGGGCAACGTCGAAATCTGGGGCAACAGCTACGGAGGTTTCAACGCCGGGAACATTCCCGGAGCCGGCAACGCCTGTGATTTCGGCGATTCGATGAGCCGCGACGGCAGCTACGGTTCTTTCCAGGTACACAATTATCTGGAGAAACAGACCTGCTTTGCCTTCAATAAATTCAACGCCGGCGGCAGTTGCGACCTCGGGATCGGTAATGCTCCGGGGCAGCATCCGGACTGGACCTTCACCGGTTCCGGCAATCAGTACAAAGACGCCGTAATTTATGTTGTCGGAAAATTCGATGACTTCCAAGTGCGTGGGTTCGTCGAACTTGACGGCAACAGGGCGGCTCTGGTCGGCAGAACCGACAAGCCCCCCCTGACCTATGCGCCGGGGGAGACGATGACTTTCACGCTTCAGGCCGATTATCAGGGGCAGAAACCGGACGGTGAGTATTTTATTCGCTGGCGGCGTACCGGCGACGACCGCCAAACTGCTTCGGGGCAGGAGAAGGTTTCCGATCAACCGCTTGTTATCAGAACCAGTCTGGACAAACCCGGTTTTGTGCGCATCTATGCGACACTCGTTGATAAATTCGGAAAAAGCGTGAACCGCCGGACCCCGGCTGGCGGCCGGGAAGCGCTTTTCTTTGACGGCGGCGCCGCTGTTCAGCCCGAAAAACTCACCGGTACTCCCGAACCCGCTGATTTTGATGCATTCTGGACGAAACAGAAGGCCCGTCTGGCTGCCGTTCCTGTGAAATATGAAATGAGGAAACTTCCGCAAAGCAATGCCAAGGTCGATGTTTACGCGGTTAAAATTGATTGCGCCGGACCGCAGTCGGTTACCGGTTATCTGACTGTTCCGGTCGGAGCGAAAGATAAATCGCTTCCAATCACAGTCCATTACGCTGGTTACGGCTATAATCCACAGAGAGACAAAGCTCCGAACGGAGGACCGGTGGATCGAATCAGTCTGTGTATCAATGCTCACGGTTACAAACTGAATGGAGACAGGGCATATTATCAGAAGTTCGGCGAAACGATCAGATCCAATGGCAAAGATTATGCGTTTGATCCAATACAGAATTCCGATCCGGAAAAGGCTTATTTCAATGGTATGGCGCTGCGCGTAATGCGTTCCCTCGAATTTGTCAAGGTGCTTCCACAATGGAATAACAAGGAATTGGTTGTACAAGGAGGAAGTCAAGGTGGACTTCAGGCAATCTGGGCGGCAGGCCTTGACCCGGATGTCACGGCTGCTCGTTTCGGTTTTCCGTGGTGCTGCGACTTGGGGGGAGAAAAGAATTTCAGACGCATTTCCGGGAACTGGCGCATTGAGTACGTTAAAGCGCTTGATTACTATGATCCGATCAATTTTGCCAAACGGATCAAATGTCCGGTGGATATCACGCGAGTTGGTCTTGGCGATTATGTCTGCCCACCTTCCGGGGTAACGGTATTTTATAACAATCTCAAGGTACCCACGACGATTCGCTATTATCAGGGATCAACGCATGGATATGTGCCTGATACCCCGGAAATTTTTGTCAGACAAAAGTAGCCGCCTAGTCATTCCCATAATGTAAGAAGGTAAAGTGAATGTAAGCTATGACGTTTGGAAAAATTAGAGATTGTTTTTCCTGTTCGAAGAACTTGTGATTACTGGCAGAATCCAAAGGGATTCAAATTCCAGAAAGTTTTCCCAAGTACATTATTAGAGTGGAGCTACTGATGAATACACAAGATGAACTGAAAGAGTTTTTTATTAACTCTTTTATCCCCATCGACAATATCCCGGAAAATACAACCCGGCGTGATTCGATCTGTATGGAGGCTCGCGCTTCGTTGTTAATTGAAGCAAATTGTACCAGCGAGTATTTTCCGGCGTTCATGAAATCCGGAGTGCCCGGTTCGAACTGCTGGATCTACAAGTTTCCCCAACCATGGAGTTGTAAACATTCGTATCAATTTAACAACAACTATAAATTAAATTGGTCTTTTGAGGAGTTCGAAATCGGCACGCCTTCGATAAATTCTACAAATATCTGGCGTTTGAAGGTTGAATCGAAGAGTAATGCCAATATTAATGAATCACCTTTTAATTATGTGAAGCAAATTGATTGGGAGAAACATGATGGGCCTCGTTTCTCCAATGAGAACTTGAAAGAAGATTTTGAGCAGGTCAATTCATATTTTCAGCAAGTTTATCGTTCTCGTTTTCGGCTTTGCTCCCTGATTTCTCCTTATAAGACACCTGAACAGGTGTGTCGCTTTTTCGGAAATCGCGGAGAGGTTTTTGCAAAGCTGAAAAGCGACAGTATGTGTTCTGATTGCTTTCCGAAAAATTTCAATCAGCCAGTACCGAAACGAAATGACCAGGTAGATTGGTCAGAAGCTCGTATAGAACAGGAAATGTTTTTAGAGATATTGCCTTGTTCGCCGCAAGGCCCCTATCAGTTGCCGTTACATAAAAAATATGTTGGTTGGTTCTGTCAGGTTTTTCCGTTCCGGAATGAATACGGTGAAATCCGGATGCAGTTAATCAAGTTGTGCGAGCCAAAAACACAAACAAAATGCCTGATTCCGGTGACAACTTGGATACGTGAAAACTATCCTTATAATCAATATTTTTGCGTTCCTCTGCCGGAGGACAAGCAGCCGCTCTACAATCTTGATCTGCTGCTTAAACCGGAAACAGAAACAGTCATTTTGATAGATAGTGTGGAGTTGGCCGATTCCAATCAGCGTAATGCCTTTGATGGTATTGTATTCACAAGTTTCATTTGTTCACCGGAACACTACGAGCAGGTGGATTGGACTCCGTTGAAGAATAAAACAATCTATTATTTGATCACAAATCATTCTGGCGTTTCTTTAGAATCTGCCGCGTTGAAAGCGCGGAAACTGAAAGAATATCTGAACAAAGAGGAACCTGAAATTAAACTCCTTTTCGTTACACTTCCTGTGGATTACAAACTTGAAGGGCATTTGGGGCGTTCTCGGACTTTCAAAAATGTTGATGATATTCTGCAGAATTATGAGGAATGGCCTCCGGTTGTGAAAACGACTGAAATCAAGTTCTGGGAATCAGACGAAGAATTTCTGGAATTTTGTGCAGAGGCAGAGGAAATCATCAAAAGTCATAATATTATAAAACCACCAACCTTAGCAGAGATTACAAAGTACAGTCAACAAGAGGAAATATTCTTTTCAGAATGGATGCCGCGTCCTTCTGAATAATATTTAAACTTACACCTTCCTCTGCTGTCGCGTGACAGCAGAGGAAGGAATGTTATAAATTTCCATATTACAGGAGCTAAAATCTTGAACACGTAAAATATATCATCCATGGAGATATTTGCAAATCAAGGTTTGACTTTTACTGACGGAGCCATTATAGTAAAATATCATCGTTGGGAACCATGAAAGTTCTTGAAATGGTAACAAATGGTAATTTTACCATATTGACGAGGTATAGGTACAGGAAGACGGAGTCAGAAAAGAGGGTGCCATCAGGTGTCATTTTCAAGGTGCAAACGCCAGAAATTACCGTTTGAGCCTTCTTTTTTCTCTTATGTGAAAGCGGCCAAATTCGCCACTTTTGAGCTCAAATCTTCCTGTTTAGAGATGTTTTGAGGTGAAGAAAAACTCTTCGGATGTTCCAGCTGCCGGAGCCAATTTTTTTACCTCTATTTCTTCCTGAAACGATTCCCGGTTTCCTTGGCTGCGGCGACGCTTTGTTCTGCCATTCGTTCCTGCGGGTTGTTTACCCCCTGTCGCGCTTCATTGCAGTTGCAAATCAGAAGGGGCGTGGTACATTATGCGGAAAACATCGCTGCAAGTAAGAGGTTATTTTGAAACAGCATTTTGATTCTCTGGAACGCCGGGTGATCCGCAGTTCAATCGACTGGTCCGGGGGGGGGCTGGCGCTTGAGCAGTTCCTCGCCGGGCGCTTTACCTACCGTTCGCTGGAAGAGTGGCGCGAACGCATCCGCTCCGGCGAGATTTTGCTCAACGGCACGCTGGTCGAACCGGAGCGCCGCCTTGAATTGCACGACTGTGTCGAGTATTTCCCGGGCGACTTGCCCGAACCGGAGGCCGATCTCCGTTACCGCATCGCATATGAAGATGAAACACTGCTGGTGGTCGACAAATCCGGCAATCTCTGCGTCCACCCATCCGGACCGTTCTTCCGCCACACGCTCTGGCATCTGCTTTCCTCCCGCTTCGGTCAGATCCATCTGGTGAACCGGCTGGATCGTGAAACCTCCGGACTGCTGCTCGTGGCGAAAAATCCCGCCGCCGCCGCAAAACTCGGCCGCCCGGGCTGGCCGGTGCGCAAGGAGTATCTCGCTCTGGTTTTCGGCCGGTTCGAACAAGAGGTTGACGCTGCCGGATTTCTGGTGCCGGATACCGAAAGCGCGGTCCGCAAGAAACGACGCTTCGTCACCGGTGAACGACCGCCCGCGGGAGCGGTTCACCCGGAATCGGCCCATACTCTCTTCGCTCCGGAACAGACCGGCGGGCGGTTCTCTCTCGTGCGCGCCGTTCCGGTGACCGGGCGGCTCCATCAGATCCGTGCCACGCTCTTTTCTCTGGGATTCCCGCTGGTCGGCGACAAGCTCTACGGGCCGGATGAAACGCTCTTTCTCAAGCTGCGCTCCGGAGAACTCACCGCCGCGGACCGGGAGAAGCTGATCCTGCCGCGGCAGGCGCTCCACTCCACGCTGCTGGAATTCCGCCATCCGGTCTCCGGAGAGATGGTAACCGTCAAATCTCCGATGCCGGAAGAATTTGCGCTTGTAAATGATGCGGGTTGATGTATATTAGTTTCTAATCCCGGTATATTCGGGCAAATTTGAAAAAAGGGAGGAGTTTCTGAAATGAAAAAAAGCTTGCTGTTGCTGGCCGTGATGGCGCTGAGCGTTTTCAGTGCTGTTGCGGCGGAACCCGCTGCTCCGGCCAAGAGTGCGCCGCAGCCGGCCGTTGCCGAGCCGCCGCGTGACTACGACTGGACCTTCATTGCCTTCTCGTTCGGGAAGGACATCCCTGTCGATGCGGCGACGACCAGCGTCTACGGCGTCAAGATCGGCGTGCCCGCCAGCGGCGGTCCGGCTCCGGTCTACGGCGTGGAAGGCTCCATCCTCTATGCCGGAACCGATGAGGTCAACGGCGTGCAGGCGAGTCTGATTACCACCGATTCGAAGGAGACGACCGGGCTGCAGTTCTCGCTGGTCAACTTCTCGGTCAAGGTCGCCGGACTCCAGCTCGGCATCGTCAACATCGCCGACGACGAGGCGTTTCAGCTCGGGATCGTCAACATCATCCGGAACAGCCCGATGCCCTGCCTGCCCATTGTCAACGCGTTTTTCAAATAGTTCAGAAGAGGAGTTGAATCCATGAAGAAATTTCTGTTGACGGCGGCCGCACTCTGCGGCGTTGCCCTGATTTCCGGCGCGGCCGAGAAGGCCGCTGCCGCCGCGCCGGCTCCGGCCGAACCGAAGGTCACCGCTCCGGCGAAGTGCGAAGCCGAACAGCTCCGCCCGCTTTCGCAGTGGACTCCGTTCCAGATCGTCTTCTTCCCGAACGTTCCCAATGCCACCTGGAATTCGAATGTCTTCGGCATCAAGACCGGTCAGCCCGCGTCCGGCGGCATCGGCCGGGTCTTCGGTCTGGAGGCTTCCTGGGTCTACTCCGGCACCGATCACATCAAGGGAATCCAGGCGTGCTGGGTTCACAACCAGAATAAGACCTTCGATGGTCTGCAGGCCTCGTTTGTGAGCAGCCTCAACTTTGAACAGTTCAACGGCATTCAGGCGACGCTGGTCTTCTGCTATGCCGGCGACTACAACGGGTTGCAGGCCAGTCTGGTCAGCATGGCCGGAAACCTGCGCGGCGTGCAGGCGGCGCTCGGGCTGAACATCTCCGGTGACGTCACCGGTTTCCAGGCGGCGGGTGTCAACATCGTCAACGGCACCTTTACCGGCGTCCAGTGCGGACTCTACAGCCAGGTGGAGAAGTGCAACGGACTCCAGCTCGGACTGGTCAACATCTCCGGCGGCAAGGGGATGCAGTTCGGTCTCATCAACTACATCGAGGACGCCTGGATCCCGGTGCTGCCGATCCTGAACTTCTCGTTCTGATCGCCGCTTGAATCATCACATTGTGCCGGGAGTGTGTGCTCCCGGCTTTTTCCGCAATCACGATGGAGGAAACGATGCCAGAACCGGATGAGGTCGATCCGCAGCTCCGGCTGCTGCTGCAGGAGGTCGAGGCCTCGGGTGTGCCGGATTATCCCGATTACGCCCGGGGGGACAAATGGGGATTGGCTGTCGGATTCGTCATGCTGGTTTTCGGTGTGGTGCTGATTCTGCTCTCCGGACCGCTTGCCGGATTCTGGGAGCGATTCTGGCGTTTCAGCCTCATTCTCCTCGGAGGTGCCGTGGTTGCCGCTCTCCTCGCCTGGGCGGTCGGCGCGTTCCGGCCGCAGAAGTTCTGATGACGACCCTCTCTTTCGACGCCGGAACCCTGACGCTCGACGGGTTTGAGGACGGGGTGCCGGAATCGCTCCGCTCTCTGTTGCGGTACGACGACCGCACCCGCAACTGGCGCGCCCGCGCCTGTGATTACGCCTCTCTGGTCATCGCCATGCAGATGGCGAAGGTGAATTTCATCGACCGCGCCCGCGCCTTTTCTCCGCTGGAGGATCTGACGCTGGCGGTGAAGCTGATTCCCCGGCCGCACCAGACCGAGGCGTTCAATGCCTGGCGCGCGGCGATGTACCGCGGCGTCGCCGCGCTCCCCACCGGGAGCGGCAAGACGGTGCTGGCGGTGATGGCGGCCGCCAGCCTGCGCCGCCCGGCGCTCTTCCTGGTGCCAACCATCGACCTGCTCGGGCAGTGGTGCGGGGTGCTGGAGCACTTCTTCGGCCGCCGGATCGGCATGCTCGGCGGCGGCGAACATGACATTCGCGAACTGACGGTCAGCACCTACGACTCCGCCGTGCTCAATATGGAGTTCATCGGCAACCGTTTTGCACTGCTGGTCGCCGATGAGTGCCACCATCTGCCCGGGCCGGAAACCCGGCTGGCGGCGGCGATGTCGATCGCTCCCTACCGGCTGGGACTCTCGGCCACGCCGGAACTGCCCGACGACCGGGCCGCCGTACTCGCCGATCTGATCGGTCCGGAGGTGTGCCGGGTCCATATCGACGAGCTCGAAGGCAAGGTGCTCTCGCCCTACGTGATCCACCGGATTGCGGTTGAACTCGATCCAGAAGAGGCGGAGGCCTACGAGCGCAACCGCGCCGTCTACACCGGATTTCTGCGCGCCCATCAGCTCAACTTCAAATTTCATTCCGAATGGGGGCGGTTTCTCGGCCTCTGCGCCCGTCTGCCGGAGGGGCGGCAGGTGTTTCAGGCGTTTCTCGAACAGCGGCGGATTGCCCGCGGCGGCGAGGCGAAAATCCGCAAGGTGTGGGAGCTGGTCCAGCTCCACGCCGGGGAGCGAATCATTCTTTTCACCGCCGACAATGACACCGCCTACGAACTTGGCCGCCGCTTCTGCTGGCCGGTCATCACCCACCGCACCCGCCCCGGCGAACGGCGGGATTTTCTGGAGAAATTCCGGGAGGGAACCTATACGGTGCTGGTGACGAGCAAGGTGCTCAACGAGGGGGTCGATGTGCCCGCAGTGGCGGTCGGGATCATCCTCTCCGGTTCCGGAAGCGTCCGGGAACATGTCCAGCGGCTCGGCCGCATTCTGCGCCCGGCGCCCGGCAAGGAGCAGGCGGTGCTCTACGAACTGGTCAGCTCCGGCACCGGTGAGGAACGCACCAGCGAACGCCGCCGTGACCATCGCGCCTATCGCGGGCACGATGAGGAAGGGGAGGGGGAACTGGTGCCATGCTGACGAAAGAGCTGTTGAAATTCCGGCGGAGGGGCGGTTTTCAACCCGCCTTCATCGATGCCGCCGACCCTGCACTGCTCCGGCTGGCGGGGGAGCTGCTCGAAATTTACCGCGGGGCCCGGGAGGCGCGCATGACCCGCGGGGAGCTGGAGGAGCTGACGGAGGCACTGATCCGGCAGGCGCCGGACCGGGTGCTGGCCGCCGGGCTGAACAAGCTCGCGCTCGATCACTGCTCGTTCGACCCGGTGCGGGAAATCGATTATCCGGCCCGCCGGGCTGAACTCTTCGCCTTCGCGGCGAAACAGCTCACTTGTTGCGGCGGCGACATCGGCCGTTATCGCGAACTTCTGGCGGAACTGCCCGGAGCTGTGGAGTTCATGACCGGCGACATCTACGGCGATCTGCCGGACCATGAGCGGGTTACCGGATTCCGGGAGCTCTACCCCGCCGGACTGCTGCAACGCTACAACATCGCGCTGGTGCAGGGGCTGCTTGTCTATGCGGAATCGATCGCGGCGACGGCTGCGGATTCGGAACCGGCGGAGCTGCGGCGGCTCTTCAAATATCTGAAGTTCTTCCGATTGCTGGCGGAGGTGAAGCGCCTGCCTCGTCCGCGCGGCGGAAAAAGCGCGGTTTCTCTGTCGATCAGCGGACCCTATTCGCTCTTTGCCAACACCCGCAAATATGCGCTTCAGCTGGCGGCGTTTTTCCCGGCGCTGGTCAATCTGGAGGAGTGGTCGATCCGGGTGAAGGTGAAAATGGGGGCGAAACGGGGGGAACTCAAACTGGATCAGTCCGCGGGGCTGGTTTCGCACTACCGGAACTTCTCCAGCTATGTGCCGGAGGAGATCCGGATGTTCCACGCGCTTTTCCGCAAAGAGGTGACGAGCTGGAAGATCGTCGGCGAATCCCCCTTCATCGACGGCGGCAATCAGGAGCTGGTCTTTCCCGATCTGAGTTTTCGCCGCGTCGCCGACGGGCTGGAGCTCCACCTGGAACTCTTTCACCGCTGGCACCGCGGCCAGCTGGAACGGCGGCTTGAACTGCTCGACCGGCGGCCGGAACTGCCGTTGCTGCTCGGCATTGACCGTGCACTCGCCGATGACGACGGATTCGCCGCTCTCTGCGGGAAACATCCCGCTCTTGCCGGGCGGCTCTACCGGTTCCGGGACTTCCCCGGCGTCGACCGCACGGTGAAGATGCTCGACGCCTTTGCCGAAAAAATTGCTCCCGGTGCGCGCTGAAAACCCGTTCGAAACGCACACCGGGAGTTGACTGCGGCGGGAAATTATCCCTGGCGCGTGATGCGCCGGGCGTTTTCCTTGCCGATGTAGAACGCCTTGATGTTGTTCTGGATCACCGTTTCCTTCTCGCGGAAACACTCCATGATCGCCTCTTCGAAGACCCGGTCGAAATCCACTTTATCCTCTTCATCGAGGTAGAGATCGTCCATCATCACGGCGATGGCGCCGAGCAGTACCGAATTGGCGTACTTGAGATCGCCGAGCTGCGTGGCGAGGTCGGAGGCCGGCAGGGTGTAGATGACCCGTTCCTCCCCCGGATCCTCCGGACAGCGGGCGTTGGATTCGTCGTAGAGCAGAATACCGTTCTTTTTGAGCGTCGGCAGGTACTTCTCCAGCGCGGGCTGATTGAGCGCCACCAGAAGGTTGCAGTCCTTGTCCACCAGCGGCGAACCGATCGGATGGCGGCTGAGCACGACCGCGCAGTTGGCGGTGCCGCCGCGCATTTCCGGCCCGTAGCTCGGCAGCCACGAGACGTTGAAGTTGCGCAGTTTGCCCATCGTCGCAAGCATGTAGCCGAGCGAGAGCACCCCCTGACCGCCGGAGCCGGCCAGCTTCACCCGCCGTTCGGTCGTGAAGATGCGCGATGGATTGCGGAAGGATTCGCTCACGCCGTCGGAGACTTTGACCGGATAGAGCAGTTCCCGCACCTGTTTCACGTCGAAGATCTTTTCCGGACGCACCAGCGGGTCGCGGCTGTCCGCGATGTCCTTGTAGACGCCGAGCGGGAAGTAGCGGCTCATCTGGTTGTCGAGGAATTCATTCATCTCTTTGGCGTGCATCTTGAGGTTCACCGGGCAGCCGCTGAGACACTCCACCAGCGAGAAGCCTTTGCGCTCGATGCTGTTGGAGATCGCTTTGCGCACCGCGAGGCGCGCCTTGCGGATCTGCTGAACCGTGCTCAGCGCGACCCGCTCCACATAGACCGGTGCATCGAGCGCGGCGACCGTTTCGGAGACCTTGAGAGGATATCCCTCGCTGGAGACGCTGCGCCCGTAAGGCGAGGTCTGCGTCTTCTGCCCCGGAAGTGTGGTCGGCGCCATCTGCCCGCCGGTCATGCCGTAGATCGCGTTGTTGACGAAGAAGACCGCGAGGTTCTCCCCCCGGTTCGCCGCCTGGATGATCTGGTTGAAGCCGATGCTGGCGAGGTCACCGTCGCCCTGATAGGAGAGGACGATGTTCTCGGGATTGGCGCGGGAAAGTCCCGTTCCGACCGCCGGCGCGCGTCCGTGCGGCACCGAGATGCCGAAGCAGTCGAAATAGTAGTAGCTGAACACGGCGCACCCGACCGGAGCGATCAGGATGGTCTTGTCTTTGATGCCGAAGTCTTCAATCGCTTCGGCGATGAGTTTGTGCAGAATGCCGTGGCCGCAGCCGGGGCAGTAGTGCATGTTGGTCTTGATCGGGCCGGGACGGCGCTCGAAACTGGGAAAGAACCCTTTGCTGCGGGTGTAAAGAACTTTGTCGGCCATGATTACTTCTCCTCCGCCGAAATCAGCTTGATTGTGCGTTCGACGATTTCCCCGGTGCCGGGGATGTTGCCGCCCATCCGGTTGATGAGATGGACCGGGCGGTCACAGTTGATCGCAAGTTTCACATCGTCGATCATCTGGCCGCAGCTCATCTCCACCGCGATCAGCTGCTTCGCCCGCAGACGGCGCAGTTCGTCAACCGGGAAGGGGAAGAGGGTGATCGGGCGCAGCAGTCCGGCCCGGATGCCGCGCTCCCGCAACTCATCCACCGCGGTTCGCGCCAGCCGCCCGGAGATACCGTAGCCGACCAGCAGGACATCGGCGTCTTCGGCCTGATAGAGTTCACAGCGCTGTTCCGCCGCTTCGATCCGGCGGTATTTCTCCTGCAGACGCAGGTTGAGCGCCTCCAGATCGTCGGTTTCGAGGTAGATCGAACTGATCATGTTCGTGCGCGGCCGCGAGACGTCGAGCGCCCACTCCGGCACCTCCCGGCGGGGGAGGGGCTCCGGCAGAGTCACCGTCTCCATCGTCTGGCCGATCACGCCGTCGGTCAGCATGTAGACGACGATGCGGTATTTCTCCGCGAGGTCGAAGGCGGTGAAGGCGAGGTCGCACATCTCCTGCGCCGACGCGGGCGCCAGCACGATGCAGCGGTAACTGCCGTGGCCGCCGCCCTTGACCACCTGGTTGTAGTCGGCCTGTTCCGGGGCGATGTTGCCGAGGCCCGGACCGCCGCGGGTGATGTCGACCACCAGTGCGGGCAGTTCACAGCCGGAGAGGTAGCTGATCCCCTCCTGTTTGAGGCTGATGCCCAGCCCGGAGCTGGCGGTCATCGCGCGGCGGCCGTTGGCGGCGGCGCCCATGACCATGTTGATCGCGGCGATTTCGCATTCAGCCTGCAGAAATGTCCGGCCGAGTTTCGGGAAACAGCGCGCGGCGGTGTGGGCGATCTCGCTCGCCGGCGTGATCGGATAACCGAAGTAGCATTCACAGCCCGCCAGCAGGGCGCCGTAGACGACCGCCTCATTGCCTTTGAGCAGCATGCGGTTGGTGTATTCCATGATGAATTACTCTCCTTCCGGGGTGTGTTCGATGATGGTCAGCGCGCCGGGTTCGGGGCAGGTGTAGAAACAGCCGCCGCAACCGATGCAGGCGTTTCCGGTGAGTTCCACCGCCGGAAATCCCAGTTTGTTGAGGTGGACCCCCATTCGGAGCACCCCGCGCGGACAGGCGATGACGCACCGTTCGCACCCTTTGCATTCGTCGAAGGCGATCACCACCTTGAACGATTTGTTGTTCTTTGCCATGGTTCCTCCTTATCCTCCGGGATTCCGCCGGGTGCGCCGCGTCAGGGGCGGCGGTTGCTGCCGGGTGGAATCCGCGATTTACCTTGGAATTTTTATTTTTCCCAGAATCTCTTCAACAATCTCCGCCGTGGTCACTCCGGAATAGCGGCTGCGCGACTCCAGCACCAGCCGGTGCGGCAGAACGACCCGGGCGAGGTCGCGCACCTCGTCCGGCAGCACGTAGTCCCGCCCCGCCAGCAGAGCCGCGGTCCGGGCGGTTTCGGCCAGCACCAGCGCCGCGCGCGGCGACGCTCCGAGCGCCAGACGCGGTTCCCCCCGGGTGGCGCGGACCAGTTCGAGCAGATAGCTTGATACGCTCGACTCCATGCCGATTGCGGCGGCACGGTGCCGCAGTTCCAGAATCTCTTCGCCGCTGATGACCGGCGTCAGTCGTGCGGCGGGATCTCCGCCGCGCCGGTCGGCCAGCATTTCCGCCTCCGCTTCTTCCGAAGGGTAGCCGAGGCTGAGGCGCATGGCAAAACGGTCGAGCTGAGCTTCCGGCAGCGGATAGGTCCCCTGAAATTCAATCGGATTCTGCGTGGCGATCACCATGAAGGGCGCTTCCAGCTCGCGGCTGACGCCGCCGATGGAGACCTGGTGCTCGCACATGCATTCGAGCAGTGCGGACTGCGTGCGCGGCGACGCGCGGTTGATCTCGTCGGCCAGCAGAATGTTGGTGAAAACCGGTCCCGGCCGGAACTGAAACGACCCTTCGCGCGGATTGTAGATGTTCGTGCCGATGATGTCCGCCGGGAGCAGGTCGGGGGTGAACTGAATCCGGCTGAACCGGGCGTCCACCAGCCGGGCGAGCGCCTTGGCCAGCGTGGTCTTGCCGACGCCGGGAACGTCATCGAGCAGGATGTTGCCGCCGGAGACAAACGCGATGAGCAGATTGTGGATCACTTCCGATTTGCCGCGGATGATGCGGTTGAGTTCGGCTTCCACCTGCCGGATTTTTTCGATGCCGGATTCCATACGATTCTCCTTCTGCCTACAGCCAGCCGGTTTCGCTGTCGAAATTGAATGTGCCGGTCTCCGGGAAGTTCCAGTGGGCGTTGGTCAGATCGTAGTAGTCGTAAACGCCCGGCAGCCGGGGAATCGAGTGCACCTTCCGCGGATAGAGCCGGGTCAGGCCGTCGCGCCGGTCGAAGCGGACCGAAAATTCGTTGCCGCGCCCGTCCCGGAAATCCCCTGTCGCCGGAATCGCCGCCCGGCTGATCAGCAGCACAGGCCGCCCGAAGCGGTAGAGCTCCACCGGCAGCGGCGAATGATCCCGGAGCTGTTCCACCGAACTCTTTTCCAGCTCGATGTGTGCCATTACCCGGGTGACGCCGAAGCGGGCAAGCTCCACCGCCGCCATCGAGTTGCACACCGGCAGCGGCGTCGAGGCGATGATCTCCTCCGCTTCAATGCCGTCGAGGAGCGCGAGTCCGTAAAGCGACGTGACCCGGAACCGCCGGATGCCGGCTTCGGCCGCCGCCTTGATTGCGCGCCGCACGGCGGGGAGTTTCGATTCCGGGCAGAACTCCGGCAGAATCACCTCGTTGGTGAGTTTGTTGAAGTCGAAGAGCCGGTCGGCCCGGATTGCACGGCGGTTGCCCGGCTCGGCGCCGTTCGGCTTCATGGCGACGGTTTCCTGCAGTTTGGCCGGCAGGGTGCATCCGGAGAGCGCGGTGTACTGCCGCCGGAACTTCTCCAGCCCGACCGCGGACTCCCGGAAGACCGCTTCCGGCTTGAGGGTTTCGCGAATCGTCTCCCAGAACTCCCGCCGCAACGCCTTGAGCCGGCTTGCCGGCAGAAAATATTTCCCCGAAATCGAAGCGGTGAATTCCCCCAGCCGGAAGACGGGGGAGTCGCTGGCGGCGAACTCCTCCTCGAGAATTTCCGCCGTGACCGGCCGGCCGGTCGCCGGGGCGAGATCCAGCATACGGGTAAAACGTTCCGCCGGGGCGTTGAGCACCTCGACGGCGATCTCCTGCGCGGTGAGCGTAACGCTCAGATTCAGCGCGGTCCGCCGGGGCGGCAGTGCCGCCAGCCGGGCGGAAACGTCGGGGAAACTTTCGCCGATCTTGAACACAAGCCCGCGTTCCGGCACCGGTTTGTCACAGCAGACGAACAGGGTCTGGCCGGGGAGGGCGCGCCGTTCCGGCCGCCCTTCGACATAGATCCGGGTGAGCGTGAGGGCGGGGCCTTCGTCGCCGGACTGCGGCTGTACCCGGACCCGGTCGCCGAGATGGAGCCGTTTGCCGGTGGTGAAGGCGAAACCGTTTTCCCGGAGTTCGCTCACGGTGCCGCAGAGCAGCCCGGCCGCGCCGAGCGCGTTGTGCTGGATCAGCGTCCGGCCGGATTCCGGCTCGAGAAAGCCGTGCGACCACTTCCGGCCGCATCCGCGGCTCAGGAGGTTGCGCGCTTCGCCGAGCAGTTTCGGGAACTCCTCCGGCGGAGCGTCGAGCAGCATCCGGTAGGCGCTCACCGTCTGGCGGACGTAATCCGGCTGACGGAGCCGCCCCTCGATTTTCAGCGAGGCGATTCCCATCTCGCGCAGCTGCGGCAGAAGATCGATCGTGCAGAGGTCCTGCGGCGAAAAGAAGAAGCCGTTGCCCGCCTTGCTGAAGTAGCGGCGGCGGCAGGGCTGTTTGCATTTGCCGCGGTTGCCGCTGTAGCCGCCGAGGTAGGAGGAGAAAAGACACTGCCCGGAAAGCGAAGCGCAGAGCGCCCCGTGAATGAACACTTCCAGCTCCAGATCGGTGGAGGCTTTGACCGCCGCGATTTCGTCAAGCGTCATCTGTCGCTCGAGCACCACCCGGGTGACGCCGAGTTCGCGGGCGATCCGAAGGCCGGCCGAGTTGTGGAACCCCATCTGCGTGGAGGCGTGCAGCGTGAGTTTCGGGAAGCACTCCCGCGCCATCCGCAGCAGCCCGAGATCCTGAACGAGCAGAGCGTCCGGGGCGAGCTCTTCGAGTTCGGCGAGGTATTCGGCGATTTCAGTTAATTCGCACTCCTTGACGAGCGTGTTGAGCGTCACATAGACCTTGCGGCCGAGTTTGTGCGCGTAATCGATGACGCGCGCCATCGAGTCGGGATTGAAATTTTCGCCGCGTTCGCGGGCGTTGAATTTGGAGAGACCGGCGTAGATCGCATCGGCTCCGGCATCGAAAGCCGCCAAGGCGCAGGCCGGACTTCCGGCCGGGGCGAGCAACTCCGGCGTCGAAAGTGGTGCGCTGTTCTTCTGTTTGGTCATGAATGGTTCCATCGAAAGTTACAATATGAAAATACACTATAAAATAAATCCGGGAAAATTCAACCTTTTTTTTCGGATATCTTAACTTTCCCGCAGGATTTTTCCCGTTTCCGGGGGCAATTCGTCTCCCGGGACAAGTTCCGGCGTGGCGATGACCGCGACATTGTCGGCGCGCCCCGCCGCTCCGGAAATCCGTCTCCGGAGCTCCTCCAGCGCCAGTTCCGCCAGCATCCGGGCCCCAAGATCGATCGAGGCCGGGCGCGGGTAGAGTCCGGCAAGGTACTCCGGCGTGTAGTTGCAGGAGATGATCCGCGGCCAGCGCTCCGGCCGCAGACGGCAGAGCGTCCGGTGGAGCAGGGCGGTCAGGCGCTCCTCCGGCGAGAAGATGCCGTCCGGGAACGGCTCCGCTGCCGCGAGTGCCGCGTGAAGAGTCTGTTCCAGCTCGTCGGGGGAACACAATTCGAACTCCCGGGGCGGGTGAAGATCGATTCGACCGCATTCGCGTTCCTGAGCGAAGAATTCGAAACGGAACCCTTCAATCCGCGATGCAAAGCCCGGATTGATGCTCGGCGCGGTCAGCGTCACCGCGTTCCGGCACCCGGCGTCGATCAGGTACCGGGCGGCGATCCGCCCGGCAAACTCGTTCCCCATCAGCACCGAATGGCCGCCCTCCCGGAGCTGATGGCTGTTGAGCCAGACGTGGGGAATCCGGCTCAGCACATCGGCCAGCTCCGGGGAGCCGCCGCCGTGCCCGGCGAGAATCAGTCCGGCAAGCTCTCCGTGCAGATGGCGGCTCTCCAGTTCGAGCGGAAGAATCCCCGCCGGAAGCAACTGCAGATTCCAGCGGTGCGGCAGCCGCTCCACCAGCGCCGCAAGCTTGTTGACGATCACCCGCGGGTCACCTTCTGAACCGGGGAGCAGCAGCATGCTGATTGTTTCGCCGCGCGGCCGGCCGGTGCGGGTGCGCCGCGGACCGCCGGTCCGTTTCAGTTCCGCGAGGATCTTCTCCCGCTTTTCCGGCGCCACTCCGCCGGAGCCGTTGACCACCCGTGACACCGTCGCCGGGGACACCCCGGCCGCCGCCGCAATCTCTCTGACTGTTCTGCCCATGCCGCCTCCTGTTTTTGTGGTAATATAGAAATGTTTCAGAAAATTTCAACACTTTGTTTCATTGTTTTTCGTTGAAAAACATTGCCGCCGAAGACGCCGCCGGTTATATTGACCGGAAACAGAACAAGGAGACCGCAAGAATGCAGAACCGGAAACTTCAGGGAATCATCGTACCGCTCATCACTCCATTGGCCACCCCGGAAACCATCGACCGTGCCGGAACCTGCCGGATGGTGCGCCGGGTGATCGAAGGGGGCGTCGACGCCGTTTTCCTGCTCGGCTCGACCGGGGAGGGGCCGACTCTCTCCCGGCATGCCCGGTGTGAATTCATCGAGACCGCCGTCGAGGCGGCGGCCGGAGCGGTGCCGCTTCTGGCCGGAATCTCCGGAGCCTCCGGCGTCGAGGCGATCGAGGCGGGGAAGTTCGCCGTACGGAGCGGCGTTTCGGCGGTGGTGGCGGCTCCGCCCTGCTATCTGCCCGCTTCGGAGAAGGAGTTGCTGGTCTACTATGAACGACTGGCGGGGGAGATCGGCCTGCCGCTTTTTCTCTACAACATGCCCGCTCTCACCCGGGTGAATGTGACGCCGGAACTGGCCGTGAAACTTGCCGGAAGAGAGAACATCGCCGGATACAAGGACAGCTCCGGCGACCTCGACGCCTTCCGCCGCGCCGTCACGCTTCTCGGGGGGCGGCCGGATTTCTCGCTTCTCATCGGGCCCGAACATCTGACGCTTGCGGCACTGCGGATGGGCGGCGACGGCGGCGTCAACGGCGGCGCGAACCTCCGCCCCGAACTCTTCGCCGCTCTCTGCCGGGCGGTGCGGGAAGGGGCGGCGCCGGAGCACATCGACGCTCTGCAGAAAGAGATCGTCGAACTCGGCCGCTTCTACGCCACCGCGCCCGGTGCTCCGGGGGTGATTCGCGGTCTCAAGTATGAACTTGCCCGGCTCGGGGTGATTCAAAATCAGCTCGCTTTTCCCGCCCTGCCGCTTGTCGATGCTCCCTGGTGTTCAGGTCATTGATTGCTTGCGATAAAAAAGTACCGTTTTCCGCTAAAAAACAGGTTGACGACAGGAAAAATGCGCCTATAGTAACTCCAAAACGGCTACGAGGGGAACCGGATTCGGCCGGTTCCACCGACAGAAGGAGGGTTCGGCCATGAATCTCGGCGTGCAGTACTATCGCGCACCTTTCCCCGATGAAAAATACTGGGAGGAGGACTTCCGCAAAATCCGCGAAAGCGGCCTCAATACCGTCCAGCTCTGGATCAGCTGGGGCTGGGTGGAAGCCACTCCCGACCGTTTCGTCTACGACGATTACGACCGCCTTGTCGAATTGGCGGAAAAGCATCACCTCGGCCTCGTGCTGAGCACCATCGCCGAGATCCAGCCCAACTGGATCCACCGCGTGGTGCCGAACTGCGAACTGGTCGACAACCGCGGCAACCGCATCCGTTCGGTGGCGCGCTGTGAACATCACTTCGGTCTTACGCCCGGAGGCTGTACCGACCACCCCGAGGTGTGGCGCCGGATGGCCCGCTTCCTCGAAACGACCGGAAAACGCTATGCCGGGCTCAGTCATCTGCGCGGCTGGGATGTGTGGAACGAACTCCGCTGGAATGTCCACGCCGACGCGCCGGTCTGTTACTGTGAACACACGCTGGCAGCCTTCCGGAGCTGGCTGAAGAAGCGTTTCGGCTCTCTCGACGGACTCAATGCGGCGTGGAAGCGGCGTTACGCCGACTGGGCCGACGTCGATCCCGGCCGCGGCCCGGACCTCCCCTATACGGAGATGATCGCATTTCAGGAGTTCATCTGCGCCCGGGCGGCGAATCATGCCCGCAAACGGTACGAAATTCTCAAACAGGTTGACCCGGTGCACGCGGTCACCGCCCATGCCGCCGAACCCTGTCCGCTGATGGCGGGCTGTCCCACCGAGTTCGCGATCAACCGAGGCAACGACTGGGCGCTGGCCGAGGTGCTGGACGGCATCGGCTGTTCCAGTTTCCCGCAATGGGCCGGCATCGACGACGCCGACTTCGGCATGCGCATCGATATGGTCCGTTCCGCTGCCGGGAAGAAGAAGCTCTGGCTGAGCGAACTTCAGGGCGGCCGCGCCGCGATCGGATTTGAAATTTACGGCAAGGTCCGCGCCAGTCAGCAGCAGCGCTGGCTGTGGAACGGCCTCGCGTCCGGCGCCGACACTCTGCTGATCTGGTGCTGGCGCGACGAGGTGTTCGGGCGGGAGTCGAGCGGATTCGGCCTCAACGGCAACGACGGATTCGCTGCCGAACGGCTCGACGCGATGAAGGTTACCGGCGGACTGTGGGAGAAACATGCCGCACGTTTCGACCACTACCGCCCCGCACCCGCCGAGGTCGGCATCCTCTTTTCGCCGCAGAGCTATTTCCTCGACTGGGCGCAGGAGGCGAATGCCGCCAGAATGCGGGATTCTCTGACCGGATACGCCCGCGCATTGACCCGCAATTCCATCCCTTGCCGGTTCCTGGAGGCGACCCGCACGGAATCGTTCCGGGAGTGCAGGATCCTTTTCCTGCCCCGGGTACCGGTTCTGGATCCGGAGCAGGAGGAGGCGCTGCTCGATTTCGTCCGGGAAGGGGGCGTGCTCTTCACCGAATCCGAAGTCGGGGCCTTCTCCTCCGCCGGATTCTACCGCTATCCCGAAGAGCGTTTCACCGCACCGGCCGGCGTGACCGAAATCGGCCGCCGCACGCTGGAGGAAGCGTGGATTCCGGTAGAGATCGCCGGATTCAGCTACCGGTTGCAGGCGGATCAGTGGCTCACGCCCCCGGCCGGAGCCGCGCCGGGTGAAATTTTCGCCGTGCGGGAGTTCGGCCGCGGCCGTATCGTCTATTGCGGCACCTATCTCGGCAACGCCTACCGGCGCGCGCCCTATGCTGATTTCGAGCGGATGATCCGCGATCTGGTCCGGCAGGCGGGGGCGGCTCCGGCGATCGAGGTGATTTCGCCCGCGCCGGAACCGGAGAATTTTCTCTACCTCAAATACGGAGAGAGCGAGGGGAAGAGTCTGCTCTTCGTCTTCTTCCCGCCGAAGACGCCGACGGCCGAACTGCGGATCGGCGGAGAATATTTCCGTTCCGGCCGTGCCGTCGAACTTTTCACCGGCCACGAGTACGAGATCCGCAAAGGAAAACTCGTCGTGGAGCCGGGGCAGTTCCGGATTGCGGTGCTGGCGGAGCCGTGACCGCGGTGGAAATCCGGGGCGGATGATGCTATGTTATGTAAAAAAGCATCATTCAACTCCGGATTTTCACTACTATGGACTTCATCAAGATCACCAGCGCTCAGAACGATTCGATCAAGCATGTCATCAAACTGCGCGACCGCCGCCCGCGGGAAAAGGAGCAGCTTACGGTGCTGGAAGGGTATCGGGAGCTCACCCGTGCCCGCGAATACGGCATGGAGCTGGTGGAGTGTTTTTTCTCGCCGGAACATTTTCTGGGTTCCAACGAGTTCCCGCTGCTTGAGGCGCTGGCGAACGAGGGGGTCCGGGTGGTGCAGGTGGCGCCGTTTCTGCTCGAGAAGATGGCCTACCGCGAACGGCCGGAGGGGTTGATCGCCATCGCGAAGATGAAGCGCCATACGCTGGCGGATCTGCCGCTTCGCCCGAACGGTCTCTATCTGGTCGCGGAAGCGGTGGAGAAACCGGGCAATCTCGGTTCGATGCTCCGCAGTGCCGACGCCGCCGGAGTGGATGGCTTCATCATCTGCAACAAATGCACCGACCTCTACAATCCGAACGTGATCCGCGCCAGCACCGGGGCGCTCTTTTCGGTGCCGCTGGCGGAGGCGGAAAATCAGGAGGCCTACGACTGGCTGAAGCGAAACGGCATCCGGACTCTGGCCGCGACGCCTCACACCGACACGATCTACACCGACGTCGATATGACGCAGTCGATTGCGATTGTGGTGGGGACCGAGCAGACCGGGCTTACGGAACTCTGGATGAAACACTCTGATCTGCCGGTGCGGATTCCGATGCTGGGGAAGATCGACTCCCTCAATGTCGCCACCGCCACGACAATTCTGCTCTACGAAGCTGCGCGCCAGCGAAACTGGAACCGGTGAACCGAAGGGCGTTTCACCGGGGGGCGTCCTGCAATTTTCAACTTGTCGCACCACGTGCAGGGGCGAGGCCTGTCTGGCAATTTTCTGCAGGTATTTCCCGGTCATTTCATTGTCCTGACAAGTTTGATCAGGAGAAAACTCGGCTTTTGGGGGTCGGCATGTCAGTTTCTCTGGATGCCGTATTGTCAGCAAAATCCATTTTTTTGTCATGGGAATACATTTAAAATTCGCCTGCCGGATGTATATTGACAACACAAAAGAAATCTCAACCGAGGCGGATTATGATTCTTCAGTCTCCGATCATTCACCATGTGGATCTTCTGCTTGTCGGCGGCACTCTCCGCGCCGTCGCGACGGCATGGAAACTCAAACAGCAGGGGTTCCGGGTTTTCTGCATTACTCCATTCAGTTATTTCGGCGAGGATCTCTGCTCGACCCTCGATCTTTTTGCCCCGAAGGGCAGGGAATATCGCGAACTCTTCGGGACTGACGACAGTTTGCTGCCGATGAAGATCAAACACACTCTCGACCGGAAATTCATCGACGCGGGGATCGACTATCTTTTTCAAACCCATCCCGTTCAGATTGTGTATGACAGGAACGGGATTCCCGCCGGAATGCTTGTGGCGAACCGGAGCGGGTTTCAGATCATTGCGGCGAAAGTGATTCTGGATGCGACGGACCGCTCGCTGGTTCTGCGCCTCGCCGGTGCTCCATTCCTGCCGTTTCAGCCGGGAGTTTACCCGGTCGATCTGAACGTCATCGGGGAGGTTGCCTGCCGTCCCGACCTGTGGATCCATCCCTGTGAGGGGACGGTTGCCGACGGCGGGAAAGAGTATCCGGTGGTCCGGGTTACGAAGGAGATTGAATTCCGGGAGAACTCGCCAGCCGCTCTCGCCAGAGCCGCCGTGGCGATCCGGCGCGCCGTGTGGCATCCGGATACCGTGGAAATCGCTGATCGCTGCCGGTTCCATCTCAGCGACGGCCTCGCGGAGTGCTATCGGCCGACGCCGGCCTGCCCGATTGCGGAGGCCGCCAGAAGCAGCGTGGAGGAGATTGCGGAACTGCTCAAACAGTGCAGACCGGGAAAGCCGGAGTGTTTTCACGCCCGGTCGCGAAATGGGGAGTGTGACATTGTTCGAAAAGATAAATTTTTCCGGTTTCAGGATTGCGAGACGGTTGATTTTGATCTCAACACGCTTCCGGAACTGGCAAAATGCGACGTCCTGATCACCGGCGGAGGAACCGGCGGAGCCGCCGCCGCAATCAGCGCGGCGCGAGCCGGTGCGGAAACGATCTGCACGGAGACTCTGGATGTTCTCGGCGGCACCTGCACCGCCGGCCGCATCGGGACCTACTGGTTCGGAAACCGGGTCGGCTTTACAAAGGAGATGGATCAGGGAATTTTCCGTATGGGCGACCACCCCGACTTCGATGTGGAACGCGGGCAGACCAACACGCAGTGGAAACGCCAGTGGCTTCTGGAGCAGGCGGATGACGCCGGTGTCCTGCTGCTTTTCGAAACCATGGTCGTCGCCGCAGCCGTCAAAGAGAACCGGGTCTGCGGCGCGGTGGTCTCCGGTCCGTGCGGAACGGGAATCATTTTCGCAAAAGCGGCCGTCGACGCCACCGGGAACGCCGATCTCGCTGCCGCGGCCGGAGCGGAAACTGCTCCGCTGGTTACCGACGAGGTCGCCGTTCAGGGCGCGGGATTGCCGGAGAGCTCATTGAATGTCAGTTATGCGAATTCCGACTTCACGTTCATCTGCGATTCGGACGTCGTGGATGCCACCAGAGCATTCACCATGTCACACGACAAGTTCCGGGACGCATTCGACGGCACGCAACTGCTCGATACGCGGGAACGGCGGCGCATCATAGGGGAGATTGTTCTTCAGCCTCAGGATTTTTTTGCCAACCGGATGTATGACGACACCATCACCATCGCCATGAGCAACTTCGATACCCATGGATTTATTCTGCATCCGATGTTCATGCTCAAACCGACCGAACATCAGCCCTACTATGCCAAAGTCCCTTTCCGTGCACTTCTGCCGCGCGGTCTGGAAGGCATTCTGGTCACTGGGCTCGGAGTCAGTGCTCATCGCGACTGCATGCCGTTGATCCGCATGCAGCCGGATGTTCAGAATCAGGGGTATGCCGCCGGACTCGCCTGCGCCATGTCTGCCGCGTCGGATACTCCGTTGCGCGCACTTGATCTGAGACTTCTTCAGCGAAAACTGGTTGAAAAGGGGATTTTACCGGAATCCGTGCTTGCCGAGCACGATTCCATCGGTACAATCGCACCTGACGACAGCCACTATGAGCTGGCCTCCATCTTTCTCGACCCGGCGAAGGCCCTGCCGCAGTTGCGTCGGCGGTTCGCGGAAAAACCGGATCTTCATACCGCCCACATACTGGCGTTTCTCGGGGATTCCTCCGGACGGACACTTCTGGAGCAGGCAATCGCCTCCCGCGACTGGGATCAAGGTTGGAATTACACGGGGATGGGGCAATTCGGGCGCTCCCTCAGTGAACTGGACAGTCTGCTTATGGCGCTTTCGCTGATCGGTGGAGAGGTGGATCTGGTTCTGGATAAACTCCGGAGTCTGACCTCCGACCATGCATTTTCCCATATTCGCGCGATCAGTATGGCGCTGATGCGTCATCCGGATGCACGGGCTGTTCCGGAACTGGAACGCCTGCTGGATCTTCCTGGAGTGACGGGACATGCGGTAAGAACTCTGCAGGACGCGCTGGATTCCAACCGGGCGGAACGTAACGACACCTCGGTTCGGAACAGCCAGCTGAAAGAGCTTTATCTTGCGAAAGCGCTCAAGGCCTGCTGCCCGAATTCCGCGAAGGCGGATGAAATCCTTGCCGCCTATGCCGACGGGATGCAGGGATATTATGCGCTCTATGCGTTGCAGGGGGGAGGGGAGGACTGAGCCGGCGGATTCCGCGGCGTGGCCCGGCCCGGAGGCGGAATGTTGAACCAGAAACGTTCCGGGAGGCTTGTAAAGCAGAAAATCCGGATTACATTTCCGTAAATGCGGCAATGGACGGAAGGACAATGGAAAACTTCAGTTTACATCTGGATTCTGCACCTCGGGAAACGAAATTGTTTCCATCGGTGAGTTGTGTTGTATACGACCGCCAGAACCTGCAGACTTCGTTTCCGTTGCATCGAACCAGCATCAACTTCGGAGTTGTACTCGCCTCCCGGACGGGACGGACCGGTTACCGGATTGGAGATCAGGAGTATGAAGCGGAGGTTCCCGCTTTTGTCTTCACCTGTCCCGGGCCGGAGTATTGCGCCGTCAATTCCGGACCGGTGGAAAAGTTTTATTTCTCATACTCTTCCGAATACCGGGATTTTTTCCTGGAATTCACCTCCCGGCCGGAATGTGTTCTGATACCATTTCGCCGGGACTTCAACCTCACGGAGATTCTGAACGAGATTTTTCATCTGGCTGCCATGATCCGGCATCCGGGGAGCACTGACAGACTGGATTTCTGCTGCATGCATCTTGTACAGGAAATGGCTTTGAATCTCCGGGACCGGAAACGTCAGGAATTTCCGTATGCGTCCGAGATCTATCGGATCGCCTCGTATCTGGACCTCCACTTTGCCGAGCAGCCAGATGTGGAGGCGTTGGCGCGGGAGCACGGGATGTCCTACCGGAATTTTCTCCGTTACTGGAAAAAACAGTTCCTTGTTCCGCCCGGCGTCTACCTGCGAAGAAAGCAGCTGGACGAAGCGTGTCGACTGCTGGAAGATACGGATTTGAAGATTTATGAAATTGCAGCGCGGGCTGGTTTTGTCGATCCCTATTACTTCATACGGGCCTTCCACAAAGAGAAGCGCCTGACCCCTGGGGCATATCGGGCGATGCAGCGAAAGAGAATACAGTTCTCTGCACAATAAATGCGGTTCCGGTGCACTGCAGAGTTGTGGATTTCAATAATAAAGTATTCAAAACAGTGCCGTCCCATAATTCTTTGAAATCGTCATTCTAACCACCCTATTTGAGCCTGAGTTGATTGTTTTTTAAAATT
>ENA-UEQW01000541-UEQW01000541.1-human-gut-metagenome-genome-assembly--contig:-NODE-541-length-35495-cov-11.238325_pt1 | contig 35495 bp, 34 predicted proteins | sample MGYA00242947_ERZ507947 | MGnify/ENA primary metagenome ERZ507947 (study PRJEB26167, sample SAMN06115421) | human gut metagenome | host: Homo sapiens | place: China:Guizhou | collected 2015-03-17... | reverse complement strand
TGTATCTGGGCTTCAATCCCAAGAAGGTCAACGTTTTCGAGACCAAGAGCGAGAATCTGATCAAATACTGCGTGTAAATTTGTACCACTGCGGCAGAGTCCGCGAAAATAAAAATCTGATTTGGAGGAAAAGAACATGTTGAAGCGCAAAAAGCTCCTGGCGGCACTGTTGGCTGGCACGATGATGCTGAGCCTGGTCGGCTGCGGAAAGAAAGCCGACACGTCCGGCGACACTACCGATCCCAACACTCCCCCTGCGGAAACCCAGCTGACCCCCTGGGAAGAATCTTCTCAGATCTATAACACTGAGGAGACTGATGAAGAACTGTATCAGAAAGCCCTTGAAGAAGGCGCTACCGTGACCCTGTACTCCATCTCCTCCAGATGCACCAAGGTGGAGGCCGCTTTCGAGGAAAAGTATCCCGGCATTGACTGCGTTCCCTTCGACATCTCCACCAACGAGCTGCTGGAGAAGGTCACCCGTGAGTATGAAGCTGGTAAACATGTGGCCGACGTGGTCCACATCAAGGATCAGGACGGCTCCATGTGGAACCAGTATGTGGCCAACAAGACGTTCTACAACTATCAGCCCGCTGACATCTTCGCCCACATCGACCCCAGCTACACTGCGACCGCCACGCCTCTGTACATTGAGCTGACCCAGCTGTTCTACAACACGGAGGCTTATCCCGATGGTTCCCCCATCACCAACATCTGGCAGCTGACCGAGCCCCAGTGGAAGGGCAAGATCGTGATGCAGAATCCTCTGGACAACCTGTCTTGGGGCTCCTGGATCACCGGCTTCTGCGTAGGCGAGGAGCCGAACCGTCTGGCCGAGGCTTATAAGGCCCTGTACGGCGAAGAGCTGAAGCTGTCCGACGGCTGCGAGAACGCCGGTTATGAGTTCCTGAAGCGTCTGCACGCCAACGAACCGATCTTCACCGCCTCCTCCGACGCGATCGCCGAGGCTGTCGGTACCCCCGGCCAGAAGGATCCCCCCGTTGGCTTCTGCGCTTCCTCCAAGCTCCGCAAGGCCGCCGATAACGGCTGGGTCTTCGCTCCCGTGAATCTGGAGCCTGACACCGGTATCCCCGCTGTCAACACCCTGTACGTTGTGGAAGGCTGCGAGCATCCTGCCGCCGCCAAGCTGCTGATCCGCTTCATGATGGGCGGCATCGACGGTGACACCTCTGGTTACAAGCCCTTCAACACTCTGGGCGGCTGGCCTGTCCGCGATGACATCGAACCCGCCGAGGGCTCCACTCCCTTCTCCGAGATCAACGTGGCTCCCTTTGACGCCAACGAGATCTATATGAATTACAACACCGTCCGCGATTTCTGGCAGATGATGGGCTGATCGGTCCTTCCATCCGCTGACTGTATGTTAGCAAGAGCGGCGGACGATCGTCCGCCGCTCTCTTCATCCCAAAAGCTTTTTAGGACGAAGAGAGCGCAGGCTCTCCGCTTCATTTTCAAAACTGCGAGGTATCTATGAGCTTCTTTATCGACAAGCATGGCCGCAGAAAAAGCCCCATTGCGCTGGCGGCGTGCGGTGCGGCCCTGTTGGATCTGGCCGTTTACTTCTGTACAGCCGCGCTTCTGGCGGGACCGCTGTACCGGACCGTCTCTTTCGGCGGCGGAACGGTCACCTCCATGCTCCACACCATCATCATTACGGTCATCAGCACGCTGCTCTGCTGCCTGTTGTTCCTGCTGAAGGACAAGCGGGTGGTGCCCTACGGCTTTGCTGGGCTGGCTGTGATCCTGCTGATGTTCTGCGCGGCGGCGTGGATGCTGCCGCAGGAGACGAGAGGCTCTATGCTGCGCCTGTTTCTGACGGTCGGCCTGCCGCCGGTGCTGCTTGGCAACGCCGTCAGCTGGCCCATCTACCGAAGGCTGCGGAAAGCGCATCCCGAGTATTTTGTCAGAAAGACCATCTCGGAGGAGCTGAAAGAAGCGGTGGAGCAGGAGCAGAAAAAGAAGCCCGCTGCAAAGCCGGTATCCGATCCGGTCCAGACGCCGGAGCCGGATATCTCCCCCACAGAGGCCCTGTTTGGCCCGGAAAGCTCCGGAACGGCTCCCGGTGCGTTCCATAACGCCCAGGATGAGGCCATGCTGTTTTACGAAGACGATGACGATGAATCATAATAATGACCGGTAAGGAGGACCCACCAATGCTGAATACCGTTTTATTCGATATGGGCGGCACATTAGAGGACATCTGGAACACTCAGGAGACTCAGGCGAAAGCCATGGATGCGCTGCAGAAAACCCTGCAGGCGCACGGCCTGGAGCCGGGATGCAGCCCGGAGGAGTTTGACCGCCGGGTCATGGCTGGCCTGAAAGAATACAAGCGCTGGAGCGAGGGCCTGGAATTGGAGAAGAAGCCGGAGGAGATCTGGCCGGATTACTATCTGAAAGAATTTGGTTTCGATCGGGAAAAGCTGATCCCCATTACGGAGGAACTGGCCAATCTCTGGGAGGTGACCTATTACCACCGGGAGCTGCGGGGCGACGTTCTGGAAACGCTGGAAGCGCTGAAGGCCCGCGGCTACCATATCGGCATCATTTCCAACAATGCCTCCCTTTACAACGTGTTCAACATGCTGGAGGAGTATGGCATCCGGGGCTGCATGGAGGATGTGACGGTTTCCAGCGTGACCGGCTATCGCAAGCCCCATCCGGAGATCTTCCGCATTTCTCTGCGGCAGATGCAGACCACTGCCGAGAACTGCGTGTATGTGGGCGATACGATCTCCCGCGACATCATCGGCGCCAAGCAGGCGGGCTTCGGCAAAGCCGTTCAGATCGTTTCCGCCCTCTCTGCTCAAAAAGACGCGGCAACGGCACCGGATGCGGAAAAGCCCGACCTTGTGATCCAGAATCTTCTGGACATGATCCCTTGGCTGGATCAGATCAATCCCGATATGCACATCGACGAAGCCCAGCAGTCCTCCGGAATGTTCGTTCCGTTTTTCTGAATGAACGCAGCGTGACGTTAGGGCAAGAGCTATCAGCAGATCGGAGAATCATAGTTGTCCAACGGAGAGAAGCACAGTTGAATACTGAAAAAAGCGGATGCACGTCTCAGGCGTGCATCCGCTTTTGCATAGCAAAATAAGAAATGTGCCATTTCCTCGCCCCTGCGAGGCAACCGGAAATGATGCACGAAAGCTTCATGCACTGGCATTTGTGCATGTTCGTGGTGCGCTGCTCTTGCATGAAGCTTTATACCGAAAACTACTCGCTGGGCGAGTCGTTCAATAGGAGCTTCTGCCGATGAGAAAAAAATAAAACTTTCTCAGTTATGGTAGAAATACGGTCTGGCAAGGCTTCTTTGAACGCAAGCTATAGTATGCTGTTCTCCGTTACGCACAGAGTGAAATGTAATAACGCAGGTGTCTGCCATCTATTGCTATACGGCAGACACCTGCAAAAGTGCCGATTTCAAAAGTCCACGGGTCTTATCAAAGCGATCCCTAAAAATAGGATGATCGGTTTATTGATCCGTGTTTTCCTGAGGCAGGATCAGGTTCAGCAGAACTGCCATAATTGTGGCAATGACCACCGGCGTCTTACCGAAAATGATCGTAATGCTCTCCGGGAACTGGCTCAACGCAGACGAGGATTGAGAGATACCAACGCCCAACGCAGCCGACAGCCCTACAATGGTAGTATTGCGGGGGGAGATGGTTTCGGACGCGATCAGCTTCATGCCGGTCATAGCGATGGTGGAAAATACGGTGATGGTCGCTCCACCCAGCACGCATTGCGGAATCGTCGTTAAAATAGCTGAAAATTTAGGAATCAGACCCGCAAGCAGCAAAAATCCGCCGGCCAAAGCAAAAACCACCCGATTAACGACCTTATTTGTAGTAACAATACCTACATTTTGCGAATAGGTCGCTGTTGGCAGGCTGCCGAAAAATGCCGACAGCACATTGGTCAGGCCATAGGTAACAATACCGCCCTGCAGCTCTTGATCCGTGGGTTCCCGGTTCAACCCTCCCACCGTGGTGGCGGTCAAATCGCCAATCGCTTGAATCGCGTTGATGGCGAACAGAAGGGCGAGCGCGATGCAGGCCGAGAACTCAAACTTGATGCCGAAATGCATGAATCTGGGAAGGGAGAACCACGCCGCGTCTCTCACTTCAGAGAGATCCACCATGCCAAACACAGCGGCGACAATATACCCGGCGATCATGCCCAGCAGAATGGCGGCAAGCTTGCAGATGCCCTTGCCCTTGTTGGACATGACCATCACAACGATCAGAGTGAACGCCGCCACCGCCCAGTTTTGCCATGAGCCGTGAACCAGCGCGGAGGTCAAGCCCTTTCGCAGCACGACTACCTCGTAAGTATTCCCGGCACCGCCAGCCATATAATTGATGGCGGTAGGATAGAGAGAAAGACCGATCGTGAACACCACCGTGCCGGTGATGATGGGTGGGAAAAATCTGCGGATCTTCTTCACAAAAACACCCACAACAGCGGCAACGATACCGCCAACGACCATTGCACCCGCAATGGTGGCAATGTCTCCGCCGCCGCCAACGATGGCCTGCATACTGGGCAAGTAAGCAAAGCTGATGCCGAACATTACAGGAAGTCCGGAACCCAGCTTGCCGCCAATGGGGAATAACTCGATCAGGGTCGTCACTGCGGACATGACCAAGGATACCTGAATGAGCAGAACGCGTTCACTCTGCGGTAATCCAAGCGCGTTGGCAATAATGATCGCCGGAGTAACACAGCCGACGATCATAGCGACTAAGTGTTGCAGTGCCAAGGAGATCGACATTCCAAGGGGCGGAATACCATTGAGCTGAAATAGTGCTTCGCGGCTGTAGTTACATTGTTTCATAAATCGTTTCCCTCGCTATCATCTGACTGGCAACAGAGGCGTATTTATTAAAATTTCCCTCATCAAAGCCTGAATTTTTGACAAAGTATACAAACTATTATAACCGAAAACCACAGAAAGTCAACAGCTTGTCCTATAAGGCGCCTTGCGTGAACATCTTATAATGCGAGAACGGCAGCCTTACGCTGGAACTGGCAATTTCCGTTAGTCCGTTTGAGCAATTCAGATTTTGAATTTGAAGTTTGCAACTATCTGAGATCCAAAGGATTTGCGATAGATACGCAAGCTGCTCCGGCTGAAAAAGGGCACTGACATGATTTGCATAGAAAAAAGGGGGGAAGAGGGGGGAGAATCCCTACACGATTGACCAATTTCTAAAACTGTACTGATTTGAGCACTATCTGGGCTATGCTCGGATAGTGCTCTTTGGTTACGGGCGATTATTTGAGTATTCCGCGCGAGATTGCGCACCTCAACCGCTCAAATTGAGCATCCATTCCGGCGGGATTGAGCACCCTTGCCGCCGTCGTTGAGCACTGCGGTAAAATGTAGATATGCGTCAGATTTCTGGCGTAAATATCTGCAAGGAGGTCACCTGTATGACCAATTACCGCGAGATCCTCAGGCTCCATAGCCTGGGACTCACACACCGAGAGATCGTAGATGCCGCTGGTTGCGGTCGCAACACGGTCACACGTACATTAGCCCGGGCTCGGGAACAGAAACTTGACTGGCAGCAAGCTCAGTCCATGTCGCAGCAGGGAGTTTCCCAGCGTTTATTTCCAACCGAGCAAAAGAATCCTGTCTACAAGATGCCGGACTACGAGTGGGTGCACCGTGAGATGCAGAAGAACGGCGTCACCTTGAGCCTGCTGTGGGTGGAATACTGTGAGCAGTGCCATCAGAACGACGAACTGCCCTACAAATCCACCCAGTTCAATAAATATTACGCGGACTATGTCCACAAAACGAAAGCCACCGTGCACTTTTCGTGCTGTTCTCGGAGCTTGAAGATCTCGTCGGCAATCTCGCCGTAGGCTTCTTTGCTATTGGCTTTTTTGAGAAGCTCTTTTTGGAGTCTCTGCAGTCTTTCATTGATACCATCAGCGGTATTTTGCTGAGCGCTTCGGATCACCTTTGCGATGTTCTGCTGGAGCTGCGCCTGGTAGGTTGACTTATCGCCAAGGAGCGTGTTGATTGCCTGAACTACCACATTTTCCAATACCGGCTCATTGACGGTTCTGGCGTGGCATTCCTGTCCGGTTGGCTCCAGTCTACTGATGCAGCGCCAGACGATGGATTTGCAGCCGCGATTGTTCCAGTGGATTCTGCGGAACATTTCACCGCATTCGCCGCAAATGACAATCTGTGCAAAGCAGTGGTTGCAGCTGTAGGAGCGCTTTTTGCCATTGGCACTGGTTTTGACCACTCGCCTGCGTACCAGTTCTTCCTACACCCGTAAGAAAATATCCTTCGGAATAATTGCTTCGTGATTGCCCTCCACATAGTATTGCGGAACAATGCCGTTGTTCTTGACTCTGGTTTTATTCAGGAAGTCTGTGGTGTAGGTCTTCTGAAGAAGAGCATCACCGATGTATTTTTCATTTCGAAGAATCTTGTTGATGGTGCTGGTCCACCATTTTGTTTTGCCAGCGCCGGTGAGAATGCCGTCAGCCTCCAGACCTTTTGCAATCCGGTCCATAGAGTAAAGGCATTGTCGTAAAGAAGCTCCTCGGTTACCGCCGCTGTTTTCAGAAGCTGGACGGCACCTTCCGGCCCCCTGAACCCAAACCGGAAACGGATGTCCCGCAATCGGGGAATGGTCCCGGAGTACAGGCAGCGGAAGGCGAATTACCTGATTTGAATGAAATATCCGATTCCGGTAAAAGCAGACAGAGAGCAGATATAGCATACGAAGAACCCTTGGCGCAGCCTGAATAGGCTGCGCCTTTTGCATATAAAAGCGGACAAAGGCGAGCGCATCGGTTCAGATGCGCCCGCCTTTTCTGCATTTATTCTTGCTGTTTGGTCCGCTGCTTTGCAACGCTTGCGTGATGCTTTGCTTTGGATGTTTCCCCATGGGGCAGGTCCCACGGGGCCCCTCGATTTCACTCAAATTGCCCGAAATGAATCTGGGAAATTTCAAGGTGTCACTTTGCGAAACGCTTGTACGCCGCATTTGCGGCGGCATGACCATGCCTCAGAACAATCCGGTGATTTTTCCATCCTCGTCCACGTCGATCTTTTCGGCAGCAGGGACCTTGGGGAGGCCCGGCATGGTCATGATGTCACCCGTGAGAGCTACGATGAACCCGGCGCCGGCGCTGACCTTCAGGTTCCGCACGGTGACGGTGAAGCCCTCGGGCGCACCCAGCAGAGTGGGATCGTCGGACAGGGAATACTGGGTCTTTGCCATGCACACTGGCAGATCGCCGAAGCCCAGATCAAAGAGCTGCTTGGCTTGTTTCTGGGCGGCGGGGGTCAGGACGGCCTGCGCGCCGCCGTAGACCCGGTTTACAATGGCGTTGAGCTTATAGATGAGAGAGGTGTTGTCGGGATAGGCGAAGGTGAACTCCTCCGGGGTGGGCTGCTCCGGGCAGGGCTCCTCGCACAGGCGTACCACCTCGGCAGCCAGAGCTTTGCCGCCCTCGCCGCCCTTGGCCCAGACCTCGGACAGCACAGCGCGGACACCCAGCTCCCGGCACTTGTCCTCCACCAGCCGCAGCTCGGCTTCCGTGTCGGTGGGGAAGGCGTTGACCGCCACCACGCAGGGCAGGTGGAAGGTGTTGCGGATGGTGCCTACGTGATGGAGCAGATTGGGCAGGCCCTTTTCCAGAGCGTCCAGATTTTCGTGGTTCAGTTCGGCCTTGGGCACGCCGCCGTGGCTTTTCAGTGCCCGGACAGTGGCTACCACCACCACGGCACTGGGCCGCAGGCCCGCCAGACGGCACTTGATGTCCAGGAACTTTTCCGCGCCCAGATCCGCGCCGAAGCCGGCCTCAGTCACAGCGTAATCGCCCAGCTTCAGGGCCATGCGGGTGGCGGTGACGGAGTTGCAGCCGTGGGCGATGTTGGCGAAGGGACCGCCGTGGATCAGCGTGGGCGTACCCTCCAGTGTCTGCACCAGATTGGGCTTCAGAGCGTCCTTCAGCAGGGCGGTCATAGCGCCCTCTGCCTTCAAATCGTGGGCGGTGACAGGCTTGCCGTCATAGGTGTAGGCCACGATCATCCGGCCCAGCCGTTCTTTCAGATCGGTGATGCCGCTGGCGAGACACAGCACCGCCATGACCTCGCTGGCCACGGTGATGTCAAAGCCGTCCTCCCGGGGAACGCCCTGCATTTTGCCGCCGATGCCGTCAATGATGTGGCGGAGCTGGCGGTCATTCATATCCACGCAGCGCTTCCAGGTGATCTGCTTTACGTCAATGCCCAGAGCGTTGCCCTGCTGAATGTGGTTATCCAGCATGGCGGCCAGCAGGTTGTTGGCCGCGCCGATGGCGTGGAAATCGCCGGTGAAGTGGAGGTTGATGTCCTCCATGGGCACCACCTGAGCATAGCCGCCGCCGGCGGCGCCGCCCTTGACGCCGAACACGGGACCGAGAGACGGCTCCCGCAGAGCGGCCACGGCGTTTTTGCCCAGCTTCCGCAGACCGTCGGCCAGCCCCACGGAGGTGGTGGTCTTGCCCTCGCCTGCCGGGGTAGGGTTGATGGCGGTCACCAGGATCAGCTTGCCGTCAGGCCGGTCGGCCCGGTCCTTCAGCAGACGGTGATCGATCTTGGCCTTATAGCGGCCATACTGCTCCAGATATTCCTCATCGATCCCCGCGGTGGCGGCAATCTCCGTGATGGGGTGCATCCGGCACTGCTGGGCGATCTCAATATCAGTCAACATGATCCGTGTCCTCCCGTTCTCAAATGTCAAAATACTTCTTTGCAGACTGGAACAGCTTCATATCATAGCAACCGTCTACATTTTTGTAAAGACCGTCGGCCACACGCTCGGAGTGGCCCATCTTGCCCAGTACCCGGCCGTCGGGAGACATGATGCCCTCCACAGCCCAGATGGAGCCGTTGGGGTTTACGTCCACGTCCATGCCGGGGACGCCGTGTTCGTCTACATACTGAGTGACGATCTGGCCGTTGTCAGCCAGCTTCCGCACCAGCTCCTCGCTGCACAGGAACCGGCCCTCGCCGTGGGAGATGGGGACGGTGTAAATATCGCCCACCTGCGTCCCTGCCAGCCACGGAGAGCGGTTGGAGGCAACGCGGGTCCGCACCAGACGGGACTGGTGGCGGCTGATGGTGTTGAAGGTCAGGGTGGGGCAGGTCTCGTCGGTGTCGATGATCTCACCGTAGGGGACAAGACCCAGCTTGATGAGCGCCTGGAAACCGTTGCAGATGCCCAGCATCAGGCCGTCCCGGTTTTTCAGCAGGTCCATGGTGGCGTCCCGCACCTCCGGGTTGCGGAAGAAAGCGGTGATGAATTTGGCGGAGCCGTCCGGCTCGTCGCCGCCGGAGAAGCCGCCGGGGACGAAAATGATCTGACTGTCCCGGGCCGCCTTGGCGAAGCGGCTGATGGAGTCGGCCACGCCCTGAGCGGACTGGTTGTTCAGCACCAGGATCTCAGGTTCCAATCCGGCCCGCTGAACGGCACGGGCGGAGTCATATTCGCAGTTGGTACCGGGGAATACGGGGATCAGCACCTTGGGGACCGCCACGCCGGCTTTGGGAGCCGTCCGGGGAGCGGCGGGGGCGGAGAGCACGGGGACCTCCGCCGGATCGGCGATGGTACGGCTGGGATAGACAGATTCCAGAACACCCTCGTTCAGCGCCAGCAGCTCGGAGATGGGGGCGCTGTCACCGGCGATCCGCACCACCGGCTCGGCGGTGGTGACGCCCAGGCGGACGGCCTCCGCCGTGTCCTCGGTCAGTTCCGCTACGATGGCGCCGGGATACAGGGTGTTCCAATCCAAGTCGGCGTTTTTGGCGGTGAAGCCGATCTCGTTGCCGAAGGACATCTTCATCACGCCCTCAGCAAGACCGTTTTCCACGGCCCACGTCGCCCGGACCTTGCCGGCCAGCGCCAGATCATGCAGCCGCTCCCATGCCGCCTTGACGCTATCTGCGTCTGTGCCGGAGAACAGGTAAACGGGATGGCCCGCTTCCTTGAACTCAGGAGAAAGCACCTCACCAGTTTTCAGCGGCGCAATGGCGAAGGAGATCAGCGTGGGCGGCACGTCCAGATCCAGGAAGGTGCCGGACATGGAGTCCTTACCGCCAATAGCGGCAGCGCCCAGCTCCAGCTGCGCGTCCACAGTGCCCAGCAGAGCGGAGAAGGGCTTGCCCCAGCGCTCCGGCTCATTGCGGAGCTTTTCAAAGAACTCCTGGAAGGAGAGATAAGCTTTTTTATAGTCCGCACCGGCGGCCACCAGCTTGGCCATAGAGGTGTAGACTGCATTGTAGGCTCCGGTGTAGGGGTCAATGCAGGTCTGCTCCGGGTCGCAGCCCCAGGCCATGACGCTGGCCTGATCCGTTTCCTGACCGGGCAGGACGGGGAACACGGCGGCCATAGCCTGTGCCGGGGTGCGCTGTGTCTGGCCGCCGAAGGGCATGAGGATGGAACCGGCACCGATGGTGCTGTCGAACCGCTCCACAAGGCCTCGGCGGGAGGCACATTTCAGGCTGGAGGCCATCTCCCGGAGGGACTGGAACCGGGGCTTTGCCAGCTCGGTGCGGTCCTTCTCTGCCACGCGGACCCCGGCGTGCTTCACAGCGCCGTTGGTATTCAGGAAGTCACGGCTCAGGTCGGCGATGACCGCGCCGTTCCACTCCATGACCATCCGGGCCTCCTCGGTGACCACAGCCACCCGGTAGGCTTCCAGATTTTCCGATTCGGCGGCGGCGATGAAGGCGTCCACATCCTCGGGGGCCACCACCACGGCCATGCGCTCCTGAGATTCGGAGATGGCCAGCTCCGTGCCGTCCAGACCGTCATACTTCTTGCGAACGGCGTCCAGATCGATCCGCAGGCCGTCCGCCAGCTCGCCGATGGCAACGCTGACGCCGCCGGCGCCAAAGTCGTTGCACCGCTTGATGAGACGGGTCACGGCGCTGTCCCGGAACAGGCGCTGGATCTTGCGCTCCTCGGGGGCGTTGCCCTTCTGAACCTCGGAGGCCATGGTGGAAAGGGATTTCAGGTTGTGGCTCTTGGAAGAACCAGTTGCGCCGCCGATGCCGTCCCGTCCGGTGCGGCCGCCCAGCAGAATGACCACATCTCCGGGGGCGGGACACTCACGGCGGACGTTATAGGCGGGAGCCGCCGCAACCACCGCGCCGCATTCCAGACGCTTGGCGATGTAGCCCTCGTGGTACAGCTCTGCCACATGGCCGGTGGCCAGACCGATCTGGTTGCCGTAGGAGGAATAGCCCGCCGCGGCGGTCTGGCACAGCTTCCGCTGGGGCAGCTTGCCGGAGAGGGTCTGGTCCAGGGAGGCGCGGGGGTCTCCCGCACCGGTCACCCGCATGGCCTGATGGACATAGGCACGGCCGGACAGGGGGTCCCGGATGCAGCCGCCGATGCAGGTGGCCGCGCCGCCGAAGGGCTCGATCTCCGTGGGGTGGTTGTGGGTCTCATTTTTGAACATCAGCAGCCAGTCCTGGGCCTCGCCGTCCACCGTGGCGGTGACGTGGATGGAGCAGGCATTGATCTCCTCGCTCTCGTCCAGCTCCGGCAGCAGGCCCCGCTTTTTCAGAACCTTCGCGCCGATGGTGGCAATGTCCATCAGGGTCTGAGGCCGCTTGGCGGCCTTTTCCTCGCCGTAGACTTCCACCCGTGCGGCCAGATACCGCTCGTAGGCGGCCTGAATGGCCGCGTCGTGGATCTCTACATGGTCGATGTGGGTGGAGAAGGTGGTGTGGCGGCAGTGGTCGGACCAATAGGTGTCTACCACCCGGATCTCGGTGATGGTGGGGTCCCGCCCCTCGTCATCCCGGAAATAGCCCTGCAAAAATTTCAGATCGTCCAGATCCATGGCAAGACCCAGCTCGTCCCGCAGAGCGTCCAGCGCGGCAGCGTCCATGGAGGTGAAGCCCTCCACGGTCCGGACGGTGGTGGGGATGTCATATTCCATCCGCAGGGTCTCCGGCAGCTCCAGAGACGCCTCCCGGCTCTCCACCGGGTTGATGACGTATTTCTTGACGGCCTCGACCTGCTCCGCCGTCAGCTCGCCCTCCAGGACGTACACCCGGGCGGTACGGACTGTGGGCCGCTCGCCTTGAGATAAGATCTGGATGCACTGGGCGGCGGAGTCCGCCCGTTGGTCATACTGACCGGGCAGATATTCCACGGCGAACACCGTGTCTCCCTGAGGCACTTCACTCGTCACCGTGTCCAGCTGGGGCTCGGACAGCACCGTTTGAACGGCGTAGTCGAACAGCTCCCGGCTGATGCCCTCCAAATCATAGCGGTTGAACAGCCGCAGACCTGTCAGGGACTGAATACCCAGAAATGCCCGCAGGTCCTCCAACAGAGCGCGGGCTTCGTTGGCCAGCGCTTCTTTCTTTTCTACGTATACTCTGTAAACCATGCCTGCCCTTGCTCCCTTCAGTGTTCCAGCGCTTTCAGGGCGCGCTGGCCGATATCGTGACGGTAGAAGGCATTGTCGAAATGAACGCTCTCCACCCGCTCATAGGCTTTTTCAATGGCGCTTTTCAGATCCGCCGCCGTGGCGGTAACGCCCAGCACCCGGCCGCCGCTGGTCAGCAGACGGTCCTCCTCCCGCTTCGCTCCGGCCACATAGGTGTGGGCGGCAGTCTCGGCGGGCATGGTGATGGCGAAGCCCTTTTCATAGTGCTCCGGATAGCCGCTGGATGCCATGATGACACAGCAGGCGGCGCCGTCGGAGAACTTCACCTCAGTTTCTGCCAGCGTTCCGTTCCGGCAGGCCTGCATGATCGTCAGCAGATCGCTTTTCAGGAGGGGCAGGACCACCTGTGTCTCCGGATCACCGAAGCGGCAGTTATACTCAATGACCTTGGGGCCTTTCGGCGTCAGCATCAGTCCGAAGTAGAGGCAGCCCCGGAAGGTACGGTTTTCCGCGTTCATGGCCTCCATGGTGGGCAGAAAAATGGTCTCCATGCACACGTGGGCCATGTCCTCGGTGTAGTAGGGGTTGGGGGCCACGGTGCCCATGCCGCCGGTATTCAGACCCTCGTCATGGTCATGGGCCCGCTTGTGGTCCATGGAGGATACCATGGGAACCACGGTCTTGCCGTCGGTAAAAGCCAGCACGGAGACCTCCGGGCCGGTGAGGAATTCCTCAATGACCACCTGATTTCCGCTGTCGCCGAAGGCGCGGTCCAGCATGATGGATTCCACGGCGGCAACGGCGTCCTCCCGGGTCTCAGCGATGAGCACACCCTTGCCCAGGGCCAGACCGTCGGCCTTGACCACCACGGGCAGGGCACAGGACTTCACATAGTCCATCGCGGCGGCAGCATCGGTGAATACCTGATACTCCGCCGTGGGGATACCGTATTTCTTCATCAGGTCCTTGGAAAAGACCTTGCTGCCCTCAATGATGGCGGCCTTCGCCTCCGGGCCGAAGCAGGGGATCCCGGCGGCCTCCAGTGCGTCTACCGCACCCAGCACCAGCGGATCGTCCGGCGCCACCACGGCGAAGTCGATGCTGTGGGTTTTGGCAAAGTCCACCTGCGCGGAAATATCCTTCGCGCCGATCTCCGGGACGCACACAGCGTCAGCGGCGATGCCGCCGTTGCCGGGAGCGCAGTAGATCGTCTCTACAGCGGGATTCTCTTTCAATTTTTTGACGATGGCGTGCTCACGGCCGCCGCCGCCGATAACCAGAAGGTTCATGGTTCCCTCCCTGAATGAATTTTGGATGCTGCCCCGCAGACGTCTTCCGCAAACCGGTAAGGTGTTTACGGGGGAACGTGCGGGGCAGCGGAACGGATCTGCGTTTGCGTCTGTGCGGACGCGGAAGCTTTGAATTGTACGGCGGCTCAGTGATGGAACAGCCGTGCGCCGGTGAAGGCCAGCACCATGCCGTATTTGTCGGCGGTGGCGATGACATGGTCATCCCGGATGGAGCCGCCGGGCTCGGCAATGTAGGTCACGCCGGACTTTCTGGCCCGCTCCACGTTGTCGCCGAAGGGGAAGAAGGCATCGCTGCCAACAGTGACGCCGGCCTGCGTGGCGATCCACGCCTTCTTTTCCTCCGGGGTCAGGACCTCGGGGCGGACCTTGAAGGTGTTCTGCCACACACCGTCGGCCAGCACGTCCTCATACTCGTCGGAGGTGTAGATGTCGATGGCGTTGTCCCGGTCAGGGCGGCGGATGTTGTCTACGAATTGCAGACCCAGCACCTTGGGATGCTGGCGCAGATACCAGTTATCCGCCTTCTGACCAGCCAGACGGGTGCAGTGGATGCGGCTCTGCTGGCCTGCGCCCACGCCGATGGCCTGACCGTCCTTCACATAGCAGACGGAGTTGGACTGGGTGTATTTCAGAGTGATGAGGGCCACGATCATGTCGATCTTGGCAGCCTCCGGAAGCTCCTTGTTTTCAGAGACGATGTTGGTCAGCATCTCCCTGTCGATCACAAGGTTATTGCGGCCCTGCTCGAAGGTGACGCCGAACACATCCTTGTGCTCCACGGCGGCGGGGACGTAGTCTGCGTTGATCTGGACCACGTTGTAGCCGCCCTTCTTCTTGGTTTTCAGAATTTCCAGCGCCTCGTCGGTATAGCCGGGGGCGATGATGCCGTCGGACACCTCGCCCTTGAGGTACTGGGCGGTGGCGGCGTCGCAGACGTCGGAGAGAGCGGCCCAGTCACCGTAGGAGCACAGGCGGTCAGCGCCGCGGGCGCGGATATAAGCGCAGGCGATGGGGGAGAGCTCGGCGGCGTCATCCACGAAGTAGATCTTCCGGTCCACCTCGCTCAGGGGCCGTCCCACGGCGGCACCGGCGGGGGAGACGTGCTTGAAGCTGGCGGCGGCGGGCAGGCCGGTGGCGGCCTTCAATTCCTTCACCAGCTGCCAGGAGTTCAGCGCATCCAGCAGGTTGATATAGCCGGGCTTTCCGTTCAAAACGGTAAAGGGCAGGTCAGAGCCGTCCTGCATAAAGACCTTGGACGGCTTCTGGTTGGGGTTGCAGCCATATTTCAGTTCCAACTCGTTCATTTCGGCACCTTCTCCTTAATCTCCCAGATTTTTGTTGAACAGGCGCACCTCGCCGTTCACGTTGGTATAGAGGGACACCTTGTTGTCTCCGTTCAGAGCGGCCCAGACCTCCTCCGGCTTGGGAACGGTGACCTCCAGAGGCTCACCGGCAAAGGTGGGCAGAGGATTTCCGTCGCCCTGATAGGTGCTGATGAAATAGCCCTGATTCTCGTCGCAGCCCTCATAACAGAAGAATTCCCGCAGGCAGCGGCCGTTCTTGTGCTTCAGAATGGACATCTCAAAAGAGCCGTCGGCATTCAGAATGGCGGAGATGCGGGGGGTCCAGTTGGGCTCGTCCGGCTCGTATTCCCGGGTCATCAGACCCTTGCGGAAATCACCGTGCTGGCAGATGGTGTCCGTCTGGTCGCCGTTGGTGACCACCAGCGCGTCGCCCATGGTCCGGACGGGATGATAGATGATGAGGCTGGGGTCCTCCAGCTTGGCGGGATCATGAGCCTCGGTGCGGATGCCGTCCTCCGTTTTCACGAAGATCCGGTTGCGGCTGTTGGCGCTGCGGCCCATGATGAAATAGTAAACGAGGTCCCGGCTTACAAGGATGCCCCGGCCGGGGTAGGGATTCTCCCGCAGAAGGGTCAGAAAATCAAGCATTGCTCTTCTCCTTTACGATTTGTTCCGAGACCAGCTCCGCGGCACGGGGCAGAAGCTGCCATTCGGCCTGCTCCATGACCCGGCGCTGAAGGGTTTCGGGGGTGTCGTCCGGTAAGACCTCCACCGCTTTTTGCAGCAGGATCTCTCCGCCGTCCGGGATCTCATTGACAAAATGCACCGTGGCTCCTGTGACCTTCACGCCCTTGGCCAGAGCGGCCTCGTGGACCTTCAGACCGTACATCCCCTTGCCGCAGAAGGCGGGAATCAGAGAGGGATGCACATTCAGGATGCGGGAGGGCCAGCGGGCGGTAAAGTCCGCACTGAGGATGGTGAGGAAGCCGGCCAGAACAATGAGGTCGATCTCATGCGCCGCCAGCAGGTCGGACAGGGCGGACTCAAAGGCCGCCTGACCGCCGCAGCGCTTGGGGGAGACCGTCTCGGCAGGAACGCCGGCGTTGGCCGCCCGGGTCAGGGCGTAGGCGCCCTCGTTGGAGGAGACCACCAACGCGATCTCACCGTGGGGCAGCAGTCCCGCCGCCTGCGCGTCCAGCAGTGCCTGTAAATTTGTGCCGCCGCCGGAGACCAGCACGGCGATCTTCGCTTTTTTCATAGTCATGATTTCTCCTTTGCCGCCGATGCGCCGATTCCTTTCAGCGCGCCGGAGCAGTATACGTCAGGATACCGCGGAAAAGCGGGACAGTGCGTACCGGGAGCGGTTTCACTCAGCACAAAACAACCTTTTCTTCGCCGGCAACGATCTCACCACAGACATAGGCGTCGATCCCCTCTGCCTTCAGAGCGGAGAGGGCCGCGTCGGCGGTCTCGGGGCTGACGATCACCGCCATGCCTACGCCCATATTGAAGGTGTTGAACATATCGTGCTCGTCGATGCCGCCCTTTTTCTGGAGCAGACGGAAAATGGCGGGTGTTTTGACAGCGGCCTTGTCGATCTTGGCGCACAGGCCGTCGGGGATGCAGCGGGGGACATTCTCATAGAAGCCGCCGCCGGTGATGTGGCTGACGCCCTTCACGTCTGCGGCCTCGATGCAGCGGAGGACGGGCTTGACATAGATGATGGTGGGACGGAGCAGGGCCTCGCCCAGAGTCTCACCCAGTTCATCATCATACCGGCCCAGATCGGCGTTCTCCACGTCGAACACCTTGCGGACCAGAGAGTAACCGTTGGAGTGGAAGCCGGAGGAGGGCAGAGCCAGCACCACATCGCCCGCTGCCATGCGGCCGGAGTCGATGACCTTGGGCTTGTCCACCACGCCCACGGTGAAGCCCGCCAGATCGTAGTCATCAGCGGCCATCATGCCAGGGTGCTCGGCGGTCTCACCGCCGATGAGGGCGCAGCCGGCCTGGACACAGCCCTCTGCCACGCCGGAGACAATGGCTGCCACCTTTTCCGGCACGTTCTTGCCGATGGCAATGTAATCCAGGAAAAACAGGGGCTTCGCGCCGCAGCAGATCACGTCGTTCACGCACATAGCCACGCAGTCGATGCCGATGGTGTCATGCTTGTTCAGCAGCTCAGCCAGACGCAGTTTGGTGCCCACGCCGTCGGTGCCGGAAACCAGCACCGGCTCCGTCATACCGGTCAGATCGGGGGCAAACAGGCCGCCGAAGCCGCCAATGTCAGAAACTACGCCGGGGATGTGGGTGCGCTTGACGTCCGCGCTCATCAGCTTGACGCCCTTGTAACCGGCAGTGATGTCCACACCGGCTGCCGCATAGGCGGCGGAGTGAGATGTTTCCATGTCGATCATTCCTTTCCGTTCCAGCAGTAGGTACAGACCTTATCCCGGTCAATGCCGATGGCTTCCAGCACGCCGTCCAAAGACTGATAACCGAGAGAATCAAAACCGAATTTTTCACAGATGGACTTGAGCAGGCACTGACCCCGCTCCGTGGAGGAATCGGAGTACTCGTCCAGATGCTTGTGTCCTTCATCACCCTCCAGCTCCTGAATCACCCGCCGGGCCAGCAGCTCCATATCAGAGTTGCCCCGGGAGAAGTTCAGGTACTTGCAGCTATACATAATGGGCGGGCAGGCAGAGCGCATGTGGACCTCTTCCGCACCGGACTCATAGAGGAAGTCCACCGTTTCCCGGAGCTGGGTGCCCCGGACGATGGAATCGTCCACAAACAGCAGCTTTTTTCCCTGAATCAGCTCGGAAACGGGGATCTGCTTCATTTTGGCCACCTGATTGCGGACCTCCTGATTGGCAGGGGTGAAGGACCGGGGCCAGGTGGGGGTGTACTTTACAAAGGGACGGGCGAAGGGCTTGCCGCTGCGGTTGGCGAAGCCGATGGCGTGGGGGACGCCGGAATCCGGCACGCCCGCCACATAGTCCACCTTAGGGAGCCGGCCCTGGGCCACCTCGTCGCGGGCCATGATCTCGCCGTTGCGATAGCGCATGACCTCCACGTTGACGCCCTCATAATTGGAGTTGGGGTAGCCGTAATAGGTCCAGAGAAAGCCGCAGATCTTCATTTCCTTACCCGGAGGAGAGACGGTCTCATAGCCGTTCCGGGTCAGGGCCACGATCTCACGGGGGCCTAACTCGTAAGCGTCCTCATAGCCCAGCTTATGATAGGCGAAGGATTCAAAGGATACGCACAGGCTGCCGTCCGGGTGCTTGCCTACCAGCACAGGCAGGCGGCCCAGCCGGTCGCGGGCAGCCAGAATACCGTCCGGCGTCATCAGCAGGATCGTGATAGAGCCTTTGATCATCTCCTGCGCGTACAAAATGCCCTCCACCAGATTTTCCTTCATATTGATGAGGGCGGCCACCAGCTCGGAGACATTGACCTTTCCGCTGCTCTGGGCCATGAACTGATGCCCGTGGTCGGAGAAATAGGTATCGATCAGCTCGTCGATGTTGTTGATGATACCCACCGTGCAGATGGCGTACAGGCCCAGATGGGAGCGCACCAGCAGCGGCTGGGGGTCGGTGTCGCTGATGCAGCCCATGCCGATGTGGCCCTTGAACTCATGCAGCGCACTTTCAAATTTCGTGCGGAAGGGGGTGTTTTCAATATCGTGGATCTCCCGGACGAACCCGGTCTCCGGCCCGTAAACCACCATGCCGCCCCGGCGGGTACCCAGATGGGAGTGGTAGTCCGTGCCGAAAAATACGTCCAGTCCCACATCCCGGTGGGAGATCGCTCCAAAATAACCGCCCATTACGCGAAGAACAGCTGGGAGAGGGTCATGGGATCGATGTACTGGCCATCCTTATAGACCCGCATGTTGCCGCTGGCCACCTCGTCGATGAGCATAACGCTGCCGTCGGGTGCATAGCCGAACTCAAACTTGATGTCATAGAGGACCATGCCCTTTTCCTTCAGATCATCGGCCACGATCTGAGTGATCTTCTGGGTCTCCTCCTTGATGGCATCATACTGCTCGGCGGTCATCACGCCCAGAGCAACCAGCGCGTCCTTGGTCACCAGAGGATCGCCCTTCTCGTCATTCTTGAAGGTGGTCTCCACATAGGCGGGCAGGTCGGCGCCCTCAGCGATATACTCGCCGTAGCGGCGGATGAAGGAGCCGACGGCCTTGTGACGGCAAATGACCTCCAGGCCATGGCCAAAGACCTTGGCAGGGAGGACTTCCATCGTGGTATTATTCAGGTCGGCGCTGACAAAATGGGTCTTGATGCCGGCGGCGTTGATCTTCTCAAAGAAATAGATGCTCATGCGCAGGTTCACATCGCCCACGCCGTCGATGGTCAGGCCCACGGAGTTCTCACCGGGATCGAATACGCCGTCCTTGCCGGTGCAGTCATCCTTGAACTTCAGCAGATAGTTGCCGTTTTCCAGAGCGTAAACGTTCTTGGTCTTGCCAGTATAAACGAGTTCCATAGTATTGTACCTCCAAAATGTTTTGAATATCGGTTTTATCAGGAAAAGATCAATGCTTGTGTGAACAGCTTAGTGGGCCAGCTCCGCCTGCAGCTTGGCCTCCTTGGCGGCGATCTGCTCTGCCATCTCGGAGCGCTGAGCGTCCAGCTTGGCGGCCAGCGCGTCATCGCTGACGGCCAGAATCTGAGCGGCCAGCACAGCGGCATTCTTCGCGCCATTGATGGCCACGGTAGCCACGGGGATGCCGCTGGGCATCTGGACGGTAGCCAGCAGAGCGTCCAGCCCATCCGCAGCGCCGCCCTTCATGGGGATGCCGATAACCGGCAGGGTGGAATTTCCGGCGAAGGCGCCCGCTAAATGGGCCGCCATACCGGCGGCGCAGATCAGTACGCCGAAGCCGTTGGCCCGGGCGCTTCTGGCGAAGTCCGCGGCGGCGGCGGGGGTGCGGTGGGCGCTGAGAATGTGGGCCTCATAGGGGATGCCGAAGGTCTCAAGCTGCTGGCAGGCCCCCTTTACAACGGGCCAGTCAGAGTCGCTTCCCATAATGACTGCTACTTTTTTCATGCGATCCTCCTTAAAAAGATAAAAATGCAAATAAAAAAAGGGTAAACCGGTCCCCATGGATCTCCATGGAGAACAGGTTTGCCCAGACGGTCGACAGTACGTATGACAGCAGGCTTCCATGTGGTGCTCCACGTTCCGTCAGTTGCCTGTGCTTCAATGTAATCATTATCTCAGACACGACAGAAAATGTCAATTCCTGACACGGCTTTTTCCGTGGAACCTCGCCACAAAATTTCGGAAAGATTGTTGCGATTTTTGCGCAATATGTTAAAAAAGTATCTATTTTTAACGAAATAAGTTACGCTAATTGGAGGTATTACCTATGCTTCTTCTGAGGAGGCTTATGCCTTTCACAGCTATAAGGCGGCGTCTGCCTGTCTGACCGCTGAAAAACTGTTATGAACAGGGGAAACGTACCTCTTTGCTCTTGCACCGGGGCGGGCGCGCAGGTATAATGATGAAAAAGAGCATTAACAAATGACGGTGGTGGCTTCATGTACGAAAACGGGAAGATCTATATGGGTCTGGCAGGTGGCAAGCGGGTGGAACTGGCGCTGAATATGTGCAACCGCCACGGACTGATCGCTGGGGCCAGCGGCACCGGCAAGACCGTCACCATGAAGGTGATGGCGGAGTCCTTTTCCGACGCCGGTGTGCCGGTGTTTCTGTGCGATGTGAAGGGCGACGTGGCGGGCATCTGTGCGCCGGGCCAGAGCAGCGAGGGCATGGAAAAGCGCATCGACAAATTCGGCCTGCGGGACCGCTTTGTCTACCAGGGTTATCCCACCACCTTCTGGGATGTTTATCAGGAGGGCGGCCACGCCGTCCGGGCCACCGTCAGCGACATGGGACCGGAGCTTCTCAGCCGGATTTTGGGCTTGACGGCGGTGCAGGAGGGAATTCTGCACATCGTGTTTCAAATTGCGGATGACAAGGGGCTGCTGCTGATCGACCTGAAGGACCTGCGGGCCATGCTGACCTATGTCAACGAGCACCGCACCGAATACATGATGACCTACGGCAATATCACGTCTCAGTCGGTGGCGGCGATCCTGCGGGCGCTGCTGCCGCTGGAGCAGCAGGGCGGCGAGCTGTTTTTCGGGGAACCGGCGCTGGACATCCGCGACTGGATGCGCACGGCTGCTGACGGCCGGGGCATGATCAATGTGCTGGACTGCGTCAAGCTGGTGCAGAATCCCACGCTGTACGCCAGTTTCCTGCTGTGGATGCTGTCGGAGCTGTTTGAGATCTTACCGGAGGGCGGCGATCTTGACAAGCCCCGGATGGTATTCTTCTTTGACGAGGCCCACATGCTGTTCCGTGGTGCGCCCGCCGTGCTGCTGCAAAAGGTGGAGCAGACGGTGAAGCTGATCCGTTCCCGGGGCGTGGGCGTGTACTTTGTGACGCAAAGTCCAAGCGATATTCCAGACACCGTGCTGGCGCAGCTTTCAAACCGGGTGCAGCACGCCCTCAGGGCCTATACCCCCACGGAGCTGAAGGCTGTCCGCGTGGCGGCGCGGGCCTTCCGGCCCAATCCCGCGTTTCAGGCGGAGGATGCCATCATGGAGCTGGGCGTGGGCGAGGCGCTGACCTCGTTCTTGGACGAAGCGGGCGTACCCGCTATGGTGGAGCGCACGAAGATCATCTGCCCCCAGAGCCTCATGTCGGTGCCGGAGCCAATGGTCCGGGCCAAGGTGATGATGCACGACGGCATGGAGAAGTACGATGAATTTGTGGATAACGTGTCAGCCTACGAGGTGCTGACAGCGGAGCGGGAGGAAGTGGAGGCCGCCAAGCAGGAGGAGGCCGACCGCAAGGCCCGTGAAAAGGAGGAGGCTCAGGCGGAAAAGCTGCGTCTGAAAGAGGAAGAGGCCGAACGAAAACGTAAGCAGAAGCTGGAGGACGAGGCTCGCCGCAAGGCGGAGCGCCGGGCGGCCAAGATCGAGTCCCAACTGATCTCAGCAGGCGGTCAGGTGCTCAAGCGGGGCCTGCTGGGTGTGCTGAAAAAGTGGTAACGCGGTTTTTGACGGAATACCTATGAACAAACATGAAAAGGAGAACGTGATATGAAAAAGAGAATTTCGGTCCCATTTTTAGCGGCTGCGATTGTGGTTTTGGCCCTGCTTGCGGTGATCGTCATTGCAAAACCCTTTCCCCAAAAAGCATCGGCGGTATTCCCGGAAAAGCTGTTGGAGCTCCCCTGCACCGTGGCGCGGGAATCCATAGACGGCGCGGAAAAGATTGATCTTACAAATGACCAGAAGGGAGCCCTGTTGAATGAATTGGAAACCATTCAAGTAGTACGGAGGGGAACCTCTGACAGCAAGGTCGGCCCCTACGATCAGTATGTGTACCGTTTCAGCTTTGAAAATCAGCAGGAGATCTCAATGGATGACCGCGGAACGCTCTATACGCAGAAGGGCGGCTATACGATGACCGGGGACTTCTCCGGCGTACTGGACCTCTTGAACAGTTGGTTCTGAGCTGAGCACCGGAGCCGGGCAGAATAAATGGCAAATAGAGTCTTGCAGAGTGCGTATTCATAAATGCTGATTGAAATAGCGACAGATAAGAAAATGCTCTGCAAAAGCCTGCCTTCCATTTGGAAGGCAGACTTTTTTCGCCTATCAGCCGGTAAGGGTCAGGCTGCGCTGAACTCCTCCCGCAATTCCTCCATGGCCTCGGACACATGATCCGCAGAAAAGCAGAACCGGCCGTTTTCATCATATACCTCAATGTGTCCCATCACATACCGCAGTTCAAATCGCTCCATTTTTATAACCCCTTCCGTGGTGTGTTGTTTTCTGATTACATGCTCAGTATACAATACATACTGTCCTATAAAACGGACACTGTCACCAGCTGCGATCTCTGTACGGCGCATTTTCCTCAGATCGATCCGCGGCTCAGAGCATGATACTGTCGGTTTCTCTGCCGGCCATCGCGGTATTCAGCAGCGTTTCCTTGCAGACGGCGGCGAAATACCGACTTTCTTCAAATCTGCCCGGGTAGTGCTTCTCAATGAATGTCAGAGTTTCTTTTAGCTGCAGCATGGCGGCGAACATATGCTTGCAGGCGTAAGTGCAGAAACAGTCGCAAACCAGATTTCTGATCTCGCCATCGATGTAGTCACATTCCAGCTCGTAGGGCTGTGTCCCTTCCACAATGGCCTGCACATGGGTTTTATCCAGAGAGATGTACCGCACCCGGTTTTCTCTGTAATAGTCATGTTCCCGCTCCGCAATGGCGTCGCTGATCTTCATGGTTTGCAGATCATTCAACTGAAAGCCGCTGCCGTCCTGTTCGGAAACAATCTCCGTATCCTCCTTCTCAGGTGCCTTGAACCAGGTGATGACCTGTTCATAGGGGAGTGCGCTGCGATCAAAGGTGACGAAGTGCGATCCGGCAAAATGGAATTCACCGTGGACCTTCGTATCGGCGACGCTGATGACCCGCTTGTAGTCGGACAGCTTGATCTTGAAGGTATAGCAGACATCCACCACATGACCGCGGAAACCTTCCAGCTTTCCATCCACAAAGACCAGATCGCCGCAGTGGAGATCAAATTGATCGTTGTAGTAGGAGAGCGTCATGTTGCGAGCAGGGAAGTGGATCAGCACCAGGGATCTGGTAGGCTTCGGCTTTCTGGAAATAACAAACCGCGCGGCAGCCTCGTGCCTGCTTTCCTTTTCAGCGGCGGAAAAAACGATCTTGAACTTCATAAAACCCCTCCTTCAAAATGATCGGGTGTCCTTCCAGTATCATCATTTTACAATCTTACCTGTCCCAATAACCGGACTGTGTCGAAAAAACGGCTCTGACCGTAATGGTCAGAGCTGCTTGATCTGAATTTGATTCAGTATTTATGCCTGCGGGCCGTAAAGCGCCGCAACGGAGCCGATATGCGCCTTCATGCCGTCCACAACATGAGCGGGGCCTACGATCTGCGCCTGAGGGCCAAAGCCCAGCATCCATGCGAAAAACTGGGGGCTGACCACCACGTCCGTCCGGACGGTGAAATGGGCCGGGCCGTCGGGGACGATGAATACCTCGCTGCCCAACTGGTCCAGAACGGCACACCAGATGATTTTCAAACCGCATCTGTACCTTGGTCTCATCCCCGGTAAACATACCGAAGACCTTGCGGGTATAGACCGCCATATCCAGAGCCTGATAGACCTCCTGACCGTCCCGCTCCTCGTCCAGCGTGGAGATCTTCTCCATCTTGTCCACGCGGTAGTGCTTGATGATCCCGGCCTCAGAGTCATAGGCCACCATATAGTAGTTTTCATCGTCCCAGGTCATGGCAAAGGGACTGACCACATAGTACGCACCGCCGTGGCGGTACTGCCGCTCCTTGGCTACATTGTACTCAAAGTACAGAAACCGGATCTTCCGGTTATTGGAGATGCCGTTGTGAATCTCATCCACATTGTAGTAGATGGACTCGTTCATGGTCTTGATGCGGTTTTTCACAAAGACCTGCCGGTGCAGAAGCTGGGCGCTGTGTACGCTGGCCAATGTCTCGATCTTCTTGATGAGGGACGCGGTCTTTTTGTAGGTGATGAATTTGAAGGACTGCACGCTGTCCACCAGCAGCTTCAGCTCCGGCAGCTCAAAGGTGCGGCTTGCCACATAATAGCCGAAGAAGCGGCCCCGCTTGCATTCCTCAATATCCATGCCGAAGGTGCACAGCGCCTCGATGTCATCGTAAATGCTTTTGCGCTCCGCGGCGATGCCGTTGGACTCTAAGTATTGGATCATCTGATTGACCGTGACCGGGTGCTCCTCGTCGGAATTCTGAAGCAGATAATTCATGATATGAAGTAATTTCAATTTCTGGAAAGAGGATCTGGCCATATACGCTCCACCTTTCTGCACTCGGATCAGCAGGCGTGAACCTGCAACCGGATTGCTTCATATTCAGATGGCGTTCTGCCTTGTATCGCGCAATGTCTTTACGTTCATTGAAGAATGAAATGTGAGCTTCTGTCAATGGATAGACGTTCTAACGGCAGCATCCCTTTGCTGTACCGACTATACAAGCGAACCCGACCGTGTTATACTATTAAAAAATTCAATACATGCAGATAGAGGAAAGAGAGGCAGATGGAAATGAACTACACCTCCGCACAGGCCAACAAGCTGCTGAAAAAACTGAATGACGAGTATACCGCGTTGCTGGACAAGGAGACCCGCAGCCGGGACTTCCGGGCTGCCATGGGGGAGGATGTCGAGTCCGTTCGGCCTGTCTACGATTACGCTGAAACGCAGATCCGTCTCGCAGAGTTGGAAGCGAAAATCCGCAAGCTCAAGCACGCCATCAACATTTTTAACGCCACGCAGACCGTGGACGGCTTCGACATGACCATCGACGAGCTGCTGGTCTACATTCCTCAGCTCACCAAGCGGAAAAGCAAGCTGCTGGAGATGAAAAGCCGACTGCCCAAGGAGCGCGTGGAGGAGCAGTACGGCCGCCAGTCCAGCATCATCGACTACACCTACGCCAACTATGATATCGCGGCGGTGGAGGCCGACTATGAGAAAGCTGCCGATGAATTGTCCCGTGCCCAGCTTGCGCTGGACGCGGTGAATCAGCGGGAAACCTTTGAGTTTGAAGAATGACCGCTTTCCGTCGCTTCACACGAATGTCCGACCATTTTTGATCCAATCACGATCTCTGCGTGTGTTCAGCGTTCAGAGACAGAGGATCGGTTATTTTTGTGGTTATCCGTTATGCAGCCCGTGTTTATGGGTTACGGGGAACATTTACCGGCAGCATCGGTGAAGCGAGAAAACTTTTTGGGGCCGAAGTACGGTTATAGGCCCCGACTATTTACAGTGGGGAAATGTTCGTTTTGCGGAACTCCAAATTGAGCGTGAACTGTCCAAAATGGCGGAATCATGTTGAACAGTGAAAATAGGAGGCAACGAAAATGAAATGGTTTATGTTCTGCGTCGCAATGAATTTTATAGCAGCCATTGTACTGATTGGAGCCGGCGCAACGGAACTGAATAATTTAGGAACGAGTGTTCCGGCGCTTTTGTGTATTGCTGCCGGTATATGCGGACTGATCGAAATTAGAAAGAACAAGTGATGGAATTACAATCGTTTGCTTACCGGACGCTGTCGCTGCCAAGCACTCAAACAAGCGGCAGCCTGTTTTCACAAGGCGAATTGAACACAATACGAAAAGAAAAAACGAAAGGGGGAGAGGAATATGACAGTGATCGGCAATATTCTCTGGTTTCTGTTTGGTGGACTGATCGGCGGACTTGCGTGGGTGCTGGCCGGATGCCTGTGGTGTGTGACCATCATCGGTATTCCGGTCGGACTGCAATGCTTCAAGTTCGCGAGTCTCGCCTTTTTCCCCTTCGGGAAAGAGGTCATATATGGGGGCGGCGGGTTTTCCTTTCTGGTGAACCTGATCTGGATCGTATTCTTCGGCCTTGAAATGGCGATCGGCTATGTCATTCTTGGCTGCCTCTGGTGCATAACCCTCCTTGGCATCCCCATCGGAAAGCAGTGCTTCAAGATGGCGAAGCTGTCGCTGATGCCCTTCGGCGCGTCGGTGATCTGACCGGGACCGGACAGGATCGACCGCCTCTCTTGCATTGTCAGCCGCACCGTGCTATAATACTCCTACAAAATTTGTGACGTGGGGTTTTCAAGGCGTTTGATATGCTGCTTTTAACCACGCAATTGTGCAGAACAATTGCGTGGTTTTGTTCTGCGATTTTCAGGAGGACACATGAACGAGAATCAAAAATTAGGAACCATCATGAAAGAGCTGATCCGGTTCAGCCTGCCGCTGATCCTCAGCGGTGTGCTGCAGCAACTCTATAACTGGGCAGACGCCTTCATCGTCGGCAACGTGGACGGAGAGCTGTCCCTTTCCGCCATCGGCGTAACGTCCATTCCCATCAGCTTCTTCATCACCACCATCACCGGCTTCACACTTGGCCTGTCCGTCCTGATCGCCAAGAACTTCGGCGCAAAGAAACAGGACAGCATCCCGCCTGTGCTGGCAGTGTTTGCCGTGATCCTCGGCGGCGTATTTCTGCTGGCTGCGGCAGTCGGCTCCGCCATGTCCTATCCGTTTATGGAGTTGCTGCACACACCGGCGGATACCATCAACCTCGCCAGCGGCTACATCCGCATTATTTTCTGGGGCCTGCCGTTTCTGGCGGTCTATAATGTCTATACCGCCACCCTGCGCGGGCTGGGGGACAGCCGGATCCCATTTCTCTCCATTCTGGTCTCCTCCGTCATCAACGTGCTGCTGGATATCCTTTTTGTTGCGGAGCTGCGCTGGGGCGTACTGGGCGCGGCTGCGGCGACTGTGCTGTCCCAAGCGATCATGACGGTGTTCATCGTCCTGTACGGAACAAGCAAATACCCGTGGCTGAAAAGCAACTGCCGGAAAGAGAGCTTCTGCGGCGCCGTGGTGCGGGACGGCTTGCGCTACGGCCTGCCGCCCATGGTGCAGTCCAGCATCAGTGCCTTGGGCAGTCTGGTGTTGCAGGACTTCATGAACCGCTTCGGAACGGATACCGTCACCGCCATCACAACGGCCTACCGTATCGACACGCTGATCCTGCTGCCCATCGTGAACCTCGGCTCCGGTATCTCCACGGTCACGGCCCACAGTCACGGCGCGGGAGATACGATACGCACCCGCAAAACCCTCACTGCCGGTACAATTCTGACCCTGGTGGTGTCTGCGTTCCTGACGGGCCTCGTGATCCCGACAGGCGGAAAGATCATCGCACTTTTCGGGGCAGGGACCGCCGCGGTGGCGATCGGAAGCGCCTTTTTCCACCGCATCGCCTTCTTCTATCCGATCTTCGGCCTGACCACGGCGTTCCGCGGCTATCTGGAGGGCAGGGGAGACCTGGTATACTCCAGCGTTGCGGGACTGGTCTCTCTGGCGGTCCGCATCATCGCTTCCTACGCAATGGCCCCGCGTTTTGGAAATATGACCATCGCCTATGCGGAAATGGTCTCGTGGGTGTGGCTGCTGGTCATGTACCTGTTTCGTCTGGCAGCCAAAAAGGACGATGCTCTATGAGCAATGAGCATAGGTGCGATGTCACCGATGTTGAACTGGAATTTCACCGGCATCAGAGGGGAATAGCAAACTTAGATGCGGCGCCGGATGTTTTCATGAAGCGGTTCCTCCTGATACGTAATCGATTTTACTAAAGCGCGCCACCCTTATACCGGATTATGTTGTAGAAAGTCAACGAATGATTTTGCAAAAGATCGACGCTGATTATTTCGCTTTCACGGTTGAAATGCCCTGCCGACTGTGTTACACTTGGCGGGCATGACGATAAAAGGGAGGCGGGAGACATGAAAACGGCACAGGCGGACCTCACAACGGGACCGCTGGGGAAGCAGATCTTCCGATTCAGCATTCCTCTGATCTTCTCCAACCTGTTACAGGTGTTATTCAATATGGCGGACGTGGCTGTTGTCGGCCGGTTCGCGGGCTCTACAGCGTTGGGAGCGGTGGGCTCTACCACCATCCTCGTGTCCCTGTTTACCGGCTTCCTCATCGGATTGGCCGGCGGCGTCAACGTACTGGTGGCGCACCACTTCGGAGCTGACGATCAAAAGAACCTCTCGGATACCGTCCACTCGGCGGCGCTGACCTGCGCGGCGGCGGGACTGGTGTTGTTGGGGATCGGCTGCGGCTTTGCAGGCGGTATCCTCAGAGCGCTGAACACCAAACCGGAGCTGATGGACGGCGCTGTGCTGTACCTGCGCATCTACTGTCTGGGTATGCCCGCACTGGCGGTCTACAACTTTGGCAACGCCGTGTTCTCCGCGGTGGGTGATACCCGCCGACCTCTGTACTACCTCTCCATCGCCGGCGTCATCAACGTGGTGCTGAACCTGTTCTTCGTCATCGTCTGCAATATGGACGTGGCAGGCGTGGCGGTGGCCAGCATCATCTCGCAGTATTTCTCCGCCATTCTGGTAACGGCGGCGCTGCTGCGGAGTCGTGAGAGCTATTGCCTGCGGCTTTCCCAGCTGCGGTTCCATAAGACCCGCACAAAAGCCATCCTATCCATCGGTATCCCGTCCGGACTGCAAAACGCCATTTTCGCGTTGGCCAATCTGTTCATCCAGCGGGGCGTCAATACCTTCAGCGCCACCATGGTGGCGGGTAACTCCGCCGCTACCAACGCCGACGCGCTGGTGTATGACGTGATGCAGGCCTTCTACACCGCCTGCGGCAGTTTCATCGGCCAGAACTACGGTGCGGGCAAGAAGGAACGCATCCGCCGGACCTTCCTGATCAGCACGGCTTACGCCTTCGGCGCGGGATTGCTTCTGGGTCTGGGACTGCTGCTGTTTGGACGGCCGTTCCTGAGCCTCTTTACCACAGACCCGCAGGTGATGGACGCGGGCATGTACCGTCTGACGGTCATGAGCGTTTCCTACTGCGTCTCCGCGTTTATGGACGGCTCCATCGCCGCCTCCCGTGGCCTTGGCAAGAGCGCTGTCCCCATGGTCATCGTGATCCTGGGCTCCTGCGTGTTCCGCATTATCTGGGTCTACACCGTGTTTGCGTGGTTCGGCACCATCACGTCCCTGTATCTGCTGTATGTGTTTTCCTGGACCATTACGGCAGCGGCGGAGATCATCTATTTCATTCGTATCTACCGGCAGGCCACAGCGGATCTTGCCGCTGCCTGACCGTAAAACCGCAAAAGAGCGGAGGGATCAAACGATCCTCCGCTCTTTTTGATTATGCACATGAACGAGCTTGCTGTCATTCATGGGAACATATCGTGCGCTGTTAGCAGAACCCTACAAGCCTGTTCTTATCTGACGAAAGAATGGGAATGGCTCCGCTGCGAATCACAGTCCGCGCCAGCTTTCGGGCCGCAGACAGCTGAGATCCTGCTCAGCCTGATGGATCTTGGCCAGCAGAGCATTCCGGTCCTGATTGAGTGTGCCCCGGAGATCCAGATAGTTGCTGGCATGATTCATGCGGAACACACTGCCGGGGCTATCGAAGTGAGAGACCAGCAGCTCTGTTTCCTTCAGCACTTGATGCTGGTCCAGCAGACGGAAGCTGCCGTCATGGACCCAGTCATACAGAGGTGTTCCCGGCTCCACCATCAGCGTCAGCATTCCGATGTATTCCGGGTTCATGGCGTTGAAGGCCTCGGCGGTCTTGACGGCGTGCTCCTCCAGCAGCTCCGGGCCGCCCAGACCGGTGATGGCAGTGACGGATAGTGCCATGCCGTTTCTGCGGACCTTCTGTCCCATTTCGATGATCTCTGCGGCGGGATGGCCCTTCCGCATGAGGGTGAGAACCTTGTCACTGCCGGATTCCAACCCCATGTAGACCATGGTGAGCCCCTTAGCGCGAAGGGTTTGCAGCTCCTCGTCCGTCCGCAGGCGGATGCTGCTGGGAGAGGCGTAGCTGGTGACCCGCTCGCACTCCGGAAACAGCTCCCGGATGGTATCCAGAATTGTGTACAGTTCACTGGCCTTTCGGATCAGTGCGTCGCCGTCCGCCAGAAAGATGCGGCGGACGGTGCGGTAGCGCTGCCGGGCCATCTGGAAATCCTCCAGAACCTCATGCAGAGGCCGCAGGGCAAAGCGCTTTTCCTTGTACATGCTGCAAAAGGCACAGGTATTGTGGCTGCATCCGTAGGTCACCTGCACGATGAGGCTGTACGCCTCGGAGGGCGGACGGTAGACCATGCCTTGGTATCTCATACGCCCAGCTTCTCCAATGCAGACATCTTTACGCAGGTGCAGAAAACGGCAATGGCCTTCTCCACATCCTCCACAGGCGGGAAGGAGGGGGCAATACGGATGTTGCTGTCATTTGGGTCGATGCCGTAGGGGAAGGTGGCGCCGGCGGCGGTCATGGCCACGCCGGCCTCCTTGCACAGGGCCAGCGTCCGCTTGGCGGTACCGGGCATGGCGTCAAAGGAGACGAAATAGCCGCCCTTGGGATGGCTCCAGCTGGCAATCTCCAGCGGGGCGATCTCCTGCTCCAGAGTGCTCAGAACGGCCTCGAACTTCGGCTTCATGAATGCGGCGTGCTTCTTCATCAGCTTCAGGGTGTGGGCCCGGTTCTGGAGATAGAGCACATGGCGCTGCTGGTTCACCTTATCATAGGAAATGGTCTGAATACCGATCCACTTCTCAAAATCCTCCAGGTTGGCTTCGGAGGTAGCCATGCAGGCCACACCGTCGCCGGGGAAGGTGATCTTGGAGGTGGAGGCGAACTCGTAGACCATATCATAGTTGCCATACTTCTTGCACTGGTGCAAGATGTCCGGGAACTCCACATAGTCGCCGTCAAACTCGTGGATGCAGTACGCATTATCCCACATGATCGTGAAGTCCGGCGCGGCGGGCTTCATGGAGGCCATGCGGACGATGGTATCCTTGGAGTAGATGATGCCCTCGGGGTTGGAATACTTGGGCACGCACCAGATGCCCTTCACCGCCGGGTCCTTGATGGCCTCCTCCACGGCGCCCATGTCCGGACCGGTGGAGGTCATGGGAATGGTGATGAGCTCAAAGCCGAAGGATTCCGTCAGCTTGAAGTGGCGGTCATAGCCGGGGGCGGGGCACAGCCACTTGACAACAGGCTCCTTGCACCAGGGGCGGGGGCTGTTGAGGCGGCCGTGGATAAAGGCGCAGTCGATCACGCCGTACATGAGCTGCAGACTGGCGTTGCCGCCCACGAATACCTGCTTGGGCTTGCAGTCCAAAAGGTTTGCGAACAGGCGCTTGGCCTCCGGCAGACCGGACAGCGCACCATAGTTGCGGATATCAATGCCGTCGACAATATAGTCCTCCGGCTCCTTGAGCATATCGAAGATGTCAGATACCATGTCCAGCTGATCCTTGCAGGGCTTGCCGCGGGTCATGTCCAGCTTCAGCCCCTGTGCCTTCAGATCTGCAAAAGCGGTCTGCAATGCTGCGTATTCCGCCCTCCGTTGATCCAGTGTCATGTCTTTGTATGCAGTCATCTGTCTCATCCTCTCCGGGTAGTCCCTGAAGTTTTGTGCGGGGCAAAAGCCCCGGTCAATAATCTTTTATATTATACTCACCTTTTGGCCGAGATTCAAGGACTTTTTCTGTCAAGAATCATAAAAACACCCGGAAAACGCGGAAAAATTTTACGTTTTTCTTTTCTTTTCTTTTTTCGAAAAATATGTTACAATCCACAAAAATGACAGCCATATCTGCACAGGGGGGACCTTTTTGGAAGATCAACAGCAAAAGAAGTATCAACTGATGACGGAAACACCGGTGAGCCGGCTGATCCCACGCATGGCGCTGCCCTGCGTGGTCAGTATGCTGGTGACTGCCTTTTACAACATGGCGGACACGTTTTTTGTAGGGATGCTGAAGAGCAATGCCGCCACTGGCGCGGTGGGCGTGGTATTTTCCCTGATGGCCATTATTCAGGCTATCGGCTTTTTCTTCGGCCAGGGCAGTGGCAATTTCATCTCCCGGGAAATCGGCCACAAAAACTATCAGGAGGCGTCGGAAATGGCCTCCACCGGCTTTTTCAGCGCGTTGGCTACCGGTGTATTGATCTGCGTGCTGGGACTGCTGTTTCTGGAACCTCTGGCCTACCTGCTTGGCTCCACGGACACCATTCTGCCCTATACCAAAGCATACCTCAGCGTGATCCTGCTGGGCGCGCCGTGGATGACCTCATCGCTGGTGCTGAATAACCAGCTTCGTTTTCAGGGCAGCGCCGCTTACGCCATGGTGGGCATCACCAGCGGCGCGGTGCTAAACATCGGACTGGACCCTCTGCTGATCTTTGTGCTGGATCTGGGGATTGCCGGCGCTGCTTGGGCCACCATCATCAGTCAGTTTGTCAGCTTTTGCCTGTTGTTAGTTGGCTGCACCAAGGGCGGCAATCTCAAGCTCCATCTTTCTCATGTGAAACTGAAGCCTTATTATTATCTGTGGATCTTCAAGGGTGGTCTGCCGTCTCTGGCCCGGCAGGGTCTTGCAAGCGTAGCTACCATCTGCCTCAATCAGGCGGCCCGGACCTATGGAGACGCGGCCATCGCCGCTATGGGCGTGGTACAGCGGATCATGATGTTCGGCGGCTCTGCCATGATCGGCTTCGGTCAGGGCTTTCAGCCGGTGTGCGGCTTCAACTACGGCGCCGGCCTGTACCACCGGGTGAAGGAGGGCTTCTGGTTCAGCGTCAAGGTGACGTTCGTGCTGCTGCTGGCTGTCAGCGCGGCGGGCTTTGCCTGGGCACCGCAGCTTGTATCCATCTTCCGGGACGATCCGGAGGTCATCGCCATCGGTACGGCGGCTCTGCGGTTCCAGTGCGTGACCTTCTGCCTGCAAAGCTGGGTGGTCATGGGCAATATGTGTCAGCAGACCATGGGCCTGACGGTACCGGCCACCTTTATGGCGGTGGCCCGGCAGGGGCTGTTCTTTATCCCTACCGTGTGGATCCTGGCCCTGGCGCTGGGCCTGCCCGGTATCCAGATGGCTCAGATGGTGGCGGACCTGCTGACCTTTCTCTGCTCCGTTCCCATTCAGATCTGGGTGCTGAAAAAATTGTCGCAGCCGCAAAAATAAACTGTAATCGAAACTTTTGGGATCGGATACCGCTGTACGTAAGCTGTACAGCGGTATTTTTCTATGGAGAGAGGCCCTCGCAGCTGTTCTGCGGCATCAAGACCGCGCAGCGGCAGAAAGCGATTGACTTTTCCAAAAAACTGATTTATAATCGGCATATACCGAAAACGAAGGGGGCGTATGAATGCCGAGACCACCGCGATGCCGAAGGATCTGCGGCAAACCGCAGATCGATACCTTCTGCCCGAACGGGGACGGAGGCGGAACGCCGATCCTGCTGACGTTGGACGAATATGAGGTCATCCGGCTGGTGGATCTGGAACAGCGCACCCATGAGCAGTGTGCCGCCCAGATGGACATTTCCCGTTCCACCGTACAGGAGATCTACGAAAGCGCCCGGCAGAAGATCGCGGCGTGTCTTGTCCACGGAAAGCCGCTGCGCATCACCGGCGGGAATTACCGCATCTGCGGCGGTGAGGAGCATCCGCACTGCGGCCGCAGCTGCCGGATGCAGACATTCAACGAATCCGATCACAAACAAAAAGGAGAACCTGATATGAAAATCGCAGTTACCTATGAAAACGGTCAAATTTTCCAGCACTTCGGCCACACGGAGCAGTTCAAGCTCTATGAAGTGGCGGACGGCAAGATCGTCCGGGAGGAAGTGGTGGACACCAACGGCAGCGGCCACGGCGCGCTGGCTGGCTTCCTGATGCAGCGGGGCGTGGATACCCTGATTTGCGGCGGTATCGGCGGCGGTGCCCAGATGGCACTGGCGGAGGCCGGTATCAAGCTCTACGGCGGCGTCAGCGGCGAGGCGGACGCGGCGGTGAACGCCCTGCTGGCAAGCGCGCTTGCATACGATCCCAATGTCCACTGTGATCATCACGACCACGCCCACGGCGAGGGCGGCCATACCTGCGGCGAGCATGGCTGCGGCCATCACGGCTGCCACTGATATGGAGGATCGGCTGGTGCAGCTTCCGTTTTGGAAGGATCTGACCGAGCGGGAGCGGGAAACGGTGCAGCGCAGTGCGGTGACGCGCCGCTATGAAAAGGGGGCGCTCATCCATGACGGCGGCAGCGAATGTCTCGGTCTGGTGCTGGTACTCTCCGGAGAGCTCCGCACCTATCTCCTCTCCGACGAGGGGCGGGAGGTGACACTGTTCCGGCTGTATGCAGGCGATCTGTGCGTGCTGTCGGCCTCCTGCGTCATCAGTCAGATTACCTTTGACACCCAGATGACTGCCCAGCGGGATACCGAGGTCCTCATTATCCCCGCGCATATCGTCGCCATGCTCAAGGAGCAGAATTTGGCTGTGCGCTGCTGCCTCTATGAGCTGGCCATGGCACGGTTTTCCGACGTCATGTGGGCCATGCAGCAGCTTTTGTTCAAGGGTCTTGACCGGCGGCTGGCGGGCTTTCTCCTGTCCGAAGCGGAGCGCACCGGCTCTGATACGATTCGCATGACCCATGAACAGATCGCCCAGCATATCAGCTCCGCACGGGAGGCCGTGGCGCGGATGCTCAAGCAGTTCTCGGAGGAGGGCCTTGTGGAGCTCAAGCGCGGCGCCATCACCTTGCGGGACTTTGACAGCCTGAAGCAGCTGATATAGTAAGAGACTGTCGATAAAGTGGTAAATTCTCCGCAACGGTAAGGAAGGGTGTGTGCGGGAAACCCAAGAAGGGTGTCCCGCGCCATTAAAATCCTAAGTTTTCAGAACTTTTATGAAGTTCTGAAAACTTG
>ENA-UEQW01000540-UEQW01000540.1-human-gut-metagenome-genome-assembly--contig:-NODE-540-length-35501-cov-8.692722_pt1 | contig 35501 bp, 23 predicted proteins | sample MGYA00242947_ERZ507947 | MGnify/ENA primary metagenome ERZ507947 (study PRJEB26167, sample SAMN06115421) | human gut metagenome | host: Homo sapiens | place: China:Guizhou | collected 2015-03-17... | reverse complement strand
AAACCGGAACATCCGGCATTAAGATCAAAACTAAAAGCATTCTTTATTCCCACCATATCGGAAATCACGTTTCCGTTAGCAGGGAAATGCATGTCGGCAGTAACCGTACAGCAAATCAATAAATCCACTTCTTCCGGCTTCAAACCTGTTTTACGAAACAAGTCCTCCACCGCTCTGGCCCCGAGGTAAGCACTGCCTTTATCGGCATCCCGCAAAATACGTCTCTCTTTTATACCGATTCGAGTCATGATCCATTCGTCAGTGGTATCTACCATCCGGCTCAACTCCTCGTTAGTTAAAACATAGTCGGGATAATACGCTCCTACCCCTGTGATTACCGCTCTTGGCCTTTCCATAAAATAAAAATTTTCAAATTGAATAATAGAATCAGATACCCATATACAATCATAGCCCCCTCGTACAGGGGGCTGTATTATCTAAGGCAATCTTTATCATTGCATCGATATTATGCAACAACTGCTTTCTCAATAGCCAATTTACCCCTGTAATATCCACATTCCGGACATACAGTATGATACTGTACTGCAGCACCACAATTTGAACACTTTGCTATTGCAGGAACCGTAGCCTTATCGTGAGTTCTTCTTTTATTCCTTCTCTGTTTAGAGATTCGGTGTTTAGGATGTGCCATTTCTCTCTAGTTTTATTTAGTTATTATTAATTAATTTCCTCAATTCATCCCATCGGGGATCAATCTTATCACTCTCTTCTTCCATTGCCAACTCTTCCAGTACATGCTCCATCTCCTCGTTACACTCTCCCTCCGGGTGAACCACCCGAAGCGGGTAATTCAGCATATACACTTCATATAGCGGTTCGCTCAAATCCAGATAATCATCATCTTGAGCCAAGATAATAAAATCATCATCATTTCCTTCCTCCCTCTCCCCGTACTTAGCATACAGGTTCAATTCCCCGCTAATCGGTAACTCCATCTCCTCCAGACAGCGATCGCAAATAGCTTCTACCGTCCCCTCAATCTTCATCCGAACCTCCATCAGCAAGGATGACTTCACGATATTCACTCTCGCGTTTACCTTCCCTTTCGTTCCTTTTGTCGCTTCAAAACAATTAAAAAAATTGTCATCCATGACAAAGTCGAAAGTGTGAGTTCCCTCGCTTAACCCTCTGTGAGCTATCTTATATTCATTCAATCTGTCCACAATTCTTCACGTAAAACGGCGCAAATGTACAAAAAAATATAATATGCAGTATATTCATGCCTATTTTTTCTTGGAAATAAAATCTTATACCTCACTCTCTTTTGAATCTATCTTCAATATACAATGGCTCCATAAGATTCATCCTTAGGCTACCACTTCTCTATGCAAACCACTCAACCACTCTCTTCCCTAACACCGCATAAACACATGTCAGTATTTATGCAGTGTAGATGTTATATTCAAACTATTTTCATGATGCAGTGCGATCATAGATCACTCACTGGACAGCCTTAGCCATCGGATTCACCACCACCTCCTTCAAATTTCCGTCAGTCATGATTCTCCTGGCAAGTTCCTGTACTTTCTCCGGTGTGATCGCGTTTAATAATTTATCACGATCAGCATCCCAGTCTTCGCCCCACGTGTAATACGTCTGTAATAAAATCAAACGAGTCTGCACATTCTTCGTATCTTGAGCTTCCATCTTCCGCCAATACTCCAAATGCTTGTTCAAATCGTCAAGATCAGGCCCATTGTCGGCAATCCGGGCAAGCTCGTCTTTTACCACTCGAACCAATTCTTCCACCACATCCGGATTCGTCTGGAAAGTCACCTTCAGATCATACATTCCAATCGGTTGTCTGGAAAGAACTCCATTCACGGAAACCCCGTAACTTCCACCTTTTTCCTCCCGGATAACTTGGTTATAACGCGATTGAAGACAAGCGGAAAGCATACTCAGCGTCATCATATTCTGTTGCGTGTATTCCATCTCGCCCGAGTAAGCAAGACTGACCATACTTCTGGCAGTTTCCATGCGTATTTCTTCTCTTTCCTCCTTCATCCCGGGTAACACTCTCACCCCGTCATCCTTCCATCCCAACCGTTGTCTTCCTCTAGGAAGTCCCCCGATATACTTTTCCACCAACGGTTTGAAAGTCTCCATATCAATATCCCCGACAAAATAAAAAGTATAATTACCTGCCGCATCCGTAAACAAATTGCGGTACCAAGAAGCGATTTTATCAAAATCAATACCTGCCAAGATCTGCTCATTGGGTATCTGCGTCCGCGGTTGATCACCATACGTGACCTTATTCACCATCTGCGTCATCATAAAATCCGGAGAATTTACCGAATTCTCCAAGTTCATCCGGTTCGCCGCAATCATCATGTCAAAACGCCCCCGGTCAAAATTAGGACGTGTAAAATACAGGTACGTCAATTGCAACATCGTCTCCACATCCCCTTTCGCCGCACTCCCGTTTATGTCTGTCGAGAAACGATTAATCACGGGTTGCACGTTAACAGCCTTACCTCCCAACACCTTGCGCAACTGCTCCGCGGTGAAGTCCCCCACTCCCGATGCACTCACTAGCTGTGCAAGCATCGAAGCCGAGTAATAATCCTCCGTGGGAACCATGGAAAGACCTCCACTCGCCTGACCATTCATGACAATCTGATACGGACTATCTGCGGTTGGTAACACCACAACCCGAATACCGTTCTTCAACATCCACACGGTCGAACCATACTTCCCTTTTTTGGTTTTCACAACACGACCGGGTGTAATTTCTTCCGACAACAAAGGCCGATCAATTTTTTCGGTCCGGTAAGGCTCCATCTCAACCGTCCGAACCCAGGAGAAGAAATTCTCCCAGACCTCCGTTTGGGGCAAAGCGTCCTTCTCCTTTTCCGGGGCAGTAATAACCAACACATTATTAGCAAGTGAAACCAGTTGTTGCATCAACTCATTCACCTGTTGCAACGTCATTTGCTTCGCCAACATCAACTGCGTAACCGCCCACTTGTGTCGCGGAGACATCAAGGGCACATTCTTCACGTAATGATTGATACACTCCCACACGAGCATCCCGTTCTCCCGCTCCCCGGCAGTTTCGTATGCATACTTTCCACCTCTCAAGATTCCCGTGCGAACCTGCTCCAATTCCTCCTCCGTAAATCCGAAACGCCGCACTCGTTCCAACTCGCCATACGCCGAAGTGAAAGCCTCGGCGATCGCATTCCCGCGTGCCACGACCTGCAATTCCAACGCATCACAAGTATTCGTCAGCGGAACATTCTGCAAACGGGCAGATGCAAACGGGCATCCCTCCTGTTGAGCCAACTCCCCAAAACGAACATTCATCATGGCTGTGGCAACATGAATCATCATGTTCATATAAGTCGCCCCAACCCGGTTATTCAACTCCTTGGGAACGGCAGCTCGCCTGATATAAAAATTTGCATTACACGTCTGTTGCTCCGGATCCGTGATCACCGCCACGACAGGAGTTGCATTATCCGGAATCCGTATCACCTCTTTCGCTTTCGGATGCTGTGCAACGGGAATATCCGCCATAACCTTCTTCAACTTCCCCTCCATCTCGTTTACGTCGAAATCACCGACAATCACTATCGCTTGTAAATCCGGACGATACCAACACTTGTAAAAATCTCGAAGCACTTGAGGATCAAACGTACGCAGGAACTCTTCCGTGCCAAGCATATTCCGGTGTGCATGACGGGTATCACCAAAAACGGAGGCAGCCGCCTTGTTACCTACCCGGAACTGAGCATTATTCCGTTGCCGCAACTCCTCTACAATCACCCCCCGTTCCTTGTCGATCTTCTTGTCTTCCAAAGCCAAATACCCCGACCAATCGTGCAAGATCAACAGCATCGAGTCCACGATACTTTCCCGTTTAAGCGGGACTTGCGTCAATTGATAGTACGTCATTTCCATCCCCGTTGCAGCATTCAGGTTCGTCCCGAACTGCATCCCGATACTTTCCAACCACCGGATCATGCTATCACCCGGGAAATGCTTAGTCCCGTTGAACATCATGTGTTCCAAAAAATGCGCCAACCCATTTTGCGAATCCTCTTCTTGAACAGACCCCACGTCATACACGATGTAGAAATCCGCCAATCCCGTCGACTTGGCATTATGCCTCAAATAATACCTCATCCCATTGTCAAGTTTTCCAACCCTCACGCTCGTATCTTGCGGGAGTATATCCCCCATATTCAATTGTTGGGCAGAAGTAATACCACTTCCCACTATCAACAAGAATATCCCCAAGATAATTTGTTCTAATATTGTTCTCATAATAAGAATTTAAAATTTATTTTATCCTTCCATGTCAAATACATTACCACACATACCAACTATTCATCGTATTGCTCTCCCCATAATAACGCTTAGAAATACACACTCGCCCATAATCTGCTTTCGGACGACTCTTCCTTGCAAGCATAAAAGCCTCCTGCAACACACGCTGAGCTATCGTATCTCCAGATGCAATTTTTTCCCTGCATTCCAATGCTGTCTTTTCCACATTCTCCAACGATTTGCGATATTCATCATTCAAACCATACAAGGATATGGAATTCATCACCTTCTCAAGAATCTTCCGACCACAATCCCCACCCATACTCTCGTAAAACATCCGTTCCCATTGAGCTTGCGGCAAGACTTCAAACAAGGGCCTCGACATCTCTATCGAAGACACGATAATACGCCCCTCTCGATCAAAATAGATATAGACATCTATCATTATGTCCATTAATAAAGAATCCGCTACTGCTTTCGCAAAACGATCCACTCCTCCCCCGAAAACCCTCTTCTCCATCTCCTTTTCCCATCGGTTCCACGGATGATTCTCACGAATAGTCTCTTCACCTTCCTCAAAGGGCACTGCCAACAAATCCACCCACCCAAACATCCTCTTGTCTAACGAATCTCTTATCGAATAATAATTTTTAGGAAAAATCTGAACATTCCTATCATTCTGTTCAACTACAATAAACTTTTCCGTTTCAAATCCCCGATCCTCCCTATAAACATACATTCTTTCTTGACTATAGTCAGATGTTTTTTTTCTTATTTCAAGCCCAACCTTTTGTGGCTCCACCTTTCCCCTGAAATAACGCACATCCCAAAAAGGAACGGATTCTGCCGCATGACGAATGAACTCCATCCATGGACGAGCTATTCCTACGTCTTCCCGTTCATCTCCACGTTTCCGATTCAAGTCACAAGTTGTAACCAACTGAATACAACCAATCCGATCTGCACGACCATCCATAAGCGGGTAAACAGTGAAAGAACAATACAACTTGCGACCTTTCAACTCCGGATAACGATCCCAATCGTACGCACGCAGCATTTCCACAAAATGACGATAAGCCACCGTATCTCCTCGATGAGCAAAATTATTTCGAACCTCCTGATGCACAACATATCCCTGCTCCACCTCGCACACGATTTCTTTACGATCGATATATCTTCTGGTAGGGGCACCACACGCCACCTCACGCCCTTCAATATCATACCACAAAGAATCTAACGAACCTCTCGCTCCCATCTTAAAAGAACCCGTGTACCACGATGCTTCTACCGGCTCTCCTTCATTACCGGGAACAATCACCGAAAGGGGAATCAATTCTCCGGTACGGGCATTTCGCACCTCAGTCAACCACAGCTTCTCCTCTGCAATCTTCCAGCGAGCATGATATCCCCAAGGACACTCCGTCGTAAAAGCCTCTTTCAAATAGGGACGGACACGAGAAAACACCTCTGAATCATAATGCAAAGGGAAAGCATCCATCCGATAAAGTACGCCATCCATTTCCAATACATCCGGATAAGCTCTCGACAAATATTTGTCCATCTCCAATCTGTACTTCCTCTCCACAGGCTCCACCAACACCCTCTGAATTTCGCCATCCAAGGTCACCACTCGCCAATCACCTATCAATTCGGCACACGCATAGACCTCACGAGTAGCAGGATCATCAGGTGCCAATTTCCCTTTCCTACACATGACCTCCACATGATCCACCCTTCCGTCGGACTTAGGATAAACATAAGCATCAAAATCCGCCCCTCGATCCCGCTTCATCTCCTCTACATTCAACAACATCCCCATCGTGTAGTGACTCATCTGATTTCCTTGCTCCCGCAAACTGTTATGCACCTTTTTCCGTCCCGTCATCACCCCATTTCGAAACGTATACGTGATTTCCGTTTCAAATTTCCTAGTTATTGGACCACATGATATCGAAGCTGAATAATTTCGATAAGGATAAAAACTTTCACCTCCCACGACAAAAAGTTCCCCACTAAACCACCCGGCTACGATCCGCCCCTTTTCTCGATAGGCATCAAAGATTCCACTAATATCCACCTGTCGGTTTTCTTTTTCTATCTTCTCCAAGCAAAGCTTTCCCTTTTCCAATCGCCATAAACTATAATAGTCTTCCACATACCGAAACGAATCCCGAACCAACCGTTCTCGCACTAACCTTGTCAACACGCTATCCTGCCCTATCGGGCAAGAGTACATGACTAACGTATCCCTCCCGATAACAATCTTAGCAAATCCATGCCCCTCCACCAAGCCACACAAACCACACAAGCAAATTACAAGTAGTACTAATGTCTTCATGATTTCAATTATTTTTACACAAGCCACATTTTCACTGATCTCTTCATTCATTTAGGTTGTTCCAGTGAATCAAAATACTTCACCACGGCATCCCATGTTTTCGGATGATACTCTTGGCATTCTTTCGCCCATCGCAAACAAGCATTGGGAGAAAACTCCAACACGTATGTTTCTGCTAGCTCAAACTCTTTCGCTTCAATCCCTTCACTCGGCAAACGATAAATTCCATCGATCAATCGACAATTTTTCATAATTCCCTTGTAGATCGCCATCAACTGATCCTCTGTAACCAATTTGTATAAATTCCGATTTTGAAAAAAGAAATCAACCTGTATGATTTTCCCGCTCTTATCAAAACGAACCATAATTTGAATCTCATGTTCAACACATAAATAACTTATCTCATCATCTTCATATCGAGAAGCAAGATTCAATTTATCTTTTATTTCCTTAGGAATAATTCGTGCACACAACCATGCCTCCCACGCCTGAGCACTTTTAGGCCTTGGGTCCGTTTTAGGACTTCCATAGCCAAACTCCAAATCCGGATTATCCCAATACACCGAAGGGCTCAACAATCCGGCTCGTTTGCCATCATAATACAGCTCAAAATGAACGGGAAGTTCTTCTTGTGTAATCACAACACTATCTCCTCGGTTATCCATGCATTGAAATCTTACTGTCGGATACGTCTCTCGAATATGTTGTTGTCCGTAAAGTTGAACAACCGTGAAAACACAAACAAACAACACAAATAGTTTTTTCATATTTTGGATGTACTAGGTAATAATATATCTTCCTCAAAATTGTTATCTTGGATAATTAAAATCAAAATATCCCATGAAAAGCAAGAATATTTCCTCTCCGGTCTCTTCCCTTGTCAATACAGTCTGCCATTAGTTATTAAAAATAATAACACACAAACGTTGTTTAAAAAACGATACTACCTTTATCACTCCAAAACTCTTTTCGATTAGGAGGAAAGAAATTTAATAATACCCCTTTTTGAGCAACAAGATTATGATTTAACAACGTGTTACCAACAAGAAAAGAATAAATCACGATCTTCCAACATCTGTCGTACAACCTGTGGACGCTCTTTCAACCTCGGTTTCCCTTGTTGCGAGGCACATGCACATACGCACGCCATGAATGCTAAGCATAACAATTGTTGCAATTTTATTTTCAACAAAAAGAAATATAATATATTCATAATTCGACAATTATAAATTTTTATTAAAGTTTATTCTCGCCACAATGCCTAGATATTGTAAAAACTCCAAAACTAGCTTTGGGACGCTCTTTTGGGTGCATTACCAGAGAATCAAATAATTTATTTTGCTCCTCCTTGGAAAGTGTCCCGGATTCAAATCTCTCCTTAAATTCCAACATATTTTTCTCCATCACATTGGAATATTCTTCATTCCAACCGTACAAGGATATGCAATTCATCGCTTTCGTTGGAATCTTCCTTCCGTTATCACCTCCCATACTCTCGTAAAAAAATCGTTTTAATTGTTCTTCACTCAATCTATCAAACAAATGTTTATGCATCTCGAAATAAGAGGTAAGCAAAACTCCATTTTTATCAAAATAAATACTGACTATAAACCAAATGCTTGTATTCAAAGAGTCTGACGTGGTAGCGAGAGAATCTACAATATTTTGCATAATTGTTTCACTCTCTCGGTTAAAAATTCTTTTTTCTATTTGATCCTTCCACCGATTCCATGGACTATTCTGTATGTTTTTCTCTCGATCTTCATTAAATGGAATATTATATTCTATATAAGTTTGAGATTCTTTTTTTCTCAAACTATCATCTATCGAGTGGAAATTTTTAGGAAATATTCTCACGGAATTCTTCCCCACCTCTGCAATCGTGAAATCCCCATGTGTATATTCTTTATAACTATACCTCTCATTTTGAGCATTCACTGAAAAACAAAAAACAAAAAACAATAGTTCTGATAATAATATTTTCATAATCATTTTTCTACATTTAATTTATTGAAGCATGTTCCCACCAGGAAACAACATAACCAAGGGCACGAGGTGCGTAAACATAAGGAGGATTATTTCCATGAATTTCTTTATACCATTTCACATAAAATTCCGTTATCTTCTCAGTATTAAATTTTCCTGTTAAAACAAGAACATTCAATTCTTTTAAATATTGAGTTTCTTTACCCTTTATTCTCGAATCATGCACATCCCTAAAAAGCATAGATTCATATTTTTCAGGATAGGAATAAGAATTATACAGAAACTCCAATGCATCTGTAACAATATCCGTTTCAAACTCAATAAAAGGTTCATCCACATTCATATTGTATTTCAATGCTTTATGTTGAAATGCATGTACAAGTTCATGGGTAAATACATCTCGAGCAATAACATGAGGGCCCTCCCCCCTTCGCAAAAAATAAATTCCCCATTTATTATAAACAGCTCCCACATTATCTTCTGATTTTAATGATGTGTCAAAACCCATAGAAATGGCTTCATTTCCATTCTCATAAAACACTCGATAAGCTATCGATTTAAGTATAGGTAACCTCTCAAGCCAATCATTAGCCAATGATTTAAAAGAACTTTCTGTATGTATATCAAAAGCACAAAGAGATTGGTATTTCTCATCAGTGATTTTATTGTCTCTTACAAATCTTTTGTAAAATCCTTCCATAGTCCAACCTGGGAGGACGGGATAGCAGTTTTCAGGCACCCAAGGAATAAAAGACGATCGTATTTTTTCTGTTTCTAAATTCAGAACTTCTTGCAGACAACTTGCTAGAATAGTTACAAACAAAACGAGTAATATAATTTTTCTCATCATTCTTAAGAATTGAAAATTAATTTTAGGGAATTATAGTTTACAGTAAGCCTTATTTTATATCCAAACTCCTCCGTCAGCTTCGCTGCCACCTCCTCTATAAACGAGGCCGATGAAAAAGTCCCGTTCTATCGAACTACCACCCCTAACCCCTCCTGCACAGGCGGGGAAACCGCTTGGTAATCAGCCCTCCCCCCTGTGTGAGGCTGTGCAAGGGGGAGTTGGAGGGGGTAGCCTTTACGCTTAGAAATAACTTTTGCATCGGCCTCACAAATAGAGGTAAAAATGACGATTCATTCAGAATATAGGTAGTATTTCAACCCTCCCTCTGTTTATAGAGGGAGTTGGCTTACTGTAAACTTGTATATAAATGCCTAATTTTATATCTATTTTAAGGCAAAAACACCTCCGCCCCCACCTCACGCTCCTTCCCCTCCGTATCCCGAACCATCACCGTCTTTGCCCCATACTCGCGGATCAGTTCGTCGATATTGGGTGTATCCAATGCCACATGCTCCAACATTTTGCCGTCCAAAGCTACCACCGTCCATTGCGGAGCCAGTTTCTTGCAAGCCTCTTTCCCCCATACGGCAGCGATCTTCAACTCGCCATTGTCTGCTCCCGTCATCACGGGACGGCGATCTCCTGCCCACACGGCAGCATCAGCGTAAGGCTCGAAATGATAACGTCCATTCGGATAATCAAGCACGAATTTTCCCAAATCCGTCGTTTTGAAACAAAGCAACAAATACCCAACTCCACCGGTAATGATCGGCATCTTTTCAAAAGCGGAATCACCCAGATAGAGTCCCGTCATTTCTCCCCGGTAAAGCTTATCTGTTTTCACCATTCCACCAACCATCGTTCCGATAAAACCTGTTCCCTCTTCCACGTTTCCAATAATTCCCGCTTGTGTCCATTGTTCAAACCCCTCCACCGAGGGCAACCCAATGGCTCCGGTACCGTTACCCGTGTCAAACAACGCCGGTACATCATGAATCTCACCTTTCCCCTTCACCCGGATAGAAAGCAACGGCACGTTATTCCAAAGTTCCAACTTATTCCATCTCGTGATAGAAACATCCGCCCGGCTTGAAAAAGTGATCGTCCTCGCACGAGAGTCAATAGTCACCACGTAATCATTGATAATATTCGCTCCAATCGTTCCATCCACGTCCAAATGTTGAAAAACGGGGTTATGCTCACTCATCACTGCCGCCTGCTTATTCTTCACCGTCAATTCACCCAACAACAACTCCGGAACTTCAGCCATAACGACCTGCCCGTCCATCCCCTGCATGGAATTACCCGTCTGTTGATAAGCCAACTTCTCCGTGTTCACCAACTTATCGGATACGCAAGTAATTCCGGCACACGTGTCAAACAGGAAATAATACGTATGTCCGTTGATCACCACCTTCACTACCGGGACTCCTTGACGGAACTCATAGTTCAACGTCACATCACGCTCCAACCGGATATTATTTCTGGAAGTCACTGCCGTTTCAGGCACTCCGCCTTGCGTCGGAACTTGCGCACCAGCCGTCTCTTTCAGCAAATTGACATACTTTTCCATCTCTTTCTGCGCCTTCTTCATCTCCCCCGCTTTACCGACAGCCTGCAACAAGGAAGCCTTCCCCGCGTACATCATTGCCCGGGTTTGGTAAGACATCGCATCACTCCCCGAAGCTCGTGCAATCAATTCATCCAACCATTTCAGTCCGGCCTCAACGGCAGCCTTCTGCTCTTTCACCTGTGTCAACGTCTGCATAAAAAACGAGAAATATTGTCCGAACAACTGCGGGGGAAATATATTCTCTTTCTCCACCTCCCGCATGGCATCCAACATTTGTTTCCAATCTCCCTGTCGAGAAAGTTGAGATGTATTCAACCAAACGGCAGCCATCGTTTTTCCCGGTCCTTCCTTCGCCTGGTCCAAATAATCGACAAAAGCATTGAACCTATCCTGCTCGTAAATGGCAAGATTGGGATTGGTCGAAAATTCTATTGCCGTTTGCACCATGGCACCTGTCAATGTTGCATCCACCATTGCCCGCTGATTGTCCAAAGGAATGGCATAAAAACGATCAATGTGATCTCGTACCGTCAACAAAGTCTTCGATAATGGGTCATTTTCAAACTGCATAATTATCGGCCACATGGTCGGAGTTGCCAACTGATCAACGGATAACCCGTCAAGCCACTCTTTAACCACTTGCTGAATTTCCGCTTTCATTCCCGCGTTCCCCAAGGCTTTGATAAATTCCAACAAAAACGACGGCTCCCGCTCTCCCGCGTTATACCGTGCAGCCAAAGCATCCAATCGCTTAGCAGGATCCAACACCGCCTTGGCCCCATTCACCAGCCAATCGGCATCACCGGCTCCCACGAGCTTCCCAATAATCTGCTCCGTTTCCGGATCGACAAACACCAATGTGGGCAAAGAAGCCACCCCCCATTTAGTAGCATTTGCCTTACCATCGGCATCTTTCTCTACATTTAACTGAATACTAACAAAATGACTATTAAAAAAATCACCTACCTCTTTCCGAGTGAATACTTGCGAAGCCAATTGTTTACACGGTCCACACCAATCGGCATAACAATCCACGAAGACCAATTTGCTTTCCTTCCGAGCCTTTTCCACGACCTTCTTCCACGATCGGACAGGCTCAAACGCAATGCCCTGCGTTTGGGCCAGAGCATTCAAGCCCATGACCCAAAACAAGACAATGATAAAAAGTCTATTCATTATTTAATTTCCTTGAATTATCTGAATTGAAGACAACACGGCATTGTAAAAATCTACATAACTCCAAGAGGCATCATAACCTTGTTTATAGAAAGCATCAGGTATCGTGATCCGAATTTTTTGAGTTCTTTTCGTTCCTTTTTCTTTATTCAGATAAACAATAGTAGTCTCTCCCTCTCCATTTCCAAGAGGAGTACTTTTACTAAAAGTTGCAGACTCCCATTGTCCAGATCCGGTTTCTACCTCTATATCCAAACTTTCCGGACGAGGAACATTCGGATCTCCAAAATCTTTTGCTTGTACGATTTTAAATCCGGCAATCGTCTCCTCCTGTTTCATATCAATCTCAATAACATGAGTCCGAATCTGAGTTGCCGGTTGAGGTAACCAGTAAGAATCATCGCCAACCAACAAATTCTTTAGCCCCGAATCATATCCCAATGCATCCGCCGGTGATACGGAAATACTCCAATTTGCCGCATCCAAAAATGCAATCGTCGGTTGTTCGGCTACTTTATTCTTTTCCGTAAAGAAGTCCGGAACAGCATCAAAATAATGATGTCCGTAATGATATATCTTCACGCCCAACTTCTCTGCTGCAACTTCCAAAGCCCCAATACTGAGATCTTTATTGGCAAGACCTGACTTCACTTTATCTTCCGTTCCCGGTGCCAGATACCGATTCCTTCCCAAATGAAGCTCTTTCAAACTCGGGAAATGAAGTACATCTACCAATGAAACTTGGTCATAGTCAATATCCAAAACTTCCACGTTCTCGACATCATCCTGTTTAATCTCTCCCAACAAATCCAGTCGATTTCTCACGTCTGCAGCAAAATCACTCTCGAAAGAAGGAACATTAAAAAACAACTCTATCGGTTCTAAATCCAACATCATGTCATCAAGGATAGAAATCTTACCTTTACGATACACCTTTACGGGTTTACTAAAATCAATATCCTCTCCCAACAATGCATAAGACTTACCCTTCGGCCAATTATTTACACGATCCTCTGGCTCAGCTGTCCAAAATTGCTCCGTATCATTCCCTTTCTCAAAATACCCCACTTTAAATGAAATCAAATTATCCGTCCACTCATCGAAAGAGAGAAATAAATATTTATTCGCCAATTGGAACTGTTTATTTATGACACGAGTAAAAAGCAGTAATTCTTCCGATGCATACGTGTATGGCCGCACGTACACGGGATCTCCCAATGAACGCTTCACAATTTCACCATCCTTTTCCTCGATAGCACAGACTTTAAACGTGTACTCGTAATTTTTCAATCCTTCCACCAAGTAACTCTCACTTTCCCGATCAATAATTACAGAATCCGTCTTTTCATCATCCGTCCATTCCACCATAATTGCCGTCCGTCCCGGATCAAGTTTCAAATTCCAGGTCAGCAATACCGACAACCATCGCGGTTCTCCCTTCAAATCATAGATTTTAGTAAGATACTGCTCCGGACCATCACCCGTATGCTCTGAATAAGTATCTTCAAGATCCTCGCATCCTGTTAGGAATCCCATAAACAGGATGCACATTACCGTATATTTTAAAAATATTCCTTTCATAAATCGTTACTATTTTACTCCGTAAATTTCCAATTCATGGAAAGTCACATTATTGTTTCTGTTATGGTAATAATCAGGATTGAGAGTATTCACGTAAGTTTCGTTGAATTGGATTTTCAAGAAACGATACTCTCTCTCCTCAAATGGAAAAGGAATTGACAAATAATGAGCATCCAACGCCGCCAATTCAGCCAACGTATTACACTCATCCCTTACTTTTTCTTTATTCACGTACCAACGTTCTGCCTCTTCAATATTAGGATCTTGTTCAAAATTACCTATCAACTCCCAATCTGCCGCCGTACCGGGATTTGTACTTGGATGATAATCACCGTTCCCTATCCAAGCATACACTTGAACATTACAAGGAAGTTTGGTATAATAATCATTATCAAAATCTTGATTTACCGCTCCATTTTGTTCTTGTATTCTCATATACAACCGCATTTCTCCCACGACAGCAGGTTCCTTGATATCAAGTACAAAATAAACGTCATTTCCCGGACGATTCAATGCATTAGGTCCTGCCATGAAAGTGAAAGGAGGAGTGGCATATCCCCTTCTAAAATATTCAAGAGCCTGTGTTCCTTTTACATCGCCATCAAAAAGATATGCTTTACCCAATGCTCCCGGATGCCACGAATCAGTTGAACGAGGCATCTCTCTTGATTTATTGAAAGGATCAAAAAGTTCGAAATTAGTATTAGGGATCAGCGAACGAACAGCTCCTTTAACCCCGGTCCAAACCTGTTTTCTTGCAATCCGTTGACGATTATCTTCCGTTGTAATCATCACGGTGTAATCTTCTTGTTGCTGCGAATCATCCAAAGAATAGGCCTTCACAGAACGTCCACTTGCAAGACGGAAGTTTTCCAAAAAAATCGTATCCTGCAATTTAGTTGTCGGATTTGTTCCAACAAAATACACGGAAGCAGAGCCTTCTGTTCTCCCTTCCAAATTGCAAACCACTTGAAATCCATTCCAATACGAATTCACCTCTACCTTGTCAAAAAAAGTATAAAGTGCTGAAGGACGAGTATTAAAAGTAAAATGCATCACTTTCGACTCCTGCTCGTTTTTATCCAAAAATGATACTTTCACCGGAACGTTTTCACAAGCTTGATTAAATCCGTCAAGCATTAATGTGTCTACAGCATAATCCGCTACTTTATAAACGGAAGCCCCATACTCATCCGTATACTCCGCTTTCACTTTATTGATGCGTCGGTCGGCTAGAGAATAATGCATTACAGCTCCCCCTTCCGTTGGGATAAAAGAAAACATATTCTCATCAATCTCAACATCAAAATTTCCATTGTCATCATTGGAACAACCGATCCAACCCAAACAACTCAGAAAAATTAAATATATATATTTTTTCATATCACTCCATGCTAAATTAATTACCATCCGGGATTCTGCACGATACCGGAAATCATAGCTTCTTCGCTTTTAATCGGGAACAGGTAATCCCGTGCCGGGTTAAAATAGGCATCATCCCATACCACCACAGGACCTTGTCCATTATTAAAGAACTCCTGCCAAGTCTCACCCAATACAACCCAAGCCAAAGGCTTATCATTCCATCCTTCTGCAATAGCTGTACCCCAGCGACGTACATCCCAAAAACGATGTCCTTCAAACATAAACTCAATCGTTTTCTCTCTGTGAATAATATCCCGTAAACCAACCTGCTCGTTAAATTTATTCGGATTAATACCATATTCACCCCAACTTACCTGTACCGTGGGAAGTCCTGCCCGCTCTCGCACGGCGTTCAATCGATTGAATATTTGATCCCGATGAGCTCCATTCGGTCCTTCATATTCATTCCAAGCCTCTGCCGCTATCAGGTAAAGCTCGGCCAATCGCATATACACGGTCGCCCCCTGCTTAAATTTATTTATTTCAGTAAAATATTCTTGTGTTCTGAAATCACTTCGCGTACCTTTTTTCACGTAATACCCCGTGATATTTTGCCGTATTCTCGGATCAATACGATCTTCTGTCAAACCGAACAACTGCCCTCTACGGGAATCCACCAACAATCTGTTATAAGAGCCACTTCCCCGTTGCCAATAAAGTCCCGGAGCTGCAATCGTTGCGTAGAAACGCGGCTCTCTATCCAAATGTAGTGCCAACACATCCGTTCCCAAAGGAATCACATTCGTGTACATCACATCACGTTCTTGTGCCATCCCATATCCGTCTCCGTGAACCCAAGTCTTATCTTCCGAAATCGGTAATCCGTTTGCCGTGTAAAATTTATTTATCATTCGAATATTTGTTCCGAGAACCCCGTAAAGGACCCCGCTATAGTGCGGATCTGTTGACTTGGTCCCTAAACGAGGTAACACGTATTGATACAGATCACTCGCACCCGAAACAATCATGATTGCCTCTGTCGAATTCTGAAAATTCGGAGCCCATAAAGAAAGTTCCAAATCCCGCATCGTATTCAACAACGGAGTTGATTCAGAATTTGTTCCCGATATCAATTTATATCCTCTAGCCTCCAAATAATCAATCACTTCATCTGCATATTCAGCAGCAATCCGCCATTTCTCCTTATCCTCTTTTGAGAAAAGATCCACCCCACTTTTATTCTTCATATCCTTGTATGGACTTATTCCACCATTGAACAAAGGTGATGCTGCATAAAGCAATACTCTAGCCTTCAAGCCCATCGCTCCTTCTTTAGAAAAGAATTCTCTTCTTGATGCATCTTTCTCCCTTAATGGAGTCAGATAAGGAATAGCCTCATCCAACAAATTCGTAATTGCTTGAACACAACTATCCATCGGACTTCTCAACTGACGCTGTTCCTCGATAGGAGCATAAATATCTATATTCTTCGGGACCAACACAAATGGCCCATAACGTTTCATCAATTCGAAATAGTAAAAAGCTTTCAATGCCTTTATTTCCGCTGACCAGTTTTCCAACTCCCCTGCACGCAGGTTATACACATCCCCGATATGCTCTAAGAATGTATTACACAATCGGATATAATAATATACCCCATTATAAGCCCATATATCACCAAGCGGAGATAATGCCGTTTGTAATCCATCTGCAATATAAAAAGGAGTAAACACGTAATTCGTACGGGCAAAAGCATTTGCCGTATATTCGTCGGCCCCCACGAATGCAGGATTACCCCTTCGATCAATCGTTAAAGAACTAAACATCATATTCGCATCGATCATCCACTGTTCAGCCCCACTCCTCGTTTCAAATATTTTCGGAATTGTTAGAATATCGTCTTCCGGTACCAAATCAAGATAGTCATCACATCCTGAACAAAGGCAAACCGAACAAATCAAAATCAATATATTCTTGAATTTCATAAGCATGATTATTTAGAAACTAATATTAACACCCACAGAATAAGTCCGCTGGATCGGATAATTGAACCCGCTACTACCTAACTCTACATCCCAAAGATCAAAATCACTAATCAAGAACGGATTATTCACTCGTACATAAGGCTTCACCCGCTGCAGATGAATCTTCTTCACCCACCTTTCAGGGAGACTGTAAGCCAACTCCAACGATTGACAACGCAGGAATTTTACCTCACGCATAAAATAAGTTGAAGCACGCAAAGTTTCCGTTCCAAGCAATCCCTCTTCCATATTATGAGCGGCAATACTATTGGTAGACAACCGCGGCCATAAAGGACGACTCTTCATATTCTCCGGGGTCCAATGATCTTCCCAGATAGCACTCAACAATGCCCGGTCATTAACAAACGGAGTAACTGCACTCGGATTGATAAAAAGAGAACGTTGTCCCGATCCTTGGAAAGCAAAATTAAATTCAATCCTTTTATAACTTACCGTACCGTTAATACCGTACACCAAACGCGGTTCCGTCGGGAATCCGATATGAACAGCATCCTCAATGGTAATCTGCCCATCATTATTCACATCCCGGTAACGGATATCCCCCGGCATATAATCTCCTGATTGTTTCGGAGATCGATCGATTTCTTCCTGACTCTGGAAAAGTCCTTCCGCCACGTATCCCACCACTTGTGAAATATCATGCCCTACCTTCCGTTGCCATGAAGGTTTATCTGCAGCTTCTTCTATCTCCTTGTAAACCGCTTTATTATACGTGGCCGTTGCATTCAAGATAAACCAAAAATCATTTGAAAAAGCATGTTGAACCTTTCCGGCAAAATCAAAGCCTCGTGAACGCACGGCTCCAATATTAGCATCCGGATAAAGCCCCAATCCCATACTTCCGGGAACAATCACCCGTTGTGACAAAATATTATGACGGATTTCCTGGTAAATATCAAACGTAAAATCCAGTAACCCGTTCCAGAACGTCATCTCCAAACCGAAATTGGTTTGCTCCGCAATTTCCCACTGCACCGTCGGGTCTCCATAAGATTTGATACTATAATGTCCTTGAGAATCAACTCCAATATTCGGCAAATACACGTACCGGCCATTTTCTCCGATTCCACTTCCCGTTCCGATGCCATCATTACCCACTTTCCCATAAGAAGCGCGCAATTTCAAGAAAGACAACCAATGGCTTGTACCGACCATAAAAGGCTCTTTAGAAATCACATAAGACAATCCCACCGAAGGGAAGAAACCAAAACGATTATTTTTAGCAAAACGTTCTGAACCATTGTATCCGAAACTACCTTCTAAATAATAGCGTTCTTTAAAACCATAGGAGAGACGCATTGAAAGTCCCATGTTCCGGTGTTTGATCGCATCAAATAGCGTTCGTCCTTGGGAAGAGGCAAATTGTGATAAGTTAAAAAGCCCGGTATAACTCACCGTATGATCACCCCAATTACCATTATAATACAAACGGAACTCCCCTGCCAATTGAGTTTCGTCTATTGTAACCTTACTATTAGGTTCTACTTTCAAATTTTTTTCACCCTCTACCAATTGTTCCAAAGTATGCTTTCCCGTCTGGTGATTATAATCTAAAAGTCTATATTGATACGGAACGGTTATAAACGGAGTACTATTATAAGATTCCTTATAAAGAGAAACATTCGCCCGAATCTCCAACCCCTTCAACAAAGCGGATAGATTCTGTATATACTCCACCCGGTTTGTCGTGGCGAAACGACTCCGTTCCACGTATCCTGATTGAATATCTGCATAAGGATTCCTTGAATTTACTGTTTCATACCCGTAACGAATATGCGGGAACACATACGTATCATCTGCCGGATACACGGCCGCGTAATCCACCGGATTGGCATTAAAAGCTAGTCCGTACGCCGCGGTCACATCCTGTTGCGGCCCGTGATAGCTATCATACGTGGAATTTGAATTAATCACTAATTTAGCAGAAGGCGTCATATCAATATTCATGTTAATACGCAAAGAAGTCGTATTATTCCGGATATTGACATTAAACTGATTCAAACGATCTGTTTTCAGCATACCTTCATCATAATTGTGACCCAAAGAAGCGTAATACTGCATGATTTTCGTTCCCCCGCGGACACTTAACCCCAGATGGTGATTTATCGCCACATCTTTGAAAAGAAGATCGTACCAGTCATTTGCCGGGTACAACCACGATGGGAAACGGTCACTTCCCGTGTTAGCAATCCGATCGGCGGTATATTTGGGCTGTGCCAACGGATCGCGGGTCTGTAACGCCTCGTTGTATGCCTTCATGTAAGTAATGGGATCCACCACGTCAATCTTCCTTGTCGGCATGGAAGCAATAGCCTCGTAACGAAAAGCCGTATAAACCGATCCTTCAACCCCCTTTTTCGTTGACACGAGAATCACCCCGTTCGCACCGCGGGCACCATACATGGCCGTGGCCGAAGCATCTTTCAACACGCTGAACGAATCAATATCCTCCGGGTCAATACGAGACAAGTCAAGCACGGAAACCTCTACCCCGTCCATCAAAATAAGCGGAGCCGTGTTCACATTATTACCAAAAGACGTGATACCGCGAATCGAAAACTGCGTGTTCAACTCGGCTTCCGTCAATGCACCCGGCTTACCTCCTTTAAGATAACCGATCATACCCGGAATACGCCCCACGAAACTCGCCGTTAGGTCACTATTGGAAGTTTTCAACGAATTCGGTCGCACCGTCGTGATAGAACCCACCACGCTCTCCCGTTTCTGTTCCCCGTAAGCAACCACCGTTACTTCTTCCAACGCTTCCTCCGCGGGTTCAAGAGACAGGTTAATGGTAGATTTCCCTTCTACCGGAATCGTGGCATCCTTATATCCGATAAACGAAAATTTCAACACGTCATCCGTTCTGACAAGAATATCGTAATTCCCGCGATGATCCGTTGCCACCCCTCTTGTCGTCTGGTTAATCACCACGCTCACTCCGGGCATGGGATTCCCCTTTTCATCCGTCACGCGCCCTTTCACCGTTATGATCTCACGGGCAGGAACCTGTTGTTCTTTTGCCTTTTTCTTCACGACAATCACTTTCCCCTCGATCGAATAATCATAACCATGAGCCGTAAGCACCTTTTTCAACACATCGTCAAGCGTTGCATTCGTGAAAGTCTCCGTGATCTTCACCTCGTTGGATATATCGTTCTGTTTATGCACGAACGTATATCCCGTCTTTGTTTTCAAATCCTCCAAAACTTCCAGAATCGTCTTGTTCTGGTACTTAGCAGTAATTCTTTGCTGCCGGGATGACTCACTTTGTGCATACAAAGATACACCCGACAACAGCACCAAAATTAAATTTACTAACATAATCTTCCCCCATTTTCGAATTTCCACTCGAAAAATGGCGTGCCTTGACTTTTTTTTCATACATTTGTTTTTGAATTAATAAGATATCGTCTGTCGCCAACAGACGTTACACACTGCAAGCGGGAGAATTCCTTGAATTCTCTCTCTTTTTTTACTTTAATTTCTGAACTTCTATTTTACCATCGGCTCTCATTTTAAATTTCACATCCGCGACTTTACTCAACACGGCAAGAAACACCTCCAGCGTCTCGTCACTCGAAATACTTCCCCGCAGAACGATATCTTCTGCCGACAAAGCATCCGTTACAAAATCCACGTCGTAAGCACGCGAAACGACTTTTAGGATCTCACTCAACGCCATGTTCTCTATATTGATAATACCATTTTTCCACGACACCACATCATCGATATCCACCTGTCGCACGATCAAATGATCGGCATCCACTTTCAAAACAGCCTGTTCTCCCGGGGTAAGCACCACGCCCCCCGTTCCGTTCTCCGGCATTACCGTCACCTTTCCCGATGCCAACGTGGTCATCACCGGCTCCGACGGATAGGCCGACACGTTAAATTCCGTACCCAACACGGTCACCGTCTGCCGTTCCGTCTCGACAACAAAAGGTCGCAACGTATCCCGAACAACATCAAAAAACGCTTCTCCCGTGACACGTACTTTCCGTTCCCCCTTGGCAAATTTCTCCGGATACTCCAACCGGCTATCCGAATTCAGCCATATCACGGTACCGTCACCAAGTACCACACGGTACAGACCGGCTCCCCGGGGAACCGTAATCTTGTTATAAACAAGCACATCCTCTTTCTCCACGTCCTCTCCCCGCTTTTTATCGTACACCACCTTACCGCTACTGATCGCCACCTGTACACCATCCTGCTCCTTAAACTCAATCTCGTTACCCCCCAGATAATGATGTTCCCCGTCAGCAAGTTCCAATATCGCCGCACGTGCCGGAGGACCGATATAAGCAATCTCGTTACTGTTCTCGTCAATAGAAAAACCTTTCCACAACAAAACCGAAGACACGAGTATCCCGACCACGGCCGCTGCCGCCACCCCGTACCACCACCTGAACACCCGATGGCGTCTCCCCCCGATTCGCTCCCGTATGGCAGAATAATCTCCCTTGATCAACCGGGCTCGAACAACTTCCCGCATAACAAGATTTTCTTTCCGAACAGCATCAAACAACCTACGGTTCTCATCGCAAGCCTCCCTCCACGCCAAAACCTCCCTCTCTTCCGAGACAGAAAGTTTGCCGTTAAAATAATCCAATAACTCGGATTCGGTAATTTGAGGTATTTTCTCCATTTGTCAGTAATTATTTTCTACCGACAAGACCGGAAACAAATAAAAAAGGTTGATTCAAATCAAGAAAAAAAACGCGGAAAACATGAAAAAACTTTTCGCAACCGTTTTAAAGCATTTACTAACAACGTCTTAACCGTGGCAATAGAAATAACAAATTTTTCTGCCGTCTCCCGATAACTTAGTCCATCAATATACACGGCCTTCAACACCTCCCTCATACGCGGGGGTAACTTTTCAATCTCCTCCTCCATCGCCTGCAGGATTTCTTCCGTGAGCCATCCGGCATCACTCTCGTCCGCCAACACGGGCAATTCCCCGTCCGCTTCCCGCAAAACATCTCTTTTCTCCAGTAACTTCAAGGCCCGATTCCGCACGGCGGCAAAAATATACCCCCGGACACTGCTCGAAGTAATCCTCTCGTACGCACGCTGCTCCCAGAAATCCACGAAAAAATCCTGCACAATGTCCTCCGCTGCCGGGATATCATTCAAAAATGTATCTGCCCACAACACCAACGGTCGATAATAATACTCGAACAAGACCTCCATACCCCGGGGATCATGTTCTTTTAAAAACCTACATATCAACTTATCATCGACCTGCATAAATTCAATAGTTCACACACGTGTATAAATTATCGGATTACAAACCTACACAAAAACATTTAAATTTTATACACGGACAATAAAAAATACGGCTCTACTCATTTCCGGTATTTCTCGTCACCCTCCTCAAACATATTCACGTAACTGAAATAACGGCTCTCGCTGATCTCCCCGTCTTCCACCGCTTGAATCACCGCGCAGCCCGGTTCGTGAATATGCGTACAATTATAAAAACGGCAATCTTCCGCCCGTTTGAATATCTCGGGGAAATAATGTGAAATTTCGGTTTTCTCCATGTGAATCAACCCGAAAGCCCGTATTCCCGGGGTATCGATGATAGAGCCGCCGAAACTCAACGGAAACATTTCTGCAAACGTGGTGGTATGCTTTCCCGTGTCATGGGAATCGGATATCCCCGCTACTTTCAAGTTCAATCCCGGTTCGACACGATTGATCAGTGAAGATTTCCCCACGCCCGACAGACCGGAAAACACGGTCACTTTATCTTTTAAGGCAGCCACAACGTCTTCCATCCCCTCCCCCGTCAACGAAGAGACATGCAAACACGTGTATCCCACCTGCTCGTAAATCTCGGTCAAAGCTCCCAGTAACATCAAATCGTCATCGCTATACGCGTCTATTTTATTAAACACGAGTATAACCGGGATCCGGTATGCCTCCACGGATACCAAAAAACGATCGATAAAAACAATGGACGTCACGGGATGATTCACCGTCACGACCAACACCGCCTGATCGACATTCGCGGCGATAATATGCGCTTCCTTCGACAGGTTTGTCGATTTCCGGATAATATAATTTTTCCGGTCCTCGATCCGGTTGATCACCGCGCCATCGGGATTCATCTCCACCTCAACAACATCCCCTACCGCAACGGGATTCGTGGTTTTAATCCCTTTCATCCGGAATTTTCCCTTTATCCGACACTCCATCACCTCCCCCGAATCCATGCGTACGGAGTACCAACTTCCGGTAGACTTCACAACAATCCCTTTCATACGATCAATTTAATGGTTTCTGTTTTACTTGAATGCAAATATACACGATATAATTTTCTTCCCATACGGAGCGAGGAAAATTATAATATCAAGGCTTATAAATTGTCCTACCCACGACAGCCCCTTGTCTATCCTCACTGGATGAGTCATTCGGTATTACTACCGGATCACTAGCGAAAATCTCGCTCTTACTCTACTTTTAAAGCACTTATAAAACGCTATTCCGTATAGCGTTTAATAGCGTTCTAATAGCGTTCTAATAGCGTTCTAATAGCGCTTTACATGGTAGTGGTCCGGTAGTAATCATCTGGTGATCATGATTTTTTCACATTTCACGGTATTTCCAGGGATAAACGTTAGCTTCTACCCCCGATTTCATTACCTTTGCCACGTATAAAATTATTATCGGCCATGAAATTAGTTTTTGCAACCAACAATGCCCACAAGTTGGAAGAGATAAAAGAGATGTTGGGTTCCCGGCACGAGATCGTTTCCCTGAAAGAGATTCAATGCCACGAGGATATTCCCGAGGAACAGGACACGCTCGAAGGCAATGCCCTTCAAAAAGCCCGGTATATCCACGAGAAATATGGTCTGGATTGTTTCGCGGACGATACAGGCTTGGAAATAAAAGCCTTGAACAACGCTCCCGGTGTCTATTCCGCACGCTACGCGGGCAACGCCCACGATTCGGAAGCCAACATGAAAAAGGTTTTACAGGAGATGCAACATATATCGGAGCGTCAAGCTCGTTTCAGAACGGTTATCGCTCTAATTCTCGGGGAAAAGGAATACCTGTTTGAAGGCATCGTCAACGGGGAAATCCTCACGAGTAAGCACGGCAGCGAGGGATTCGGTTACGATCCGATTTTCCGGCCCGAAGGTTTCCAGGAAAGCTTTGCCGAAATGCCCCTGCACGAGAAAAACAAGATCAGTCACCGGGGACGAGCCGTCCGGGAATTATGCCGTTTTTTAAACGACTTGTAAAAAACATGCACACGATAAAGGCCATCATATTGAAAAGTATACCTCATTCCGAGCAGCAACAAATTCTACACGTCTATTCGGAGGAAAGGGGGTACATGCAAATGATCACCCCGTTGGCCTTGTTCAAGCGCAAGGCGAACACGTCCGCCCAGTGTATGCAAATCGTGGAAATCGAGTTCATCCCGAATGAAAGGGGCGGTCTCCACAAGCTGAAATCGCTCTCCCCGCTCGTGAACACATCGGCCATCTATTTCGACGTGTACAAGATGAATATTGCCCTGTTATGGGGTGAAATATTAAATCTCGTGTTACGGGATTCCAACCCGAACCCCGATCTGTACGAGTACATTAAAACTTCCGTGGAATACCTGAATTTCACGCGGGATGATGTTGCCAATTTCAATTTGCTGTTTCTGTTCCGGCTGAGCAAACTACTCGGTTTTAGCATAGACAACAGCACGTATCGCCCCGACCGCGTGTTCAACATCAACGACGGATGTTTTTACCCCGCGAGTTCCCCGGGAAGTTACCATACCGGCCCACATGCAGCCAAGGCCATCCACGCCCTTTGCACGTGTCAGTTGCAAGAATTGAAAGACATCCCGCTCAATCAACAGGGACGCAAGATTTTACTCGACATAGCCCTGCTTTTCCTCGGGTTCCACCTGAACTTGGATTTTAACACGAAAAGCATCCGGGTCATCCGGGAAATTTTTTCTTAACGGAGTGTGAAAAAGTTCGCGAAGGAGATCATGTCTGAAAGCCCTCATCGCTTTATAGACCTCACGAATTTTGTGATCTTTACGACTTTTAGCCTTTACAGCCCGATTGTGTTAATGTTTTGTTAAAATAATAAACCTTTTTAAGTAAAACGTGTCTTATACATATAAGATATTTCACATTTTATTAACATATATTCTGCCTTATTATGCTTAGATTTATACCAACTTAAAATATTAGCGTTATGCGTATAAAAATTGTAAATCTGAATAAAGTCTACCCGGGAGGTAAAAAAGCCTTGAAAGACTTGAATTTGGAAATCGAACCGGGAATGTTCGGTCTGTTGGGGCCGAACGGAGCAGGCAAGACCTCCCTCATGAGGATTATGACTCTATTGCAGAGTTGCACGTCGGGAACTATCTATTTCGACGATTACGATATCGCCAAGGACCGGAAAGCGATTCGCTCCCTGTTGGGCTACCTGCCACAGGATTTCCGTTTTTTCGAGAAGCTGAAAACGTGGGAATTCCTCGATTATGGTGCCGGGCTTGCCGGGGTCAAGGGCAAACAACACCGGGCCGAAGTGGTAGACGAGATGCTACGCAAAGTTGGTTTGTTTGAAGTTCGCGACCGTTGGGCCAACCGATTATCCGGGGGTATGAAACGAAGACTTGGGATTGCACAAGCCATCATCGGCAACCCGAAAGTGATTATCGTGGACGAGCCGACCACCGGGTTGGACCCGGAGGAGAGAATCCGATTCCGTAATATCCTGTCTGACATCAGCGACAAGGATTCCATTATCATCCTCTCCACCCATATCGTGGGAGATATTTCAAGTACTTGTAAAAAACTGGCCCTGTTGAACCGCGGAGAACTGAAATTTGAAGGTTCCCCGGACGAGATGATCAACCTGGCTCGCGGGAAAGTATGGGAAATTTTCGTAACCGACCTGGAGTACGAGGAGATCAAAGATAAATACCCGATTATTTCAACCATACCGACGGACGGCGGAATGGAGATTCAGGTGGTAGCCGACGGCATCGACGGTTATTCGCATAAAGCCATCGAACCGAATCTCGAACATGCCTACGTTTACTACATGGACTACTTGTTGAAAGACAAGATGAACATGCAGGTTGAAGCCATCAAAGAAAACGAATTATTCCAGTAAATTATAGAAGAAACCAGCGATGAATATTCACAACATCAGCACCATATCGAGATACGAGACCAAGCTCCTGCGGAGAAGCTGGCTATTTCGTATATTCGCAATCTTATCCCTTTTAGTGATTGTATTTTTTCACATGGGTACACAGTCAAACCTAGGGTGGTTCGAATGGGTCATGGTCGCCATGCCGTCTTCCATCCCGTTTGTCAATATCTATCTTTTCAATATCGCACAATCTGTCATTGCCATATTCCTGGCAGGGAGTTTTTTAAAGCGAGACAAGAAGTTAGATACGGCCGAGGTGATTTACGTACGACCGATGAGTAACGCGGATTACATTGTCGGGAAAACCTGGGGGATCATGAAGGTGTTTGTATCGTTGAACATTGTCGCTTTACTCATCGCTGGTTTCATTCACGTATTCGCAAGTGAATCCCCGTTTGCCCTGTTCCCCTATTTCTTCTACCTGCTCACGTTATCGATCCCGTCTCTGATTTTCGTGCTGGGATTATCGTTCGTGGTCATGAGTTTCATTCGCAATCAGGCGGTGACGTTCGTCATCATGCTGGGATTTATCGGGGTAACCTTATTTTATCTCGGCAACGCAGAGCACGGGGCATTTGACTTCTTCGCCCTCACGGTGCCGAATATGTTTTCCGACGTGCTGGGACACACGAATTTGCTCCCCTATCTTATCCAGCGGTTTACATTCCTGTTCTTGGGAATGGGCTTGCTCACGTTTACCATTGCCATGGTCAACCGTTTACCGCTGCATCCCAAGAAAAATATCTTGCTGAATGCCCTGGGATGTATTATCCTGATCATCGGGATCGGCTGCGGTTTCATGTACTACGCCCGTTTTGACCACATTGACAATCAACGCAAACTATACTCTGAAAGGTATAAAAAATACAGTAACTTTGACAAGGCTCACTTGTTAAACCAAGAAATTATATTCTCCCAGAACAACAACACGATCACGGTAAGTTCACATGTAAAAGTCCAAAACCGGAATCATCAGGAGATTGACAAGATCGTGTTCTACTTAAATCCTTCTCTACAAGTTGAAAAAATAACCCGACAAGGAGAAGATGTTCCCTACGAAAGAGACGCGCAAGTTATTATCGTAGAACACAAACTCCGCCCGTACGAAAGTCTTGAACTGGACATCGCATACAACGGTTCCATCGACGAGAACATTTGCTACCTGGACATCACGGACGAAGAATATTACGACACGCAAACCGGAAGCAGTATTCTCCGCTTCGGGAAAAGATACGCTTTCGTGCAGGACCAATTTACCCTGCTGACCCCAGAATGCCTGTGGTATCCCTCTACTTTTCCCCCGGTAAATCCGGAAGCTCCTTATAATATCCGGAAGAATTTCTCGAATTACACGCTAAAAGTGATTCATCCTGACAACCGAACGATTCTTTCACAGGGGATGCCTTCCCAATCGGGGGACACGACCCTATTCCAAAATAACGAGCAATTGTCCGGCATCAGTTTAGCTATCGGAGACTACGAGAAGAAGAGTATCCTGGTTGATTCCGTGCAGATCGAATTATACAATTTCAAGGGACATGATTTCTATTCCGAAATATTTCCCAACATGCCGGACACGTTAGCCGGACTCCTTCAAGATGTGAAGTCCGAATACGAATTGAGAAAAGGGCGCAAATACCCGTACTCAAAATTCATCATGGTGGAAACGCCCATTTCCTACGCGGGTTACGTGCGCAACTGGAAAGGGAATAGCGAACAAACGCAACCGGAGATGGTTTTCCTTCCGGAATTTGCCACTACCCTACCCAGCAGTAATTTCAAATTCGCTAAAAAAAGAATGGCCGAATGGGGACGTAATGATCCTCGCGGGGGAGGCATGGAAGATATCGACGTAGAGATGAACGTGGTACGGGATTTTGTCCGTCGCGTACTTCTCTCGGAAGAAACGTACCAATCAGAGGGGAATACTTTCGTGAACATGTTTTCGAGAGAATGGTCCGGGACGTCCAAGTTGAACAAGTACGACGTATCATCCATGTATTTCAATTACGCCGGCTCTATCTATTCCCAGAATTTCCCGATCATCGACATCGTGATGAACACGATGCTGAAACAGGAGGAAAGTTCGCAAGGCCGACACTTTTTCCGCATGTTCAGTGGAATGGGTGATGACCAGCGGGCAGCCGCTTACTTGAACGGAAGAAGTTTTGAACAAGCCGTGCTTGACAACACGCTTTCAACAGAGGTGTTCTACGAAATGATGAAACTGAAAGGTATTTATCTGAGAAACTACATTAATTCTCGCCTCTCGGCCAATGAATTCAAGAGTTTTATGGCAGATTTCATGAAAAGATACCCGTTCCAAGAGATCAATTTTACCCGCCTGAATAGTGAATTTATCCGCAAATACCATTTCAATTTGATGGATTTCATCCCGAGTTGGTACACGATCAACAGTACACCTCGATTCATCGTAAAAGGCATTGATGCCGACCAGATAGAAATCGGGGACTACACGAAATACATCGTGAAGTTTAAAATTTACAATCCCACGAAGGTGGAGGGAATTATCTCTGTCAACATCGAGGAAGGAGGAGGCATGTTCCCCGGAGGTCCGCGAGGGAGAAGAGGACGGGCAGCACAAATGGAAGAAAAGCCGGCGAAAAATTACATCATAGAACCTCAGAAGTACAAAGAAATTCGCATTTTGTGTGACGAACGTCCGAGCAGCCTCACAATTAACACGAATATCTCGCAGAATCTGCCCAGTTCGATCATGCACAGCTTTGCAAAAGTGACCACCACGACCACGGATTCGACAACAGGAATTTTCGACACGGATGCCGCCTTGTTCACATTCAATCCGAAAGAGATTACGGTGGATAATGAAGATCCCGGATTCCGAATCATTGAATCCAATCAAAAAAACAAACTGCAATCTTTGTTTAAAAAAGAGAGTGAAGATAAATACAAGCACTTGAATTTCTGGATGCCGCCCAGCAGATGGACAGCCACGATAGGCCCCAATTATTACGGGGATTATATCAATAGTGCCATGTATAAAAAATCCGGAAGCGGAAGTAACAAGGCCGAATGGACTACCCAGATACAAATTCCGGGCTTTTACGAAGTATTCGTGTACACCTCAGAACTCCCGATGATGGGATGGAGACGGCGAGGAGGAGAAGAGAAAAAAACACAATACTACACGGTAAAACACGATGACGGGGAAGAAGAGATATCCGTTGAAACTGGACGGGGACGACAGGGATGGATGACGTTGGGATCTTTCTATTTCTCGCAAGGAGAAGCCAAGATCACCTTAAGTGACAAGGGATCGGAGTCAAATCAAATCATTTTTGCTGACGCCGTAAAGTGGGTTTACACGAACAATAACAAATAAATAACAACAACATATTATGAAAAAGATCGCGTCAATTTCGTTGATTATTTCGGGAATACTCATGCTTTGTTCCGGATCAACGTTTGCTCAGGAATTTTTGACGTTGGAAAAGGCTCTGGAGATCGCTTATCAACAAAGTCCTTCCATCATTCAAAGTAAAATGAGCCTGGAACAAAGTGAACTAGCTCTTATCCAACAGAAAGCGTCGTTAAAGTCGCAGTTCAGTTTGAACCTGAACCCGTTTCAATATACCAGAAGTACATCGTTCGACGAGTACAACACGCAATGGTATACCCGAAAATCCATGAGTTCCGGACTGGATTTCAGGATCAGTCAACCGATCAAGTGGACGGACGGAACGATCACGCTCAGTAACTCGTTCAATTGGCAGGATGATGACAACCAATCTTTCGGGGCCAAGAGTACCTCTTTTTCAAATAACCTCAGCTTGAATTTAGAACAACCGATCTTTACTTATAACAAGACCAAGATGCAATTGAAAAGGTTGGAATTCAACCTTGAAAAAGCAAAGATACAATACGCTTTGGCCCAACTGAACATCGAGAAAAACGTGACTTCGGCATTTTATAGCGTTTACCAGTCTTATAAAAGGTTGGTCACGGCCCGGGAAGCTTTCCAGAGCCAAAAACAAAATTACGAAATCATCAAGAATAAGGTAGACCAAGGATTAATCCCCCCGGAAGAATTATTCCAGGCAGAAGTAACCTTGGCCACGAACGAGAATTCTCTCGCCGACACGGAAACGAGTTACGAGAATACCAAAGATCAGTTCAAGCAAACTTTGGGTTTACCCTTGGATATAGATATCAGCATCTTACCTGACATCCAGATTGATTCGGTTCACGTGGATGTGAATCAAGCGGTCAAATATGCCTTGACACAACGCATGGAGATCCGTCAACAACAAATTGCTATCGAAGAGGGCATTTTTAGCCTGATCGAAGCGAGGGACAACAACAAGTTCAAAGGTAGCATTTCCGCCAGAGTGGGCTTGATGGGACAAGGAAACAAGTTCAACGGAGCTTTCTCGAAACCGGATGATAACGAGACGATCGGGATCACGTTGACCGTTCCTATCTGGGATTGGGGTGCAAGAAAAGCAAACATCCGCAGCTCGGAATTATCCAACGAGAACACGGAGATCAGTAACGAGGAGGAAAGAAAATCCATCATACTCAACGTTCGTCAGGTGTGTCGGGAGTTACCCAAATTATTGAGACAAATCGAAATCGCCCGCCAAACGGTTAAGAACGCGGAACGCACGTACGACATAAACGCCGAGAAATATCGTAGCGGAACCCTTACCGGTATGGAATTGAAGAATCAACAGACGCAGTTGACGGACGCGAAAAACGCGTTGACGGACGCCATCATTTCCTATAAATTGAAATTACTGGATCTGAAAATCCAAACCCTGTGGGATTACCAGAGTAACAGTTCTTATTTACCAGTGAATTTATTGAAATAACCCTAACACAAAATATAAAACAATAACGCTATGATCAACAAATCTTTAAAATATATCGGGGTGCTTCTACTGGCATACACCTTGAACGCTTGTAACGAGCAACGCATGAGTTCCTCTTCAGAAACAACCACTCCTGTCTGGCTTTCCGAAGTCGGGAAACGCGATATCCGGGAACTGACCACCACGACCGGAACAGCCAAAGCAGCCAAAACGGTGGAGGTGAAATCCGAGACAAACGGTAAATACGAACTGATGATCAATCCCAAGACCAAGCGTCCTTACAAGCTGGGAGACATTGTCGAGGAAGGAGCCGTGATTATCAAGTTGAACAACAAGGAACACGAAAATACCGTATCGTTGCCAACGAAAAAGATGCAGGTTGATATCGCCAAAAAAGAGTGGGAAGGCCAAAAAGCCGTGTTTGAAAAAGGCGGTGCCACGGAAAAAGATGTACTAAATGCTGAAAGTAGTTACATACAGGCCCAATCGGCATTGGAGTCGGCATATACAGACCTGGCAAAACTCACGATCAAAGCCCCCTTCAAAGGAGCCATCGTCAACCTACCGTATTTCACCCCGAACGTGGAGATCGCCTCGGGCGAGACGATGGTCGGATTGATGGATTACAGCCACATGTACATGGAAATCGCCTTGCCGGAAAACACGATCGACAAGGTGAAAGTGGGTCAGAAAGTGTTGGTTACCAACTATAACATCAAATCAGATACCCTGTCCGGTCTTGTAACGCAATTATCCCCGGCCATCAACGAGGATACCCGCACATACACCGGATTTATCACGATCAATAATCCGGAATTGAAATTACGTCCCGGCATGTTCGCAAAAGGGGAGATTATTACTTTGCAAAAAGATTCGGTTATTGTCATACCGAAAGACATTGTTAACTCCCGTCGAGGAGGAAACCGGATTGTCTACACGATTGAACAAAACCGAGCCATGGAAAAAATTATCACGACCGGAATCAGTGACGACCGTTTCATCGAGGTGGAAAGCGGTCTGAACCAAGGAGACAAGATCGTGGTGAAAGGCTACGAATTCCTGAGAAACAGAGGCAAAGTAAAAATCATGAAATAAAAAGACATGAACAGTATTACCAAATTTGCAGTAAAATACCCGGTGAGCGTGTTGATGCTCACGTTGGCGGTATGTTTGCTGGGAACTATATCCTATAATAAATTAGGGACAGATCTTTTCCCTGACTTGAAAAATCCCGCTCTTTACGTGGAAGTGAAAAGCGGTCAGCGACCCCCCGAAGAGGTTGAAAAACTAATCACGACTAATGTCGAGTCGACCGCCGCACGTCAGGAAGGCGTGAAGAGCGTGTACAGCGTCACGAAAGTCGGGTACACGAAAGTTACCGTGGAGTACGGATGGGATCAGGACATGGATGCCGCTTTCCTGGATTTACAGCGAAGTGTCTCCTCTCTTTCCCAAGATGAAAGCATAGAAGAAGTCAACGTTACCCGTTACGACGCCAACGCAACCCCGATCATGACCATCGCACTCACCCACAACGAGGTGAAGGATATGAACGAATTGCGAAAGATCGCAGAGAATTACATGCGCAATGAACTTGTCCGGGTAGACGGAATCGCGGATATCCAGTTGAACGGACAGGAACAGGCTATCGTTGAGATATCCACGAATCCCTACATGCTGGAGGCATTCGGGTTGACTGCCGACGGGATTGCCTCACAAATCACGGCCATCAATCAAAACGTTTCCGGGGGAACAATTACGGACGGGGATATTCAATACACGGTGAAAGGGGTCAACCTGATTACCAGTCTCCAAGATATTGAGAACATTATCGTGGCGTTCAAAGAGAACTCTTCCACCGGAAGTTCCTCTTCTTCGGAATCTACAAGCAGTGCCGGTAAAACAAAGGCTCCGGTATATTTGAAAGACGTGGCCTCCGTGTCCATCCGCAACAAAGAGCCGGAGAATTTGGCCCGTTACAACGGGGAACGCTGCCTGGGAATCAGTATCTACAAAGAAAACAAATACAACACGGTAAATGCCGTGGAAAATTTGCTTGCAAAAATAGATGAATTCCGTAAAAGTCTGCCGGGATATGATTTCCATATCATCAGTAACCAAGGAGAATTTATCGGGAGTTCCATCAACGAGGTCAAGGATTCCGCGTTAATGGGTATCATACTCGCCGTGATTATACTTTATTTGTTCTTGCGACGAATAAACATGACCTTAATTGTGAGTCTCTCCATCCCGATCTCGATCATTGCCACGTTCAATTTGATGTATTTTAACGGACTTTCCATTAACATCATGACGTTGGGAGGACTCGCGCTGGGAGCGGGAATGCTGGTCGATAATGCCATCGTGGTGATGGAAAACATCTTCCGGAACATGGAAGAGAACAACCTCCCTCCCGCAGAAGCAGCCGTGAGGGGAACTTCGGAAGTCGCGGGAGCGATCACGGCCTCGACGTTAACCACGATCGTGGTATTCCTTCCGATCGTGTACCTGCAAGGCGCTGCCGGAGAGCTATTCAAGGAGCAGGCTTGGACGGTTAGTTTCTCGCTGTTGTCCTCGCTTTTTGTCTCCATCTTGTTTATCCCGATGCTGGCATCGAAATTCATGCGGAAGAAAGAGAACACGACCAGTCATGCCATCACGATCAAAGGGTTCGGAAATTTCATCGGGAAAGTACTTAAAAGGAAATACCTGGTGATTGCAATTGCCACCATCCTTATGGTTGTTTCTTACCTGATGTTACCGTTGATCGGTATGGAATTCATGCCTAAAACGGAATCGAAGGAATTTTCGATACTCGTTACCATGGAGCCCGGCACAAGGTTAAAAAGCACGGATAATGCCGTGGGGACAATCGAAGATGCCATCCGGACACTCGGTCAGGACGACATCGAGTGGCAATACACGTTGGTGGGCCCGTCGAATCTTGAAAGCCAGAGCGGAGGAAAATTGGAATCGGAGAACCAATCCCAAATCAAGGTAAAGATAAAGAAAGATTCCAAGCTGGATGCCGATTACTTTATCACGAATATCAACGAGAATTACCCGTTGCCGGAAGGCGTGGAGATCTCCTACGAAAAAGGCGAATCTGCCCTGCAAAGTATTTTGGGCACAGAGGGTGCCCCGTTAGTGATCGAGGTGAAAGGAGAGGAACTTGAGTTGCTGGATGAATTATGTACCGAGATAAAAGAGAAGATCACCGGAATCCCCGGCATATATGATATCAAATCTTCCCTGGAAAAAGGAGCACCGGAGATAAATATCAAGATCGATCGCTTGAAAAGCGGGATCTATGGGATCGACGTGGCCACGGTAAGTAACCAAGTCAGCGAGAAACTGGCAGGTAAGGATGCCGGAACTTTCGAGACACAAGGTGAAACCATTGACATCAATATCAAGGTTCCCGAAGTGACTCTTTCCGAGATCTACGATATTGAAATCGTGCAAGGAGAGAAGAAGTACCGCCTCGGAGAGATCGCAGATATTGAGATCACGTCTGCCCCGAAAGAGATTAACCGGATCAATCAAAGCCGGACGGGGATTGTGACCGCCATGATCGAGAAACAGTATTCACTGAGCCACATTACCCCGGCGATTCAGGAGAAATTGTCCGAGGTTGAATTCCCGGCCAAGTATTCGGCCAAGATCACGGGAGAAGAGGAGATGCGCCAAGAGTCATTCAGCGGCTTGGGATTTGCCCTGTTCCTATCCATATTACTTGTATATATGGTGATGGCAGCACAATTTGAATCCTTGCGCCATCCGTTCACGATCCTGCTGACCATTCCGTTGGCCGGCGTGGGATGTATCTTGGCATTCCTGCTCACCGGACAGACACTCAACATGATGGCCTTTATCGGTATCATCATGCTGGCGGGTATTGCCGTGAACAGTTCTATCATACTCGTGGACGCGATCAATCGTCTGAAAGAGGAGGGACACCCGCTGGAGGAGTCCATTAAAATGGCAGCACAGCATCGCGTGCGTCCGATTATCATGACCAGTGCCACGACCATTCTGGCGTTGCTACCTATGTGTTTCGGATTCGGGGAAGGAGCTTCATTACGCTCCCCCATGGCACTTGCCGTGATCGGCGGTTTGCTGACCTCGACCATCATGACGCTGATCGTTATTCCGTGTGTGTATTACGTTATTGACAGAAAGAAATCATGAACACGATTATAAAAAGAAGGGTTCTTGTATCGATGCTTTTCATCGG
>ENA-UEQW01000535-UEQW01000535.1-human-gut-metagenome-genome-assembly--contig:-NODE-535-length-35718-cov-4.041020_pt1 | contig 35718 bp, 47 predicted proteins | sample MGYA00242947_ERZ507947 | MGnify/ENA primary metagenome ERZ507947 (study PRJEB26167, sample SAMN06115421) | human gut metagenome | host: Homo sapiens | place: China:Guizhou | collected 2015-03-17... | reverse complement strand
CTTAAGGGAGGATCGAACTCCCGACCTTTCGCTTACTAAGCGAGTGCTCTACCGACTGAGCTATTAAGGCATTCACTGAAACTCTCAACACAGGCTATTTCCAGCCCCTTTGCTGACCGCTGTATCTTCACAAAAGAGAAACGCTAACTGAGTAGAAAATCCCGCTGATGAGCAGTATCGAGAGTACTGCAAATCAGTGTTTATGTCGAGCGTATGGCGATGTGTCGAAGGTCTTGCCCTCGCTCGTCTCGTATGAGTCGTACTCTCGCTACTGCACTGATGCGTCAGCGTATGTGTCTGTAGGAGCTGTGTTCATGTGTAGTTGCATCCGAGAGCTTTTGGCGAAGAAGTGCGACACTGCTTGGAACGACTATGCGGTTCTTAGCAAGAATGGTGCATTCTCTAAGCTGCTTGTGAATAGTCTCAAAGAGGACAAAGAAGAGAACAAAAATGGTATTCCTTGTTTCACTGCATCATGAGTAGATATATTTGCCGCTAGTAGAGCAGAAAGGAAAGCCGATTCAGATGTGTCTTCTTCCAGTGATAGTTCGGATTCTGCGTCTGTGTCTGCAGTGAAGGGAGGAAGTATATCCAATGCCGATTCCATTCACACTCCCACTGTGGTATCTGCTTCCCCTGACAGTGACGAGGACTGGGAAACAGCGAGTCCTGCTGCTGCCAGTAATGGGGATGGAGGTCATAAGGAAGAAGAGAAGAAGGTGGTAATTGAGCAAGACGAGAGTTCTGAGGATGATTGGGAAACTGTCAAACCGAGTAAGAGCAATGATAAGCCAGTGGCGCCTGTTCCCGAGGCGCCTCCAAGTGGAGCGGTTTCTGGCAAGAAGTCAGTGAATGGAGTGGAAGTGAGAAAGGTCGATGACGACGACAGTGATTGGGAAACAGCGAGTCCTCCTGCTGTGAGTGGTGGAGCTGCTGCGGGTCCTGTTGATGACGATAGCGACTGGGAGGTGGCGAAGCCCTCTTCTGTGGGTGACAAAGCTGTTGCGGGTCCTGTCGAGGATGACGACAGTGATTGGGAAGTGGCGAAGCCTTCTGTTGTGAGTGGTGGAAGAGTCACAAGTCCTGTCGAAGATGACGACAGCGACTGGGAAGTGTCCGTGCCTGCTGTACCTGCTGTGCCGAAGGGGCGGAAGGAGCCGGCGGTGCCATCGATGAAGACGGTGGAGGACGACTGGATGGCGGCGTCGCTGGACGGGAGTGACGAGGACATGTGGGGAGACACGAAGCCGGCGGCGAGACGAGAGGACGACGACTGGGAAGTGGTTGCACCCGAGGATGACTGGACTGTGACCAAGCCTTCTAGAGTTCCAAGTGAATTGAAAGCGCCGAAGCCGGTGAGCAGAAGGAGAAGGAGAGGTGGCAAGGGTTCTATAGTCAAGACTTCTGTAAAGAAGGAATCCGAGGATGAGTGGGAGTTACCCAAGACTTCTGTAAAGAAGACATCTGAAGATGAATGGGAGTTACCCAAGACTTCTGTAAAGAAGACATCCGAAGACGACTGGGACCCTTTTGACTACTTCACCACCACCGATCAAAAGAGCTCTCCCTCTCAAGAGTCCGATCCACAATCTGCAACCCGTGTCAACGACGCAATCAAATCCATTCCAAACATTTCCTTTTTGTCAAAAGATATCTCCTTTCTTCCGTTGTGTGTTTCTTGCATACATGTCTTTCCAGTAAAACTCCCGATTTTGTGTTTCTTGGATTGTCCCGGATGTCCTCAGATTCCAAGAGTACTGCGCAGTATCTTATGCAGCCGTTACCGCCTCAAGCTGTTTCGAGGAAATTCTACAGAAGGATTCTCCCTGGACTCGTATTGCTTGTTTTCTCCTGCTTAGCGTTAGCGCCGATTAAAGCATATTCGAAGCATCATTGTGCGCAATGTGAAGAACGAATCCATCGAGAAATCCTGCCAACTCTTCTTCACCATCCACTGCAGTACGATGACCCCGTTTTCGTTAACCCCGCGTAGTGCTCCCTACCGGTGATGATGCCAATGGATGCGAGGAGGAGAAGCTTGTGTACACTTCTGAGACGGTTGAAGACACCGTGAATCCCGAGTGGAACGAGTTTGGAAACCCCCTAGATATCGCACAGGAAGCAAAGGACCAGAGAGGTGTGGATTCGTCGCCTCTCCTCATTTCTAGTGTTCACGCTCCGTGTTTGGAACAAGGAAGAGCAAGGCGATAAGCTAATCATCGAATCCCTCGTATCCATTCAAGACCTCGACTATCTCGCTCCTTTGGAAGCGGTCGATATGAGTTCGCTGAGCGACCTGAAGACCATCTCGCCGGTAGAGATGGAGCTGATTCGAGACAATATGAGCATCACCGCTGTGGAACAGATCTTCAATGTACGTTCCTCCTCCCTCCATCCAGAGTAGGCGCTTCCGTTCAACGCAGTTCTCTTCCACATGAACGACGGCTTCTTCGCCTCGCACGCCGTGTGCTCCTTCCTCCGCCGCGCGGGCGTGCTGAAAGAGGTCCACGCCCCCGAGATCCAGTCGGCGCCCATGGGCAGTCACATCGTCCCCGCCTCGCCGCCACCTCACCCCTAGTGCGACTTCCACTTCACGCTCACCTCGCTGCAGCAGCTCTACCTGCAGCAGTCGCGCACGCAGCGGAACGACGACCGCATGACGCTGATGAAGCGGATGGTGGAGGACTCCATGCGCGAGCCCATGGAGCAGAACGAGAAGGCGGTGGCGTGGGCGCAGAGCGGCGGCGTGACGCGTAGGTCGAAGTGTCTGATGAACGACATCCGCCAGCTGAAGGAGGAACAGGCGCTGCTCCAGAGCCACTTGGACGAGGGTGGGCACGGCGGGGCGCAGTGAGGCGTAGAGAACACGAGCGTGGAGGCGATGAAGAGGGAGCTGACGGAGCTGCGCGCCAGTCTCCAAACGCACTACGAGGTGGGGCGAAGAGAGGTCGGTGACGCGTAGGCGGTGTCCAACTACGACGACTCCATCAAGGAGAAGGACCACACGGCCGACGAGTTCCAGTCGTGCTGTCGTCTCGCCCTCACCCGTAGGAAGAAGGAGGAGGCCATTCAGCGCTGTCTCCACGCGCGCCGCACGCGTCTGCTGGCGATGGTTTATTTCCTGTTCCCCGTCGAGCGCACCGGCGCGGAGTGGGCCGTCAAGAAGATGAAGCTCCTAGAGATGCCGCTGCGAAGTGCCTTCTTCGTCACGCGCTGACTCGTAGCCACCGGACAGGTCGCCGAGGCCTTCCACAACGAGACGAACGTCGCTCTGGGCTATCTCACGCGCGTCGTGACGCTCCTCGCCAAGTACTTCAACGTCCCCCTCCCTGGGCCGGGTGATGTGTAGGTGTCTCTCCCGTACGCGACGGAGTACCGCTCGTCGATGAGTGTGATCTATGACCCGAATCAGGAGCCGCCCGTGCATCACCCCCTGTTTGTCGGAAATCAGGGCCAGAGAGACGGCGACGTACGAACGGCCATGTCTATGATGCGAGAGAACCTGCAGCGAGTGGGTGCCGAGAGGACGAGTGACGATTAGGTGCTGGACTGCGAGAATATCAAGCTGGAGGTGGACGAGGACATGCTTAGTGGAATAGATAAGTTGTTTAAGAAGTACATTGTGTTTTGACCCAGTTATTTGTTGCTACGACAAATGAGCGAGGAGAAACCAGCAACCAAGTTTGAGAGCACGCTCACGTTTGAAGAGCTGCGATCAAAGATCCAGGCCTTCGTCGATGAGCGAGATTGGGAGCAGGTGATTCTTTCTCGTCTAGCGTAACGCATAGTTCCACACTCCGAGAAACATCCTTCTTGCCATGGTAAGAGAGTCGTAGTTCTGTCACACCCAGATGGGAGAAGTCGGGGAGGTGTGCGAGATCATGCAGTGGAAGGGAGAGATGAAGCTGGGCGTTCCCGAGCTTACGCCCGAAGAGCGAGTTCATCTCGGCGAGGAGTTGAGCGACGTTCTCATCTACTTGCTGAGACTGGCCGGTTTGAAAAGGTGTAGCGAGTGAGGGAATAGACCGCTGTGACATCGACCTCCCCACCGCCGCTCTGCGGAAGATCGGGCTGAACGCGAAGAAGTACCCCGTGGAGAAGGTGAAAGGCTGTAGCAAGAAATACAACGAGTACTAGGATGGGCACTAGGTTTCACTGTTTGCAGTTCCGTTGTTTGTTGTGCACGCGACCGAATTCACCAGGGGAGTGCGAAAGCAGAACGACCTGTTTCCAGAAATCAAGCCGATTTTCCTCACTCTGTTGGGCTTAGTTTTCAATCAAAGAGGATGTCGTCTATTCATACCGTCGTTGTCCACCCAATTGTCTTGCTGGGTATTACGGACCACGTGAAGAGAATGTCCAAAATGTCAAAAGGAAGAGTGGTTGGCGTTTTGCTCGGCTCCTGCCGAAGCGGTGTCGTCGACTGCACCACATCCTTCGCTAGTAGGATTGGTTGGAGCGGGTTAGGCGTAGTTCCTTTTGAAGAGAACAAGACGACGAACGTGTGGTTCCTTGATACCGACTACCTAGACAAAATTGAAAAGATGCAGAAGCGTATCAATAGTGAGTGAAGACTCCTCCTTTCATTCCGTAGTACGCGAGAATATCGTGGGCTACTATAGCTCGAGCAACAAATTGAACGCGATCGATCTCGAAATCGACGAAATGTTCCGCAAATACTGCAAGGAGCCTGTCTCGCTTCTCTCCCTCCGTGACGAATAGGTATATGTCACGCTGGACATCCACAACCAGGTGGGAGACGTGCCGGCCAAGGGATACATCACTCAGGAATTGGTGGACAAGGTAGGTTCCTGTGTCTCGATTCACACGAAGAATGGAAAGGAGGGCGAGCGTATGTTCAGTCAGCTGAACGTGCGCATCGAGGGCCTCCCCATCGAGGAAGCCGGCGTGGAGCACATACTCCGCGGGATTCGCGACGCCTCCGTGGTGTCGATCTACAATCAAGTGGGGAAGACGAGTTGAGTGAATGCGTAGATCAACGACAAAGTGGTCTCGCTTCGTGGAATTGACGAGCGCGTTCAGACGTGCATACAGTACCTGGAGTCCTGTTCGGCGGAGCACCCTCCGAACCGCGAGATCGTGAACGAGATACAGAACATCATAAACACGCTCCCAAACCTTCACGTAGGAGAGAGGGAACGAGGTGAAGGAGTAGCTGGATGTGATTCAGGAAGCGATGACCATGAAGATGAATGACATGTATATGGTATGTGCGTTGGGGTGGAGTGATGTGCAGCTGCTGTTCCTGTCCTCGCTGATCCGCACCGTGCTGTCATTGCATGACCTGGTGAAGAATAAAGAGGGATCGCTGAAGCGCAAGGAGGTCAAGGAAGAGAAGGCGGAAGAGAGCGATAGCAGTGACGATGGAGTCCCAATCATTTGGCGTGTTTCCTTCAAACAGAGTTACAATCGTTCATACAGAGCCACACACGACACCACCTTCTCGTGTCCCGTGTAGTGACGCACGATCCTTCCCGTCTTGACGTCCCACAGACGACACGTGTGGTCAGACGAGCCTATTCATCACCCACCCACCACAACGCAACAGGAGACGAGGTTCTTGCTGTCGCACGAGAAGCAGCAGTCCCAGACGTACTTCTACCCATCACTCCACCCACGCACCCCCACTTCATGCCCGATCAGCTTGGACATGTTGTCGAACGTGTTCATGTTCCACAGCTTGATGCTGCGGTCCGCCGACGACGTAGCCAGGATCCTACGGTTGAGCGGCGCCGCAGGGAGTACTGATTGTTCGGACTCACGCAGCAGGAGAGGATGTAGCTGTCGTGCGCTCGGATCATGGTTCGCGGCTGGATCGACGCACTGCCTCTCAGCGGGAGCGACATCACTTACTCGGAATAGAGCCACACGTACGCGATGCCCTTCTTACTACAGGCAACAAGCTATTCGTTATATATCCAACACGGAAATACGGTTTCGCCGTCTGGACTTATGCACAGGGAATGGATAGGCGTTTTGTCGTCTGGAGACTGTGCATTAGGCGGGGAACCAAATCGTACCATCTCAACGCGGAACCGGTTTGCAACAATGTCCCACACGCGAATGAAACCGCTCTCGTCGGCCATGATGATCTCTTTCTACTCGTGACTCGCCAATGCCGCACGCACTTGATTCGGGTGCAACACACAACCGTTAATGGTCCCGCGCGATTCGACGTTCAGCGTGCAAGCAGACGTCCGAACGTCCCAGATCTTGCACTGCTTGTCGTCACTGGCTGTGTACACCCACTTCCCGTCACTGCTGAATCCGATCTTGTTGACGGTGGACTTGTGTGCTTCTGGGTTCGAATACTACGATGGTTAACAGAGAGGACGAACTACCTTCGGACTCTGTCTATCAGAGTCCACCTCGTATATTTTGAATGATTTGATCGAGCACGCGGCCAGGTACGCTCCATCAGGAGAGAAGGCCAGCGAATTGATGGGCTAAACGTGACGCAATCAGTCTGTAATGTACGAGTTTGGCTTTCAACTCAGGATTATCCTCGTATTTCAGAGTCCTCTTCGTATGCCCTCCGGAAATATCCCAGAACCGAATGACGGCGTCGTAGCCTGCGGAAACCTGGAAGACATCCCCCTGCCGAAAAGAATGACGAACCGAAATGGGGAGGAAAACTGGAATCATTCTCTTGAACTTGATTTGGAGACAATCACTTGGTTTCACATCCCAGGTGGATGGAGAATAGGGGTACAGCGTGCGAAGATGAGTTGTCCCATAAGCTGGGTAATGTGGTCCTGGCTTGGTTCTCTTAATTTGTAGAATGCGGTAGTGCAGTGCACGACAAATGCGCTCATCAACGGGACTGCCTACGTCGTGTCTTTGGTGGAGTCTTCCCGAGGCGAGAAGGACGTCCCAGCCATCTTTGTATTTGAAGATATACACGACGAGGAGTTAAGTCACCACTACTTCTGCTTCAACAACAGCTCTCTGGGACCTGGGTTTTCAAAGAGCGCGTACTGGGTGGTATCCACCATCTATCCACTCTGGTACGACATCAACGTGAAACTGTGTTGTGGAAGAATTGACGTTCTGGACGAGGAGCGCGTGATGTGAGTCATCGTGAAAGGGGTTATAAGTAGATTGGAAATGGAAACGCAGACGATTCGTGATGGTTGGAGGATGATGGTGAGTTTGACATCGTCGCTGAATAAATCGATTGCGCAAGGTATGTACAGAACGGAAGAGCGAGGAGAGTGGCTATGCCCGTTTGCTTTTCACGGGAATCCCCGTTTCCATCGTTTGCGCGTGCCTCTTTGCCGACCATCCGGTCTTCAAGAGACCTGCAATGCTTCTTTTGTGGACGTGCGTGAGGGTGAGTTGAGCGAGTCGGAGAGTGAGTTGAGTGAATCCGAAGGTGAATTGAACCACTCAAACAGTGAATTGAACAACTCAAACAATAACAACGCTCGGGATAACAGCGAACAACAATCACACCTCCACAAGGAGTCAGTCATTCGCGTGTATCATCGAGACGACGCTATTGATCCTAACGAAGTGCGCTCCTTAGCCGCGTGCGCGATGGAGGAAGCCAAGTCGCCACAGGACACGGTGAAGAAGGAAATGGTGAAGCGCATCAAGAAGTTCCTGTTCGCGTCGGACCTGGACACGGTGCGTCCCGCAGATGTGCACAACTACATCCAGTCCCAGTTCTCGTGCTATCGCGAGCATCGCGACAAGTACCGGAGTTTCATCGACGAGAGCATTCTGGTCTGCTACGGACAGATGGACGAGGCGTCTCGCATTCTGCCCAACCTCTTCTTGGGGAGTGAGTACAACGCGGCGGACCACGACCGCTTGCGAGCCGCGGGAATCCGGACGATCGTCAACGTGACGACGGAGATTCCCGCCTTCTTCGAGGGAGAGTTCGTGTACCACCGCATCTTGTAGAGCTGAATCGGCCTCTTGAATGTAGTGTCGACGACCTGCCGGAAGTGACCATTTCGGATTTCTTTGATCAAGCGTTCGAGTGGATCGATGCTTCTCTTACGGCGAACAATCCCGTTTTTGTTCACTGCCAAGTAACGGAGAGGTGGAGCATTGACTGTAGTTGGGCGTGAGTCGTTCTGCCTCGATTGTCATGGCATATCTCATCAGGAAGAACAAGTGGACCTACGAGCAAGCCTTCGCATACGTGAAGGTGGGAACTCTATAAGCGCATGATTTGTAGTCAAAACGAGAGCAAGTGCGACCCAATCCCGGCTTCGTGAAACAGCTACAGCAGTATTCTTTACGAATCTGCAGCCATTGGTCGTCTTTGTTAGCAAGACAAAACGGAGTTTGCTAGTGGGAGCCACGCGCAACATATGGGTCATCGAAACCAAATACACCGTTTTGCCCCAATTGTGTTTTCCTGCAGAATAGTGCTTCAGGAGGAAGATACACACTAGAAAAGAGGTAAATTGAAGTCAGCGAACACTCACACGAAGAATGAATAAGGATAACAGTACGGCTGGAGACGGAGAGGACATTCCCTGCGACGTTACCATGAAGATCGCTCTCATCGGTGATTCGGGTATTTCCGTTGCGTCGGTGGATTGTGATTTATAGCTGTCGGAAAGACGTGCTTGTTGAACCGTTACATCCAGGGGACCTTTTCCGCGGAGTTTTACACAACAATCGTATGGGATCGAGACGAGGCGGCATTACGTCGTAGGGAATTGATTATCGTACAAAGGTGGAGACGATTGATGGGAAGGCGTGCAGATTGGAGGTAAATCCGCGCGTACTCGCATTCATACAGTAGGTGTGGGACACTGCGGGGCAGGAGCGCTTCAGAGCGATCACGAAGTCCTACTTGCGCGATGTGGCAGTAGATTCCTCCCGCTTGCCGCTGAGGAGTAGGGAATCATGCTCGTGTTCGACATCACGACGCGCTCGTCGTTCGCGAACATTTCTACTTGGATAAAACAGATCGAGGACGTTCGCGCTTCGTTCCTCGCTCATTCTGTAGAGTGGAGCGGAGGACGTGTGCTGCATATTGATCGGCACGCACGGGGACGTTCAGGACAAAAGACAGGTGACGGAGGACGAGATTAAGGATTGCGCATCTTCGCTAAAGTACAAGTACTTCGTGACGAGCGCGGTGGACGGAACGAACGTGGATGCTGCGTTCCAGGAGATGGGCCGTCTGATTCTGAGTAAAACGAAGAGCGAGGAGTCCGATATAAAGAGTGCGAAAGGAGGTGTGGAGTGACGCGTAGGCCCTGCTGTGGATTTGAAGGAGATGAAGAAGGAGAAGAATGGATGTGCTTGTTAACTTTTATGTCTGTGTGACAGTATTCGCAGCGGTGTTTGTTGAAGTGGGGCTGTTCACGAGAACCGTAGGACCGCGGAGGAGCCCGAATTCCCGTGAATGCGGCTAGGAAAGAAAACAGAATAACACCATCTCGTTCGTATTCGATACAGTAGGTTGAATTCCGTGCGTGTTTCCGGGCAGGAGAGTGGGAAGAGACGGAGGCAAAACGTGTTTCCTCATTCTCTGGGATTGGTGGCCGCGTTGCGTCCGTTCTGACTGTATTCGTAGAAGATGTCTCTCGTGAATATCGGTAACAGCAACGACCCAGCCTATCGTTACAAGATGCCCAAGTTGCAGTCCAAGACGGAGGGTCGTGGAAACGGTATTAAGACGATTCTCGTGAACGCTACCGCGGTCGCGGACGCCCTTCACAGACCCACTTCGTACCTTCCTAAAGTGATTTGCGCGATGAATTGCGTTATTCCCTAGTTCTTCGGTTATGAATTGGGAGCGCAGTCTAAGTACGATCCCAAGGAGGACAAATCGTCGGTGAACGGCGACCATCCGAATGCGGACTTGGTGAAGATACTGAACAAGTTCATCGACGTGTACGTGCTGTGCCCTCGCTGCAAGCTTCCCGAAACCATCCTGGTGCTGAAGCACAAGAAGGACTTGTACCATCGCTGCGCTGCCTGCGGTGCCGAGTCCCCCATCGACGCTGACAACAAGATGAGTGGGAGTGACGGGTAATGGTGACGGCGTAGACACTTTCATTATAAATGAGATTAGCAAATCGTCCGAGTCTGGAAAGAAGAAGAAATCAAAGAAGAGCGAGGGCCAGGAGGGCGAGGCTGCGGAGGCGCCCGAGGAGAAGAAGCACAGAAAGCATAAGAGCTCGAAGACCCCGGAGGAGGAGGAGGAGAAGAAGAGCAAGAAGGAGAAGAAGCATAAGGACAAGGACTCGAAGGAGAAGAAGCACAAGCGCGACAAGGACTCGGACAAGAAGTCGTCGACCACCACCTTCCGTAGGCGCGCTGGGCGGGCGTGAGTCGTAGTGGAGTGCGCGCAGAACGTGGCGAGCGCCATCACGGAGGAGACGACGCCCGAGGCGCTGATCGACGTGGTGAAGGACGTGCAGAGCAAGACTTCGCTGTCGGTGAGCGACCGCGCCGCCATCGCCACCTACGCGATCTGCATGAACGTGGCGAGCTACCAGGAGATCCCCGCGGTGCTGGAGCGCTTCGGCAGCGTGATTCACAGCGTGGGCGCCGTGACTGCGCGTGACGTGTAGTTCATCAGCAAGTCGTCGATGGAGGAGAGAATCCTCATCTCGCTGGAGCTGCTCATGCTCAAGACGCCCGCGCTGCGTGCCTACTTCGCCGCCGTGCTGAAGGTGGGCGCGCTGATGCGGTCTGAGGTGTAGTTCATGTATGACAAGGACATTCTCAGCGAGAGCGTGATCCTCAAGTGGGCGGCGAAGCCTCTGAAGCACCGCTTCTCCTGCCTCACGGACAAGTTCCTCGGCGAGCTGAGCGAGGTGGCGCAGCCCATGGTGGAGTGGCTGAAGTGAGGGAGGGGCGAGGGAGTGAGGCGTAGGACGGCGGAGCCCAGCGACCAGGAGGAGGACACCATCGATCTCGGCAACCCCATTCCGGAGGAGAATGAGAATGAGAACGAGGAGAAGGACGACGACAAGGAGGAAGAGGAGGATGACGATAAAGCGGAGGACGACGAGGAAGAGAAGGAGGACGATGATGACGACGACGATGAGGACGACGAAGACGAGGAGGAGGAAGAGAAGTGAAGTGTTTCTACGGTTTAGGTTTGACTGTTTGTTGCATTTTGCATCATTCTCCTCTTTACGGAAAGCGTTTGCTGCTACACTGCAGAGAGGAATGCAAGGACAGCTTCCAACTCGACTATCGGACGCTGACGAGGGTTTGTTGGTGAACGTTCTTCGCCAGATACTGAATCCGGCACAGTCGTCTTCCCTCCTATCCGGCAAGTACGTAGAAGAGCTGCAGAGAGTGGATGGCTTTCTGGATGTGATGATGGTTGTTGTCACGCGAATGGCGCTCACGCATAGAAAATCGTGTACAGCACGAATTACGAACTCAACATTCGCCATCTGGCTATCATTATTGTGAAGAACTGCGTGGATCAGCGCTGGTGGGTGCATTCCCGAGATAACAGCGGGGCCTATCTCTCTGAAGAGCAGAAGGAGTCGTTTTCGGTATCGCTACTGGAATACGTACGAATGGTACATGGCATTGAGCGTAGTTATCTGCCCCTCTTCGTGAAGCAACGCTGGTGTCGCAGCTGTCGCTCATTGTGGCTAGAGTGGCTAGGATCGAGTATCCCACGCGCATGAGCAACCTCCTTGACGTCTTTCTCCGATTACTGTCGTCGCAAGACAGTTACCTCGTGTACCAGGGAATGTACGTTCCGTTCTCGTTGTTCATCCTAGACAATCCTTGCTGTGCGTCGTTCGCACCTTCTCCACGTGCCGGATCGGAAAGCAGCGACAAACCTTTTCCAAGCTGGCTCACGACTTGACTCCCTTCCTCATCAACTACTCCACCCAGCTGGCATCTTCGCTCCAGGACGCTCAGAAGAGCGATGGAGGCCAGCAAATTCTCGCCGAGATTCTCCACTGTGCGATGAGTGTACTCCGTGTGCTCCTTCCTCCACCTCTAGTCCTTGAACAAGCTGCTGATCCGCGGCGTGTGCGCGATACCGAACCACGATCTCCGCCCTCAGCTCGACTCCTTCTTCGACCAACTCCTCGTGATCGTCCAGCTCAGTCTTGCCTCCTTCCATTACACTCCCGACGGACCGCTCACAGCCTCCTTGCTGAAGTCCGTGAAGTGGGGCCTCAAGTCCATCCAGCAGTACTGCGCGTCCTCGCTCCCCATCCACGACGCGCTCTACGCGTCCTTCGCGTCGCTCTCCAACACGGTGCTGTTCGCCCTGTTCCAGGACCAGACGCAGTCCCTGTCGGAGAGCGTGTGTGTGCGTGACGCATAGAGAGGACCTGCTGCCGATCGTCGAGGTCACCGTCTCCATGAGCACCTCGCTCCTCACCAAGTCCGCCGCCATGCCCGCGCTGCAGGCGTTCTACACGCCGAGCTGTCTGCAGCAGCTGCTGCGCTGCCTCCAGTACTCCATGCTCCCGCTCAACCAGTCCATGATGGCGATGCTGCTGCAGGACGACGAGGACTTCTACCCTCTCTACGTAGGCATGTGTGGAGCGACTCACACGCAGCAGGGCTCGTGCTACCGCAAGGCGGTGCTTAGCCTGTTCGAGACCCTCGCCAAGCAGCACAGCAACTGCGCCGTCCAGTACATGCAGGAGGAGTTCCAGGCGCTGGACCGGCTGGGGGAGCGCGAGCTGTTCGGGTTTTTGTGCATGATCGAGCGCGGATGCGGGTACGTGTCGAAGAGCATGAGCTACGACGCGGTGTTTGCGAGCGTGGTGCAGCCCGTCCTGTCGAACCCGTCCTCGCCGGCGCTGTGCGTGATGGAGTGCGTGCTGATCTGCGACGTGTGCTTCCACCTCTTCTCCGACGCGAACCGCTCCGAGTGCATCCAGTTCTGCATCGAGAAGATGGGTCACGCGGCGATCGCGGTGCAGCTCACCGCCGTGGAGGCGCTGAACCACATCATCCACAACGCCAACTGCAACCTGGCGGTCGTCCACCACCTGGCCGCCTCCATCGTGGAGAGTCTGCTCCGGATCTACCAGGTGGCGGCGTGGCGGCGCGCTCACGCGTAGAACACCCAGTCCAAGCAGTCGAAGACGTACATGATCTCGCTGCTGACGACGCTGGTGGAGACGGTGCCCGACAGCACGCACATCAGCTCCCTGCTGCTCTCCTGCTACGAGCTGATGTGGAACGAGGCCATTTCGCTGAGCGACGAGATGAGCCAGCTGTTGCTGGTGCGTCTGGCGTGTCTCATGGTGAAGGTGGCGCTGCTCGCTCGCGCTGACGGCGTAGAAGTACCCGTCCCTGCTGGAGTCCTCGCTCTCCTCCTTCTTCCAGATCGTGCAGTACGCCATCCACGACGCGAGCGGCGAGGTGATTTCGGTGCTGCTGGAGGACGGGCTGGAGCTGTGGAGCCTGCTGATGAAGCTGCCGTCGCTCCAGTACTCCGAGTCGCTGCACGTCCTTTTCCAGTCGCTTCTCCTGGTGTACTCGCACAACATGAAGTGCTTCCCGTCCATCATGTCCATCCTCGACTCGTACTACTTCATCGGGAAGGAGCAGTTCATCCAGAGCTACGCCGCGCAGCTGAGCGCCTTCTACCAAACCCTCTTCGCCGTCGTGTCTCCGCGCGACATGACGCGTCTCGCCACGTCCATTCACTGCGTGGCCCTGGTGTACCCGCGCGATAGCGTGGTGATCGTGGCCGACGTGGCGCGGCGCATTCTCCACGTGCTGTTCGAGCGCGAGCGAAGCAACTCGAACGGAGAGTGCGTGTGACGACTGCGTGTGACGTCTAGACTCCCCGAGTCGTGCTACGTGGCGTACCTGCTGATCGTGTCCCAGCTGCTGCTGAACGACAACGAGTTCAACTCCGTGATCGCCTCCGTCTGCCAAGAAATGGGTCTGAGTAGTGGCGTGGGAGAAGGGTTAGGCGTAGCGAACGACGCCTTCTTCTCCGGCATTCTGTCGTCTCTCTTGCGCAGCTTCGACTCGGCGGGAGGAGGTGCCATTGGGTACGTGCGGAGGAGTCTGTTCGTCCAGTGCATGCTCCTGTGCATCATGAGAGGGTCGCAGGAGCTCCTGTACTCCCTGGAGCAGGTGACTGACTGCATCGTGAACGTGCTACTGGAGGTGGAGGTGGGCGAAGAGAAGATGCGACTGCTGTTCTTGGAGTCATCGATGGGGAGTGCGGGAAACTACTCGAAGGAGTACTTGAAGTGCTTCGTGTCAGAGGTGAATGTGCAGCAGTACTGGGGATCGTTTATGCAGGTACGTGCAGACGGTGTGAGTAATGCGTAGCAAATGATATCTCGCTATGGAATGGACTCCATGCAGCAGTTGCTCCACTCTATGGAACCGGAAGTGATAAAGCCTCTTTTAGATATAGTCAAGATGTAACTTTTGAATGGTTTGTTTGTTATGGGCTGAATCGGACACTGTGTGGGGTGATTGTCTGGATGTGTTGTGGTTGGCGTTGGGATTGTGAGACAAGTCATATCATTAACAGAATGGACGACATGGTTTGACAGCGACAACGAAAGAGAATGAGGACCCTATTCCACTCTGTGCCACTATAACTTCGCATCCAACTGTGTGTGGTACTGCTCCTTCCCTCCCCTACTCTTTCCGGAGAATGAACCGTCATCATCCAGCGAATACATTCCATTTCAAACCAGCAACTACAAACAAAGGCTCCACAGTACTGCTGTTCTCTCGATTGCCTCCTCCCATCGAAGCGGGATATGGGACTCCAAGCGACTCAGATACATCCTGCCCATTCAGCACACGGCGTATAGACCTCCAATTCGACTCATCTCCGAGAATCATCCGCAAGGATAGCATCGTCCTACGCACTCTGCACACTTCGAACAACACACAGAGGGCGGGAAGGAGTCCGTCGGCGTCATCTACAAGATCATTTCGTCATCACCTCGCAACAACTTCGTGCGCCAATCAGCTTTCGAGATGCTTCTACAACACTATCCCAGATAATCCTTTTGTGAGCAATGATGTTTGTGTTGTAGGAAGCCTTTTTGAATGTTGACCGTAGTGCCCTGCTGCTATCCGTCGTTTTGGCGTATCCTCAGTTCCCTGAGTATTATATGGCCAACGTCACGGTCACCCTCCCCTACGCTGACTTCGTGGAGCCGATCACCGTCTACTACGATGGTCCCTCGAAGAAGGTGCGTTTCGATTACTGTGAGGCTGTGGAGGCTGTTTCACCCTCTAGATGGTGGCATCAACAGATACTACTACGATATGACGAAGGAAGTCGGTTACGCGATCGTGCCCGTGATCACCTACGAGACTTGCTTCAACATTCTCAAGGACGACCTCGCGTTCAACTCCATCCTCCCCGATCTCGAAGGCTTTGTTCTCCAGGAGAAGACGGAAGTGGTCCGTGAGCACACTTGCCGTGTTTGGTACCACGAGGAGAAGAACGGCGACAAGCTGAACAAGTACTGGTACTACGAGTGGGTTATGGAGCCGGGAACTGATCGGTAGGGACATCGGCAACTTCAAGCCCGTGCGCTTCTACATGATCGGCTACAACACTGTCCTGCACTCCCACTTCGACGAGTACATCTACGACTACCTGAACGTGGAGTACAAGAAGCAGGCTCCTGAGGTGTTCGAGGAGCCCGAGAAGAGCTGGACCTGCATCGACTTCCCCGGACCCGGCTCCGTGGTGGGCGACTCCCACAAGTTCCTCTCTGCCCGCTTCCCCCACCCCACGGACGTGGAGTTCGAGAAGTTCCTGAAGGACAACAAGCGCTGCTACAACGACGCGGAGTACACGGAGCGCAGACTGAACTACATGCGCAACAAGGCGTACGTGGAGAAGGTGAACAAGGAGAACCGCAGCTACAAGCTGAAGCTGAACCACCTGGCGGACCGTTCTGAGGCGGAGCTGCGCGCGCTGATGGGTCTGAAGCACTCCCACAACAAGAACTACGAGGGCCACAAGTACACCATGTCCAACGCGAAGAAGCCCGAGTCGATCGACTGGAGAGAGCTGGGCGCCGTGACCCCCGTGAAGGACCAGTGCATGTGCGGCTCGTGCTGGACGTTCGGCACGGTGGGCGTGCTGGAGGGTCAGTACTACAGAAAGTACGGCAAGCTGGAGAAGTTCTCGGAGCAGAACCTGCTGGACTGCTCGTGGAACTTCGGCAACAACGGCTGCAACGGTGGCGAGGACTTCCGCGCGTACGGCTGGATGATCCACAACGGCGGTTTGATGACGGACAAGGACTACGGTCACTACCTGGGCATTGACGGCAGATGCCACTTCGACGAGAGCGCCGCCGCCATCAAGGTGACGGACTACGTGCTCACCAAGCCCTTCTCCGTCGAGGAGCTGGAGGACGCCGTGGCCAACGTGGGTCCCATCTCTGTGGGCGTTGCCGTGAACAAGAACTTCCTGTTCTACGCCGAGGGCGTGTTCGACGATGAGACTTGCTCATCCGCCGTCGAGGATCAGGCGCACGCGGTTCTCGCCGTGGGTTACGGAACGGAGAACGGCAAGGACTACTGGATCATCAAGAATTCGTGGTCCACCTGGTGGGGTGATGAGGGCTACATCAAGATTGCTAGAAAGGGCAACATTTGCGGCGTTGCCACTAGCCCCTCGTACCCGATTATCGCTTAAGCACTGAAGCGTATCGTTGTGTTTGTTGAAAGAGTATCGTTGTATCTGTTGAAAGAGCATCGTTGTGTTGGTTGAAGAGCACTCATTCTTTTGGTGCGTCGTCGCTTGCCCGACCGGAAACTAGATAGAGACTACCTCGATGGGATCTGGATCTGTAGGCGGGTAGAAAGAGCGCGTAAGGAGTAGGAGCAACGAAAACGTTGCCAAGACCTGGAATCGGTAGGCCGTGGCGGTAATCCTGTTAGAGAATAGGAGAATAAGGAATACCGCAAGCAGATGCAGGAGAAGGAGAGGAGGCTGCGTTCTTTACAGGTAGATGGTTTTGTGCAGGAGGCTAACAGAACCAGGACGAGCTGAAGCAGAGTACGGAGAGGCTATCCAACTGCGGCTCCCGCATTGTGGCAGCGGGTGACTTGTTGAACGAGAAGAAGCGCGAGTTGGAAGTGCCTTTCGCGCTACTATTTGACTGTGTAGAAGATGTCATCCGAATACGCCGTGCTTCAGAATGAATACAACGCAAAGGTATTATTGCTTTGTGGATGTCACAATGCAGGCGAAAGAGAATGAAAATACGGTAAGCAAGCTAAAAGACAGGATTCGAGAGCTGGAGGGCAGTTTGGCCTCAAAGGAAGCACAAATTAACGGACTGAATGGGCGTGTGGAATCGCTTCTCGTGTCGTCGTTAAACGATAATCAGAAGCGAACCCAGCTCCAAGATCGGATCGATGTGTTAGAAAAGCAGTTGAAGGGGACCCAATCCAGTCTGCCACCCAGTCCTTCGAGTCCTGCCACCATCATGGACCCGGAGGCGACCCAGAGTCTGCTGAGTCGAACACATCAGCAGGTGGAGGAGCTGAGAGAGGCGCAGATTTCTCTAAAGAAGGAGAACGCGCTGCTGCGCTCCAAGAACCAGCTCATGAAGGAGGAGAACACGGAGCTGAAGGCGCAGTGCTCGGATTTGTCCTCGCGCGAAGCGGCTCTGCAGCAAGCGAACCGTCTCTTGCGCACGAAGCTCATCACCGAGGAGGGTCGTCTGATGGAGCTGAGCGAGAGCGCGGGCACCGCGAGCGAGACGAAGGAGGGCGAGGATCCGCTGGTGGCGGACTTGCGACGCCAGGTGGCGAGTCTTCGCGAGGTGAACCAGCGCCTGTTCGAGTCGCTGAAGTCGTTCACGCACTTCAAGTGCGTCCCCGTGGAGGGAACAGAGGACGTGAGAGGTGGGGCGGCGCGTGACGCGTAGTACATGCTGGTGCTGGAGAAGGAGCGCGATCGCTGCATGCGCGACTACTACGAGGAGCGGCGGAAGCGGAGCAGCGCGGAGGAGCGACTGGCGGCTGTCCAGGAGGAGCTGAGCACGCTGCAGCAGGACTACGACCGACTGGTGAACCCGGTGGAGCAGCTGGAGTGCTCGGCGGCGATGCACGAGGAGACGGACGTGGCGATTCTGCGCGAGGCGTTGGATGTGGGCGAGAGTGGGGAGGGTGAGGAGTAGGAGAAGCTGCGCCACCTGCTGGCACTGGGCGAGCAGCTGCAGGAGCACAAGAAGAAGCACGAGGAGGACGCGCAGACGCTGCAGGCGGTCCAGAGCCGGTGCACGGAGCTGACGAGCACGGTGAGTCGCCTGAAGGAGGACATGTCGCTGCAGGAGCAGAAGAACGTGCTTCTGAGGAAGAGCGTGGAGGAGAAGGAGAAGGAAGTGAGCGAGGAGAAGAAGCGGAACGACGCGTTGGCGGAGTCGCTGAGTCGCAGCGGGCAGGTGAGAGAGGTGGAGAGGGGTGACGCGCAGGCAGTGAAGCAGGTGAAGGAGCTGGAGGCGGAGCTGAAGAAGAAGGAGGAGTTCATCAACGAGCTGCAGGACAAGCTGGTGAACACGGAGACGCTGAACGACTTCCTCCAGTTCAGCGTGCAGAACCCGATGGAGGAGACGAAGTCGCAGAGCGATATGGAGGCGGCGCTGGAGGCGGAGAAGGCGACGAGCAAGAGGGCGTGCGAGGAGATGATGGACGTGAGCAACAGCGCGGTGATGTTCGTGTACACGCTGTGCGAGATCTGCAGCGGGAGGGGGATCAGCCCCGCCCTGTGCGACCGCCTGATTCGGACGATATCGCACCTGGGGACGCGCACGGTGAACAAGCACTTCAAGGAGGACGTGATGCGGATCATCGGCGACGCGACGACGCTGGTGGACACCTCGCTGACGCGGTACCTGGAGGAGAGCGAGAAGAGGTACAGCGCGCTGGAGACGGCGAAGGAGACGGAGCTGAGCCAGCTGCGCGACTCGTTCAAGAAGCAGACGGAGCTGATGAAGGCGCGTCTGCAGCAGCTGGAGGACCTCGACACCAGCACGATGAACACGATGGTGTCGCTGGACCCGCAGGACGGGGACGCGGCGACGCAGAACACGCTGACCTACCTGCGGCAGCAGAACGAGAGGCTGAGCGCGGAGAACCAGCTGTACCGGAGCCAGATCAACGACATGTCGACGTACATGCGCACCGCCCTCGACCGGTCGTCTTCCGGCGCCTTCTCGTTCCACGGCTCCTCGCCGACGGAGGACCCGACGACGCTGAAGCGCGAGCTGGAGAAGGAGAAGGGCGAGCGCCTGCTGTGGAAGATCCGCGCGGAGCAGATGGAGGTGCTGGTCGGGGAGTCGGTGGAGAACCGCACGTGTCTGACGAACTACGAGCTGTCTGTGCTGGCGACCGTCATCGACAACCTGTTCAACTGGGTGATGGACCACTTCGTGATCGACTTTGAGATGGACGTGGCGATCGAGCCGCTGGAGGAGGAGTACACGCGCTCGGTGCAGCAGATGGAGAACCGAGAGCCGACGATCATGGAGATTAAACTGTACGCGATTCAGAGGATCATTGAACTCGCGGCGAACTACTTTTTGGAAAGCAAGTATCAGCTCGAAATGGACGTGGAGTCCGAGCGCGACCGGCGACAAGAGCTCGAAATGGAGCTGAAACGATAGGTTTGTGTTGTCGTTCTGTTTGCAGGAAACACGAGAGGAGTGGCCTCCGAGAAAAACGGTGTTGGAGGCGTTAAGCAGCCACAGTCCATTCACCACTTGGACGTTTTGCACACTGATCTTGTATCCCACTTGGAGCGAGGCAGTCAGGGACGGAATAGGGGAGTATTCGATGCCGTAGCAGGTGGTGACACCGTCCGTCAGTTCCAGCTTCAGCAATCGATTGGCTGAATCGGCGAACTGCGACTCGAGAGGCATTGTCACGTTTGAAACGGACTGAACCTACAATGAACGATTCCGCCAGCAACGCACCTGGAAAACGACGCACTCTCTGACGACATACGACTGCTTCTGCAGCAAGGCGGGATTGACAACGCCATTGGAACAGAGAGGGAAGTCCGTTTGCATGGCAGCGTTGAACAGCTCCGACTGGAGATTCATTCTACAGCGTTGGAGCGCGAGAGGGACACTACTTGGGGAGATTGGCCAGGACGGAGGCAATCCTACGGTTCACGCAGCGAATCGCTGCCTACCACTCACTCTTCAAGTTTAAGCCGCATTTCCTCAGAGACAGGGTCGCCTGTTCCATTCAAAACCGGATAATATGAAACGCCGAAAAAGCCCCGGAAAGTGGAGTGTCCAACGGACTCGCCAAATCCAAGAGAGTGGGAACAAGATGGCCTCTCCGCTGGCAGCAGAAGACGTGGGGTTTGTGGTGAGACCGTCGGATTTGGAGTCGAAGGGTATGTCTCTGGAATGGCGCATCACTGTTCAGAAACAATCAACATCGACGGATTTGCGTACCCGAAGAACATTCCCGACCCGATCTTTCTTGACGGAACGGCCCTTTCCTTCGCAAGGTACGGTTGTTGTGTGCTATGATGATCGCAGTGACCAGGCGAGGGACTCGGACGTGGTGCACTCGCTCCTCCCGTTCTATCACACTCCATCGCATTGCAAAGTGATTTCGACGCCTCACATACCGCAGGCAGGGAATGGATCCGTCCCTCATTCGATTAGAAAGACGTTCTTCTTGATTCCGGGGGTGAGGGCGTTGATCGTCTTGAGTGGGCGGATCTGGACGAAGATGAGACGTAGAGATGCCAAGAGGGAGTTGGACAGTCTGCGGATGGAGAAGAGTCAATATGCGATGAACGGGGACATGGAGCAGGTGAACGAGACAGAGAAGGAGATTGACCGAGCCCTCGTGCGTGTGAATCTCGTGTGTGATTGTTAGACACGGATCATAAGGCTACAGCTGCAACTGGGAAGACTCGCTGCGGGGAGTGACGATGACTCTGTGAATCCTCTGTACATTCGGGAGATTGAGCGGCTGTTGTCCGTGCTTGAGGACTGCGCTATCGAGTACCAAAAGGACAAAAGGGAGAATGACTTTGACCAGATAGAAGCCGATATTGACGTAGTTGTGTGCGCGACGCATTACGCGTAGACATTGCAGCAGACGATGGATCTGTACCAGGACGATCCTTCGAGGGAGAGCGAGGTTCAGCTGAGCGAGATATACTACGAGTTGTTGGCGAAGTACGGCGTGTGAACTGTTTGTTTGGCGTTGCTCACAATTCTCTTTGTCATGTCGGATTCCAGTCAAGTTCCATCGATTCAAAGAATAAAACGAGACGGTAGGGCGATGCCGCGTGGCGCTGACGTGCAGGCACATTCAGCCAGTTTACAAATCCGGACTTCGACTCGAATGCGTTCACGAGTGAGGTGCTGAGCGCGAGCAAGAACGAGGGACAGGGAATGGACATCGATATGTGTCTAAAGATGCTTTCCATCTATCTTGAGACAATTGACGCGGACTTGCGCGACATCGTGGTGCAGAACCAAGACAAGCTGTTCAATCAGATCGATGATATAGAAACGATGAAAAAGCAGTATGAGCGCGTAAACGGTCGCGTGGAGTCGATCACGTCTGCCTTTGAATCCATAAAGTCCGAGGTGAACTCGGCGTGCAAATCAATTAATGTGAACGCTGTTCGACTGTCCAACTACAATGCGGTGATACTGCTTCTCCGTCAAATCACGACGTTCCGGACTGGCGTCAAGAAGATTCGAGGCTACCTCGTGGACGAGAATCCTTCCCAGCGCATATGGCTTCGAGTACAGAAGACGTTTCAGGAGATCGATCGCGCCTTCGTCGAAGGGCAGCTTCAGAGTGGTTGTTGAGCATGCGAATGAGACGTAGATGTGAAGTGTTTGCAGGAGGATGTCCAGTACTTCAACGCCATCCGGGACGAACTAGTAAAGCATGTCACAGTAAAGAAATGAGCGGCTGTTTCCTAACAAACACGACACTTCATTGCGATGGCAACCGTCTCCTTCTTCGCCTCCACCTTGGGCATCGTCAGAACGAGCAGGCCGTCCTCGAGCTTCGCGGCCATCTGATTCGCGTCGCACTCGAGGGGGACCTAACCATCACACGGAATTGGGTGAGCAACCGTGAGAACGCGCTTGAAGGGACCGTTCAGACGCTCCGCCACGAGATACGTGTCCTTATCGGAGATGATCTTCTTCTTTCGCTTGCCCTCGATGAATATTCTGTTATCCTTCACCTGGATCTTGATGCGGTCCTTCGGGATGCCCGGAGCGTCACAGATGGCGACGAACTGTGTTGGAGTCTACAGGATCACGCCGAGTGCCGAATCTGCAACCTCGATGAAGTCTATGCTCATGTGATATCTGTCCTTTCCCGTTTCTTCACTGCACGATGAGGGGAAGAGAATGCGACGTCCTACTATCTCAATCTGGATTTGGCCGCTGTGCTGTATCCGTAGTCGTTGTCGTCGAAGAAGGAGTTGGAAGCAAAGTTGAGAATCGACATAATTGTGATTGTGTGCGAAAGTGATCCCAACAAAGCGCACTACACTCTAACAAAAGGACCGAAAATGTGGTAGTAGGGCCATCCCTTCCCATTTCTCGCGCACTTGCCACTCTGGATGCTAGCGGTCAGCGAACACAGTTGTTGCTACTATTCTTCCACGCGGAAAAGCGACTCGTCCTGCGGGCCCTCGACAATTGACTTGTAAACGGTAGAGAAGACGGGATACGGCTTGTTGTCGTCGTCGATGTAGAACTCCGTCGCTCGCACGGGCACTACGTAATCAGCAATCGATGTGGAATACGTTGTGACTTGGAGTCGTAGTACAACTCGATGTATTGCCGATTATCCTGGAAGGAGTAACCGATGGTCGAAATACCGCCATTCGTAACTTCCCCCTGCACATGAGCGAATCGCATATAAAACAACGATGCTGTCGTTCATGTTCTGCAGTTCGGGTTCCGGCATCGCTTCCGCCATAAAGCTGTATTCGCACGTTTGAATCCCATCCACCGTTTCCAGACGCACTTCGTAATGCTAGCGAATGAGAGAGTGGACGGATTTCCGCACCTCCTTGTAGTTCCGGATGATCGTGACTCCCACTTCTCCCTCCTCTTCGTAGGTGATTCGACTGCCACCAAGCGCCCGGTCCACATTCACTCGGTACTGTTTTACGCGCTGAGGATACTCACTCGTCTATCCTTGACAGAAGCGGCACGAGTCTACTTCGGGAATCTGGTGCGCAGTGGTAATGTACTCCCCGGCGAACGCCTCGGGAAAGGGCAGATCAGCGGTCGCGACAATCGCCATCAGGAACGCACACTGCCAGAGAATGGAAAGCATCAGCCGTCGTCGAACAAACAACGAATAGAGTTACAATTATGATAAACACAAATCCCTAAAACGACATAGTTTACATGAAAGCCTTGTTGTACCAGTCATTGAAGACATCCTTCAAGAGCAGACTAATCATAGCATGAGGAGCCGAGCGGGCGTAGAACGTCCAGTAGCCTCTCCAGAACGTAGTGACGCCTTCGTAGCGGAAGATCTTGATGGCACAGTCCACCAGGTTCTTGTACGGCAGCTTGCCCGTGGCGGGGTCCACACGCATGTTCATCATACGGCACTTAATCAGATCAAACGGAAGCGTCGTGAACGCACACACGAAGCCAGAAATGGCGGAAGCAATCAAACTCGTCGTCTTGCCCTTACCCGTGTAGGGAGCAAGCAGTTCCTTCGACTGGTCGTAGGAAGCCATCATACCCGTGTTCATAGCGATGGCACGGAACACCATGGGAACGGAACCTCTCCACAGAGTCAGGATTCCCTCCTCCTTCACGATACGACCGAGAGCGGTGAACACGTTTGTATAACCACGTCTCTGCTCCACGGGAGCCTGACCATCGGCCTGCATACGAACCATAGCAATGTCGAACGGGTTGCCGGCCAGACCACCAACGGCACCAGAGATCATAGAGGCGGCCACCTTCTGGTAGAAGGGAATGGGCTTGCCTCCATTGCGGTCCTGGAACATCTTCGACAGCTGGTCATGAAGACCCAGTCTCGCCGTTCCGTAGACGGCCTGACGCAGGATGGCAGCGGACAGACCAGCGTACAGCTTGGTAACGCCTCCCTCCTGGATGATCGTCTTGGCCATCCGAAGAGACCCGACCTTCTTGCCACCGACAGGGATAACCTGCACCTGCACACGGGTCTTCAAAAGATCGACGGGATGGACGCACATCGTAGCCACAACAGCAGCTGAACCGCCAGCCACGTAGGGCTTGAGGATTCCTGCAGTGGTATGTTGCTTATGACTCATATAAGGTAAAACGATAAAGGAAACAAAAAGAAATAATGAAATGAAGTTTACGGCTGTGAGGGTCCCCGCGACAAACCAAAATCCGGGGCGATTTCGGTGGCGCCCCCCGCAGTTCGCGCAATCTGGTTGGCTGAACGATTCGTTGGAACCTCACGAAAGTATGGAACATCACCAGCGGAACGCGTCGATACTGCCTGCCCTCGACTGCCCGATGAAAATCAAGCGTGTCGACCCCCATTCTTCGACCTTCCTCGCTCGATGGACACTCCCTCCCTCCCAATAGCCTTGATTCTCCTCCAATCGCCATTTTCCGTCATGGCGCGACCAGTACGAGTGCAATAAACACAGAGTGGGGAACAGTGAAACGCCTCCTTTGGAGTCATTTGCTCATTCTTAACCGCTTTCACGCCATTCTTTTTGCATATGCGTTTGGGCTCGGCGTCGTGAGTCATGTATAGCTGCAATAAACGCGAACTCTCGACAGGGCTATGTCATATGCCTCCTCGCCGGCATCGTTTTCGGCTTTGCGATGAACAAGGCGAGAGTGGTCGAGCCTCTGATCATCCGCGACCAGATGACCATGTCTCGTTTCGTTCGCCTCTCTCCCTCCTTCTTCACGCGTAGGTGATGCTGAAACTGTTCCTGACGGCGTCGGGCACGAGTGACTGTTGTCCTCCCTCCCTCACGACTAGGCGCCCTCTCCTTTGCACTACTGTACATGCTGAAGCCTACGCGTTCGAACGTGATTACCACGCAGAACAACATGGCGTCCTTGATGAATCGCGGGTTCCTTCCCTTCATTGTGGGAGGCATCCTTCTCGGCGCGGGTCTGGATCTGGCCGGAACGTGTCCCGGAATGATCTACGTGGAGGTAGCTGTGGCGACGCGTGTCCATTGTAGCTCGGCGCCTTCGTCAAGAACTCGCTGTTCACCTTCCTCGGCTGCTTCGTCGGCACGTACCTGTACGCCATGTTGAAGCCCTGTACCCTTCCTCCTGCCCACTGACGCGTAGGGATCGAGAAGATGTCGTCCACGGTCAGCAGTCGTCCGAAGACGGTGATGGAAGCCACGGGTATCAGCTACCCCGTGCTGGCCGTTCTCTTTGCGAGCATGATGTACGGCATCGTGTTCGTTGTGGAGAAGTGGAGACCGTGGCGCAGCGACGTTTCTTCGACGACGTCCATGTCGCTCTCTTCCTACGCGTGGTCCCCGATTGTGTGCGGCGTGATCGTGGGCCTGCTCCAGCTCCCGCTGAACGGACTGTTGGGAAGAATGATCGGAACGAGTGGCTCGTACATGACGATCTGCGCGAACGTGTACTCCTGCTGTGACGAGATGGAGGCGAGCAAGCACAACTGGTGGCAAGTGTTCCTGTGCGCTGGCTCCGTGCTGGGCTCCTACATTGCTTCCTATTGCTACGCTGGAAAGGCGAACGTGGCGATTTCAAGCATCCAAGGCGCTTCTCCTCTGGCGGCTTTTGTGGGCGGTGTTCTTCTGCTGCTGGGCGCGAAGATCATGCATGCGTGTACGAGCGGTCACGGACTGAGCGGGATGGCGCTCATGGCGATTCCCTCTATCGTTTCTACGTGTTGTATCTTTATCGGCGGTATCGCTACGGGAATGCTCGTCAATTCCAGATTGTAACAAACCCATATCCAATCATCTTTGTTACAGACCACGCTTAATTACGTGCAACTCCGAGCCACTCCACACGACGACAAACTCAAACGAATCATAGGTGACTACGAGATCATGCCCAATCCCAGAAACGACTCGCTAGCCGACGCAACCTCGTCTCTCCCGATATGTCTGAGTTTGTCAAAAGGCCGCAATCCTACACGGATGAAGAGAGGACGAGAGGAGCTACAACAATACAGCTGAACAGTTTGTCCTTGAGCTCCTTAAGCGACTCGTCCTCGATGAAGCATCCTTCCACCTACACCATCATGAACGCCAGGGACGAAACAACGGATAGGAACGAGTTGTCCTCCTTGCTCCACACGAACTTTCCAAGAACTTCGGTCATTCGGACTCTCTTTTGTCTCTTTCAATGAACGACAAAATGGAGCGTGTTTTTGGAATTCACTCCCCTTTGATGATTCTCCCAAACAAAACCCATGAGGAGCATATATACTATGTGCTAGAGAGAATGCATGAGCTATGGGAATAGCGCTTCATTCATGAGAGAGACAACGGAATCAGAATCGTTATGATGACTGGAATCGAGATTGCACCATTCCAACCGGGTGGGAGCAACCAGACAATCCTAAGAGAGAGAGCACCAAGCATGAGTTCTCAGCGTAGGGATCGCGAACATGATGGTGGCTCACGTGCTAGAGGAAAACGCTTCAGAAGTGGAGCTTCGTGAGTGGTTATCTCAGTGGCCGCACATTCAAAAGGAGAATGACAACTTCTCGATCAAGTTGCAGAGAAGGTAGTTGAATGCCGAAAGGAGCTTACGGTTAGAGAGATCCACTCCGCGTACGAGGCTGCGAATAAAACGATTTCGCTGCTGATTCAAATCGTATTGTCGTGCGAATCGTGCCGTTATCGTGTAGTTGGACGAAACCTCCTTGGTAAACTACACACAGCTCATTTCCAACATCAGACGACTGGCCTACTGCCTGCTGAGAAAGCAGCCGATGTGTGGGTCCTTTGTGCTCGTCCTTTCCCTTAGCGCTGTCGATTGGCTCCGTGACTCTTCGTTTTATATCCATCATCGAGCAGGAGACGATTGCTGCGTACAAGAAGGTCGGACTTTGCGCCATCCGTGAGTTCTAGGTGGGTCGTTACGGCATCGCCACTTCCTTTGGCAACTCCCTGTCCTCCATGTTTTACGAGAAGCTGACGGTGGACATGATGATGAAGCAGTTGGAAGACGAGCCGGCGCTGAAGAGCGTAGGAATTGTGGTGGAGTGTGAGTGGAAGTGCATCCGTGACGCCATTCAGGAAGAGATCTACTACGACATCGAGAACGCCGCGGACGAGATCAGCCACTACGGCTCCCACTTCATTCACTACGACGACGTGGTGATCACCTACGGTCAGTCCAAAGCCGTCGCCGCCTTCCTCGAAGCGGCGAACGAGGCGCACCAGACGAAGCACGTGAAGGTGATCTGCTGCGAGACCTACCCGTCTCTGGCGGGCCAGCAGTTCGCGCTGGAGCTGTCGAAGAAGGGAATCAGCACGCTGCTCATCCACGACGCTGCCGCCTTCACGGTGATGTCGCGTTGCAACAAGGTCGTCATCGGCTGTCACGCGGTGCTGGCGAACGGCGGCGTGTTGGTACCCTCGGGCGGCTACAACGTGGTGATCGCCGCCCTGCACTCCAAGGTGCCGGTGATCGTGCTGACGGGGATGTACAAGCTGTACCCGCAGTTCTGCTCCGACCAGACGACGATCAACGACATCGACTCTCCGAACCACATCATGCCGTACAGTCTGTGCGATTCGCAGTTGGCGGAGGTGGACGTCGTCAACCCCGTGTACGACTACATTCCGCCGGAGTACATTTCTCTGATTCTGACGACGAAGGGTAAGTACGCTCCTTCGTACATTTTCCGTCTGATGAAGGAGAACTACACGGACGAGGATATCCTCCTCTCGTTGAATAGTCGGTTTGGTAATAATTGAGTTGTTCCTTTGCCTTGTTTCTTTGAGAGCCGTCATGCGCATACTCTTATTCTGTTCGTCGATGGAGCAAGATTCTTCTTCTGACGCTTCAGTGAAGCCGTGTCCGGTGGAAGTGGAGGATCGCCTTCGTGTTCTGAAGGGACGAGAGCAGACGTTACGAAAGGACTACGACAAGTGCATTTCCTGGAGAGTGCGAGTCCGTTCAATATGAAAATGGCGTTATGGTGTAGTATTTCACGGGCTGTACGCTATTGGCGGTTCCGTTGAGTATATGGATGAAACGGTACACTCCGCTTCTTGCAGGTGCTGTAATCGGTTCTGCGGGTGATGTTTGGGATGCCAAGGTGAAGTGTGGTAAGATTGCAGACGAGGTTGTCGATTTTGAGTTGAAGTGATGTGCTAGCTTGATGACGTGATTGAAGAGAAGGAGAAGCTGGAGGAGTTGAAGTGATGAACTTGACGATGATCGGACCTAGGTGTGGTTTGGTGCTGTTCGTTTAGTGTTTCATAATGTGGTTTTGTGTTGTTTGTGAGAGAAAGAAGAGTCACGAGAGGGAAACTCACTCTTCGTCAGAAGCGTGAGAGTCACGAGAGGGAAACTCACTCTTCGTCAGAAGCGTGAGAGTCACGAGAGGGAAACTCACTCTTCGTCAGAAGTGGCTGAGAATTGTTGTTTCTCATTCTTTCCACAGAAGAATTATTCTTATACCATTGTTGATCCAAGGATTAATCATCAATCATTGTTGTCGCCTGTTTGGTTACCAGAAATCAATTGTTCTGGATTATTCCCCTTCACTCCCTAATGTGATTCCATTATTTCTTAGCCTCCTTTCTTTCTTCCATTATTGTTTCGGCATTCATTGTCACTCTTTCCTGTCCTTGTCCGTGTTGTCAACGAATCCAAAGCCTCTATTCCCTTTCTCACCACACTTTTGCCCGGATGCCAAGCATCTAGCGCGTTTCATTAACTGACTCTCCATGCTCGATGACCTCACCCACAGCCTGTTTACGGCGATTAGAGGAGAGACAAAGAGGATACAACGCCACACAGCCCGTTCCACGGCTCCGATTTGGACAGTTCACGAGAGCCACAAGCAGAACGGAAAACGGATCTTTTCCGGATTCTTTTCAGTTTTTCTTTTGGATTGTATTCGTAATGAGTGATTCTGCTGCCTATTATAGCGCTTACGAGGAGTATGTTCTGAGTGACGTAAGAGACGACTCTTCATCTGTAATCCCTAGAACAAGGAGGAAGTGCTTAACAGACGTTTTTCCGGGTATGAGTACTCACTTTACAAGGTTTGCTGGCTGTATCCGCTGCCTTACTCGTAGATCCTGTATCTCCAATCCTATTCTCCTAATTCGTACTTGGAACAAAAGATGTTGCTCAGGAGCGTCCACTATGAGGAGCTGATGCCCAAACTGAAAAAGCTCTACGATATCGTGAAGTCCCGAATGATTCTCCTGAAGCAGTCGCCTGAGACGGACGTCCTTCCGGAAATCAGTGAATACGTTATCGACAAGAAGGATATCTCCCTCACCGTATCGAAGCCTCCCATTATCGCGAAGAAGAGTAGCGATCCTTCCGAATCCTATCCTTCCTCGCTGAGTTATGAGGACATCGACGCCTTCCTGCGCAAACAACTCGACAACCACAACGTGAATACCGCCTATTGCGAGAAGCTTTTGGAAACGAATCGCGATAAGGAGTACTCCAAGTACCTCTTGGACAACGCACAACAGAAGGGTCTTCCTGGCGTGGTGGACAACATCATCCTCTACTACTCGACGCTGGAGAAGGTGGCTGACGGCAAGCTGTATCTCCACCTCCTCACCTTTGACGACATGCTGGCTCTCCAGGAGCGGTGTCTGAAGGAGTTCAAGATCGATCTCTTCTCGAACTCGAAGTTCTGCGACGAGTACTTGAACCGCTTCGGCTCCGTCACTCCGAAGTGCATCGACGACCCTGCTGAGGTGGACCGCGTCATCGCCGTGTACAATCGCCGTATCGACTTCGTGAGAGCGCGCTGCCCGGCGATGCTGGTGAACGCGTACGAGAGCCTGCTCCAGTTCAAGACGAAGGTGGGCGTCTTCGACGACGACCTGCTGGAGTACCTGAAGGTGAAGGGCAAGGCGTCGAAGAAGAAGCAGACGCTGAACAAGAAGAAGGTGATGTCGTACAACATGGGCATTCCCTCCTGGGTCGAGACCATTCTCTACCACCTCTTCCCCGCGCAGAGCGTGGAGGTCTATTTCCCCTACTACGAGGTGGACGACCTCCTGCGCATCTACGAGAGAGCCGTGCTGATGAGCGGTAAGGAAATGAAACCGACCGTTCTCTCGGCGCCGGAGGTGGCGGCTCTTCGCGAGGAGACGCGCCTGAGGATTCTGACCACGAACAAGCGGACGTACAGCACCGGCGAGGAGGTGAAGATCCAGGTGGAGCTGAAGAGCATCGAGTCGCTGGAGGTCCGCCTGTACGAGGTGGACACCTACGCCTACTACGAGAAGAACGACTCCGACATCGCGGTGACGCTGGACGTGGACGGTCTGCAGCCCCAGTTCTCCCACTCCTACAGCTACAAGCTGCCCTCCGTCGTGAAGCACGTCGAGACCTTCTCCTTCCCGGAGATCAACCACAGAGGCGTGTTCATCGTCGACTTCATCTCCAACGGCAGCAACAGCCGCTTCCTCGTGAGGATGGGCTCGCTGTTCGTCCTCTCTCGCAAGTGTCTCTCCGGCTACGCGCTCACCGTCGTGGACGAAGCGGGCAGTCGTGTGGAGCAGGGTCTCCGCGCCGTGGTGGACGCGCGCGAGTACACGCTGAGCGACGACAAGGAGATCATCGTGCCGTACCTCCCTCCGTCCGAGAGCGCGAAGTCGGCGAAGGTGCTGATTTGCCAGCAGGTGGAGGCGCACTGGGAGTTCGTCACCAAGTACTCCCTCTTCATGGAGCCCGAGGAGTTCTCCCTGAACGTCGCCGGCAACGTGGACAACGAGGCGATCGTTCCGGGGAACGAGGAGTGCCCTCTCCTTCTCCGCACGAGCGTTACGCTGAACGGAATCGCGTTCCCTGTGTCGCTGCTGCGCAACGTGTCCATCACGCTCTCCATCGTCTCCATGCAGGGCGTGAAGTCGCAGACGGTGGTCGCCCCCAAGACGCTCGACGACGCCAAGGACTTCGTCTACACCTTCCGCGTTGCCGAGAGCACGGAGTCCGTGCGCGCGGACGTCTCCGGCGATGTGGCGCTGAACAACGGCACGATCTCCTCGCTGTCGGGCAGCTGCACGCTCTTCGACAACGGCGCGGAGAAGCTGGAGGAGAACACGCTGGTGAAGTCGGTTCCTTCCACGCTCCACATGTTCCGTCGTCTGGATAAGAGCCGCGCCGCGGAGTACGTGGTCGAGATGAACGGTCCTTCGGGCGAGGTGCTTCCCGAAGTCCCTGTGCGCGTGACAGTGAACCACCGCTTCGCCTCGAAGTCCTACTCCACGACGCTTCAGACGGACGCCAAGGGCTTGATCCACCTCGGCTCCCTCGCCAACGTGGCGAGTGTCAGGGTGGAGGACACGACCTTCTGTCCCTACACCAACCACTACGACGTTCGCACGCTGTGGCGCGTGGCGGAGAGCGAGGCGACGCAAGCCATGATCCCCATCATGAGCAAGAATCCCGCGGACTACCGCCTCGTGTGCAATGAGACGCGTGACGAGTACGCGCCGCTCGCGAACAACATCACATTCGATGCCGGCTACTGCGTCGTGTCCGGTCTGAAGGCGGGCAGGTACACTCTGTACGTGAAGGACGAGAACGGCTGCAGCTACGCGATCGACATCACCGTCACGGCGACCTCTGGGGAGGCGCACGTGTACGAGTCGTACGCCGTGTGGAAGAACGACGCTCGCGCTCTCCAGGACCTGCCGCTCGCCCTCGAGTGCTCCCTCAGCGCGAACAAGCTGAGCGTGGCGGTCCACGGAGGCGACGAGACCCGTCGCGTGGCGGTGCTGTGCCGCACCTTCTTGGACGGGCTGGAGATGGGCGATGCCCTCAGCAAGACCAACAGAGGGGACGACGTCGAGTGGTACAGCAACGACTTGCCTCAGTGCGAGATCGCGAACGAGCGAAAGCTGTGGGAGGAGTACACGTACATCATGGAGCGCCGGAAGCACCCGAGAACGCTGCCCGGGAACATGCTGCCCGCGCCCGGACTTCTTCTCAACCCCGTAGAGTTCTCCTCGACGACCACGAAGACCAAGGAGGCCAAGCCGGAGGAGGACTTCGCCTCTGTGGAGAATGCCAGGAGAAGGGGAAGAGCCAGGAGGGACTACGCTGGCAGGCTGGGCGCTGCTGCCAACATGTCGACGGTGAAGAGCGTGGACTCTATCGCCGTGCCGTCGGTGCTGATCGCGAACGTGGAGCTGAAGGAGGGCGTGGGCGAGGTGACGCTGCCTGCGTCCGCGTACGGAAGCGAGATCCTGGTGGTGGCGATGGATTCGTCGCACAGCGCGGACTCGCTGCTGTACATGCCCGAGGAGTCGGAGCAGAAGGGAGAGGAGAAGTGCGCCACCTGCCTGCTGAAGACGCAGTCGTTGGACGCCGCGTTTGCCCCTTCGACGCACTACGTGGAGGAGAAGCACATTTCCGTGGTGACGAAGGAGAAGCCGCTGGTGCTGGAGAGCAAGGCGTCGATGGAGATTCTGCACTGTCGCAAGGACGTGTGGCAGTTGCTGGACATGCTGTCCTCCATTGCCAACCTGAGCAAGTTCAGCTTCCTCCAGGACTGGGAGTCGCTGTCCCCCGAAGAGAAGATGAATCGCTACAACCGCTACAACTGTTCGGAGCTGAACGTGTTCATCTATTTCCGCGACCGCCCCTTCTTCGACCAGTGCATCAAGGAGTACCTCGAGTCGAGAATCGAGAAGAGCTTCCTGGACTCCTATCTGACCGGAGGCGACGTGAGCGCCTTCCTCGAGCCCGCGCAGATGGCGCGTCTCAACAGCTTTGAGAAGGCGTTGCTGTGCAGCCGTCTGGGCGAGGAGGGCGAGGCCCTGTGCAAGGGCATGGAGCACGAGAGCCAGTACGCCGTGATGGACAGCGAGGACTTCTCCAGGGTCTTCAACACCGCGCTGAACCTGAAGTCGATGAAGAAGGAGGAGTTGCCCGTTGAGCCGGAAGCGGAGGCGGAAGCGGAGGCGGAAGAAGCGGAGGCCGAGGATGATGGCGTGCAGGAGGAGGAGGTCATGATGGACGACATGGAACGCAGTTGCCCTCCGATGATGCCGATGTGCTGTATGGCTGCGGCTCCTACTGCTTCCCCCGCTTCGTATTCGCGTGGTGCTTCCTATGCTCCCACTTCACCCTCGTTTGCTGCAGACGGGGTGGGCTTTGGCGCGAGAATGAGCAGACCGCGCATGCTGTGCGGTGGTCCGTTGACGCGCTGCAAGAAGATGAGCGCGGACGTGAAGAACTACCGGGAGAAGAAGGCGGAGAAGCTGTACGAGAAGATGGAGAAGACGAAGGAGTACCGCGAGGGCTACTACTACGACGTGAAGAAGATGTACGCCTCGCCCTCGCTCGTCCCGCTGTCGCCCTTCTGGTCCGATTTCGCGCGCTACCTCCGCAGCGGGAGCCAGAGCCCCTTCATGTCGAAGAACTTCATCTACTGCACGCACTCGCTGTCGGAGGTGATCTTCTGTCTCGCCGTGCTGGACATCGCTCCGTCGGCCCCCTCCTTCACCATCCACCATCAGGGCCAGGAGTACCGCATGGCGACCGAAGCGCCGCTGTTCGTGTTCCACAAGCTGCTGAAGACGACGGAGACGGAGGGCGCGAACGCGACGATCATCGTCCTGCAGAAGTACCTGGACAACAAGAACAGCACGGAGACGATCAACGGCAAGACGGTGGACCGCTACATGACGCACAACGAGTTCCTGCCCAACGAGCCGTACAGCTGCAAGATCATCATGACCAACACGTCGTCGCGCGAGAAGGCAGTCACGCTCTTCTACCAGATCCCCCAGGGCTCCTTCCCGCTCAGCGACTACCAGTCCATGCGCACGAAGACGCTGCTGCTGAAGCCGTACTCGACCTCGCTCTTCTCGTACAGCTTCTACTTCCCGACGGTGGGCGAGTTCACTCACTACCCCGCCCACCTCATCGACCCCGACGCCTCCTCCGTCATCGCCTACGCCACGCTTCCCTTCGCCTCGCTGAAGGTGGTGAGCGAGATCCAGACGGTGGATGTCACGTCGTGGCGAGACGTGGCGGCCACGGCGTCGATCGACGTGGTCCTCCAGTTCCTGCGCACGCATAACCTGAACGACATCGACTGGGACTGCGTCACGTACCGACTGAAGTCGAAGCCCTTCTTCAAGGAGCTGGTGAACGCGCTGCGCAGCGTGGGCTACTACTGCGACACGGTGTGGAAGTTCGGTCTTGAGCACCGCGACTTCGCCGCCGTGAGAGACTACCTGCAGCGCCACTTCGTGGACGAGGTGGGACTGACCTTCAAGTCGCCTCTGCTCACGGTGAACCCTTGCGTGGAGGAGCTCTTCCAGATCCGCGAGTACAAGCCCTACATCAACAATCGCTGCTACCGCCTCGGCAAGTCGATCACCATCAACAACGACAAGCTGGAGGCGCAGTACGAGAACCTGATCACGCTGATGACACAGAAGGTGCCGACCACGGACGACTACGCGCTGATGGTGGACTACCTGATTCTGCAGGACCGTATCGAGCTGGCGAAGCAGGTGTTCACGACGCACGTGTGTGACGTGGTGGACGGAGTGCTGGTGAAGAAGGCGGACTGCACCTTCGCGATCCAGTTCGACTACATGCTCGCCTACTTCGACTGCTTCACCTCCGAGCTGACGCAGGCGCGCGCCATCTGCAAGAAGTACGAGAACTACCCCGTGCTGTACTGGAAGCAGCTGTTCGCGAACGTGGCGTCTCTGGTGGAGGAGATGGACGGAGCGATGCAGGTGGAGGAGGAGGAGGAGCCCGTGGACCGCGTGAACCTCCCCGAGAACACCATCTCGAAGAAGCGCCAGCTGGCGAGCCGCGACAGCTCGCTGGACATCGACACGAAGGATAAGAAGCTGGAGATCACGTACCACCAGCTGGAGAGAGTGGAGATCAACTACTTCGAGCTGAACGTGGAGCTGATGTTCAGCAGCAACCCCTTCATGAAGGACTCCGTGTCGTCCTCCATCTTCACGCGCTCCAACTACGCGGAGATCGTGGCGCTGCCGAGCCTGGAGGAGAACGTGGCGTTTGGAACGTACGAGCATCCCATCCCGGAAGCGATGAAGAACAAGAACCTGCTGATCGAGGTGAAGAGCGGCGCGTTGCGCGAGACGTGCTACTTCTTCAACAGCCAGCTGATGGTGGTGCTCTCCTCAAAGACGGGCCAGTTGAGAGTGTACGACAAGGAGAAGCGTCTCCCTCTGGCTGCGTGCTACGTGAAGGTGTACGCCAAGACGAGCGACGGAAAGGCGTTCTTGAAGGACGGCTACACGGACATCCGCGGCTTCTTCGACTACTATTCTGTCAGCAGTGATGTGTGTGACAGAGCGACGCGTCTCGCCATCTTCGTGGAGAAGGAAGGCTTCGGTTCTTGCATTCGCGACACCTGTCCTCCGACCTCTGCCGTGAAGACTCCTGTCTATTCGTGTGTTTCTTACAAACAGGCGTAGAACGACTTAGTAGCCACGACCACTCCGTCCTTAACAGCAGTCTCGAAGCCGCACGCGGCAGCCAGCTTCGTCATCGCGGCGTTGTCCTCGAAGAACTTCATCGACACCTTCTCCAC